>Ga0315282_10014100_pt1 | contig 11942 bp, 11 predicted proteins | sample YL17G07_20_MG_FD_203693 | JGI IMG/M metagenome (GOLD analysis project Ga0315282, IMG submission 203693) | Sediment microbial communities from Yellowstone Lake, YNP, Wyoming, USA - YL17G07_20 | ecosystem: Environmental > Aquatic > Freshwater > Lake > Sediment | place: USA: Wyoming | collected... | reverse complement strand
GTGTGCGTTCTGATTTTGTGAGCAGTTGTTAGGTTCAAGTCGATGCCAGGGTTGGTAGGAGGCGGTGTTCGAGGCCTCTCAGAACGTATCCGACGGCTATGGCGGCGAGGAGCATCGCCATCACCCTTTCAATGACCAATGATCCGGTTCGGCCTAGTAGCCGGTTTAGGGGCTCGATATAGTGAAAGATTACGCCGGCGACGGCGAAGACGATGAGGGTGGATGCCAAGGTTATGGGGAGACCGTTGGATCTCAGGCTGACGATGGTTGTTGTGATGGCGCCGGGTCCGACGAGGAGTGGAATCGCCATTGGGACGGCGCCGACGCCCTCGCGTTGCTCGGCTAAGCCTTTCCAGCCTTCAAGGACGAGGATCTTGATGGCGATGGCGAAGAGGAGTATGCCGCCGGCGATCATGAAGTCGTTGAGGGTTACGCCGAAGAAGCTTAGGATCTGGTCGCCGGCGAGAGCGAAGGTTATGACGAGCGTCAGTCCGATTATTGTGGCGGTGCGGAAGGTTTGCTGTCTAGTTGCGGGGCTTAGGCTTTGAGTGAGAGAGATGAAGGTTGGGATGTTGCCGATGGGGTCGACCACGATGAACAGCGCTAAGACCTGTTTTGCCAGTTCAGGAAGCGCGCTGAGAATCATTAGTGCGATGTCCATACGCCACTTTCTCCATTGCTAGAGAACAGGATTGTGTTTGTAGTTTAAGCGTTTCTCTCGGATGCTTGAGATTCTGTGCACCGATCTAATTGGAAGAGTTTAATGCCCTAGAACGCAGGATGGTATTGTGCCTACAAAAACCGGGACATGCGGATGGGCCAGAATTTATCAGACCTACCCTTCTTCTGAGATGAAGGGAAAGACTAGCCTGCAGTTCTATGCAGAACGCTTCCCCGCAGTTGAGATCAACAGCAGCTATCACAAGCACCACAGAATCAGTACTTACGAGAATTGGAGGAGAGAAACCCCAGAAAAGTTCGAGTTTACTATGAAGTGCCACAAGTATGTGTCTCAAAGGCCTAAACTCGTTCCCACGAACGAGGTACTGGAGTCGTTTCAAGAATCCGTGGAGGAAGCAGGGGCCTGCAAAGCCAAGGCAATCCTGGTTCAGACTCCGAGCAGTCTAAGAGCCACCGAAGACGTTCTTGAAGCGGCTGACAGCTTCTTCGCCAAGATCGATACGGAAGGCATTCCAGTTGCATGGGAGACGAGGGGCGAAAGTTGGGAAGACGATAAGAGTCGAGCGTGGCTTGCCCAACTACTGCAGAAACATGACGTAACCCATGTAACTGACCCGTTCAAGAATGATCCCGTGTTTGTGCGAGAAACGGCGTACTTCAGGCTACATGGCCTCCCCGGATACAATTTGAAGTATACATACACGAACGGGAAGTTGATGAGGCTCTACGGCAAAATCAAGCCCTTGGAGAAAAAGGTGAAAACCGTCTGTGTATTTTTCAACAACTACGCCATGTACAGAGACGCCGAGCGGCTCATGAGTCTGTTGAAGAATCGTAGGCTTCCGCCTTCTCCGTTCGGACCAAGATCGGTTACTTATGCTTTGAGAAGCTTCGGGAACTGGCCGGCTACGAAGGATGAGTTAATGGAGAGATGCGGAGGCTGGTATGTCTGGATAGCGCCCAGCAGAACTGTGAAGCTGAAAGAGATCCTGAAGCATATCAAAGATGGGCATTATGACGATGTTGATGAGATGGAAGAAGAGTCAACTAGAATATGGAACAAGACGGGGTTTCCAAACACGGACGATATAGAGCGGGTTTGAAGTCAGTCTCAGGTCTCAGGTCCGTGAGATGTCCACTCAGGCACTGTAGCGTCGGGAACGGCGTCGGCTCTGGGGATGTAGGGCTTTATGTCCACGATGGGGGTGCCTTCTAGTGCGTCTAGTCCTTCTACGAGGAGTCCGTGGTCTTCGATTTTTAGAAGCCTGACGACGCATAATCCGATCGGGTTTGGCCTGCTCGGACTTCTGGTAGCGAACACACCCATTCTGGGAGCGCCAGGATGTTTTCTTGGGATGACAGATAGTATGCGACGTTCGTCCTCATTATCTCTGAGACTGAGCCAGTAAAGAACGATGAGGTGTGAGAACTGATCGATGTTCCGTAAGCCTTTCAGATACGTTGGAAAGATCTTTATCTTGGAAACCTCGTTGGCGCTTTCGACGGCGCCGATGAATCTTACTTTTCCTTCTAAGCTCATGGCGTTTTACCGTTGAACATTAGTTATAATTGGCTGCTAAATATCTCTGCTTCAGATGGCAAAAGAACTAATGGCGATGTAAACTTCCTTGATTAGCATAGGCTAAGTCTTGAGACGCGATAGTCTTTTAATTAAATCATCCGTCCTGAGTATCTCTGCATTGTAGCATCGTTTGGCATATTCTAAGCCATATTTGTGCTCTTCGTCAGTGAAGGCTTGTACGCCGTCCTCCGGAAGGAGAACATCATATCCTCTAAAGTAGGCGTCGGCCACCGTGTGCTGTACGCAGATGTCTGTGGCTATGCCAGTCACTATCAGGTTCTTTGCTCCCAACTCTCTTAGGAGGAGATCCAAATCGGTTCCGAAAAAGCCGCTGTAACGTCTCTTGCTAATTACGTAGTCTCCGTCTTTCGGCTTCAGCTCGTCTATGACTTGTGCTCCTTTAGTCCCAGCAATAGCGTGTTCACCCCATAACTGAAACTCCTTGTCGATCTTTTTTGCGTGGGCATCGTTTGTATAGATGACAGGCATGCCCCTCTCTCTGGCAAACGTCAGTAGTTTCTGGATATTTGAAATGATATTGGAAGCACGCTCAGCCCTCAAAGCTCCGGTAACAAAGTCGTTGAGCATGTCCACAATGATCACAGCGAATTCGGACATTATGACTCCTTTCGAGAACCCGGATATCATATTCAAGAACAGATGTTGATAAAAACGTTTTTTCGACGCGCCCAATACAGGAGCCTTTTTGTACATGAAATGCCAGTTCTTTGGGATTGGGGATGGCGCGCCCAACTCACTTGGACCAAGAGCATAAACTATTCTCTTCGATACGGTACGCCACTGGCCTTGGGAAATCTCCTTCTACCGACTGCGAAAGTTACGATTACAAGAGTGGAGATGTAAGGGATCATGTTTACGAAATAGAACGGGATGATCTCTTTGACACCTGGTGTAACCGCTACAGCGAAGGCAAAGCCCTCGGTGAACCCGAAGATGAGCGCGGCGGCGAGGGCCAACAACGGCTCCAGTCCCGCGAACACTACACAGGCCAAGGATATGAAACCCTTGCCAGCAGATATCTCCTTCACCACGCCCCCGATCAGAGCCAAAGACATGAAGGCTCCGCCAACTCCGCACAAGGCTCCCCCAATGGCAGTTGCCAGGATCCTGACTCGATCGACCCTGACACCAGCTACGTCCACGGCCTGCGGGCTCTCCCCCGCAGCTCTTATCCTGAATCCTAGTACCGTTTTATGGAGGAGAATGTGAGCGAGACCAGCTGCAGCTACAGCGAAAATGGTTACAATGCTGAGCTGTCCGAATGGAGTGTAGATCGGCCGCACCATGAGCCTTTTCTGCATCATGTGGATCCCGGGAAATCCCCAGATAGCCATTAGGAGATACTGGATAAAGCCGACGGCAAATAGGTTGATCCCCGTCCCTGCGATGGTCTGATCAGCCCTACCATAGACACTCAACAGGCCGAAAATGAGTCCAATGAAAGCGCCCGTTAGTGCTCCAACTAAGAGCCCAAGATAACCATTGCCAAACAATTCCGCTCCGTAAACCCCCGTAACAGAGGTTATGAGCAATATTCCTTCCAGTCCTATGTTGACCACTCCTGATTTCTCAGTAATGCATTCTCCCACAGCCGTTAGAGCTAACGGTGTCATAGCAAGCAATCCACTTTCGAGGAGCGAAACCGGGTTTAGACCAACCACTTCTAAGACATAGAAACCAATCGCGATAAAGGCCACCGCAACGAGAAGCAGAAGTCTCCTCCTGCCCTTAGATCTGTAAGAACTCTTCATGTCCTCAACCTCTTCCTCACAATGTCCACGATTTCTGGAGCAGCAAGAGCTACGACGATCAGACCGCCGATGGCTCGCACTAGCTCAGAATACACTCCAGCGTTGTACTCCATGTATCTGCTACCATGCTGCAATCCTCCGTAAAAGATGGCCGCAAATATTCCGCCTATTGGATGGTTTCTTCCTATCAAGGCGACTCCAATTCCGTCAAATCCCAGTGACACAACGTTACCCAACGTGGCATAGAGGGTCCATGCTGGGGGTCTACCTATTATTTGGCTGGCTGCAGCGAGTCCGGAGGCAAGTCCTCCTATGACGAAGCTGAGAAGTATCACACGCTTCGAACTCACACCTGCGTATTTGGCGGCGTCTGGGTTTGCTCCCACCAATCTAAGTTCATAACCTGCTTTTGTCCCCCACAAGTATATGTAGATCCCGACGCAAAACGCGACGGCAACGAATACTACTGCCGTTAAGGAGGACCCCTCCACTAAGATGGGATATCGAGCACCCGGCAATGCAGCCACGGTCCTCTCTGCACTATTGGGATCAGCCAAATAATAGATGGCGATGTACGTCGTGAGGTAGGTAGCTATCCAATTGAACATTATTGAGGATATGACCTCATGAACCCCTTTCCATATTTTGAGGATGGCTGCTGGAATGGCCCAAAGAGCGCCCAACAACATTGCAAAGATCGTGGCGACGGCTATCTGAATGCCAGCGGGAAGGGCAATTGCGCCGCCAGCAGCGACGGCGCCTAAGGCTCCTATATACACTTGCCCCTCTGCGCCGATATTGAAGAGCCCTGCTTTCGCGCTGATCGCAAACGTGACCGCTGTAAGCATCAGCGGTGTTGCGAAAGCCAGCGTTTCCATTATATCTGGCACTGTGCCGAATGCTCCCCTAAACAACCAATAATATGCTCTGATCGGATCGTGGCCAAATATTATCATTAGCAACGCCCCAAGAAGTAATCCTACAAGCACAGCGACGGCCGAGTGCGTGATGGAGCGCACAGGGATCTCAGGGATTTCAAGACGTTTCATCAGAAAATCCTTCAGACTTCTTCTTGAAATTATACCTTTCTACTACGTTCTTTCCTAGCTTTAAGACTTTAAGAGTTTATCGATGAATTATTTTTTTCATTCTGCTACTGCCGAGTTTGACAATTTTGAAATATCACGCACAATATTCCAATTGGTTCGTCAGCATATGCGGTTCAGCATTTATTCAACATTTTTGCTTTGGCGATTCGCTAAAAAGCTTAAAGCCTTAATCAAAGCTTAAGAATCTTGGGAGAAAGGACATGAGTTCTGAATCATATATCAAGATGAGATCCATACAGAAAGTCTATCCTGACGGCACGGTCGCGCTGCGCGGCGTAGATTTCGATTTGAGAAAGGGCGAAATTGTTGGATTGCTTGGGGAGAACGGTGCTGGAAAGACAACCTTAATGAAGATTCTTTCAGGTCTTCTCCCGCGGACCAGCGGGAAGATTCTCGTGGGAGGCAAGAGCGTGAAGTTCGATGGCCCCTCAGATGCTTTGAGGGTTGGAATAGGGATGGTTCATCAACAGTTTGCTCTTGTTCCTGTATACACTTCGATTCAGAACATTCTGCTTGGTCAAGAGACTGCGAGTGTTTCTCCCGTCCGCCTTCTATCTTTCCTTGGTCAAGAAGCTGCAAGAGAGAAACTGACCGCTATGGCCAAAGAGACTGGGTTGAGTATTCCGCTCGACACCTCTGTCGAGCTATTATCCTTGGGCACTCAGCAAAGAGTCGAGATACTGAAAGTGCTGTATCGGGGCACAGATGTTCTGATACTTGACGAACCCACTTCTTCTCTGGCCCCAATTGAGGTGGATGAACTGTTCAGTATCTTGCATAAGTTGAAGGAATCAGGTAAATCCATCGTTTTCATCACTCACAAGCTCAGGGAAGTACTTGAGATCTCCGATAGGATAGTTGTGCTTAGGAACGGATCGGTCACAGGGGAGATACCTACGCGTGACGCGACATCTGAAAAATTGGCGGTTATGATGATAGGAAAAGAGGTCCCTCGTCTGACTAGAAAAGAGAAAGCCGCGGGAGAGACCGTGCTGTTAGTCAAGGATTTACAGGTCATGAGCGACTCTGGAACCCTCGTTGTGAAAGACTTGTCGTTTGATGTGAAAAGCAGCGAGATTCTTGGGATAGCCGGTGTCGAAGGGAACGGACAGAGCGAACTTGTTCAAGTTTTGACGGGACTCAGAGCTAAGAAAAGCGGTGAAATCCAGCTCAAAGGTACGGACATCGTGGGTTTCAACGCTAGAGAGCTATACAAGATAGGCCTCTCACATATCCCCGAAGACAAAAGCAAGTTCGGGTTGGCACTAGATTTTGATGTCACCGAAAACAGCGTCCTCGGTAGGCAGTGGGAACCGGAGTTCCTCATGCCGTTGGATCGCTTGAATTGGGGGAAGATAACGGAGTATACTCAAAAGATTGTGAATGTCTTTAACGTGATAGCTCCGAGCCTCCGAACCCCGGTCAAAAGCCTCAGCGGAGGAAACCAACAGCGACTTGTTGTTGGTAGGGAGCTGAGCAAGAATCCAACATTAGTGATAGCGGCTCATCCCACGCGTGGACTGGATATTGCATCTACGCTTTACATTCGAGAACTCCTCATAAGGATGAGAGGTGAAGGTAAAGGCGTCCTTCTTGTATCCGCAGATCTCGATGAAATCATAGAGTTGAGCGACAGAATCGCAGTGATGTATGAGGGTGAATTCTTGGGCATCGGAAAAGCTGATGAACTTACTAGGAAAGAGATAGGGATGATGATGGGAGGAATTAGGCCGAAGCATTGAAGAGAACGTGATAAGAAGACGGATTCGAGACACGTGACTACTTGCGTGCGGTATTTCGAAAACTTCGTTAGTGTTTCAAAGCAAAAAAATAAAAAAGGGGTGAGGCTTGGGATTAGCCAAGTATCCCGCGCCATTGTAGTACAACATCTTGTGTCGTTGCCAGTGGAACCACAACTTCACCAGACCGTATCTTTGCTGCGAGTTCCGCCACCGCATCCCAGATCCAAGAGGGTATAGCCGCTCTCATTGCTTCGACCTTCGAATGGATCTCCGCCGGTGTTGCCGGGAGTACAGTCTTCCCTGTTATTTTCTCTGCTTCCTGACCCATAGCGATGAATTCATCCAACTCCGCTAATGAGCTGACGGATATCCCCTCCATCAGGACGCTTCCGACTTTGGTTCCAATTCCTAGTGTAATCGATCCACTTGTCGCCGCCACAATTTCTCTGAACGTTGGTATGCCCGTCTTATAGAATACGGCAGCAAATGATTTGGCAAGCATTGTAGCGTAGTAGACTCCGTAGTCCACCCTCTTCATGCAGCTGGCTATCACGAAGCCTGGGTTTATCCAGTCTTGATCTGCGTCCACGCCTATCCAGAAAGGCGGTCCTTTAGTGAGGTTTCCCTGTGCGGCGATCTCCTCAATAGCTTGATTTATGCCCAGTCCAAGCGGTCCTGCCACATTGTAGACAGCCACTGCACCGTCAGCGTACATTGGCTTGGCGGCTTCGTATCCTTTCGTGATATCGCTAAACGTTCCGGTGTAGGTCCAGAGGACCCTTTCCTTCTTTGCAGTCGAAACGATGCCGGTGGTCAATTCGGGATGATGTTGCTTAGTCCAGTTGATTGCCCAGTCGCAACCCCACTTGTATCCGATCTCAAACTTCCAGAGGACCGGAATCTCAATTCCTAGAACCATTCCGATGTGAGGATATCCGTAATAGGCGGCGAGCAGAGCTCCCAAGGCTCCAACCATTGCGCTTCCTTTGTGTTCTTCGAATACGATGTCGATCAAATTGGGCAATGGATATAAGCTTGCATTTTGACCTAGGACGATGAATTGGGCGTATGTGTCAATGCCAGCGAAGTCCTTGTCCGGGTACTTCATTGCCACTTGTGCGAGGGCGGTGCTCAGCAGATATCCCACGCCCACAACGAGTATGACATCAGGGTCTTTGGCTCCAATCTCCAAGTTGGGCACGTAGTCCGCTTCCACCTTGCTTATTATCTCAACCATTTCTAGATTGAAGTCTTTAGAGGCTTCTTCTCCACCCTTGAATCCCATGTCGTTGAAAGAAAGGTCTCCTCTACCGCCGATATCGGAAACAACCGCGATCTTCAGCTTTTTCTCTGGAACCGGTGCCGTATAGTAGTAGAACGCTGAAGCACCAGCAGCTCCTATGACTAAGCCGATCAGCAAGAAGACTATTGTCCTTGTCGTAATCATACTGCTCATGTTTTTTCACCAATTTTTTTCCCTAGAATTCTCCTCCGAAATAATTATTGCTTCCATTTGAGTTAAAAGGCTTTTCGGCAAAAACGTAGCAATTCGAGAACTCGGGCATCTAGCTCGCGCGCGAGTATGGCGATCAGAATGTTCCGAGACTACATCCTAACAAAACGCGAAATAGAGATCCTCGAACGATTCACATAAGCCGGCGAAAAGCCGAGCGGCTTCGCCGTCGTGACTCACCACCTAAAAAAAGGCACGGCCGCGACGAACCAAAGACCTAGAACTAGTAGGAAAAACCGCAGACACGATTGGAGAAGAAGAATAGATTAACGCCCAAAATGAATAAAGAGAACACTCTCTGCATTCAAGTTATGTGGTTCGAATACGATCCAGATAGTCTATAACTTCAGAAATAGAATAAATTCTACGAATTTTTTCACTACTATTCATTTTCTGGTTCCAAGGTTGGTCATAGAGGAAAACAGTTTTTCCGCAATTCGCGATTTGTTCCGCATTTGATGGTGAATCATCGATAAATATGTCATACTCATAGTCACTTTTTTTCAGCCCGTTTGGGACTATTATATAATCGTCATATGAGATTTCGTTACGAGCCAACCATTTCTTGGTGTTTTCAACTTGATTTTCTGGTATTGCTGTAAGTATGTCGACCTTTCCATGTTTTCTAAGTGCTTGAATTTTCTCGCTTAGGAAATCTTCTGTTGGCGGAATTTTTTTCCAATTGTCATCATCCCATATATAATCAAAAAGTTCTGATCTTTCGTACTCAGCTATTCCAAAACATTGAATTAGATCAAACGATACAACGTCATCTTTTTGAAAATTCGTTCCCCTTCTCCGATTAAGCTCGGTGATCCAAAGACCCATGGTTTCTGCCAAAACAGAGTCGAAATCAACAGCCATTCTATAGACTCTATTCTCTATTTTCATCGTCATGCAGTACTCTCACTTCAATCTGTGTAAATGGTATTCTTATGGAATTATGTGGTGACGTTTACACCTGGCCTCATAACTCTCCTTGCCACCTATCAATATCAGTGGGCTGTCCTTAGACGCGGGTTGCCCGTTGATCAATCTTTGTGTTCTCGTAGCTTTGTTTCCACATGTCATGCCTGAGGACGGGTCTCTGTACGTGCAAATAGCTTCCAAGGAGGTGTAATGGTCAGCATAAGGCAATATCTTTTCTACAATGGACCATGGTTCTCCGCGGAAGTCATAGTTGAGCGCCGAGATGAAAACACGTTTTTCATTCGAAAGCCTAACAATTTCTGAAACAAGTTCATCCGAATCTTCAAAGAACTGGAATTCATCAAGCCCAAAAATCTTCACTTTTTTCAATTCTTTTTTCAAATTCATAAATGATTCATAAGTTGGCTCAACTATCAGCGCTGTTCTTTTCAAACCACTATGCGTTACGACTTTTGTTTTCGAATACCTGTAATCCAATACGGGCTTGATCAATAAAGTGGGATGCCCAGAATACTCATACAATTCCAGTCTTCTTAGGAGTTCGCTCGATTTTCCAGAAAACATAGGCCCAATGATTATTTCAAGCCACCCACATTCGACTTCCATGAGTGGAAAATACGTGATCAGGATTTTAAGCTTTAAAGAACATCGCGCATACGTTTGAAAAAAGAGTCTGCGAAGTATTTACTCGGGTGACGTCCACACGGGCAGTAACGTTTCGGCGTAAGTAATTCCTTGTTGCAACTTTACCCAAGGAGACTAAATACAAAGAAAAAGAGGGGCAAGTGGAGTATAGCGGTAGACGTCTCCACTTATAGTGGGATTCGATCCCCCTCGCACCACAGACAGAAGAAGATTTGGTTGCTAATGCCTGCGTTTCTTGTTTTTCTTCGCTCCCGCCTCATTCCATTCGTGCAGTATCTTCACGGCTTCGGTAGCTGTTTTCCCAGCTTCCTCTTCACCGACTACTTTGAACTCATCGGTGACCCTGTTCGCGAACACCGCGCAGACGGCACCAGCTCTGAGACCGAAGAGGCTCGCTAACGTAAATATTGTTGCGGCCTCCATCTCAAAATTATACACGTTAGCAGCTCTCAGATCTGGGATAAGATCATCCATAAGACTCTGCTTATATCCTTTGAAGCCTGGACGTGCCTGACCGCAGTAAAACGAATCCGTGGTAGCAGTGATGCCCACATGATAACGATAGCCAAACGATTCCGCGGCCTCGACGAGTGCGGCAACAACGTCGTAGCTCGCAACCGCTGGGTACTCCACTCTCACATACTGCTTGCTCGTACCCTCGAGTCGAACGGCACCAGTGGAGATAATTAGGTCGCCACACTTACATTCTTCTCGAATTGAGCCTGTGCTACCGACTCTGATGAAAGTCTCAGCACCGACATTCGCCAACTCTTCAACAGCTATGGCGGCGGCTGGAGAGCCGATGCCTGTCGAGCACACGGAGATCCTAACGCCTTTATAGAAACCCGTATGCGTCAGGTATTCCCTGTTTTTGGCCACCTCTTTCGCCTTATCCCAACTCGCAGTTATCTTGGGCACTCTATCTCGATCGCCGGGTAACAGCACGTAGCGGGAGACGTCGCCTGGTTTTAGACGTATGTGGTACTGAACTCGCTCCGCCGTTTCTGGCCTTTTAGCCGAAACAAATCTTTTTGCCATAGTCTAGAAACTCCTCTGCCCTCATATTCATCATTGAGGAGGATGGGTATTAAAATTTTTACAGCCTTCAATTTTACGGTGATAAGGATAAAATAGTAGAAAATTGCATACACCAACTTGATAGTTATAACAGGATCGGAGAAGGGGAAAATGATCTCAAGGGACAAAGATGGTAAATGTTTCCACACGGGCTTGAAGAAAGGAGAAGTCTACCCCTACGTTCTTGTGGTTGGTCCTCCTGGAAGAGTTAGGAGGGCAGCTCTTCATCTAAAGAACACCACCGCTATTGGCGACGGTGGAGAAAGGGGCATAGTTTCAGTTAACGGATATTACAACGAAGTTCCAGTGACTGTCTTAAATCACGATATGGGCGCGGCCTCTGCTTCGATAATCATTCGCGAAGTTATCGACAGCATAAGTTTCAAGGAGAAAAACAAGGCAACGATTATTCGTATCGGTTCTTGCGGGAGCTTACAGGAATACGTGAAGGTAGGTGACATAGTCATTTCTGCAGGCTGCGTAAGAGACGATGGTACGACACAACTTCTGATTCACAGTGAGTATCCCGCCGTGCCCAACATGAAGACGACTCTTTCTCTGGTCTTGGCATCGAAGAAGATTGGGCGTAAGGTCGGGGACAATCTTTGGGTAGGAATCACCCACGCTAAATCCGAACTCTACGGGTTTGAGAGCCCGCAGCTCTCGGCGATGCCGAAGGAGATGGAAGAGCGTCTGAAGTCGTTCGAGAGAATGGGTGTTCTGGCTACAGAGATGGAGTTTCCCGTGCTCGCTATACTCGGGGACCTTTATAATGCAGAGCAGCGTCGCACGGCAAAGCCTTACGGCATAGACACGGGCTGTGCATTGTTGGTGGTGTCGCCGTTCAAGGTGGAGGGAGAACCCGTTAAATTTAGAGAGCCGTCTCAAGAA
>Ga0315282_10014099_pt1 | contig 11942 bp, 14 predicted proteins | sample YL17G07_20_MG_FD_203693 | JGI IMG/M metagenome (GOLD analysis project Ga0315282, IMG submission 203693) | Sediment microbial communities from Yellowstone Lake, YNP, Wyoming, USA - YL17G07_20 | ecosystem: Environmental > Aquatic > Freshwater > Lake > Sediment | place: USA: Wyoming | collected... | reverse complement strand
CAGTTGACAAGATAACTATGCAAATGTATCGGTAAACTATTTAGACCTCACCGTTACCGACTGTATACTTTTGGTTTTTTATGAATTTTAATGTTGTATGCCCTTTTTTGGGTAACTGCGTTAAATTTGTTAAAAGCAAAGTAACCCGTAATTTTTAAATATTTTAATGCAGTTACCCCTTAAACGGCATACTGCATTAAAAACGTGAAAAACATGCGAAGAAAGACAGAAGAACTTTACGCCACTCTCCTTCAAATGAGAATAGCAAGCTTTGATGACATAGTGCAGTCCACCTCGAAAATTGCCACAACTTCAGCAAACCGCAGGTACGTCTACCGAAAATACGTAAAAAGACTTGTTGAGACTGGAAAGCTTCAACCTATTAGGAAAGGATTATACGCCGTTCTCAGTCCACTTGAAAAACCAGGGAAACATGAGACGGACAAGCTTCTCATTGCTTCCAAAATACGAAAAGAATACTACCTCGGCTTTCACACAGCCTTAGAATACTACGGTAGCGCATATTCCACCTTCAACGAAGCCTACGTGTGCATAAAACCAAAAGACAGGTTCGACCCATTCCACTATGGGCGATTCACCTTCAAGCCCGTATTCACCAAGGACACAGCCTCGCATACTGTCGAGAAACCTTACGGTCCAAGCATCATCAGAGTGAGCAGTAAAGAAAGAACATTCATCGAATGCATCGACAGAGTAGAGTATGCAGGAGGCTGGGAAGAATGCACAAAGAGCCTTGCCGAACTCAGCGGCATCGACTTCGAAAAACTGATAACCCTGACTCTCAACCAGAAAAAACAGATCCTACTCAGACAAGTCGGGTACTTTTTAGAATATCTCAAAAACACTTCTCCGTTCTATGAACATGTAAGCCAAGACCTCCTCGAAAAACTAAGAACACGGGTGAAAGGTTCGCTACAGTATCTGATACGCGGAGAATCTGGAGAACTTAACGCAAGATGGCGCCTATACATTCCTGAAGACTTTGAAGAGAAACTGAAGGAGATATAAGATGAAGAGAGAATATGACTTCCACGCCTTAGCATTGCGTTACGGTTTCAACATTAAGGACATGGAAAAAGCTTGCAGAATATCAGACATGCTTGAAGACATCTCAGCCGTGAAGTTCCTTTCAGAAAGACTGTCGCTCTACGGCGGAACCGCCCTAACTTTCATTCACTCCAAGGAAATACTGAGACTCTCAATAGACCTGGACCTAAATTACCGACACAAAGACGACGCCGATTGGGGACAAGTCAGAGAAGAAATCGACACACGATTAAAAGACCTGCTTTACAGACAAGGATACAACAAGGCAAACATAGCCATAAACGCAAGCTACCCTCTAACAAGATTCACCGTCAAATACTTCAACACCACCGGCTCAGAAGACAACTTCAAGATAGAAATAGGATACATGCGTAGAACACCCATCCTCAAAACAGATGCACAAGCAGAATACAGACACATAGGCACACAAGAAACATTCAAAATAACAACGCCAACAAAGGAAGAGTTGTTCGCAAACAAATGGTGCGCTATGCTATACAGAAAAACAGCCCGCGACGTATTTGACATGTACCGAATCACTGACATAGAATTCGACCACGACACGTTCCGCAAATGCGCAATAATCGACAGCCTAACTCGAAAACGATCAAAACTTTACGAGATCAACCCTGAAGCAATAAACAAAATCCCATTAGACTCAAGCCTAAGAAATCTACTCCAAACAGATAGACTTCCAAAATTCGACTTCAACAAAATCGCGGCAGAAGCCACAAAATTCACAAAAACGCAGCTTCAAGAACTCACGACCAAAGAGAAAGAAATGATTGACCAATTCTGGGAGAAGAAAAAATATAGACCAGAACTAATCGACCCTACAGGCATATTTCACGCGAAAATAGCTGAGTACCCAGCAACACTTTGGATTCTTGAAAAACTAAAAAGAAAAGAGAGGGAAGAAACGAACACATAAATATTCTCAGCATGAAAACCGATAACAACAGTTACGGCACAGATACCGCTGAACCTCTCCATGACGAGTATATCTAATGCCGTCTCTATACACACGTTCGCAACCACACATCGGACACTTAACAGGTTTCTCACCCAAAGATTTCACCTCCACATGTCAATTAGCAGCCCCACTTTTAGAAACCAGAAAAAAGAGGGGGTTTGCGGGAGTACAGTGGGGACATCTCCACCTATCATTGAGTTCAAAGCCCATCCCCCGCACTATCTTTGCAAGATTAAATTCGCTCAAATTTCGCTCGTTTTAAGCGTAGAATAGCAAGAAAATAATCGCCAAATTGCATGAGGCTTTTCATTTTGTCTGAGAGTTGGCTGTCAAGCTTGGAGAGCATAAACTATTAAGGGCAAGCTGACGGTAAACGCAATGGATGGTTCAAATTGAAAAATCGCAGATTAACTGGAAAAATCATAGAAGTTAAAGGTGAATGTAGCGCTGGGCATAGTGTTGGTGAAGAATTTGACTTGACGCTTTTCTCGGAGGATGCCGCCAAAGCTCACAGGACCCCAGATGTATGTGCTTTCCTTTATGATGCCATATTCCCGTACTTGACCGTTTTGCAGTTTGGGGGAACTTTTCCTTGGGAGAAGGACAATGATAAATTTCTTGCGAGTTGCCCAGACAATAATAAAGTAGTCATTGAAATCAGAAGGAGCATCTGCAGAGCGGTCAAGAATCGCATCAAAGAGCTGAAAGAAGCATAATCAGCAATTCTGGTCGGCGACAACTCGGCCCTGCTGCCTGCAAGAGTCCAACTTTCCCACGCGGCACCGCCGAAACTTGGCCTGTGAGCTTTTTTCACTTTTCTCTCTTCTAGCACGCGTAGTGTCTCTTCTGCTTTGCCTGCAAGTAAGCTGAGTAAACTGTCTGGTCTTCACAACCTGCTAGGCGGGTACGCTGGGTCCTTTGTCTTCATTCACGGTTGGGCGATTCTGTAGTTTTCTTTCGCGTTTTGGTTTGTTCTAGGTATCGTTATCGTGAATTGGGCGCCGTTTCCTGGTCGGCCTGTTTCTTGTATCGTCCAGCCGTAGGCTTCCATCATTTTCTTTATCAGGTAGAGCCCGTAGCCCGTGCCTTTGCCGTAGCCTTGTCTGAAAAGCTTCGGCTTCTCCGTCTCTGGTATGCCGACTCCGTCATCCTCGTAGACCAGCTTCAACTGTTCTTCGCCGTCTTCGTGTCGTATCCTTATTTGTGTCAGTTTTTCACCGTATTTCAACGAGTTCTCGATCAGGTTGTAGAACATCCGTGTGAGCAGCGAGTCAGCAACGACTGTCAGTCCTTTGCATTCGTTCACGGTTTTGACGCCTTTGAGGCCGCTAAACTGGACAACTGACTTGTCAAAAGCGTCAGCGACGTCCACGTATCTGAGTGCTTCCTCGCCCAGTGTCTCGTAGTTCCGGGTGAAGTCAAATATTCTCACGATTTGATTGCAGGCTTCTTCCATGTCTTTCAGACGCTCCAGCATTTCAGGGTCGGCTGCAGTCTTCTTTTTCAGGAGATAAACGTTGCCCGTGACGACCGTCAGCTTGTTCCTTGCGTCATGTCTGGTCAGGCTGCCTACAACTCGCAGCTTCTCGTTCATCGTTGCCAGTTTATCCATAGTGTCTTTCAATGTTTTTTCCGTGTCCTTCAGTTCGGAGATGTCCTTGTAAATGCAGGCGATGGCCGCAACTTTGCCGTCAACGGTAATCGGTGCGGCGGAGACGGAAACTGGAATCAACGACCCGTCTTTTCTTTTTCTTACTGTGTCATGGTAGACGTATCCTTGAACAGCTTTCTTGTTCAGCGAATCTGCCTCTCCAGCCTTGTCCCTCTGGACTATGACGTCGTCCACATGCTTTCCTCTGACCTCGGCGGGACTGTACCCGAAAAGCTTCTCAAACCGTGGGTTGATGTCTAGGATCCTGAAGTCAGGAGACAGGTACACTGTTGCTTCCGGGTTGCCCATAAACAGTCCTCTGAACTTCTCTCCCGATTCCCGGATTGTATCTTCTGACTTCTTGCCCTCGGTGACATCACGAAAACTCCAAACTCTTCCAACAACCACGCCGTCAACCCGTTGAGGCCGCGAATAACGTTCAAAAACTCTCCCGTCCTTGAATTCCAAGGTGTCGAAGCTCTCTGCTTCCAGCTGTGAATACAATTCTCTCACTTTTTTCAGGAATCGTTCCGGGTTTTTGAGCTGGTCCAGCACAAAGTTTAATGCGCGGTTGTCGTCCTTCATGGCCATCACGGACTCCGGAATGTGCCACATTTCGATGAATTTTCTGTTAAAGGCTGCTATTTTGCCCTGTCCGTCCACCACAAGAAGCCCGTCCGCAGTCGATTCAAACGTAGCACAGAGCAGCGAAATGGCCTTCTGAGTGTTTTCCTCAGCCTTTCTGACTTTGGCCAATTCTGTAATACTCTGAGCCAGCTCGGTGTAAACAGTCTCAGTTCCTCTCCCCTTGTTGAGGTAGTAATCAGCGCCCAAGTTGAGCGCTTTTATCACGATTTCTTCCCTGCCTTTCCCAGTGAACACTATGAACGGAATCCTGTTGCCGTTTTTCCTCAGTTCTTTCAGAAAATCCGAACCGTCTTTTCCTAGCATCTGATACTCAGAAACGACCACGTCATACTTCTCATTCTCCAACTTTGCCAAAGCTTCGTCAACTGAAAAGGCCACGTCAACTTGAAAATGGCCCTGCATCTCCAGACACTGTTTGGCAACTCTAACGGAGCTAGAGTCATCATCAACGTGCAGAACACGTATCTTCTCATTCGTGTCAAGCACTACTTTCGCCGAATGCTCAAGAGTATACTCCTTCATCCAAGTACCTTCCGCGCCCACTGCTAAACCAGAAACACAGAACAACCACACGAAGAGTCACGTGCGCAATAAAGCAATTATGAACCCGCAATCAATACTCAAAATCGCAAAGTCGAACTCGAAAACCCCGCGTGGGGACGGAACCTAACATGCGAGACTCCGGTTGGTTATGTTATGTTTCGCTGGAGATAAGTGCCATAGCTGACTTGGTTGCTGCTCGGTTTGCAGCCTGCCCACGGCATGGATGAATCATACTCACGCCTTATAAGCGCGGGATGGTTTGCGGTTTGACATGGTGATGAATGCATGAGAAAAAGCTTGAAGATAGCCGCTGTAGCTGCTGTGTTGTTCCTGGCGGTGGGCGCTGTCGTCTTCGTGTACGCGAGTTCGCAGAACAGTTTCAAGGCGAGCGATGATGAGCAGCAGATGGGCATGCAGACGTTTTTCAACTCGAACGTCACGATGCCCCGCAGTTATGTGAAGCACACGGTTCAGATGCCGGCTAACGGTCTTCAACGGCTCAAGTGGTTCTTGCAGAACGCTACGACCTCGACGGTTCAGGGAAAGGTGGTTTCAGAGTTTAAGGGCATGCTGGCCCTAGACACTGACTCGGGTCAAATCCGGCTTCTGCTGCCTAAAGACTGGACCGTGGACAACCAGGTCGTAGGCAGACCTACACTGTTCAACGGCACATTCGCAAGCCCGGGCGAGAGCATGACGGTTAAAGTGTTGAAGAGCGACGTGTTCAGTAACGCGAACTTCAGCATCAACGTAATGATAGGCTACGAAGCAATCAACGCAACCGGCACACGCGCGTACGCAGTGCTACCGTTCAACATACAACCTAGTAGCTAAACTGTCCCCCTTTCCTTTTTTTGTTGCAAACCCTAACTTGCAAAACTTTGCTGGAGGGCAGGTCTACATTTTCCGTCTAACAACATTACCCCACACAGTGCCTTGCATTGTTGTCGAGTGGATGTTTTTCAGCGAGAAAAGGTAATAAGCTCAATGAGAAGAATGAGTTGAAAGGATGGAGACCGGGAATGGATGTTTTTGAAGTCATAAGGACCCGAAGAAGCGTCCGAAAATATAGGCCTGAGCCTATTCCTGACGAGAAGATGAACATGATTCTTGAGGTTGCTCGATTGGCGCCTTCTGCCGGTAATCGTCAGCCTTGGCGCTTCGTACTGGTTCAGGATGCAGACCGCAAGAAGGCTGTGGCAAAGGCGGCGAATGATCAGATGTTCCTCAGCGACGCTGCAGTCATCGTAACGGCAGTGGCAGACCCAGAGGGGTCTGCAGCATGGCACGAGAAAGACACGATGATAGCTTTGGAGCACATGGTTTTGGCGGCTACAGCCCTCGGCTACGGCACGTGCTGGATAGGTGCTTTCGACGAAGACGCAATAAAACATCTGCTCAAAATTCCCGCAAGAATGAAAATCGTTGCACTGTTGCCAATAGGCGTGCCTGACGAAAAACCAGCTCCCAGACCGAGAAAAGAGCATTCAGAAATATTCTTCAAAGAAGAATGGCAACCACGCTAGTAATCCCCTAAGACGGATGACAAGCCACACAGCACCGTGACGGCGGGAGGCCTTTCACAACCAGAAATACAAGCCTAGAATGAAAGCTGATTTTGTACAAGATCCTCGGTTCGCCTGTTGACGACGTCTCACACAACTCCCTCTTTTTCTTGGTAGAGTGTGTAAAGTTTACCTTGGGTATAGTAGACTTTACGCGGCCAAATATCTGGGTCGCAAAACGATGCCCATCTTCTGAGTAATTCTTCTTCCTTATGTAGCCTCACGCGCATTGATCTCTCTAATCAAGAAGCCTATGTCAATAAGCCTGTTTGTAACTATGGAGACTAGATCCAAACTGACATTGGCCTCTAATGCCCGTTCTCTGGCTCTTCATGTTTTTGAAGGGTTTGATAACAAGACGCGAATTATCCTAGGAGATTTTCCTGCAAATACATTTCTAACCATATTTAGATCTTTGTTCAGTAGAGTATTCATACGTTCACTTTTTTTTGAACTTGTTCAATATTTTCCATACGTTCAATAAAATTGAACAGCATCTGAAACAGCCTTAAGTGACGCACTAGCCGTCTTCATCGACAAGTGCGACCGTGCAAAGAAGACTCCGTACTACGTAACACAGCTACGGACACTATATGTAAAATAGTTGAGTTCCACCCATGCTTCCCTCAGCCAGAAGACTCCAAAACACACGTCTGCTCCGAATAACCTTTCACACCTTCCGCCATTGGAAGGCCACGATGGAATACCACAAGACCAAAGACATCCTGCACGTCATGCAATTCCTCGGCCACAGAAACATCAAGAACACACTCGTATACACGCAGCTGGTGGACTTTGAAAACGACGATTACCACTCTGCCACGGCGAACACGGTTCAAGAAGCAAGCAAACTGGTAGAGGCAGGGTTCGAGTACGTGTGCACCTGCAACGACACGCTGCTCTTCAGAAAACGCAAGTAGACGACTATACTAAAGTCCAAAACGATGATAGGAAAGGTTTTTAGTTTAGTTGTCATATTTGACATGCAAAAGGTTAGAAGACACTGTGAGGATGAAATGAATGTCTGTATTTGCAGCACCAGGCGCTTACGATCGTGCTATTACGGTTTTCTCGCCTGACGGTCGGCTTTTTCAAGTGGAATACGCTATGGAACTTGTCAATCGTGGAGCCACGATACTTGCCATTCACTGCCCCGAAGGAGTTGCAATGGGGGCAGAGGAAACGATTGACCCGCTTGAAGAATCCGACTATTCATGGAAAATCTTCAAAATAGATGATCACGTCGGCGCTGCCATAGTAGGGCTCAGCTCAGACGCACGTATACTGATCGACCAAGCACGCATCTACGCACAGAGCAACAAGCTAACATACGATGAACCAATAGACGTGGAAGTTGTAACAAAGCGAATATGCGACATTATGCAGATGTACACTCAACACGCGGGCGTACGGCCTTTCGGCGTGAGCATGATTTACGCCGGAGTCGACAAGACTGGCAGCCGCGTGTTCGGAACCCACCCGAGCGGAACTTACAGAGGCTACAAAGCCCGCACGGAAGGTGCAGGAAGAGAAACAGTCTTCAACATACTCAAGGACGAATTCAAAGAAGACATGAACCTCAAAGAAATCACTAAACTCGTCGTCAAATGCCTCGCCAAAGCCTTAGAAGCGCGACAATTGCCACCTCGCATCAAGGTATGCACAGTACCAGCTGACACGAAGAAAATGGAATTCCTAACCGACGAAAAAACTGAAGCCATCCTGAAGGAGCTAGGCGTGGGCAAGTGAAAAGCCGATGAGCGATAAGTACACCGTTGCGCGCATGACAGTAAACAACGAACACTTTGAAATTCTCGTAAAACCCGAAAAAGCCCTACAGTACCGGCTGGGCAAGATAGCAGGCGTAAGAGAGGTACTCGCTGGAGAAATCATATTCTCAGACGCCAACAAAGGCACAAAGCCTTCAGAAGAAAGCCTACGCAAAGCATTCGGCACTACAGACGCACTGAAAATAGCAGAAACAATGCTCACCAAGGGCACACTACAGCTCACGACAGAACAGCGGAGAAAGATGGTAGAAGACAAGCGGAAACAGATCATCGACTTCATATCCCGCCAGAGCGTTGACCCCAAAACCAACCTGCCGCATCCGCCTACACGTATAGAAAACGCTATGGAACAGGTTCGCTACCCAATCGACCCGTTCAAGCCAGTGGAAGAACAAGCCAAAGACATCATCAAACTGCTCAGAACAATCCTGCCACTAAAGATGGAACAGATAACCCTCGGCGTAACAGTCCCAGCAGCCTATTCCGTCCGTGCATACGGCACCATCAAAGGTTTCGGCACGATCAAACACGAAGAGTGGCGCAACGACGGTTCATGGTACGGCGTAATTGAAATGCCCGCAGGCAGCTACGCGCCATTCCTTGAAAAGCTCGGAGAAATAACCAAAGGACAGGGCGAAGCCAAGCTAAACCCCTAAAGGTTTTCTAACCAGAAAATGAGGTGAAATATGTGCCCATACTCCTAGAAAAAAGACAGCTTGTAGTACCCGGCGACCTTATCGCAGAGGGCGACTACATCGCTGGAGACAACACATACAAGGAAAAAGACAAGATCTACGCTTCAAGAGTCGGAATCGTAGAGTACGAAACCAAAAAAGTAGATGTTGTAGCGTTAAGGAGCTTCTACGTTCCCAGGATGGGAGACGTAGTCATCGGAACAATAACAGAAGTCGGGTTTAACGGCTGGATGGTCGACATAAACTCGCCCTACCCAGCACTGCTCAGAGCCTCAGACGTGCTCAGCAGACCGTTCAAACCCCAGAAAGATGACCTGCCCCAAGTCCTCGACGCGGGAGACTTAGTAGTAGCAAAAGTAGTCTCCTACGACCGGACGCACGACCCGCAACTGACAGTGGCCGAGCCTGGACTCGGAAAAATCACACGCGGCCAAATCCTCAAAGTCACCCCGACGAAAGTTCCCAGGATCATCGGCAGAAAAGGCTCAATGATAAGCATGATAAAACAGGAAACAGGCTGCAACATAATCCTCGGCGTGAACGGCGTCGTACTCATCACGGGAAAGAATCTTGAAGACGAACAACTTGCGATGATGGCCATCCTCAAAATCGAGGCAGAATCCCACACAACAGGCCTAACAGATCGCATAACCCAGATGTTAAGACAAGAAAAAACCAAGAAAGGAGGAAAAACAGAGTGAACGAAAAACCAGAAAAACTAATCGATAAAAAAGGCATAAGACTCGACGGCCGAAAGCCAGACGAGTTAAGACCCATAAAAATGGAAGTAGGCGTAATCTCAAACGCCAATGGTTCAGCATACATTGAATGGGGAAAGAACAAAATAGTCGCCGCAGTTTACGGCCCAAGAGAAGTCCACCCCAAACACTTGGCACTCCAAGACAGCACAGTGCTCAAGTGCCGCTACCACATGGCAAGCTTCAGCGTCCAGGAACGCAAATCACCCGCACCTTCCCGAAGAGAGATAGAACTGTCAAAGGTCATTAGAGAATCACTTGAACCCGCAATATTCATGGAATACTACCCGCGCACAATGATAGACGTGTTCATCGAAGTGCTCCAAGCCGACGGCGGAACAAGATGTGCAAGCATAACCGCAGCCTCACTGGCCCTAGCGGACTCAGGCATACCCATGCGCGACCTAGTCGTCGCCTGCGCGGCAGGCAAAATTGAGAACACAGTCGTGCTCGACCTGTTTGACACAGAAGACAAAGTAGGGTCAGCCGACGTGCCCGTCGCCATGATGCCCAACCTGAACGCCGTAACACTTCTGCAGATGGACGGCATACTCACACACGAAGAATTTGAAAAAGCCGTGAACATGGCAATAGACGGCTGCAAAACCGTCTACGCCATGCAAAAAGAAGCCTTGAAAACCAAGTACGTAACCGTGAAAAGTGAAGAAGAAAGTAAAGAAGAGGAGGCTGAAGAATAATGTCAATAATCACCAAAGTAAAGCAGAAACAGATCGAACAACTAATCGAGAAAAACAACCGTTTAGACGGCAGAGGCCCGCTCGAGTACCGCGAAATGAAACTCGAGCAAGGCCTGATCGAACGTGCTGAAGGCTCAGCCCGCGTGCTACTCGGCAAAACCGAAGTTATCGTTGGCACAAAAATCGAGACGGGCGAACCTTTCCCAGACACACCAAACGAAGGCGTGTTAACGGTGAGCGCGGAGCTCGTACCCTTCGCATCACCAAGCTACGAACCCGGCCCACCCGACGAAAACAGCATCGAACTCGCACGAATCGTCGACCGGGGCATCAGAGAATCAAAAATGATCGACACCGAAAAGCTCGTCATCGAACCCGGCAAAAAAGTCTTCGTCGTGTTCGTCGACGTCTACGTTCTCAACTACGACGGCAACCTGATCGACGCATCAGCACTGGCCGCAGTAGCAGCACTATCAAACACGAAGATGTCCAAGTACGAAATCGAAGAAGGCGAAATCAAAATCAAAAGCGGCTACGAACAACTCCCACTGAAAAAACACCCGATAACCGTGACATGCGCAAAAATAGGCAACAAGCTCGTCGTTGACCCGTGGCTTGAAGAAGAACAAGTCATGGACGCAAGAATCAGCTTCGCCATAGACGATGACGACAACATCTGCGCCATCCAAAAAGGCGGAAGCGGCTACTTCGAGCCATCACAAGTGTTCGAAGCAGCAAAGATAGCAAAGGAAAAGGCTAAAGAACTACGCAAGAAACTCAACTGGTAGGATCAACAATGCCAAAGATGAAGAAAGTCGGACCCTCACGCGGCCTCGGACCGCGCTACGGCTCCACAGTGCGAAAACGCTATGTCAAAGTAATGGCAAGCATGAAAATACGCCACAAATGCCCAAGCTGCGGCTTCACAAGAGTCAAAAGAAAAAGCGTCGGCGTCTGGCTCTGCAAAAAATGCGGCTTCACCTTCACAGGGGGAGCCTACACACCAACCACCAAACTAGGCATAGTCGCAAAACGTTCAGCCCACGGAGTAGCCGTAGAAGAAGCAGCCAAAACAACCGAAGCCCCAATCCCAGAAGAACAAGAGCAAACCGAAGTAGAAACCGAAGAAATCGAAGAAGAAGAAGAAGAAACAGAAGAGGAAGAAGATTAGCCTCCGACTTTCTCAGGCTCAAACCTTTTGAGCCACAAATCCCTGTATCATTTCTTGAGTGTTCATTGGATGAAAGCAAAGGCTACAATACGCCTCAAATTCTCCACACAAGAACAGCTGGAAACAGTCTTCAAGTCACTGAAACCCGAAGTCGAAAACCCCACGACAACACGTTCACATGTAGCCCTGCAAAAAGAAGGAGAATACCTGACTCTGAGGGTTGAAGCAAAGGACACCGTGGCATTACGAGCCACATTGAACGCTTACTTAAGATGGATGAACTCGATCACGAACGTTCTTGAAGTCCTGAAGACGCAATATTGCCGTCCTCTACGCGTGAAGCTATGCCGAGACCCTTCTAACTCAGCAAGAAAATGTTAAT
>Ga0315282_10014098_pt1 | contig 11943 bp, 12 predicted proteins | sample YL17G07_20_MG_FD_203693 | JGI IMG/M metagenome (GOLD analysis project Ga0315282, IMG submission 203693) | Sediment microbial communities from Yellowstone Lake, YNP, Wyoming, USA - YL17G07_20 | ecosystem: Environmental > Aquatic > Freshwater > Lake > Sediment | place: USA: Wyoming | collected... | reverse complement strand
CTTCGGGGGGGTTAATTGGCAGTGAGCAATCCTTATGCCAGTTGATAAAGGATTAGAGCTTGATGAAGTTTTGCCAAAATTATTGAATAGTTGGGGGAAATAGCTTCTGGGGCAGTCTTATCGTGATAGCCATTTTTCAAGAAACTTTTTGTCTAATTTTAAGCAGTCTGTTAGAAAACGACCAACTTTCCCTAACAAGCTTGAAACGTTCTTAAATTAAATTGCATCCCTTCCGCGCTCACCTGTTCGGATTCGAATCACCTCTTCCACTGAAGATAGAAAGATTTTTCCATCCCCGATCTTTCCTGTTTTGGCAGCTTTCTCGATGGTCTCTATTACTTGGTTGACCAATTCATCGGTGATGATCAGTTCAATCTTAGACTTGGGCAGGAAATCAATTGCATACTCGGTCCCACGATAAGATTCGGTGTGACCCTTCTGCCTTCCAAATCCTTTGACCTCGATAACGGTCATCCCCCGAACTCCGATTTGGGTCAATGCATTCTTCACTTCATCCAACTTAAAGGGTTTGATGATCGCCTCAATCTTTTTCATCGTGTCTCCTTCCTCCGGTGGCGGATGGGATGTTCGCCGGAGATGTTTTTCACCGTAAATTCAGCTATTCTTTCGTGCTATTCAATTACCATGTATACATTATGCCAATCGCAAGGGTATCCTGACTCTTCTTAGTTAGGACGTCCCGAATCTTCTTATTAATCGTCTCGGGCTCTAAATCAAATCCGTTCTTGTTAGACCAGTCGTGTCTGTATTCTGGTCTTAAAAGAAGGTTCTTCACTATTCTGAACTCGGGTGTAATCGTTATCTCCTTCAGCTTCTGCGCAACTCCTGTCCTCACCCCGTTTTTGTCATTGAAATATTCTGCCCTTACTGAAGTGCTGAACCAGTCGGTAAAGTCATACTTCACATACCCTGCAACTCCGTACCACTCGGAATCCTTGCCCTTATTAAGCGGGTCCTTGTCTTCATGTGCGTAATCGGTGTTTGCCACGAACGTGAGATGTTTTGTTGCCTTGAACGTTCCAACCCAGTCAAAAAGAAATCTGTAATTTGAACTATTGTGTGCCTGCTCGGGCCCGTACATGAAGTTGAAGTTCATGGAAAATGGCTCGATGGGTGTCACCACGAAGCTTGTTCCAAATGTCTTTCCGTTGTTGTTGTCCTTAGTAACATCCCACCCATTGACAACATAGACGTTAGCAGTGAAGGCTGGAGAGAAGGTATACGCTGCCAAAAAGCCGGTGTGGGTAAACGGGATCGCATAGTTAAAGAGGAAGGAGCGTGAGTAATTGAAATTATCCCTTGCCTCAATCACTTCCGCGCCATGGTACGTAACAAATTTTCCGAATTGCAACTTGAGACCACTGCCAAGGGGCGCGACATAATTGACATAGGCTTCCGTAAGATCGACCACGTCGTTGGACCCCCCAAGACCCGCTGAATGGATGAACTTTGACGTCTCACCAAATGAGACTTTTAGTTTATACCCAAGTCCTCCCACCGGTGCATCCTTTGCAAACTGTATCTGGGCAAGATCGATGAGAAACGAATTTGCCTTCTGGTCGAAAATTCTCTGTTCGTTCGTCCCCGAGTCAGGGTTTCTGAAGTTAAATGTATACCCCCCCTGCAGATAGATGCTCAAGCCAAGGTAATCCTTGATTCCGTTGACTACATTCTTTATATCTTCCGGACTCAAGGCAGGCTTCGCCTCGGGTTTTACCTCAGCTTTCGCCTCCGGCGTCGTCTCAGGCTTTGCCTCTTCGCCCGTTGCCTTTATTACAAGTGGAAACATCATTAAAAGCGCTAGAATCAAGCCTAATAATCTCTTTTTCATTTTTTTCTCCTTCTTTCGATTTTACCGTCTTCCTTCCACCCTTCTCTTTAAGAAAAGGGTGAAAGGATTGTCCTTAGAGGATAAATACACGACACTGTTGTGTCCCCTACCTCGAGATAGGTGTTTCTGAAGCTTTGTCGAGGTGAACTCCGCTGTAGCCCAATAACCCCATCTCCGGAATGTCGAGGCCCTCTATTTCCGTTTCTGCATCGACCCGGTTGCCTACAAGGAGATCGATCAGCTTGAAAACGATCAGCGATATCAGACCTACATATACAAAGTTGGCTGCAACTCCAATACATTGAGCAAGAAATTGAGGTGGATCGCCGTAAAAGAGGCCCTTGACCGTTCCAGACACATTATTCCAGCCGTCGCCATAAGAACCGTCTGCAAAGAGCCCCAGGGCGAGACAGCCCCAAGCTCCGTTAAATCCATGCACGGCAATGGCTCCCACAGGATCATCCACTTTCAGTTTTCTTTCAACAAAGAGGGCTGCTTCGACTACGAGCACGCCTGCAATTAAACCAATGAGGCAGGCACTGATGGAGTTGACGAATGCACAGGGGGCGGTGATCGCCACTAACCCGGCAAGCATCCCATTGCACATCATACTGGGATCGGGTTTCTTAAATCGCAGGATCCACATCCAAAGGGTGGCTGCGACGGCCCCTGTGCCAGAGGCCAGCATCGTGTTAGTAGCAATGACGCCTATCCGTAGATCCGTACCTGATAGCGTTGAGCCGGCGTTGAAGCCAAACCATCCGAAGGCCAGGATGAATGTTCCTATAACGGCCATGGGGATGTTGTGTCCAGGAATAGGATTAGGGCTTCCGTCCTTATTATATTTTCCAGTCCGGGGACCAAGCAACCATGCCCCTGCGAGGGCGATGACGCCTCCTGTCATATGCACGACCGAGGAACCGGCAAAGTCGACGTGGCCGTGGCCAAGGCCGAAGTTCTTTCCCAGGGTGGACAGCCAGCCTCCTCCCCAGACCCAGTTGCCAAAGATGGGGTAGATCACCGTTCCCACAAACCAGCCATAGATGAAGAAAGAAAGGTATTTCCAACGCTCTGCCAGGGCACCTGTTGGAATCGTTGCGGTGGTATCCATGAAAACCACCTGAAAGAGAAAGAGTGCGAAGACCGCAACGTCATAGGAAGATCCAGAGAGAAAGAAGCCTTTGCCTCCAAAGAGGCCGAAGTCTTTTCCGAATAGGGTAAGGGTTATTTCATGATCGAGGCCAGCATATCCGCCTAAGGTTGCGATTGGCCCCAGTCCTCCGAACATGAAGGCAAACCCGCATATATAAAATCCAAGCATGCCAAGGGGGTAGATCATGAGGTTCATGGCCATCGTATGGACCGCATTCTTGGCGCGGGTAAACCCCGTCTCTACCATGGCGAATCCAGGTTGCATAAACATGACGAGAAACCCAGCAATCAGCGTCCATACGATATTGATGGCCACCCGGTTGTGACCCACCGCATTGGCCAATTCGGCCAGGGTGGGTTCACCTGCTTTTGCAGCGGGTACGTCTGAAACATTGCCCGTAGTTGTGCCGGACGGGTCCGGCTTGGGTGGGGGGGGGCGTCGCGGGAGATGCCGCAGCTGGAGCAGGGGCCGTTTCCTCGGCGTGTCCGATTCCGAGCATGAGCAAACCGGCTAGAATAGCCCCTAAGATAATCATGTTTACAAATCTCTTTGACATATGTGTTTACCTCCTTGAGGGGTTTGGTCTTCCGCATGAAGAACTGATTCCTCGTTACTTCTGCTGCCAAAAGAAGAAGCCTGTGTGCAGAGAGCTACGTTTATCATGCATTCCACTCGATATCCTCGGTCGTTACCACCAGGCCGTAAGCTCCATCTTTGTGAATCAAAAAAATGAGGTTGTTTTCCATCCTATTAAAAATCCATTCCCGTTCCCGTTCCCGTAACTGTTTATATAAACCTTCTCGTAACCTTAAGAGTTTCCCTGAGCGGATGGCATTCAGTTTTGAGTTTGTAAATCTGCGGATCCCTGACATCTTCTTCCTCCTTCATCTTCCATCTCGATTTTCGACTGAAGATTAGATTGTTTGTTTCTGATCTAATCAAGAACAGTGCTAACGAAATTTTTTTGTACCGATTGAAATCTAAGGTTTCAAAATCAAATCATTTTCCATGGAGAATAAGCGCAGAAAAGAGGATAGGGATGGAATGTGGGAGGAATTTAAAACCAACAATTTTGTTGGAAAAGAGAAGGAAACCGACAATTTTGTGGGATTAGGGATGATAAGACTTTGGATTAATTCGAAGCTTTTTTATACTGTAAGATACAACCCTCTCCGTGGTTTTAAGAAGCCTGGCCGCCTCGGCCATATTTCCCCCGGAGTTTTTGAGCGCATCGATGATCAGCTCTTTCTCGTAGTTTTGGATTGCCCCTTCAAAGGACAGGGAAGGAACTGTACCGGATTGTTCTCCAGTTTGAAGGGTAGGGGGGAGATGGTAGCTGTGGATGACCCGGTCAGTACATAAGAGGACGGCTCTCTCGATGCAATTCTCAAGTTCTCTTACATTGCCCGGCCAATGGTATTGCATGAGCATATCAATAGCTGGAGTTGAAATCCTTCGGACGTCCTCCTTATGTTTTCGGTTGAATTTTTCAACAAAATAGTCGGATAGAAGGAGGATGTCGGTCTTTCGCTCCCGAAGGGGAGGTATAAAGATGGGGAACACATTCAGCCGGTAATACAGATCCTCCCTGAAAGTTCGCTCCTCAATCGATTTTTCCAGATCTTTACTGGTGGCTGCGATGATCCGCACATCGACCCGAAACGTTCGGCTTCCTCCAATCCTTTCAAATTCTTTTTCCTGAAGAACCCTCAGAAGCTTTGCCTGGGCGGTAAGGTTTAACGTTCCGATCTCATCAAGAAAAAGGGTGCCACCATGGGCCCTTTCAAATCTTCCCATCCTTTGCTCGGTGGCTCCTGTAAAGGCCCCCCTCTCATGGCCGAAGAGTTCGCTCTCGATGAGTGTATCGGGAAGGGCTGCGCAATTCAGTTTTAAGAAAGGCTTCGAAGCTCGAGAGCTATTGAAATGGATAGCATTTGCCACTAACTCCTTCCCCGTACCACTTTCACCCCGGATGAGAACGGTCACATCCGTGTTCGCAATTCTTTCAATCATTTGAAAGACTTCAGTCATCTTATTGTTTGTTCCCACGATATTGTAGAGACTGTATCTGTCCTTTAATTTTTCTTTAAGAGTGATGTTCTCACTCAAAAGCTGTTTCTTTTCATCCTGGACCATCTGCTGGATCTTAAGACCTTGGGCAATCATGGAGGCAATGATCGAGAGAAGGCGGACATCTTCTTCAAAAGCGATATCTTCGCTGAAGAGCCGATCAACACTCAATGTACCCAAAATGTTAGGACCATTTTTGATGGGCACACAGATAAAGGAGATATCACTCTTCTTGAGATTATCCCTTGACCGGGTCCGGTTTAAAAAGAGGGGCTCCTTTTCGATCTGAGGGACGACCACAGGTTCTCCTGTTTCCACCACCTTTCCAGTGATCCCCTCACCGACCAGGTATCTTCCCCTTTTCACTTCCTCCTCGGTCATCCCATGAGCTGCTCGGATTTCCAATTCGCCGGTGTCGGGGTTCAGTAGGGTGATCGTTCCCAGGTTCATCCCTAAGCGAGAATGGAAAGTACCGAGGATACCTGAAAAGACTTCCTGGAAATTCAGAGTGGATCCAATCAACTGACTGATTTCATAAAGGACGGTAAGCTCTTTGAGTTTCCTCTCCAAAAAGATAACGAGCTTATTTCTTGAAATTTTGGATTCGATATTAGATGGAAATTCTCTTAACATCGAAGAAACATCTGTGCTCATCGTATTATTGCTCTATACTTTCAAAAGGCTTGCCAATTTTTGAAAGCAATCACTGTGCCGATTTACAGAATATAAAGCATGGATGGATTTGGCTAATCTTATTAAGAGCTTAACGCCATTGTCGATCCAAACAGCGCATTTTCAGCGAAGGTGCGAAGTAAAGTCTCTGTTTGATTTTAGGCAGTTTGTCAAAAAACAACCAAGGGTAAAGCTTGCGAGTTGTTAAACCCATCGATTCTTACATGGAGAAAAGTAGCCCCTTGATTGAAGAAGGCAGACCTCTGCTGTTCCCGTTCGAGAATGGAATTTAACAATTGTTGGCCCGATCTAAAATAGTTTGACATACCACGAACTATTCTGGCTCTTGGAAGAAAGGAGGACGGGTTTACACAGCCTGCCGTCTTAAAAATACTGTTTCCCGTATAGAAAATAAGTAATTCACCCTATTTACTTCCTCAGGAGATATGAGAAAATGTTCGAGAAGTTTACTCGACAAGAGATCAATAAGGTTACTCTCAGGCCTTTTCGTCGAATGGCCGGGGAATGGCCGGGCAGTTCCTTACCGCTTCGACTTTCATTGATGTGAATGTCTTGATCTAAGGAGGCTAAATGCGCAGGTTCCGGTCTCCACTTCTGCTGATGTTCTTCCTATGGTTTGTTCTGGGTTTGGCGCCAACCGCTTTCTCCGGTCCTCCTTTCCTGACCGACGACCCGGAGCCGGTGCCGTTTAAGCACTGGGAGGCCTACCTGTTTTCCACTGTCGATGCCGCGCGCAAGCAGACTGATGCGGCGGGGCCGGCCTTTGAATTCAATGTGGGAGCTCTTCCCAATCTGCAAGTCCATCTGGTCATACCCATGGCCTATGCCTCGCCCTCGGACGCCCCTAACGCTTATGGATTGGGGGATATGGAGCTTGGCGTAAAATATCGTTTTATTCAAGAAACTGACCATCGACCAATGGTTGGTGTCTTTCCCATGCTCGAAATCCCCACGGGCGATGCTGGCCGTGGTTTGGGAAATGGCCGGGCATGGTGGAGGTTGCCATTGTGGCTGCAGAAGAGTTGGGGACGATGGACGACCTACGGAGGAGCCGGTTATGCCATCAATCCAGCGCCCAGGCAGCGCAATTACTGCTTTGGCGGATGGCTCCTGCAACACGATTTCGGCGAGAGACTGACCTTGGGCGGGGAGATTTTCGCACAGGGGAAGAGCAGCGACGATATCCGTTCCTTCACGGTGTTCAATTTGGGAGGCTATTTCAAAATCACCCCGAACTTCCAACTCCTCTTTGCAGGAGGGCACACCCTCGCGGGCGGACGGCATACGGTCGGTTATTTGGGCCTTTACTGGACAGGAGGATTCTACAAAGGGGCACAGACTCACACCGGATTGCAATCTTTAAGTTCCCTTTCGAGAGGAGAGTTACCGCATTAAACGGGTCATAAAAGGATGTAAGCAAAGTGGATGATGTGGGGGAATCTTATCTGGGTCGAACCGATATCGCTGGAAAAACAAGCTTAGGAGAGTTGGCACTGTTTTTCCTGCGTCTTGGGGCTACAGCGTTTGGCGGACCCGCGGCTCACATCGCCATAATGGAAGATGAGGTGGTCCATCGCCGCCAGTGGATCCACCGAGAAAAATTCCTGGATCTCCTGGGCGCCGCCAACCTTATCCCCGGCCCGAGCTCGACGGAGATGGCGATCTTCATCGGATACTTGTGTAAAGGTTGGGCAGGGCTTCTCTTAGGCGGCTTTTGCTTTATCGCTCCGGCAATGGCTATCGTCATAGGATTTGCCTGGGCTTATGTGCGGTTTGGGAATCTTCCTCAGGTGAATTGGCTGCTTTACGGGGTGAAACCGGTAGTCATCGCCATCATCTTGCAGGCCCTTTGGCAGTTAGGGCGCACATCAATAAAAAGTAGATTCCTGGGCGCACTGGCCATGATGGATATTGTATTGAACTTTTGTGGAATCAACATACTGCTATTGCTCTTTGGAACCGGGGTGATCTCGGGAATGCGGCAAGGACTGATCCAGGATCGAGCCAGAGACTGGAAGCCCTTGCTCATCATGCTCTTATTGGCCTGTTGCTTTATGGCGGCCGTTCATTTCGCTGCAGGATTATACGCCACCGGGAAAGTAGCATTCGGTTTGCTGCCGCTCTTTCTCTTCTTCGTGAAAGTCGGCTCTATCGTCTTTGGGAGCGGTTATGTGCTCCTGGCTTTTTTGCAGGCCGACCTCGTCGCGCATTGGCATTGGCTTACGACAACTCAGCTTTTGGACGCCATAGCAGTGGGGCAGGTGACCCCCGGTCCCGTCTTTACCACCGCCACCTTCATCGGCTATTTGCTCGCCGGGTTGCCAGGCGCCCTGATCGCCACCGCCGGGATTTTTCTCCCCTCTTTTATCTTTGTCGCCGCGAGCAGCCCTCTTATCCCGCGTTTACGCAAGTCAGCCGTAGCCGGAGCCTTTCTGGATGGCGTGATTGTTGCTTCCCTGTCACTCATGGCTTCGGTCACGTGGAGCTTGGGCCGCGACGCAATCACTGATCTCCCCACTGCCCTGTTGGTTTCAGGAAGTGCTGTTCTGCTCGTTCGCTTTCGCTTGAACTCCTTGTGGCTCGTGCTTGGCGGGGCACTTATCGGCTTTTTGATTTATGTGGCAAGGGTATAGTTCACATCATTATGGGAAGCAGAGAAAGGAGGTTACCGTGGTTAAGATAAGAGTGAAAAATAGATATCACATAAAGGTTATTGTCTTCGTTTTTATCCTCTCATTTGCCGGCATGTCAATAGCCAGTAATGGAGATGAAAACTTGTTAAACCAGGCAAAACAAATTTTTGGCGTACTGCCACAAGTGATCGTATCGGAGAAAAATCCTGTCACGCCTGAAAAGGTCAAATTAGGGGAAATACTCTTTTACGAGACACGGGTCTCTGTTGACGGAACGGTAAGCTGCGCAAGATGCCATCCCATCGGTTTGTATGGAGCGGATGGATTGAAGAAGGCAATAGGGAATAATTGCAAAACCAACCCAAGAAATGCACCTACCATTTTCAATGCCGCTGGTCAGATTTCGGCGCATTGGATAGGGAATAGAACGGATGTTGAAGATCAGGCAAAGCAGTCGGTGATCGGCCCGCCCTCTTTTGGGATGCCCTCATATGAGGCGGTGGAGAAGAAACTCAAGGAGATAAAAGGGTATGGCCCATTATTCGAGAATGCCTTCCCTGGGGAAAGGGATCCCATTAACGTTGATCACTTCGCGAAGGCAGTGGGAGCTTTTGAAAGAACACTTATTACTCTTTCTCCTTTCGACGCCTTTGTTAACGGGGATCCGACCGCGCTCTCGAACGATCAAAAACGAGGGCTTAAAACATTCATCGAAACAGGCTGTATCATGTGCCATTCAAGTGCATACGTTGGTGGGCAGATGTACCAAAAGTTTGGTGTGTTTGAGCCTTACTGGCAGTACACCAAGAGCAAAGAAGTTGACGAAGGAAGATATGTGGTTACAAAAGGTGAAAGCGACAAGTACGTATTCAAAGTCCCTATGCTCAGAAACGTTGAGATGACATCGCCGTATTTTCATGACGGATCTGTCGATCACTTGCACGACGCTGTCTGGATCATGGGTAAAATACAGCTGGCCAAAACCCTGGCGGACCAACAGATTCGGGATATCATTATTTTCTTAAAATCCCTGACCGGGCAAATACCTGATGACGCCCTCAGGGTGCCCCTGTTACCGCCAAGCGAATAGGCCCATGGGCCATGCATTTTCTCCCCGGAATTTTCTTCGAGGAGAGAAATTTATTGTATGGTTTTTCGCAATTGAGCAAAATTATATTCGAAGAGGTCTTCCAGAGTTTTTGTATTGCCAGCCCCCGGGAAATTGATCACTTGAATGTATCCGCATTTGGCATTATCAGCAATTACTTGGGCAATTGGGAAATGATGAATATCCACGACCAATTTCGGTTTCTTGGCAATTGCCTCGGCAACGACCTTGGGAGTGAGTTCTCCCGGATTGATCATCTGGGCAATCGAAAGCCCTGCCCACTGAGCAAAGGGTTCGGCGAATTTGTGAATAACCGCCCGCTCGCCGGAAAATGGAGAAAGGTGTCTTTGAAGGTTTCTCAGCTTTTCAAGGAACCCTGCTTCCCAGGCTTCTTCTTTCCTTTCTGTTTTTAGAATCCAGGAGATTCTCCGTGCCTGTTTAATCAAGTTTTCAGGGGATATGGACGTCTCAATCTGGATCGCAAGGATGTTTCTATTTCTTGACGTCTCAAGAAGTTTTGGAACCATCTTCTCATAACCGGCGTAAACCACCACATCCGCGCCTTCAAACTTCAAGAGATCAGAGGGTTTCAAGTCATACTCCGGGGGATGCCTCATTTCTGATGGCGCCAGCACACGAACCTCTTTGGCAGTTGCTGCTCTGGCAATGGCTCCCGCGAGTGATGTGGAAGCCAGCACAATGCCTTCCGCCAAACTGGGTAAAGGAAAAAGCAAGATAAGATAGAGAAGAATCAGATAAGGAATTTTTTTAACCCTTCCCATAGAATCATCTCCTTCGAAGAATCATGCAGACTGCAATGATCAACGAGGCGACCAGAATGATCATAGAACTCGTCGGAATATCAAAGAGAAAAGAGAGATAGAGGCCAATCACTCCCGATAATAGTCCAAAAACAGAGGAGAAGAGAAAGATTTGTCTGAGACTTCTTCCAATGAGAACGGCTGCCATGGCCGGGAGGAGGACAAACGCATCAATGAGCAGGGCTCCGATCATTCGCATCGACACGGCAATCGTCAGGCCGAGCATGAAGATAATCAAATAAAAGAACGCCTTCTCCGGAAGTCCGACCGCCAGAGCGATTTCCCGATCGTAAAGAATGGCTTGAATCTCTTTAAAAAAGAGAAAAATAACAATTAAGATGGTGAGGCTGAGTGTTCCCACCACCATGAGATCTAACGAGGTTAAAGAAAGAATATTCCCCCACAGGATGCTGAAGGCTTGAAGGACGTGGATATCGGCTTTATAGATGAGGATGAAAGCGAAAGCGAGAGTAAGGGTCATGAAATAACCAGAGATCGTGCCCAGCCCTAATTTCATCTTTTCCGAAACAGGACCCAGGGCTATGGATGCCATGATACAGAATAGCAGACCCAGAGGCATGGGATCGATCTTTAAGAAAAGTCCGATGGCCCCTCCAAGGAGGGCGATGTGCATCATGGCAAAACGGAGCGGGATAAGGTTGAGTGAGATGATGAACACACCGATCATCGGAAACGCCACCCCCGCGAAGCAGATAGCGACAAGGGCCTTCTGCATAAATGGATAATTTAAGGCTTGAATCCAGCTCATCCCGTTTATCGCATTAAATGACTTTTCCCATTTTTTAAAGAATAGATCCTATCGCTGAGGTGTTCCACCAATTGAGAATCATGAGAGACCAGAAGGGTTGTCAATCCTCTCTGATGGTGAATGGCATGGATGGTTTCCATGATTTCAGAATGGGAGCTGCTATCCAGATGGGTGGTGGGTTCATCGAGAAGGAGTATTGAGGGTTCTTGAGCCAGTGCCCTCGCAAGAGCAACCTTTTGCTGCTCCCCTCCTGAAAGTTCATAAACAAGTTTCTTAGCGAACCGGTCAATCCCCACTGCTTCCATAGACTGATAGGCCTTATCCCAGTCAGGCTTCTTTGGTTTTTTCATCAAACCAATCTTCCCATATCGACCCATGAGAACTGCCTCTTCCACACGTATGGGAACTCGACTGGAACTGGATGTTTGAGGCACCACGCCGATATCTCTTCTCAGGAAATTCAAGTCTCTAAATTGGGAAAGATCGCGGCCCAGGACCAGAACCTTGCCCTGGTGAGGTCTTAACGTCCCATTGACGACCTTGAGAAGCGTCGTTTTACCGGCCCCGTTCGCCCCAACGATAGAGATGAACTCATAAGGTTTGGCCTCGATATTCACCCCTTGTAAAACCGAAACATTTCCCAGGCGAACATAGACCTCGGCCAATTCGATGGAATGGTGCATTAAATCTTTTGTCCTTGAGCCAAAAACTTTCCGGGTTGATTGATAATAGAGATATCCCAAAGCCCGGATTCCGTCATGAGACTCCGAATTCTTTCGGGATGAGGGAGAAGATCGTGGGCTACAGAGCCTCCTAAATGCCGGTGAAACTGATTGAGTTCTTC
>Ga0315282_10014097_pt1 | contig 11943 bp, 12 predicted proteins | sample YL17G07_20_MG_FD_203693 | JGI IMG/M metagenome (GOLD analysis project Ga0315282, IMG submission 203693) | Sediment microbial communities from Yellowstone Lake, YNP, Wyoming, USA - YL17G07_20 | ecosystem: Environmental > Aquatic > Freshwater > Lake > Sediment | place: USA: Wyoming | collected... | reverse complement strand
CAGCAGCTTCGGAAATGACAAATAGACCGGTGCAAGTGAAGCCAATAAGGAAGCCTTTTCCGGCGTTTCCGCCGGAGTTCTCCTGATCCCTTCCTATTTTCGCATTCCCAAGAAGGCCTTGCTTTTGTTGTTTGCTTATGGTATTTATACCATAAGATGAAGGACGAACCCAAAGGCCCGCAGGCCTCTCGACTTCGCCAACGCAAGTTTGAACTGGTGCGTCGTTTCCATCTTCCCGACGATCTGCTTCCCGGCTCGCTTTCCCTCTCGCATCTCCGCTGCGGCAAGCCCACCTGCCACTGCGCTGACGGCCCAGGCCATGCTGTCTGGTCCCTCACCTTCATGGTGCACGGCAGGAAGCATGTCCAGCACATTCCCAAGGAATGGGTTGAGCACGTCCGCCGCCGCGTGGCAGCCGGACGCGAATTCCAGGATGCGGTGCGGGAAGTGCTGGCCGCCAACGCCCAACTGCTGGTGCTGGCTCGCCAGCAAAGGCGCAAGCCGCAGTGAAAGGGCCGACGCCCCGTCGCCTGCGCAAGTACGTGGCGAAGTGTCTGGGTCTGAAATTCTACTTACAGCGCCCGGGCGATGGCCGCTCGCAGGGGCACATTCCGGCTGCCGCCCTGCTGTGGGCTCTGTTGATGGGCGTGTTGCTGCGCCGTGCGGCCTTCGCCGGCATCGAAGCGCTGGTGCGTTCACGGGCCCGCCGCGCCCTGGACGTTTCCCAGCGCTTCGGCGATGACGCGCTCGCCTACTTCACCGAGCGGCTCGACCCGGCGGTCACCCGACGGGCGGCGGTCACCGCCCTTCGCCAGGCCAAGCGCCATAAGGCCTTCGACGATAGCCGCTTCATCGGACTGGCTCTGGATGGCACCAGCGCGGGACGATCACGCGAAAAAGGTTGTGACCTGTGCCGTCCCTACCGGAACAAGAAAAGGGAGATCCTCGGCTACCACCACAAGCTGGTCCTGATCAGTGTGGTGGGAACCGGCCTGACCTTGCCCTTGGATGTCGAAGCTTATGGCCCTGGGGATAGCGAGTACAACGCCGCTCGCCGACTCTTGCGCCGCACCGTCGGGAACACCGGTCGCCGCTTTGCCGACTATGTGGTCGTCGATGGGGAATTCGCTCGCGCTCCCTTCCTGCATGACGCCGGCGATCTGGGACTCTACATCGTCGCCCGGCTGAAAAAGAATCTGCCCGAATTGTTCGCGGCGGCCCAGAAGCGGTTTCTCCACCAGCCTCCCGATCAGGTCTTCCGGCACGGGAAGGACCGGGTGGAAATCTGGGATGCCGACGACTTTGACCCTTGGGAAACGCTGCGTTGGGAAACCGTGCGCGTGGTTCGCTACCGCCAGCACAAGCCGGACGGCACGGTGTGCGAGGCGTTCTGGCTCACCGACTTCCCCCGCTTGCGGGTCAGCAGCCAGGCCATTTTCCGCATCGCCAAGAGCCGGTGGGAAATTGAGAATCAGGGCTTCAACGATGCCAAGAACCGCTACGGCTTCGAGCACATCTGCCACCACGAGCGCCAAAGCCTGCTGGTCATCTGGTTGCTGACCTGCTTAGCCCTGACCATCGAACGGCTCTACCGGGTGCGTTACCTCCATCGCGGCACGCACCCGGTGCGTGCCGCCATCGATTTGCTCCTGCTTCTCCAACTCAGCCTGGGCTTGCCGGTGGCCGCCGCCACCGACTCCAGTTGAAAATGCCACCTCGGCAGTCCCTTCGCTCAGCCTCCTTCATTTCTCCACCCCGCCCGCCAACTTTCCGTACCGGTGTCGGGGAATAGCCAAAAAACCGGCCTGGAAAATAGGCCCCGGTTTGCCGTGCCCTTGCGATTTGCCTGCGAATGCGCCCCGAACCGTGGTCGAACGCTTGTCTTTTCGGAGACTCCGAAGCCGCTGTGGTGTTCATGATCTGGTTGCTAACCCACGGAAGCTGTAGTAGAATGCCTGGAAGGACACGAGTTGGGAATTGCAGTCGCGCGAGCGCTTATGGCCTTTGAAAAGAGCATCGGCGTCGAGACGACGCTTGGAGAAGTTCCGGGGTTCAGCGATTGGCATATCCGACGGGCGCTGACCGCCGCCAAGGACCCGCAACTTAAGATGAAGCTGGAGAACATGCCCATCCCTCTCGCGAGTGACATGGTGGATGAATATATGACACCCGTCCTGGAAGCGGCTAAGACCGGCGATCTAACCAGAATCAAACACGTATAGGAAACCGCCCTCGACAGCCTTGCCACACTTCGCCGGCGGATGAACAGGCGGCGCTCTTCATCGAACTCTCCACGAAAGCCTTCGCTAGGCTTATAGTGCTCTCGTGCGGCGCGGGATTCCCGGCGGGTGCCGTTTGGCGCCGGCTAAGCTCGCAGCGAACACCGCTGATAAGGCAAGAGCGTTGGAGCGCGATGCGCCTCGCCCCGCATGGCTTATCGTTCCGCTTAAAGAAGTTCGTGAGGGATAAGCTTCGTCGCAATCCAGCCACCATGCGGGAGAGGGAGTTCAATGCATAAGGTTTCACGACGGGATTTCATTGCATCGACCGCGACTTCGCTTCTCGCCGGACGGGCGTCATCCTTCGCGTCGAGCACCGGCCGGCGGCCCAATGTAATCCTCTTCGTCACTGATGATCAGGGATATGGTGACTTGTCCCATCATGGAAACAAATTCCTGCACACACCTCACCTCGACAGCATCGCCAACGACGGGAGGGCGCTGGCGAGATTCTACGTCAGCCCCGTTTGTTCGCCGACCCGAGCCAGTTTGATGACCGGACGCTACAACTACCGTACTGGAATCGTTGACACCTACATGGGCCGGTCAATGATGTACCCCGACGAAATCACGCTCGCCCAGATCCTTAGGGGAGCGGGGTATCGAACTGGCATTTTTGGTAAATGGCATCTTGGCGACAACTATCCCATGCGGAGCATTGATCGAGGATTTGAAGAATCGCTAGCCCTCAGAGGCGGTGGACTTGAACAGCCTGGTAACGTGCCGCATGACAGTTATTTCGATCCGATTCTCCAGCATAACGGAGTACCCGAAAAACAGTACGGATACTGCACAGATGTTCTGGTGAACGCGGCCATCGAGTTCATCAAGAGTTGCCGAAACCAGCCGTTTTTCGCCTACATACCGACGAATGCCCCTCATGCCCCGTTGCTTATTGACCAATCGTATGTAACTCCTTTCACTGCGGGCGGACTCGACGGCAAAACGGCAAAACTTTATGGCATGGTCGCGAACATTGATGAAAACATGGGGCGGCTCCTGGCTGCTTTAAAGTCTTTGGGGTTGGAAGAAGATACCTTGTTAATCTTCCTGTCTGACAACGGCCCGGAGCTGGAACGCTTCAATGCCGGATTGCGCGGCCTGAAAGGCACGGTGTACGAAGGCGGGATTCGTGTTCCGTGCTTCATTCGATGGCCGCGCCTGATCCCGGCCGGACGGCAGATCGATCGGATCGCCGCTCATGTCGACATCCTCCCCACCGTGTTGGAAGCTTGCGGCGTCGAGGTCCCGGCCGAACTTCGACTGGATGGCAGAAGCCTCCTGCCGATGCTCCGCGGAGCGGAAGTTGAGGCTCCTGACCGCTCTCTGTACTTCCAGTGGCACCGGGGCGATGAGCCGGAGTTGTATCGAAACTGCTGTGTCGTGACGCAACGCTACAAGTGGCTGAGTGGATCGGGAGCATATGGCAGTCCGGACCCTCGAGGGTACAGACAAGAGCTCTATGATCTCAGCCAGGACCCCGGCGAACAGGCTGACTTATCGCCAGCTCACGAAGAACTGGTCACGACCATGCGTGACAGATACGAAGACTGGATCTACGAAGTTTCCTCGACACGCGGCTATGCGCCGCCAAGGATTCAGCTCGGCACGCCGCACGAAGACCCGGTGATGCTGACCACGCAAGACTGGCGCGGACCACGGGCGGGATGGAACAAGCAGGATTCCCAGGGTTACTGGGAGGTCGAAGTTCCCGAGCCGGCGAACTGCGAAGTTACTCTGTTATTCAATGCCACCACCGATTCTGGCACTGCCCATTTCATGTTGAATGGCGCCAGCTTCAAGCAAGCGATAAAAAAGGGCGCCACCGAATGCCGGTTTGCCCCTGCCCCACTGAGAGTTGGAAAGGGAAGGTTCGAAGCGTTCGTGCGGGTTGGCGGAAAGACCGTAGGAGCCCAGTACGTTTACGTGAAGCGATCTTAGGCACTCTGCGCTTGCTGGATCGCGGAGGAGATGTAAGTGAATCTCAGGAACTTGGGAGCCCCCATGATGTCCCAATACGCGTGGTTGCTGGCCGCCGTGGTCGCAATCCCTCTGGCGGCGTTGTGCGGACAGCGCGGCGCTGCGGATGGCCTGGAAAGCGGGTTTCGAAATCCGCCCCCCGAAGCACGGCTACGCTGTTACTGGTGGTGGTTGAACGGAAATACCGACGAACAGACGATCACTCGAGACTTGGAAGCCATGAAGGCCAACGGGTACCTGGGAGGCGAACTGGTTGACGCCGGCGGAGCTGATCAGGGTGGCAACGCTCCCGTGCCCGCCGGCCCGATGTTCGGCAGCCCCGAGTGGCGTGTCCTCTTCCGCCATGCCCTGAAGGAGGTGGACCGGCTCGGCCTCGTGCTCAGCCTCAATATCCAGAGCGGGTGGAACCTAGGCGGTCCAACGGTGCAGCCCAAGGATGCTACGAAGATACTCACTTGGGCTCGCCTCAGCGTGGAGGGTCCGGCGCGGATTCATCAGGCTCTTCCTGAGCCACCCCGGAAGCAGGGGTTTTACCTCGATATCGTGGTCCTGGCCCTGCCGCTCCACCATGCGGCGGTTCTCCCGGGCGCGCCGGGGAGTTCGCGTCCCGCCATCCCCCTGCTGCCTTCGAAAATTGCCTCGAGGGAGTACGGCCAATTCTCCGCTCCTGATCCTGCGCCTCTCCTCACCAGCAACGTCGGTCCTCCCGGGGATGAGGATGCACGCACCTCCGAGGTGCGGGATTTGACGGGCAACGCCGATGCGAATGGCGTTCTCGACTGGCAAGTGCCGGCAGGCTCGTGGGAAATACTGCGCATCGGTTACACCTGTTCCGACGCGCGTGTTTCCACTTCGAGTGGAAAATGGCAGGGGCTGGTCATCGATTACATGAGCCGCTCGGCCTTTGACACCTATTGGCAGGAAGTAATGGAACCGCTCATGGCGGACGCCAAACCCTACCTGGGCCGCAGCTTGAAATATCTGGTGACGGATAGCTGGGAACTGGGGGGCGTCAACTGGACCCCGGGCTTTCGCGAAGAGTTCCGCTCTCGCCGCGGCTACGACTTGCTACCCTACCTTCCGGTCGTGACCGGGCGGATTATTGAGAGTCGCGAAGCGAGCGGATACTTTCTCAACGATCTGCGCCGGACCGTCGCGGATTTGGTGGTGCAGAACCACTACGCCGTATTTGCTGAGCACGCCCGGTCACGAGGCCTGGAAATTCATCCTGAATCCGGGGGCCCTCACGGAGCGCCGATTGACTCTCTGCAACTCCTCGGCATGGACGCCATGCCACAGACGGAGTTCTGGGCCATCAATCCGCACCGGCCCACGGACCAGGACCGGTTCTTTGTGAAGGAAGCATCCAGCGCCGCCCATATCTACGGCAAGAAACTGGCGGCCGCGGAAGGATTGACCTCCATTGGCCCGCAATGGGAAGAACGAATCTGGAACGATTTGAAGCCCACATTTGACCAGGCCTTGTGTGAGGGCCTGAATCTGCTCATCTGGCACGAATTCGCTTCCTCACCGGCAAAGTACGGACTGCCCGGCCAGGAGTACTTCGCCGGAACGCACTTCAACCCGCAGGTGACATGGTGGAAGGTTTCCGGCGGATGGGTCAACTACCTCAACCGCAGCAATTTCCTGATGCAGCAGGGCCTTCCGGTAGCAGATGTCTTGTATTACTACGGCGACTACGTGCCGAACTTCGTGCGCGTGAAGAGCGACGACCCCGCCAAGGTGCTCCCGGGCTACGACTACGACGTCATCAACGAAGAAGCGCTCGTTAATCGGCTGGCCGTCAAGAACGGAAGCTTGGTGTTGTCTGATGGTGTGACTTACCGTGCGCTCGTACTCCCCACAACGCCGCTCATCTCCATGCGCGCGCTGCGTAAGCTCGAGCAATTGACTGCGCAAGGGGCGACGGTGATTGGTCCCAAGCCCGTCCACACCACCGGAATAGACGTTTCGGGCGGAGAGATGCTCCGCCTGGCGGACAAGCTTTGGAGCACTTGCGACGGCGTCTCGGTGCAGGAACACATCTACGGCAGTGGCCGTGTGATCTGCGGGAAGACCGCACGGGAAGTCTTGAGGGAAGAACACGTGATTCCGGATTTTGAATTTGCCGGGGCGCACGCGGACGCAAGCCTGGACTTCGTCCACCGCCGCACGCCCGAAGGCGAAATCTATTTCATTCGCAATGCGCGCGCTTTCGCAGGAAGTTAATTCGGGCACGGGCCCGGTGCTCATAGCGAATTACTCGATTCAACCTTCCCGGTTAAGGACCTGAGCGACGGGAGTTTTGCGGCGGATCGGGCCGAGATAAAGGTCCGCTGGTAGAACATCAGGGAACTGTCCTTTCATCGCTTCGCTGTTGGCCTGCTCCAGTAGGCCCCCCTTGTTGTGTCTCTCTCCGCTGAACTCCAAACTATTACCGCACGGTTTCTAAACTATTGTCGCCGGAACTCCAAACTATTCGCGCACCGCATACCCGGGGAGGCGCCATATGAAGATGCTCTCGCAATGCTGTGGATTTGCCGCCCTTTTTTTCGTCGCAGCGCTCCTGCCGGCGGAGCAGCCGAAGCAGCCGGCGGCCGACAAGTACCAGATCCTTTTGGAGCGTGTGAAGCAAGGCGACCCGACCGTGGATTTCCTCGAACTGCGGCGGGCCTACTCTGAATCGCCCAGTTTTATGGACACGGGCAACAGCGATGATTCAAAGAAAATGTACGAGGCCTTCAACCACAAAGACTACGCCAGTGCATTGAAGTATGCGCGGAAGATTCTCGACATCAACTACTGCGACATCGATGCGCAGCACACGGCCTACCTCGCATACCGCGAATTGAACGACGCCGAACATGCGGACTTCCACCACACCGTCAGTCACAACCTTATTCAATCGATTCTCCGTACCGGCGACGGCAAAAGCCCGGAGACGGCGATGGAAGTGATCACGGTCCGGGAGGAGTACGTGATCCTCATGGTCATGGGGCTTCAGCCCAACCAGCAGAGTCTGGAATCGAGCGGCGGCCACCAGTACGACCGGATGGAGGCCACGAATCCCGAGACCCACGAAAAGGTCACCATTTTCTTCAACATCGACCGAACTATGGCCCGCTGGATGAAACTGTTCAGCAAATAGCAGGTAACGCGGAGTTTACCTCGAGCGACGCGAAGGGGCCCAGGGCAGGCTCTAATGGTCGGCGCCACAAGCATCTCTGAGGCGTTGCACCAAGCGCCAGGAGCGTGAGATGGAGGTTCGGGAAGAGACCCCCGAATCCGGCGATATTTTAGAAAAAAATAAGATACGACTTTTATCCGGCTTTGTTGATGCAAAGAAACGGAGTTAGCTGATTTGCTAAAAATGCCGCATGTATGGCTGTTGGGCAGCATGGCGCCGCGTGGGCGGTAAGTTTGCCGAGCCCAGGGCGCGCGACTGCCATTCCCCCTTTTCACCGCTCCGGCTCCGGCATGATAATGGATCGTTGAGGGACCATTGAACTCCAGCCTTTACGAAAAAGCCGAAGCGCTGCCAACGCAGCCGGGCGTTTACGTCTTCAAGGACGAGGGCGGCAAGCCCATTTACGTGGGGAAGGCGAAATCGCTGCGGTCGCGTGTGCGCTCGTATTTCCAGGAGTCGCGCTCGGCGGATGAGAAGCGCGACCTCATGCTCGACGCCGCGCACGACCTTGAGACCATCCTCGTGGACAACGAACACGAAGCGATGGCGCTTGAGAACAACCTGATCAAGCAGTTCAAGCCACGCTACAACATCCTGCTGCGCGATGACAAGTCGTACCCGTATATCAAGTTTACAGCTTACGAACGTTTCCCGCGCGTTTATGTGACGCGCCGCGTAAAGAAAGACGGCTCGATTTATTACGGCCCGTACTTTCCCGCCAACCTGGCCTATCGAATCGTGGATTTCATTCACCGGCACTTTCGGGTCCCGTCGTGCCACGTGGACCTTGCGCGTTATCATCCGCGGCCGTGCTTGCAGTTTTACATCAAGCGCTGCCTGGGACCGTGCGTGGAGAACTTGACCGCGCCGGAGCGATACGCGGAGGCCGCGCGGGACGCTCGGCTGCTGCTGGAAGGCCGCGAAAGCGATCTGGTGCGCAGCCTGCACGGCCGCATGGCGGAATCTTCCAACTTATTGGAGTTCGAAGATGCGGCCCGCTATCGTGACCAGATTCGGACGGTGGAAGAACTTCGCGAGCGGCAGAAAATGGCGGCGTACTCCGGTGAGGAAGCCGACATCCTGGGTTTTCACCAGGAAGGCCCGCTGGTGGCCGTCAACCTTTTTCACCTGCGCGGCGGGCGCGTGCTGGACCGGCGCGAGTTTTTCTGGGAGGACCTGGAAGAATTCAACCCGCGCGAATTCTTCTCCTCGCTGCTCAAGCAAATCTATCTGGACCAGCAGTATTTGCCGGGCGAGATTCACGCGCCCGTGGACTTCGACGATCGCGAGCCCCTGGAGGAGCTGCTCTCGCAGAGGCGCGGGCGCCCCGTCCACATTCTCACCCCGCAGGCCGGGCGCAAGCGCGCGCTCCTGGAATTGGTAGCGCGTAACGCCCGCCACTCGTTTGAGCGGCGCTTCCGCATCCTTAAACCTCAGGCGCGCGAAGTACTGGAAAGCCTTAGCGAGGCGCTGGACCTTCCCAAACCGCCGAACCGCATCGAGGCCTTCGACGTTTCCCACATCCAGGGAACCGACATCGTCGCGTCCATGGTCGTCTGGGAAGCCGGGAAAATGAAGAAATCCGACTACCGGAAGTTCATCATCAAGAGCGTGCCCCAGAACGACGATTTCGCCAGCATGAAGGAAGTGGTGGGGCGCCGATACCGGCGTTTGCAGGAGGAGAAGAAGGCCCTACCGGATCTGGTGCTCATCGACGGCGGCGTGGGCCAACTTCATGCGGCAGCGGCCGCCCTGGAAGAGTCGGGGATCATCAACCAGGCGCTCGCCAGCATCGCCAAACGGGAGGAGATTCTCTACATACTAGGGCGCGAGAATGAGCCCGTTGTGCTCGATCACCACTCCCCGGCGTTGCACTTGATTCAGCAAGTCCGGGATGAGGCCCACCGCTTTGCCGTTACCTTCCACCGCGCCAGGCGCGCCAAGCGCGAGGTCACTACCGAGCTATTGCACATTCCCGGCGTGGGGGAAACAACCGCCCGCAAGCTCCTAAGTCAGTTTGGAAGCTTAAGCAAACTAAGGAAGGTCTCCTTGGAGGAGCTGGCCCAGGTGGTGAAGCAGTCCCAGGCCAAGCGGGTATTCGAGTACCTCTCCAGCAATGGCGGCGGATAAAAATAATCCGGCTGGACGGTCTAATATATAATTATAAGAAAAATTGGAATATTATCTTGTGCTAGGCGTTTCGCGGTGCTAGATTAGAGACTCCGAAAGGAGGCATGCCATGGCAAATTGCAATGTCGCAACCAAAGTGGCGTATTTTGTGGCCGGGGTAGGGATCGGGGCTGCGATTGCCCTGCTCTTTGCACCTCAGTCCGGGGAAAAAACCAGGAAGCAGATTGCGGAGAAGGCACAAGAAGGCAAGGATTATGTCGCCTCCAAGGGCCGCGAGATCCGCAAACAGGCGGAAGATATTGTCGATCAAGGCAAGGACTTGGTGAGCAAGCAAAAAGCGCGGCTGGCAGAGGTCTTAGAGTCAGGCAAGCAGGCGGCGCGCGAAACCTTTGCACGCTAGCATGGGGGAGGATAGCGATGAGCGAAGAAAACGGTGGAGCCAAAGTAGGATTTTTCCTGGCCGGTTTGGGAATCGGTGCGGTTATCGCCCTGCTCTTTGCCCCGCGTTCCGGAAAAGAAACCCGGGACATGATTGCGCAGAAGGCGGAAGAGGGCAGAGACTTCGTCAAGACGAAGACGGAGGAAATCCGCAAGCAGGCGGAAGACGTGGTGGGGAAAGGCAAGGATCTGGTCAGCAAACAGAAGGAACTGCTTTCGGCCGCGTTGGAAGCGGGCAAGCAAGCGTACCAGGAAGAAAAGACCAAAGCGAAGTAAGGCGCCTGAGGCGGCTGAGCCTCATGTGAGCGAACCATGGAGCAAAATACTGGGCTGACCGTGGCATTGATTCTTGTTGCGATCGCGGTTCTGATGCAGGCGGTGGCCATGCTGGGGATTTGGCTGGCCGTCCGCAAAGTTCCCGGGCAGATTGAAAGCGTGCGGTCCGACGTCAAGCAGCGGCTCGATCCGCTGACGCAATCGGCCCTGGAGATTGTCAACAACTCGCGCGAACCCTTGCGGATCATTACCGCGAACCTGGCGGAGATCAGCAGAATGCTTCGCGACCGCACCTCCGACGCCGATCAGGTGGCCGCGGAGTTGCTGGATAAGAGCCGGGCACAGATCGTCCGGGTGGACCAGATGGTTTCCGAACTGGTGGAGAAAGTTGAGACCACCGCGGACGCTGTCCAAAAGGGCGTGCTCGGCCCCATCCAGGAAGTCTCTGCGGTGGTCAAGGGCGTGCGTTCCGGCCTGGAGTTCCTGTTCTCGCGCCGCCGCGTGACCAACGTGAGCGAAGCGACCCAGGACGAGCAACTCTTCATCTAACGGCCACGCTGGCGGCAGGCAAGGCAGCCGACGCGGGGTTCCCCCCGCTCGATCACGCGCCCCGCGACGCGGGCGGCGCTTGTTACCCTTCGGGTTCTGGAAAAGTGTTTGCCTCGCGGTGATCATAAGACAATGTATATTAAGTCTAGATATAGCTCACTTATGGGCGCCCTCGCTCTGCTGGCTGTCCTGGTGAGCCTGACCGCGTGCAAGCAAGGGGCAAATGCGCCCGTCGCGGAAAAGCCCGCTCCCCAGCAAATGCCAGTGCTGCCCACCGCGCCCGGTTCCCCGCCAGAGGTGAGCAGCACACCCAGCCAGGCCGCGGGCGTTGCCTGGACGGTTCCCGCGGGTTGGGAAGTTGGGCCCGCGCGCCAGATGCGCATTGCCACCTACCGCATTCACGCCATCGCCGGCGATCCGGAAGACGCTGAATGCGCGGCCTATTTCTTCGGAACGGGGCAAGGCGGGACGGTGGAGGCAAACCTCGATCGTTGGGCGCATCAATTCACCTCGCCCCGTGGCCAATCCCCGGCCCAACCGGCGAAAATGGAAAAGCGGGATATCGATGGGCTGAAGGTCTCGACCCTTACGGTGTCGGGAACCTATCTGGGAGCGGGCGGAATGATGTCTCAGGAGCAAGTGAAGAAGCCCAACTTCCGCATGAGGGGCGCTATCATCGAGGCCCCGGAGGGCCTGCTCTTCCTCAAGCTCACCGGTCCGCTCAACACCGTGGCGGCGGCCGAGGATGATTTCAATTCCTTGCTCGGAAGCGTGCATCGTCCGTAAAAGCCCTCAACTTGCCAACTCGCCCGACGTGGGTAACCGCTTCATAGTCCTTTTCAACGTTGGAGTTTCCTGGGCGCAATGCTGTTCACTTAAGCTGACCGTTCCCAGTGTTCGACCCCCTCACCCCCACTACCCGCAAATCGTGGGGCCCCCTCCGCCTTGCGGTCCCCCCTCTCCCCCAAGGGGGAGAGGGCAGAAATCTTCAGTGGTCGGTTCTCAAGGGTCAGCACCCTCTCCTTCGGGGGGCAGAGAGACTCATGAAGGCCGCACCAAAACCAAGAATTCTTTTTCCCTCGCCCCCTTGGGGGAGAGGGGGGA
>Ga0315282_10014096_pt1 | contig 11943 bp, 10 predicted proteins | sample YL17G07_20_MG_FD_203693 | JGI IMG/M metagenome (GOLD analysis project Ga0315282, IMG submission 203693) | Sediment microbial communities from Yellowstone Lake, YNP, Wyoming, USA - YL17G07_20 | ecosystem: Environmental > Aquatic > Freshwater > Lake > Sediment | place: USA: Wyoming | collected... | reverse complement strand
CTTCCTTGCAACCGAAAATTTTGCTTCATAGATATTTTCGGCAATTCAGCTCAAATTCTTAACCGTTTTCACCCCTAATCTCCGCTTAAAACTGCACACCTATAGCAATAAATAATAAGCGGTTTTTCGGCTCCCCTTTTTAACGCATCCCGGGCTCCGGGGCATTTCGGCGTTAAAGGCCTGCGACGAAACCTGAAAATAGGGCTACCTATTCCAGTGTACCCGGCACGTAACGGCCCGAAAACGGTCGGCCCCATTCTCCTCCCTGGCTCCAAACCTTCCTTCACCGCTATAATGTCGACATGCAGGGATGATGGTCACCATGACCGGCGGGCTTTAATACGGGTTGAAAAGATGAAGATACTGGCAATCGACATCGGGGCGGGGACCCGGGACATCCTCTTATATGATTCGGAAAGGCAGTTGGAAAATTGCATCAAGCTGGTCCTGCCCAGCCCCAGCCCCTTGTTGTCCGCCAGGGTAGCGGAGATAACCGCGGCAGGCGTGGATCTGTTTATCGCCGGCCATACCATTGGAGGAGGCTCCTTCTCCCGAGCGGTAAAGCGCCACCTCTCCTCCGGCATGCGCGTGTTAATGACCCCTCCCGCCGCCTACTCCATCAGGAACAACCTGGAGGACGTGACCCGCTTAGGTATAGAGATAACGGAGATCCCGCCGCCCGGTTTCCGGGGAGCCACCCTGTGGCTGGATGAACTGGACATCTCCTTTTTGGAGGTCCTGTTGAATTCGGTGGGAGAACGCTTAAAAGACATCTTCGCGGCGGCAGCGGCGGTCCAGGACCATGGATCCTACCGGGTAGGCGAAAGCAACCGCAAGACCCGCCTTTTTCACATGCGGGCGAGGTTAGAGGAGAACCCCAACCCCCTGTCCTTATCCTACCTCGCGGGGGAGATACCGGAGGCCTTTCCCCGCATGGTCTCCGCCTCCAAGCGCCTGAAGGAGCAGTTGTCCTGCGAGCATATACTAGTGATGGACACCTCCCCAGCCGCGTTGGCGGGCTGCATGGCGGATGCGCGAGTAGCCACAGAAGCCGGCGGGAACCTGTTGCTGATCAACGCCGGCAACGGCCACACCCTGGCCTGCATCTTGAGTGGAGGGAGGGTCGCAGCCGTCTTCGAGCATCACACCAAGCGCCTGGAGCCCGCCACCTTCGCATCCTATCTCGAGGCCTTCTGTTCCGGCAAGGCCCGCGATGACGACCCCTACATGGCCTCGGGACACGGCCTCTTCTATCTCGAGGAACCGCCGGGCATGGATAACTTAAACATGATCGCGGTTACCGGGCCCAACCGGGAGTTGCTCGAGGGCACCGGCCTTGATATTTACTACCCATCCCCGGGGGGAGATATAATGATGACCGGGCCCATGGGCCTGGTGAAGTCCCTTTACTATCGACTAGGTATACAGGGCCGCGAGTAGAGCAGATGCTCATCCTGACTCCCGGACGGCCTCTTCCTCAGGTAATGCAATCCCAGCAAGGCGAGCCTAACCGGCAGCGGTCCATGCGCGGTCTCCGGGCGAACACTCTGCGCCTCTTGCGGGACCCATTCTCCGGACGCGCCGTCCCCGTCATGACCGGCCTCCTATATCAAGCCTCCGCCGGGATGATAGAATCTTGCGGGAGGGCCGGAATAAGGAGGAAGAGATGCCTATCTACAGCTTCGAGGGAAATATTCCCCGCATATCCCCCAACGCCTACGTGGACCCCTCGGCGGTGATCATCGGCAAGGTCTATATAGGAGAGGGCTGCTACGTCGGGCCCGGGGCGGTTATGCGGGGAGACTGGGGAGAGGTGATCATGGAGGAGGGATCCAACCTCCAGGACAACGCCGTCATCCACGCCCGGCCCAACGAGAACACCTACCTGGGTCCCAACTCCCACGTGGGCCACGGGGCCGTCCTCCACGGCTGCCGCCTGGAGGGCCACGTGCTGGTGGGCATGGGAGCGGTGGTCAACGACGGCGCCGTGCTGGAGGAGGGCTCCGTGGTCGCCTCGGGGGCGGTGGTTCCCCCCGGCATGCGCGTGCAGTCGCGCACCATGGTGGCGGGAGTGCCCGCGAAGGTAAAGGGTGTCATCGACGACGCCAGGGACGCCCTGCTCTGGATGGGGGCCCGGGCCTACCAGTCCCTGCCCCCGAGATACCGCGAGAGCTCCGCGGTGGTATCCCTTGAGGAGTCCCAGCGGCTTTACGAGGAGGACCCTTCACTGGGATAGCCGCCCCTCTCCTCCCAACCCACGGCGACCAATCCCGCCAGGATCACGGACGTGCCCAGGATCATGGCCGGGTTCAACGTCTCTTTCAGGATTATCCAGCCCCAAAAGAGAGAGATGGGCGGGATGAGATAGATGTAATAAGCAGTAACCGTGGCTCCCAGGCCCTCCAACCCCTTGGCGTAAAGAAGATATCCCAGGACCGTGGATGCCAACGCTAAAAAGACCAACCATCCCCAGCTCGAGGCGGACATGCCGTGGAGCTCCTCGAAGAAATTGCACCTGATCAGCGGCAGCATGGCCAGGGTTCCCAGGATGATGCCGTAGGCGGAGATGAAAAAGGCATTGTATTTCAGGGTAAGGGGCCTTAACACAACCGTATAAACGGCCCAGGAAAAGGCGGCAAAGGCTATGAAGGCTATCCCCTTCAGACGGCCGGCCCCCAGGTCTCCCCCGGCGCCGTAGACGGTTATCACCACCACGCCTCCCAGCGCCGCGATGATGCCGGCCACTTTCCAGGCACCCAGCCGCTCGCGCAGGAAGAAATAGGCGAGAAGGGCGGCAAAGACGGGGGTGGTGTTGGCGACCAGGCTGGCGGTTCCCGCCGGCACCAGCGTCTCCCCGTAGTTCACCGCCAGTTGGTATCCGTAAGCGGCACAAATGCCGGCCGCAAGGATCATCCCCCATTCCCTGGCATCGAGGCGGGGCCGTTTTACCCGGTAAAAGACCAAGAAGGGAAGGAGGAAGAGGGAGGCGAGCAGAAAGCGGGCCAGGTTAACCGTCAGATAGGAGACCTCCTCGAGCATGGCCTTGACGGCGATGAATGCCAGCCCCCATATCCAACACACCATGAAGAGCAGCGCGTGATACTTCCATTTCTCTCTCATGGTTTGCCGCCTGGAACGCCTCCATGGTTGATGGGCCTCTTACCCGTAAACCCGATTATATACCGCGTGCCAACCATGTTTTCCAGGTAAAGGCGGTGATATAAAAAGGGGCCGGCCCCGCGGCCGGTCCCGGTGAAAACGCCCTTTTACCTTATTTTACCTTTTGCCCCGAACGCTCGGCGAGCTTGTACCCCATCTTCAGCCACAGGGGATAGGTAGCGAAGATGGCCGCGCCGATGGCGTGCCCCTTGGGGGATACGTTCTCGTGGTCGAAATGGAAGACGCCGGAGTTGATCATCCAGTCCCGCCCCGACTCGGCCTTGCACATCTCCCATATCCACCTCGTCCATTCCAGGTTGAAGTAAAGGCTGATGCTGGTCACGTAGAAGGCGCCAATGGTGGCGACGTCCAGGAATTTTCTGGCCTTGTCCCTCTTCTCCTCGTCCTTAAACAGCCGGCCGGTAAGCTTGCTGTAGACAAAGCCTAGGGAGGCCAGCCACGGGCCGTCGATAAGGAAACTGTCGTAGGGTATCAACCGCAGCACTCCTTTCCGTCCTTATTGGTCTCGACCGGGATGTACCTTTTTTCTTCTGCACACCTTTATACCATTTTATTCAGAATCATGCTCAAATGGGGTCAGCCCCGGACATGGGACATCTGCAGCGAGGGGGCGAATCCGTCGCGGCGATCTCGTATTAAGAATCTTTCAAGAATCTTGGTTCTTCCCCCTGAAGCGTGGGTGACGATTAAGCGTAAACGCAAGCTCAATAAACATAATGGCAGCTAAGGGGAGGCTTGCCCGCTACGACCCTTGCTTACCTTCCGTCGATTTACCCGAATTTGCTTGAGATGAGCCATGATTTTCGGGCTTATCAAGAAATGGGGTCAAGCTAAACGATGGAGTCATCTCCGGACATGCGACATTTCCCGATTAAACCCGACAACATAAAATCCTCGTTATCGTTCGGGGGGAATGTCCCATGTCCGGGGCTGTCCCATGTCCGGGGCTGTCCCATGTCCGGGGCTGACCCCACTCCTTGTTTGGTTTAAACTAGCCTTGGGTGATTAAATGCAGGCTTATCTCTTACTCTGCGATGCGGCCGAAGTGGCCGGCGACCGTACCTTCGTCCTGGGCGGAGGATGGGTCAGCCGTAGTTCCCGCATGCCGGGGATGGCCGTGGTGGTGCTCATCGACATTCCCTGGGACCAGGCCAACCGCGTACACGAAATGGAGCTGAACCTGCTGGACGAGGACGGCAATATAATCAGCGCGGGAGAGCCACCGCGGGAAGTGCTCATGAAGGGGAGCTTCGAGGTGGGGAGGCCGGCGGGCCATCCCGCGGGCATGCCCCTGCGCTTCATGCAGGCCATCAACTTCCACCGCCTGCCGCTGCAGCCCTCTCAGCGTTACCGCTGGGAGCTGAAGGTGGACGGCGAGACCATCACCTGGGCTTCCTTTTTCACCAGGCCCGAATGACGTAAACCATCCCCCTAACCGGAACCGATATAGAGGGTAGCCTTTCTCCTAAGAAGATGGAACGAGATGTGATATGAGGCTGCTGCGCAGAAAACTGATACGAGAGATACGCCAGTCCAAGTTCCGCTTTCTGGCCATCTCTTCCGTGGTGGCCATAGGGATCATCCTCTTTACCGCTTCCTACATGTCCTTTTTAAACCTCTCCTCCTCCTACCAGTACACCTATGGCCAGCTCCACTTCGAGGACCTGCTGGTGCGGGTGGATCGGGCGCCCGAAAGAATCGTCGAACGGCTGGCCTCTCTCCCCAACGTCAAGGAGCTGACCCCCCGCGTCAACGACCCCTTGGGAATGGAACTGGAGGACAGCACCCGCATAACGGGGCAGATCATCGGGGTCCCCACCACCAAGCCTTACGTGAATATGCTCTACATGCAGTCGGGGAAGGAGCTGACCGGGCAGGAGAAGGAGCTGACCTGCCTGGTGGAAAACCATTTCGCCAAGTTCAACGACCTGGGAGAGGGCGACACCATCTACGCCGTTAAAAATGGGCAGAGAATTCCCGTCCGCATCGCCGGGGTGGTATCCAGCCCCGAATACCTGATCGTCTTCCGCAACCGGCAGTTCCCCATGACCTCTGCAACGGTTTACGGGGTCTTCTATTTTTCCATGGACCAGGCCCGGGCTCTCCTGGATTTTCCCTCTAACTCGTACAACGAGTTCGCCTTTACCCTCAACGACTATTCCCTGGAGGAGACCACCGAAAACCAGGTGCGGGAGATCCTCTCGCCCTTCAGCGTGGAGGAGGTTACCACCCGGGATAACCAGATATCCAAGTCCTTTACGGAGATGGACCTGCGCCAGTTCCACGACTTCGCCCTCTTCTTTCCCATCCTCTTTTTCAGCATAGCCGCCTTCAGCATCTACATGATCCTCTCGCGCATGGTACGCATCCAACGGTCGATCATCGGGCTCATGCGCGCCGTCGGGTATCCCGCTCGAACCGTCCTGCGGCACTACCTATCATTCGCCCTGCTGGTGGGGGCGGTGGGGTTCGTAATGGGAAGCCTGCTGGGAGTGCTGGCCACCGGTATAGTCTCCAAGATCTACTCCTCCACCCTGCAGATCCCCTTTGTCCACTACGGGGTCTATCCCCAGGTCTTTCTCTACGGGTTGCTCATGTCCATGGGATTCTGCGCCCTGTCGGGGCTCGTACCGGCGCGCCAATCGGCAAGGGTGCAGCCGACCGAGGCCCTGCGCGGCGTAGTGGATCCCATAAAATACGGCAGGCCCACCTGGGTGGAGAGGCTGCTTCCCTCCCTCGCCCGCCTGCGGGTTTTCTGGAGGCTTCCCTTGCGCAACGTCTTCCGCAACCGCCGCCGCACCGCCTTTACGGTAGTGGGAATAATCTTCGCGATCATATTGATCATGATGAACCTGGGGATCAACGATACCGTGCACGCCACCATGAACAAGGCCTTCAACCACCTGTTCACCTTCGACATAGCCGTCCTTTACCTGGAACCGCAAACCAGGGTAACCCAGAGCAAGCTGGAGCGGATTCCAGGCGTCACCGCGGTGGAACCGACCGTGGGACATCCCTGTACCATCAGCAGCGGCGATAAAGACGTGGAGAGCATCGTGATGGGGGAATTGACCGACACGGTCATGCGGGGTTTCCTGGACGAGAGGAACCGCGAGGTGAAGCTCACCCCCAACCACTGCCTCCTGAGCAAGAGCTACCGGGATCAGTTGGGGGTAAGCGCGGGGGACCTGGTGACCATAACCGCCTCCAAGCGTTCCGGATCCTTCGTGATCTCGGATTTCATCATGGAGCCCTTGGGCGCCTTCGTTTATGTTCCCGTCGATGAGGCCAGGGAGCTGCTCGGGTACGGGCAGCGTTCCTCGGCTTTCTATATCAAGGTGGATGACGGCTACTACCAGCAGGTGCGCGAGTCCCTCTACCAGATGCCCAATGTACTCACCCTGGTGGACCTGAGCCAGATACACAAGGAGATCGATTCCTACATGGCCCTCATGTACATTCTCATCGCCGTGATGCTCGTCTTCGGCCTGGTTATGGCCTTCACCCTGGTTTTCAATACCTCCACCATAAACATCATGGAGAGGGAACAGGAGGTGGCCACCATGCTCACCCTCGGGGTTCCCCAGTGGAAGGCCTCCCTATCCCTGACCCTGGAGAACGTGGTCATGGGGCTCCTGGGCTTGATCCCCGGTTATATCGCCGCCATCATCGTGATGAACCAGGCCATGAAGCTGTACCAGAGCGAACTCTTCTCCTTTACCCCGGTCATTTCACCCTGGACCTTTGTTATCGTGGCCGTGGTCGTGGTCGCGCTCATGGTGCTCTCCGAGTTCCCCTCCCTGAGATATATCAGCCGGCTGGACCTGGCGCAATCCACCAAGAGGCGCTCGCTTTAGGGGACGCAATAAAGGGCGGGCGGAAGCAACCACCCGATCAAGCGGCGCGGCGGCCGAGGGATATGACCGAGAGCCCGCAGGGCAGGGAAAAGCGTGGTAACAAGAAGCGCTCGGAGCTGAGCAACACCTCCAGGGTTTTATTCAAGGCCGGGGGAGGCAAGCGCAGGTCCGGACCATATCCCCCGCCGCGCACCCTGGAAAGGAGCCTTGAGACGGCCGCTGCGGGGAAAAGGAAGAAATTGTAATACGAGACGAGCTCGATTTTAAGGCCCGCCCCGGCCATGGCCTCCCGCAGACCCCGCCTGGTGTAACGCCTGAGGTGATGGTGGTAGCGGTCCCGGGGGGCGTAAAGCCATTGATAGGCGGGCACGGTGGCCAGCAGGATGCCGCCTTCTTTCAACAGGCCGGAAGCCGCTTTCAAGGCCTCCAGATCGTCCTCGATATGCTCCAACACATCCAGCATTAGCACGCAATCGAATCTCTCCTCCATCTCACGGAGGCGCCCGGGCGCGCTCCCCAAAACCAGGCGGGCGCCGGTGCGCGTGCGGGCGAAAGAAAGGGCCTCCTCCGAGGTATCCATCCCCACCGCCTCTCCCATCTTCTCCAATTCCCGGAGCATCGCCCCGGTCCCGCATCCTATATCCAGGAAGCGCGGTGGCGGCGGCCCGTCCAGGTACTTACCGATTAAGGCAAGTACGATGCTTCTCCGGGCGCGGAACCACCAATGGGCGGTCTCCAGCTCATACATCTCCCGGTAAAGATCCTTCTCCATCCTCCTCCACCTCGAAACCGCCCATGGAGGAAATCAGGTACAGGGGCCTGTCCTGGACCTCCCGATATATGCGTGCCACGTACTCGCCCAGCATGCCGATAAAGAATATCTCCACCCCGTTCAAGAAGAAGAGGCTTATGACCAGGAAGGCGTACCCCGGCACGGGAATGCCGAAGAATATCTTCTGGATAAAGACCACCAGGATGGCCACCAGGCTGAGGAAAAATACGGCAAAGCCCAGAACGCTCATGATGTGCAGGGGCATCGCGGAGAAAGAGGCGATGCCGTCCATGGACAATTTCAGGCGTTTGGTGAAATTATAGGTCGTCTTTCCCTCCAGCCGCCGGTCGCGTTCATAGAGGACCTCCGTGGTATTGCCTCCCAACCAGGCGATCTCCGCGCGCACGAAGCGGTTCCGCTCCCGCAGGAGGCGGAAGTACTCGACCATGCGCCGGTCCATGATCCGGAAGTCGCCCGTATCCAAAGGTATTTCCACCTCGGCTATCCTGCGCATTACGCGGTAGAAGACATGGGAGGAGAGCCTCTTCAACGCGGGCTCCTCTTTCCTCTGGGTGCGGCGGCCGTAAACGATGTCGTAACCCTCCTCCCAGCGCTGGACCATCTCCGCGATTACTCCGGGGGGGTCCTGGAGATCGGCGTCGATGATCACCACCGCGTCCCCCGATGCGTAATCAAGTCCCGCGCTGGTGGCGCTCTCATGGCCGAAATTACGGGTAAACCCGAGAAAACGCACATGGGGATCGACCGCTGCCAGCTCCCCCATCAACTGCATGGAATGGTCGGTGCTTCCATCGTTAACGAAGATTATCTCGTAGTCCCCCACCAAAGGTTGGACCACCGAGGTCAGGCGCTCATGCAGGGAGCGCAGGTTGCCCTCCTCGTTGAAGACGGGCACCACTACGGACAGGCTTGATTCCCGGGCTCGCCTGGGCCTGTTTTCCATGGTTTTCCTTACCCGTTCCCAAGAAATAGATATGAATCAACTATGACTCGCGGTTGAATAATCGACTCCTCAATAACAATAGTTTAACGCGAGCCGCTCGTATACCTTTATGCCGGCCCGGAGCGGAGAAGAACGCGCTTGGGACCCCGGGCGTCGCGTGGAAAACGGCGCAGCGACCGCAAGATGACGGGGTCAAGAGGAAGCTGGGTGAGGAATAAGGCGCCGGTTGGCCGCCCCGTTCACTGGTGCAAAGATTGGACGGGTACGAGGTTGAGGCGGGGTATTAAGGCGGGGTCAGTCTTCCCTGTCCCCCTCCGGGTATCCCGCCTCCCCCTCCGGGTATCCCGCCTCCTTCTCGATGAGGTAACACTCGCGGCAATAGATTAAGCCGCCGTGCAGGCCCTCGACCACGCCCACGAAGAGCCATTCCTCTTCCTCGAAATAATGGCCGCAGGCGGAGCAGGTGGACCCTGCCTTGACCTCGATTCCCATCAGGCGTTCATCGGATCCCGGCTCCTCCACGGCCATGGCCGGCTGAAGGCTCAACACTCCCCCGGGAAGATCAACCTCATCCGGGCGGCATCCCTGGCAGTAGAAGTATTCCTTTATCTCGTCCACCTCGACGGCCGGGGCGAAGACCTTCTCCCCCTCCTCGAGACGCCTTCCGCATCCCTCGCAAAGGCCGCCGCCGCTCACCAGCCTGCCGCTTGTGAATTCCCTCAACTTATGTACCTCGCTCAGCGATGAAAACATGCCGGGGAAGGTTGCTTCCCATCCACGGCATTTCGCACGCGCGTCTCCTTAAAGAGTAATATCTCCAAACACTATTTAAATACAAAGCCAAGCATAAATGAATATGGCATATGTTGGCATGTGCTTTTTTCCACTTCATTTTTCCAGGTTTGCCCGCCTAAAACAGCTTCTTAATCCCGGCGGAAAAATATATAAGGTTACTTGGGGCAGGCGTTTTCGTCCCGCCCGAAGGGCCGCCATACGTCTTTTGTTAGCCGTTTCTCAGACCCCAGACCCTTTTTGTCCCTCATGGCTGATAAGATCAAATGCAGTTATATAAGGTGGTGAAAGATGCCGCAGAGGACCGGAACTGCAAGCCTTCCGCTGCACGGGGGGAAGGCCCCGCGGTGGTTGTTTGAGCGCATGGTGCGCCTGGCCGGAGGTATCCTCGATTACATGGCGGAGGAGATCGGGCCGGGCGAAACCCTGTGCCGTTTCTCCGACCCTTTCTGGTTTCAATCCCTGGGGTGCGTGCTAGGGTTCGACTGGCACAGCTCCGGTGTAACCACCACCACCTGCGGGGCGGTGAAGGAAGCCTTGCGCGACCGGCGGGACCTGGGCCTGTTCGCGGCCGGCGGCAAGGGCGCGGCCTCCCGCCGCACCCCCCAGGAGATAGAGGATCAGGCCGAGAAGTCCGGCCTGGGCAACGATGCACCCCAATTGGTGTGGGCTAGCCGCATGTCCGCCAAAGTGGACAACAACGCCCTGCAGGACGGGTACCAGATCTACCACCACTTCTTTATGTTCACCTCTGCGGGGGAATGGGTGGTGGTGCAGCAGGGAATGAACGAATCCGCAGGCTACGCGCGCCGTTACCACTGGTCGTCGCGGGGGCTTAAGGACTTCACCGAGGAACCCCACACGGCCATATGCGCCCAGAAGCGCGGCCTTACCCTCAACCTGGTGGCCGGCGGCAGCCGGGAGACCAGGGAAGCGGTGGGGGCCCTGTGCGCGGAAAACCCGGACAAGATCGTCGGCGAGCTGGAGAGATTGCAGCGACTGTTGCTCCCCCGAAAGCACCAGCTTTTCATCCAGGACCTACACCCCGCCTCCATCCGCAAAGTCCTTCTGAGAACCTACGAGCGGCAGCCCGAGGATTTCGCCACCCTGCTGGGCATGCCGGGCGTGGGAGGCAAGACCCTGCGCGCCCTGGCCCTCATCGCCGAGTTGGTGCACGGTACTTCCCTTAGTTGGGAGGACCCTGCGCGTTACAGCTTCGCCCACGGGGGCAAGGACGGGTATCCCTACCCCGTCGACCGGGAAATATACGACCAGTCCATAGAGATCCTGGAAAAGGCGGTGCGTTCCTCCACTGCGGAAAGGAGCGAAAAAGCGGGGGCCTTGAGGCGTCTGGCCCGGATAGGAGGAATATCTTAAGCTAAAGTTAAGGTTTATGATTCTTCCACAATACCTGTGGATATTTTATCATGCTTCAAGAGCTTATTCGCCCAAATCAGCAGCTAAAAAGGCCTAATCTCTTAATCGTCAACTTAATTACACACGTCCTATGGAGAAAGGCTAAGTTTACATTAATTCCAGACTGGCTGGTAGTGTACATTTCCAGCAGTTAACTGCTGGTGCGCTTTAAATTCCCTCTTAAAAAGCCCCTTTTGGTTACCCGCGATAGATATTGTATAATGAATGGGATTCGTTTCAGCAAAGCGAGCCAAGAGGTGGTGATACGTGAGTTCAGTTGTAAAGAAGCGCCGCAAGAAAATGCGCAAGAAGAAGCATAAGAAGCTTCTCAAGCGCACGCGCTGGCAAAGAAGAAATAAATAGCGTCAGGATAGATGCCGGAATCGATATTCCTCAGCGTTCGCAAGGAGCGTACCCCCAACCCCGGGAGTACGGATCATTATAACGTCACCGGGATCCACCTCGACACAGGGAGGGGCGTGGGCTAGTAACGCCGACCCTCCCCAGACAACCCGCGTTAAAGGGTGCATCATGGAAAAGAAGGCAACGAAAAATGCAGCAATCGACGCAAAGAGTCAACGAATGGGGCAGTTAAGCAGCCCCCCACCTCGCCGCCGGTGCCGGAAAAATCCACCTCCATAGTAGAATTCTAAATCTCAACTTTACCTTTATTTTTATATCATCCGTGCCCTTTCCATCGTCGTCCACGCGGTCGCCGAATGCATACTCGCCCTCGGGAATCACGGAAAGAGCCTTTGCCGCGACGATCTCGCCGTAGTCCATGAGGTTGCCATAGATGAACCACTATTTGCATCACGGTATATCGCGGCGCCTTTTTGGGATAATGGTGCCTGGTGTATATAATGAAGAAGCTGTACCTTATTCCGGCCCTCGCCCTGTTCGCGTTGTCCTTCCTCGCCATAAGCCCGGGAAGAGCGTCCGCGCAGCCGGGGGCGATAAGT
>Ga0315282_10014095_pt1 | contig 11943 bp, 13 predicted proteins | sample YL17G07_20_MG_FD_203693 | JGI IMG/M metagenome (GOLD analysis project Ga0315282, IMG submission 203693) | Sediment microbial communities from Yellowstone Lake, YNP, Wyoming, USA - YL17G07_20 | ecosystem: Environmental > Aquatic > Freshwater > Lake > Sediment | place: USA: Wyoming | collected... | reverse complement strand
GATGGTTTGTGAGAAAACCTCTGAAATTGCAGGAAAGCCTGCACTGGAGAGTTTAGAGCACCTCGACCCCTTCAGAGGGAATCGTGCATGTGTGCAGGGATCCGTGCATAGTCGCCTAGCTCATGACCCATGTCTTATGCACGCCTAAATGTCAGGAGAAAGAACATTCGACTGATCGAGGGCGCCCTAGCTGCAATGCCACAAGAAGACACGTCCCCTCAGAAAGTGACTGACGTTTTCAGCGAACCAATGACGACTGCGATCAAGAAAATCAGCAACGAGATACTCCTAACGGCAGTAGTCTTTGGTCTCATCTTAGCTATGATTGCCGTCTTCGGCCGATTCAGCTACGAGGTAGGCTTCATGATTCTAGCCCTGTTCTATGGAGGGGTTTTCGCATATGTTATCATAAGACCAAGAACCGTTGCATCGGGACTGCCTCCAGGGCGAATCGCAAAGACGTCAGAACTAAAGCAACACATCTCTTGGAGCGCGCCAAAGGAAATCACCTTGCCTGATCCCCTCAAAGCTTCCGACTACAAGCCGAAATTGGAGAGACTACGATTCAAAATCCCGTTTTCGGTTGCGAGTGAGAAGCCCGTGTACGTATTCCTAGAAGTGAGATCACAATTCCAATCAATAGTGTTCATTCCTGACATGGTCTTGAGAAAGTGGAATTGGAAGACATTTCGTCACGAGGTCACCAGTGTCGCTCTTAATGATGTTCGAATAGTGCGGACGGCCGTTGGGTCTGCTAAATCCGAATTGGAGTTCAATGGCTGCTACAGATTGATGTATGCGATTAGAGATACGGTGATTCGTAGGCAACTACCATTGTGGTACCACCTCTGGGCGTCATACGACTTTAGAACTTGGCAAGATGTTAGCGGGCCAGGAACCATCTACGTGACAATTGTATCCGATGACAGCAAAGTGAGGGAGGCCCTAGGACTGGGTGCTTCCTAGGTCAAGGGCCTCCACCCATCGGCGTCATATCGGTAGGCTCGGGCTTTTGCATCAACACCGATTAGCTTGATGCCTCTACGCTGAAACGCCCGCTTCCTGAGCTTCCTAGCAACCCGCAAGGTTGTCACGAGAACTGCTCGCGTGTAGCCCGCGCAGACTGCTTCATAGCACTGGCCGACACCACGAATGACGTCGTCTCGCGGAGATTTGACCTCTATTGCTATGCGCTCGCCTTCAGGTCCAACTGCGACGCCGTCAACCATTGCGTTGCCAGCTCGAGCAGGCTTCATTGTTACCCTGTAGCCATGCGACCGATAGTACCGTGCCACACCCCACTTGAGCCACCTCTCGTTAGTCAAACCCGCTTCCTTCTGCAACGCCCAAAATCAGATTAGTAACATCGTGTTAGTATTTCATTGGGTCTGATCAAGGCGAAGTCGCGAGATTTCAGGGGTCGAACCCGACGTTCGACTCACGAGATATCTCTGAGCCTAGCATCGATGTCCTCTTCCGACAGAATGTCCTCGGCCTTTTTGAATAGGCGCCTCGGGCGTAGTCGTTCATAGGTTCAATCTCCGCATGTGGCCTTCCAGCCTATTATCCGTCAGTCTTTTGAGCATAAAAGGTTGGTGCATCAACGTGGTGATCGAATAGCGCTTTGCGAGCGCGACGAGCATGCGCAACTGTGGGATGGTTTGGCTCGGTCAGGCGTAGGTACGGTCATTGGGAAGAAGTCCGTCAGCAAGGGTCGCGAATACGAGCGGGTTTGGATCTATGTCCCAACCAAGGTTAGTGAGGATTCCTCCTTCCCATTCAAGATCGGTGACCCATGCCTAGTCCAGTTGGACACAGAAAGGAAACAGTTGCTCCTCAAGAGGATTGGAAGAGAAGAGGCTGTGAAGCTTGGCTGGCGAGCCGAACGCAAACGGCGAACTGGTTAGAAAAACGTGTTTGTCAAGTAACGGAACTACGGAAGACAGCTAACGCCCAAATCATTACAAGCGGCTTGAATAGCTTCTATCTCCGAAGGTCTCAGGAAGTCTTATGTCAACATGCTCAATCATACACGTGTATAGAACTAGATGCCGAGACCGATTGCGTCGGGGGCATTCTTGATTGCCTATTGGCACAAGCTAACAAGGGCGGCTAGTTAGTTGGGGTCCGTTTGAAGTCTGAGAGCGAAGTTGTCGCTTGGGTCTTGGAGAATCGAAGAGAGACAGAGACTATTGAAGTCAAGAGATCAATCGAGCTGATCAATGCACCGGGCGGTCCGGACAAGATTGAGGAATCTCTCGTAGCTATTGCGAACTCTGCGCTCGGACAGAATGGGTGGTTGATCTTTGGGATCGACAATGATTCGTTCGAGCTGGTCGGCATGCTCGACCTCAAGATGAAGAATGTCGTCTCGAGAGAAACTAGAACGATCCGTAGGCAACAATTCTCACAGATTGCCAGCAGAACCAAGCCATCAGTATCATTCCAATGGAACGAACTCACCTATCAAGACAAGGAGTTGGTCGTTGTACGTATAGACGGCAGAAGGCCTGGTGAGTTCTTCCAGACCTCAAAGGGGAGTCCTTGGTACAGAATCAATGATCACACATACTTTGCCGACAAGATCCAGATTCGACGATGGCTAGAAGAACCGGAACTGGAAGAGCAATCCACGAGCCCAGTAAGCACTGCTCTGACAATCTACGTGATTCTCTGTCTGGTTGCCATCCCCTGGGGCGCTCTCTGGGTACTAGATCCTTCTCAGGTTGTCCGAAATGGTGTCCCAATTACTCTGGGATTAGGATTCTTGATAGCGCTAGTAGCTCATCTGAAGCAGTGGAAAACTGAGAATATGGCAGAGTGGTGTAGAGAGAAGTTCCCAATTCTTCTTCTCGCGACCGCTTCTATCGTGCCAGGCGCTGTAATGCTGCAATTGTCTCTGCGGTTGTACCCGGCTTTGTCAGGATTGTACTTCGAAACGCACCTCCGAGACGCGCCATTAGTGTCATTGTACGCTCTGCTTGGCATCATTGCTGGCGGAGTCGTTTTGAATCTGCCTAGGATGTCGCTAACACAAGCAAGACAGAATATTGCTTCATGGATTCCGGATCACACAAAGCTTCTGAAGAGGGCGGCTTTGGCCTATTTCCTTGTCGCCTTGGCCACGACTAGCATCATTCCCTTTGACAATTTCTTAGTCCTCGGAACCCCGAGAATCGGTCTAGTTGAGTCGAGATATGTTTCTGACGGAGTCATTCACATATCCGAGACCGGTTATGGCGAACTCGAAGCCTACGCGGTGAATCAGCAGATAGTGCATGTGCTGCTGCCGCTTGTTCCGCTTGTTAGCAGAGTCTGGTATCCTTTTGCCAGCAACTCGACGAGAGAATGCAAGGTCATGCGCATGAGTGGTATGTCGGCAAGTCTCGATAAGGATCAAGCTGGAAGGTTGGAAGGTCTCTGGCTGTTCGTGGACAAAACGACGGTCTCGACAATCGCCTTTGTTGCCGTATCCTACTACAGTGAATTGAATGTGTCTTCAGTGGCCACGATCAATTTCCACAAGGCGAAATTGCTCCAGAGTTTTGATAACGGGAGTCAACAAATCCAGCAGACTTTTGAAATATCGAACATCTCCCCCTACGCACTTCATATCGGACCCATCTACCTGTTCCAATCCACGAGTCAGTTCGAAGTGGCAAAGAACGTGACTTCTGGTTCTGCAGACATCTCATATGCGCAAGAAGGACACTGGCTCTACCTCAACAGTGATTTGGAGCGGCATGGGGGCATGGTAGTAACGGTCACGTACAATAGGCCTGCGGGGCTGTGACAAGGATGGGAGTTTCTCGGACAGTCCTTGCAGTGGTCGCAATACTGCTAGTGCTTGCGACATCGATAGCATATCAACACGAACAGATCCCTACATTAGTTGAAGTGGCAGTAAAGCTACGACTCTGGCGAGGCACCGTCTACGGTTCAGGATCACTGGAGGACATCACATTGAGACTAGCACGCGACACGAGAGCAACTTTTGACAACGTAACTCTGGTGCCTACTGATGAGTATAACTATACGAGCAATGTTCACTGGCGGCTACTAATTGTTGCGAATGAGAGTGCTTCAGGGAATGTCGAATGGGAGCACGAAGTACTTCCGAGTGTGGGCAAAGTCGGAGTCTATGCTGGTGTGGTTTCCACCTTGTTAGATTTGAAAGGAACTTACACGGTATGGGTGGTGCTCTACTCGATTCATGACAGTTCCATTCTCAACGTGTCGTCGTTCTCGGAGAGAATCCACACTTACTGACAGACGCTTTCGAGATTGTATCACACGTAAGACAGATGAGTGTGACTGGACAGAATCCTGAGACCCTGGTGCAGGGGGCGTAATTTGAACCGTCGTCGGGGGTAATGTGTGTGCGCGCACCAGGAGTCCCACACACACAATAACGAAAACGACGCCAATCTAACGGTCCAATTCACACGACGAAACCTGACCAATGAAAATGGGGGTCTCGTGGTGGCGCACACACAAATTGACGAAACGACTACGGACGACGGTTCAAATCAAACGGTTTTGTGCAGTAATCGCGGAGACGTGTTACGACATGTTGCAACTTCGATGTGGACGCCCGAATATCACTAGAGAAACGACAGCAAGTGCACCAGAAAGTGCCCCTGACGCAATACAATACAACACTAGAGGATACAGAGCCAACAGCGACAGATAGAACATGTCAGGGTTGGAACCAAGAAGACAAGCGATATCGCACCAAGCCCGCAACATAGGATTGAAGTTGACAGAAGCCACTGAATCCAAAAACTCGGATCTGGCAACCCTAAGATCCCTCGCAGCGACAATTGGGAGTAATTGCCGCAGGACTTGCGAACTCCCCCAGTTCTCGACGGATCGTTTTCCGTCCCATCGTGCCTCGTTGCGCTCGGATTCTCTCTAGAATAACTGATGCTGGTTCGTCGTTTGGGTCTTGTGGAACTAGTTCACCGCGAAAAGCACGCGATAGAGTGGCTTCCTCAAGAGATTGTGCACACTTGCGTGCTGCATCAATAGCTTTCTCTACACGATCAGCTTGTTCTAGAAGAGATTCGATTTTCTGGACAAGTCGTCGTTGTTCGCCATAAGGGGCGATAGAGATCGGAATCTCCGATATGTCGTTCTTAGCTAATCCTGGAACGGTAGTGCCAGATGCAGATTCTTGCATTGTTCTAAGAGCCAATGTCAGGAAATAGAACAGATATTTCGGATCAATAAGATCAGCTGGAGTAAGTGCCATCAATTGTCTCCCTATTGCAACTTTTTGATTCGCGAGGATGTTGACTTTTCCAACTCCGGATCCCTTTACCGTCACAAGCACACAACCTGGGGTGGCCATGATTTTCGGTTTGTGTGTCCATTTCGTGACTACTGGATAAACTGGACCAAAATCGGCAGGGCCAGTCATATAGGGAAATCCTTCGGGCTTCGTACCATAATCCTTCGACATTATGTGTTGACCCGGAAGTATGTCGGCAATTATCCCAAGCCTTGCCCAGGTCCATCCACTAGGTAACGCGCACGGTTCTTCTTCCTTCGGTATCCGAGGTTCTTCATACGCGTGCTTGCTCGGATCCTTGCCCTTCGCTCTGATTTCTTCTTCCCATTTCTTTCGCCGTTCTTGTTTGATTCTCTCCAAGAGCTTCTCCGCAGGTTCATTGTTTGGATCACGCTCGGTGAGTTCACCACGGAATGCTTTTGCGAGAACTGATTGACGGAATTTCCGAATTATCTCGGGAAGTCTTCGAAGTCGATCTCTTGCTAGTCTGTTGCGCTCAATCATTTTCCTGACATGAGCAACAATTCGCCGCTGTTCATGGAGAGGAGCCACAGGAATCCGAGCAGAGAGTAAAGTGCCCCTCTCGACCGTTGCCTGATTCACCCACTGCTTACAGCGTGTCTCGAAATATCGTCGTCGCCACAGAGTGGCCAACCAAAACCATAGCCATTCAGGTGGCGGGCCATCTGCAGGGACTCTTAGCCTCGTAAGATGATTACTGAACGCGTAAGGACCGTCGGCACGATCGAATAACGCTGTCTTTCCAACCAGTTTAGCGGTATTAATATGACAAAACAGGACGTCACCAGGCTTCAAAATGTGTGCTGGCCTCGCTAAATCCTTGGGTACTGTGATTACTGATGATAGATCGAGCGTGCAAGCTTCACTTATGTTATTCATTCTAAGATGGTTTATCCCCCCTTTTACATTCTTCTTACCTGAATGGAAACCAGATTTTGAGTCCAACACTATGTCCTGAACGGTGGCCCATGTCCATCCTGCCGGTAGTCTGTAAGGTTCCTCATTCATTGCCGATTCCCTTGTTTGCCATCTGCAAGGACAAGTGCAATCTCGTTCAAAGCATCGAGCGCAGTCTGAACCTCAGTCACAGCTTCTGCGAGTAATTCCTCGGGCTCACCAACTTGTTCCTCGCCTTCGTGCGCTTTTTCTTTTAGCCAGAAGATGTCGAGGTTATCATTTCGTTTCGCAATCTCCTCGCGGCCAAACCTTCTGAATCGTTCAGTCTCCTTGCGAGGCTGAGCGTGATAGCATGATTCGAAATCCTTGAAGTAATCAGCAATTAGAGGATGGCGAATAGCAACTTTCTCAACATTGGTTCGGTTATCGTAGACCCACACTTCCCTCGTAGGCTCGCCTTTTGTAAAGAAAATGATGTTTGCTTTGACGCCAGGCGAATACGGAGTGAATGTGCCGATAGGCAGTCTTAGAATCGTATGAAGGTTGCAGTCTTCCATCAGTAGCTTACGGACTTCCTTTCCTGCAGTTTCTTCAAAGAGCACATTGTCTGGCACGACCATCGCAGCCCTTCCACCCGGCTTGAGAATGTTCACGACATGCTGAACGAAGTTGAGTTGTTTGTTTGCAGTATTCACAGTGAAATCGTCACGTATGGGAGCCTGGCCTGCACCTTTCGTTCCAAAGGGTGGATTCGTCATCACAACATCGTATCGCTTAGAAGTATGCGGACCTTCGGCCAAGGAATCGCCGTAGTAGATGTCCGCTTCAATCTCGTGCAAGTATAAGTTCATCAACGCAAGCCTACGCGTGTCTATGACAATCTCGCCGCCAGAGAAAGTCTTCAGCTGAAGTCTTTCTCTCTCGTCCCGTGAAAGTGACGCTCCCTCCTTAGTCTGTTTCATCATCCATTCGTAGGCGCCAATGAGAAAACCGGCAGTCCCGACTGCTGGATCATGTATCGTGAAGTCTGGTCTCGCTCTGATATCGGGCTTTATGCATCTGACCACGCATCGTATCGCTTCCCTCGGAGTGAAGTATTGTCCTGCTCCCTTCTCTTCTTCAGCGTATTTCTGAAGCAATCCCTCGTAGGCTTCAGCCTTGATGTCTACATCGATAGCAGTCCATTGAGTCGTGTCGATTAGTCCAATCAGTTTCTTGAGATTGACAGGCTCCCTGAATTTTGAAAGCGACCCAGCAAAAATATCGCCCAACATGTCCTTCTGTCTAGAAAGTGTTCTCAGGATGTCGCCATACTTGTCGAGCAGGTCAGTTCCAGATTTGGCCTTGAGTTCGTTCCATGTGCAGGCGTTAGGAAGCTTCACTCCTTTCTCCTGCGCAAGTTTCAGAAACAGCAAGTAGGTCAGCTGTTCAATGTAGTCGCCATATCCTATCCCATCATGCCTGAGGGTATTGCAGAATCCCCAAAGCTTGTTCACTACTTCGCTCATGCTGTCACCATCGCAACATTGATTGTCTCAAGAAGCGGAGCGAGCTTCCCACCGAAAACTAGATTTGCTTTCTCCCAGCCTCCGTGCCTTGAGAACGGGATGAACTTGAAGTCCGGTTCGTCGACTACGAGATTCCTTACCAAATGGTCCCCTATATACTGAAGCCAATTCTCTTGTTCAGGAGTGAATTTCCTACTTTCCTTCACCTTGGACATGGCACGATCGACCCTCTGTTCTGCTGACAGCAATTCCCCCTTTCGCCGCATGTCTGATGATGGGGATGATGTCCGCTAGTTCGTTATGATACGCCCGCCGCAAATTCTCTTCGGTGAATCTCTCTGGCCTGGATGCAGGCTTCTTTCGAGGTCCAGTCAGCTCCTTGGTGTGGAATCCGGATGGTCACGGGACTTGGTTGCCGGATCAACCGAGTCCCTCCCGAGCCATCTCTGGCGGTACGACACACGTCCGTAGGTAGCCAAGAATAAGGGGATGATGCTCAGAGACTCTAAACAGCCTCCGCGGCCGAAACCGAACCTTCATGTTGTGTTCGCTATCTCTGTCGCGATTGTCGCAACAATTTCGCGCAGGCGCTTGTCGCCTGTCTCTTCGACGAGAGTCTGCGCGGACGGGATGAGCTTCTGCAGTCTGTGTAGAGTTTCAATTCTGTATTCCGGGCTGACCGCTTTGTAGGTGTCGAGGATCTGCTGCAGTTCCACCTTTACGATCGTTAGCTGGATCTTGATCATGGCGTTGTTGACTGGTACGACGGCTCCTCTGGTCTCGGTCCATGTCTCTAAGGAGACTTGGCTTCGGTTCTTCCGAACCCATTCGCGCAGGGCGAGTTGGCCTGCTTGCCTCTCTGGGATGCCTAGGAGTGCACATAGGACCTCGAAGTTCTTAGCTTGGTCTTCGGAGATCCTGAAGTGTTTGTCTTTCACGTTGGTGACTCGTTACCTTGTTGTTACCATCCCACCTACGGAGAGGGAGGGTTCCCTAGCTCCAGCGGAAATCCTGTTTCTCCTTTCACGCCCTTTCCAGCCGCGACGGCCAAGCAGAAGGGCGATTCGTAGACGCTCATGCAATGGCGTACTCCTGTTTGCGCCAAAGACAAGTCGCTTTGCCGTTCTCTAGGGTCGTGAGGTTGTGGTGGCCACCACGACGATGCGCCATGGCGGTATCGTCCTCTCCATTACTGCTCTGCCACGAACGCAGAGGAGAGAGTTTGCTAGGAGAGCAGTGTTCTTAGGTGCCTCGGCGACCACGGTCTGGAAGTCGGTTATGATGGGTGTTTCCTGTTTGCCCGCCGATTTCGATAGATGAGATGCACGCCCAGTAGGCCTAACGCGAGTCCCGCCAAAATCGATTCCAACGGGAAGCCAGGAATGAGTGGAGGAGTAGGCGCTGTAGCTCCCGTCACAGTATAGATACTCGTGGTAGTGACGCTAGATGTCGTGTAAGATGTTGAGGTCACGGTTTGGGTCGCGGTTGTCGCTATCGTCCGATTAGTCGTAACGGCAGTCACTGGCGTCCAGATCGTAGACTGAACGGTTGTGGTACCACTGGTCTTAGTCGTGCGGTAGGTTGTCGCTGTCGTTGTTACGCTGATTGGAATAGTCGTAGTTACTGTGTCAGTTACCCAGAATGGTTGGTGAATCGTTGCCGTGTAATTGTATGTGGTTGATGTCATGGTGTTTGTTATGTTCGAGAAAGTAAAGGTGAAAGCAAAAGTGTTCACTTGGTATGGTGTGACTGTCACGGTTGTAGTAACGATCGCCGCCATTGGGTTCAACGCGGGTGCCTTTGCTGGAACAAGGATCGCAAGTCCCACAAGGATCACGAAGGTGATAACGAAAACTCTGATTACGTCCTGTCTCTTCAAGAGCGTTCTATCTAGATGTTGGGTTTGATGTAAGATATAACCCTGAGGCTCCGTGGTTCTGTTAACTTGTCGGCGCGTGGCTGACATGGTTAACTGCCTCGCATCGACTTTGCGGATTGCCGCACGCTTGCAGGTTCCGGTACCATCGCTTCACCTGCGAGGTCGACTACCCCGAACCTCAGGGTTCCCGCAGCCAAGATATTCCTAGCTGCGTTCACATCCCGGTCTACCACGTATCCGCAGCTGGGGCATCGTAGCATTCGGTTCTCTTCGGGCACCATCTTCTGCCCACATATCGAACACCTGCTACTGGTCCCATGCGGATGCACGTAGATGACTAGCAAACCTTCCCATTTGGCCTTGTATTCGATCTGGCGTTTCAGCTCGGCATATGACCATGAGTTCATGCGTCCACGATACCAGCGCCCCTGCCAGTTCCCACGACGATAGAGCCTACGAATGCCAGTGAGCTTCTCCATCGCGACGCCATACTGTTTCGTCTTCGCTTCCTCGATAACAGACTTGGACGCGTGGTGGAGAATCTGTTGAATCTTCTCACGTTGCTTCTGTCCGTACTTATTGCTGATCTCACGACGAATACGAACATCGTTGCGCCCAAAATGTGACCGTATGTCACGATACACGGCTTTTGCTCGTGTGGCTTCGGAGAGGTCATATCGATGAACTGTTCGATCAGTTGCGGCAACCGTGAAGTTTTCAAGGTTACGGTCAATGCCGATGAAGCCACGTGGCTGAACGTCTTGAATCTCGCTCGCATATGCTAGGGATAGTATCCCCTCCGTGAGCGTCACAGATCGAACCGTGAAACCGTTGATCATTGCTTGAGTATGTTGATTCACGTGGATCCGAATATGCTTCCTCGCATGCGTTGGCAGTGACAGTTCCCCGTCTCGAACCTTGAAGCCGTAGCATGTGGTCAAACGTGGACGCCGCGCATACGGCTCCCTCACGTGTGGGTTCTTCCGCTTCGCTTTCCGATAGTTGCGCAAGATACCTGTGGCTGCGCTGATTGCACAGAGCTTATAGTAACTTGCCAAATCGTAGCCGCTGAGTTGCCTGTACGCCTTCAACGATAAAGACTTCAGACTGGTCACGTTCTCGGCGAGTCCGATGCGGATGCAATCGTTCAGCATCTGGCGGAACTGCTCAAGCAACCAAGCAATCTCAGGCGTAGGCGTGTAATGTTGCCAGACAGACTTGAAGGCTCGCACAACTAGTCAGTACGACTGACAGGGGGTTAAGCTTGAGACATGAGTGAAAGAAAAGGCGGGGAGGAGAATAACGTGAGCCGACAAGTCAACAGAGCCGGCTCCATCAATCCCAATATCCTAGCCGCGTATGGCGCTGATGATGGGGCTGGACTGCCTCATCCTGCGGGGATTATGTAGTCGAACGGGCATGTAGAGTCATTCCACAAGACATTGAAGCGTGAGTACGTTTGGACAAGGGATTTCCAAAACTTCCAGGAAGCAGCTGAAGCCATCCAGGAAGCCTACCTGAACTACAACCAACACCGAATCCATTCCGCTCTAGGCTACCTGACACCATACGAGTATCTACTCAAGGTGACCAAGAATGACTGATGAAACCACAAGTTCAAAACCTCAGAAAACGTTCTCAAACACAGGGGTCCACTCCATGTTTATGCGAGATTGTGCTCCTATCCAATAGGGCATGAGCTAAAGAAACGACAGGCAACCCACGGCCAGAACTGAGCTAAGAATCTAGATGTGTCGAATGCTTTGCACATCATGGGATAACCTTGAATGGGAACATCATGTAGAAACCTATGACCACGGCAGCGACGTAGAATATTACCACTATTCTTGGGGGTTTCTGGTCAACGATCATGCCTGCCACTGATGCGGCGACGGCTGGCACTGTGTTGAGGAAATAGAAGATGTACATTGTTCGGTGTCCGAAGATCGCCTCGGGTATGTAGGTGAGATAGGTCATCGCAAACCACGCAAGCACGAACAAGGAGAAATCATTTCTGGTCTCGTAGCATCGGTAAGCGCTGTACAGCATCGCTGGAATAGTCAGGAACAGTACGGTTGGGTTCATGGCTCCAATGAAATCAACGCTCGGGTATGTTCTGGCAACATTCTGGTCCGCGTACGCTGTGACATTCACGGTCGCATAGTGAATCTTCACCTGATCTATCAGCCACTCCCACGGGTAACTCCAAATATCGTTTGGCTGTCTAACATCGGGGGTGCGTATGGCAACGGCGACGTTGTAGATGTAGGCCAGATGTTCTATGGGATTCTTCTGGCATGTGAAGAAGAAATCGAGCATGGTGAGGAGAACGAGAAAGGAGATCA
>Ga0315282_10014094_pt1 | contig 11946 bp, 12 predicted proteins | sample YL17G07_20_MG_FD_203693 | JGI IMG/M metagenome (GOLD analysis project Ga0315282, IMG submission 203693) | Sediment microbial communities from Yellowstone Lake, YNP, Wyoming, USA - YL17G07_20 | ecosystem: Environmental > Aquatic > Freshwater > Lake > Sediment | place: USA: Wyoming | collected... | reverse complement strand
GAGATGCGTCGGCGAGGAGTGAATCGAGCATCCATGAAATGTGTGTTCTTGGGCGATGGGGCGAAATGGATCTGGGATAGGGTTGCGGATCTTGCCCCTGGCAACAGTGTGTTCGTCCTGGATTTCTTCCACGCCTGCGAGCATGTGTCGGATATCTGCAAGGAGCTGTACGGGGAGGGCAGCGAGACGTACGCACAGCGTTTTGAGCGCTGGAGGTTGATGCTGCTTGCCGGCGGGGCGGAGACATTTCTTTCAGAGGTGAAGCGGATCCTTGAGGAGGGTGGTAGGGGGACCAAGAAAGCCGACTTCTTGCAAGGGGAGATCGACTACTTTACCGACAACCGCGAGAGGATGCGCTACGACGAGTATCGAGCGCAAAAGCTCCCCATCGGCAGTGGGACGATCGAGAGCGCATGCAAGAACGTTATCGCTGGGCGCATGAAACGGGGAGGGATGACATGGTCGCCGGTAGGGGCTGATGGGATGGTCCAGATACGCTGTTCTTTGACCAGCCACCGATTCGAAGCTGATTTCAAAGGAATTCTCGCTCCCGCGGCGTAGCGGATCTACCTACTCCACGGGAGCGCTCCCCTCTCTGCAGGTCCTGTTGACAGTAATCCTTGCGTCGTAGATACTTGCTACAAATAGATGCGTTCTGCTGCAAGCCCCTGCAAATGCGAAAACTGGCCTCTGCCAGTTTGAGGGGCTAGTGCCCGAAAGGGTGTGCTGGTTCAAGTCCAGTCCGCAGCAAATCTAACTGCCTACCATGAAAAGAATTGCTTTATCGTCGTCTTAGAACACTTTTCGCTGTGGCTTCGACTGCGACATTATTCCTCGAAACGACCGCTCAATCGGGATAGTTATTGCTTGCCACGGCGAATACTTACAAGTTCCTGCGATTCCATTTGGCCGCCACTAGTCTGAGAAACTGGTGAAATGTGTCCGTGGTCGCATAGAATCTCCTGCGAGAATCAGCATGCTGCCCCCGTGAGAAGGGTCGCGGTCTTGCTGCTCCTTGGGCGGTGCCGCTGCCGCCCTCTGTAACCTGGAAGTGTCTGATGATTCAGTGGCAGTCCAAGGGCCAACCAGATACGTCGGTCAGGAATTGAAGTTGCCCATATCCTCTGGTAGTCCAACGGCTGTCTCTTTCCAGATACTATAGTGCGCGTGAAACGACCTCTTGAACTTCTCATATCCTGCGCGAGTCTCAAAAACCTGGGTGTCGTTCCAGAGAACGCGCCAATCACCCAAGGCTTCAGGCCACAAGAATACCTGCCCCCAAATCAGCCGGTTGTTGACGTCGATTCCGGGGTATTCTGAAGAATCGTCACCCGATATCAGTAACATCTGAGCGCGAGTCAAGACATCTTCTGTTGCGGCTTTCAGGTTCTCCACAATCCAGGCGGATTTGGTCGACATCGCAACGAAACCGCCAGATTTGTTCTCCCTCTGAACAGCCCATTGTAAGGCAACTCTGGCCGGCGAAATTCCATTCTCCTTGGCAACGGACAGGATCACAGGGTCCTGCATGTCCGCTCGATGCTCTTTGAACCGGTCACGGCCCGGCCTGTTCGGGGAACCAAGAGCCATATAACCGGTACAGACAATCCCCTGACTTTGCATGAAGCGCCGAAGCCTGGTCTGCTGGAACAAAGGGTGCATTTCCATCTGGTTCACAACAGGCCGTGAAGTCAAATCGGTGTCCCTCAGCAATAATTTCAAACAGGCTTCCGTATGGTTCGAAGTGCCTACGTCCACGATCTTTCCGGCCTTCTTGAGCCGAACGATCTCACCCCAGGTTTCCATGAACGCTTCGTGAATATAAGGAACCGCGTGGGGGTTGCGATAATGACCATCCGCTCCCGGGGTATGGACGTTGGGCCAGGGCCAGTGGTTGAGGTACATGTCTACCTTCTCCACGCCAAGGGCACGAAGGGTGTTGTTCAAGGCCGGTTCCACGTCCTTCTTGCTCATGTGGCCGTTCCAGAGTTTCGCAGTAATGTACAGTTCATCCTTCGAGGCGATGTACCCTCTGCGGATGGCTTCGCGAATGGCCTCCCCCACTACCTCTTCATTCTCGTAGGCCCGTGCAGTGTCGATGTGTCTCCAGCCAAGACGAATCGCCTCAACTGTTGCACCTTTGATGTAGGCTTGTGCCCAGTCAGAGTGGAACGTTCCGAATGCGGCAACAGGCATGGTCTTTCCACTCGAAAGCTTGACCTTGTGTACCGTAGCAGGATCAATGCTCCTGACAGTTTCGTCAAACATGACTTCGTCCGCGATTTCTGGCATTCTCATCTCCATTATCTCCCGACTACTCAGTGATCCAGCGATCTCCGGCACCTGATACGAGAATCAGATTGGTGAACGCAGAGAAATCTCCTGTTCGGATGACTCCTTTGACCAGCTGGCTGAGTTGCTTCAATTCGACATGGCTCACGGTTTGCAGTTCGATCGGCGGTTTGAACAGCGCGATCAGCCTTGCCAGTTTGGCGGGGCAGGAATCCCGCTGTTCCTGGGCGAAGATGACCCTTTCAACTGAAAAGAACTTCAAGATCTCCATCAAGACGACATCCACCGTGGGCATATTGACGGCAATGGAGAGGTCAACCACGGAAAGTCCTTCGGGGATAGCGAACCCAGCATCGCACACCAAAAACTGGTCGCCATGACCCATCTTTGACAGAAGGGCCGCAAGGTCGCGGTTCAAGAGTCCATTCTCAATCATTGCGTCCTTCCCAAAGTTTTTCGCTGTACCTGGAAGTCAATGTAGGTTGGCAATACGTGAACCCCCCCATGGTCAGCCCTCCTGCTGCACGTCGATGATGACCTTCATGGTCTGGTCCCTTTTCTCATCGATGAAACGGTACGCCTCGAGGTAGCGGTTAAAAGGGAAATGGTTGGTGATCAGCGGGGAAAGGCTGACTTTCCCTGCGGTGATGAGTTGCACTGCCTTCTTGTAGTCCCTTTCCTGATACATCAAGGTCCCGATGATCCGCAGTTCCCTGTCCTGTACCAGCCCGAGATCAACCGTAGCCTTCTGCCCGAACACGCCGACGATGATGATGTCGGTGCCCTTTCGGGCATTCTGTATTGCCTGTTCGGTCGTCTGGTTTATGCCGACGCATTCAAGGATGAGATCCGGTCGGTCAGCACCGAACTCTCGGGCAACTGCCGCGGTGAGGTCGGTTTCGTTTGGGTTCACGCACAACTCCAGGCCGCACTGGCGGGCGATCCCGAGCCGGTAGTTGCTCACGTCGGTGATCATCACCTTGCGGGCGCCCAGGCCCCTGGCCGATTGCGCGACGAGATTCCCTATCGGCCCGCCGCCAAGCACGAGCACGGTCTTGCCTTCCACGCTCCCGCCGCGAGAAAGCGCATGAACCGCGACCGAAGTGGGTTCCACCATTGCACCGAAATCCATGCTCATGCCTGTCGGCAGCTTGACAAGCTTCTTTACGCTGACGGCGAAGTACTCGGATGCGGCCCCAGTTGTCTGAAAGCCCATCACCTTCAGATTGTCGCAGATGTGGTACGCGCCGTGAGTGCACGCATAGCATGTGCCGCAGACAAGCTGGGGCTGGACCGTGACATGATCGCCTTTCCTGTATTCCGTTACCTCGGCTCCAACCTTCTCTATGACCCCGGATACTTCATGCCCCTGGACCACAGGGTAGGACGTATAGGGGTGCTTGCCGTGGAAAACGTGAATGTCCGATCCGCAGACCCCGATCCGAATCATTCGCACCAGCACCTCGTCCGGTTTGATGTCGGGCGTCGGCACCTCCGCGAACGAGATCTTGCCGGGGGCTGTCATCACTGCTTGTTTCATCGTGCTTCCTTTCGCCTGGGACTTTTCCCAGTGGCACGGCAGCGAATGGAGGAACCTTGTGGGTTCCTCCATTCCAAACTCATCTCAGACTAGAACTTGGGAGGGTTCTTGAACGGTGCGACACCGTCCTTCCCCAGGATGGTGACGCCGGTGTCGATGAAGTTCGGCAGCAGGCCGAACCCTGTAGGAGACTTGATCGGAGCCGCCCACGGGTGACGCGCCTGGTACGCCATTTTCATCGCCATGTAGCCCATGAGGTAGGGGCTCTGCCCGACGGTGCCCCTGATCTCCCCCTTATCGATGAGCTCGATCACCGGCCCGCCGAAGTCGAAGGCCATGATCGCCACCTTGCCCTGGAGATGCAGAGCCCTGACCGCCGCCGCTGCGCCCGGCCCGGGGTTCCCATGCGCCCCGAACACGCCATTCATGTCCGGATTGGCCTGGAGCATCGCCTGGATGACGGTTGCGGCCTTTGCCACATCGCCTTCATCGTTGACCACGGTCACCTTGATGTTGGGCCCGTACTTCGCGATTGCATCCTGGAAGCCCTGGACCCGCTTCTTCAGGTGATCGGGGCCGACGTTCGTGGAGATTCCGATGTGCCCTTTTCCATTAAGCCATCCCGCCATCGTCTTGCCTGCCAGATACCCCGCCGCATAGCTTTCGGTGCTCGCAAAACACAGTCGGTTGCTGTCCGGAGCGTCCGAGTCGAAAGTGATGACCGGAATCTTGGCCGCCACGGCCTTGTTGATGGAATTGTTCATCGTCTTCGCATCACCCGCTGTCGCGAGAATTCCAGCCACTTTCTTCGCTACGAGCTGGTCGATTGCGATTGCTTCCTTCGTCGCATCCCAGTCGGCAGGACCCTGCAGCTCGGTCTTGACCCCCAGTTCCTTTGCCGCATCCACCATGCCCGCATAACACCAGTTGAAGAACTCGCTGCCTTTCAGGAACACCACCATGCCGTACGTTTCGTTCGCCTGAGCCCAAAGGGACACTCCGGCAAACATCGAAGCAACGATCAACAAGACGCTGATCAATCTGCGATTCATAGACTTCTCCTCCTCACGTGTGTGTGCTCGTTACAAACCTCTGCCCCGTCGCGACAGATTCATCGCGATCGAACCGATAGGAGACGCTTTTCGCCCAACAGCCTTCTTCATTCTCACCTCCCTTCATCCTGGCTGCAGGCTCTTCGAAACCATACCTTTGAGCGTACGAGGCCGATCTTCCTTTTCACTGTATTCGTGTCTCCAGTTTCCTGACGAATTCGACCAGAAACACCGCGATGAGCAGGATCGAACCTATGACGATGGTTTCGTAATACGGGTTGATTCCTGCCATGACAAACGCGTTGTACACAATTGACATGAAGATTATTCCAAGAACGGTGCCAAAAATCGTTCCCGTTCCACCCTTGACGATGCTGGTCCCCCCCAGAGCTACGGCCGTGATGACCCTCAATTCAGAATTGATCCCATATGAATTGCTTGCATTGTCGTACAGCGACGCCGTCAGCACTCCCGACGTGCACGCAAGGAGCGAAGAGAGCATGAAGATGACGTAAATGAAGGATTCGACCCGGATCCCCGAGAGGCGCGCGGCCCGAGGATTGTCACCGATGAAATAGACCTGCTGAAAGTACCTGTGGTGCTTGAGCAATACTCCTATCACTACGGCAAGAACGATGAACAAGACGATCGGGAATGGCAGGCCAAACACCCTGCCTTGGCCGAGGAAAAGGAATTGGTTTGGGAAATCGCTCGTCACATTTTCTCCATTGCTTATTGCGAGCGCCAACCCCCGGATCGTGAGCATCATCGCCAGCGTCGCAATGAACGGGTGGACGCGCAGGATGTTCGTCATCCATGCGTTGAAAAGCCCGATGCATGCGGCGATGAGGAATGTGCAGCCGAGAGCCAGTGCAATCGGGAACCGAGCCTTGAAAAAGAAGGCAATCATGATCGCGGAGAACCCGAGCACCGCGCTCACCGAAAGGTCGATCCCTCCCGCGATAATGACAAGCGTCATGCCGAGTGCCATGATCGCTTCGAATATGAAGCCCATGACCAGCACCTCGAAGTTCGCCGGGCTGAAGAAATTCACGACGAACAGGGACATGCCGCCGAACACAAGAACGATGATGACGATCAGGCAGAAGTTCTGGATCCCGACGGCCCTCAGGAGAGGAAAGAAGATCCTGCCGCGCAAGCTGCGATCCGTCGTGGTTGACATGTCGCTCATGGCCGGCACCTACTTCGTGGCATGTCTCATCACCTCTTCCTGCCCCAGATTCCTGTTCTCCAATATGGCTGAAATGGTTCCTTCCCTGAAAATCGCCACGCGGTCGCAAAGGCCGAGAATTTCAGGCAATTCCGAAGAGATCACGATCACCCCCACTCCGCTCTCCGCCAGCACACGAAGATCCTTGTGTATCTTCGCCTTCGCCCCCACATCCACTCCACGCGTCGGTTCGTCGGCGATCAGGAGCTTCGGCTCCGCACACAGCCATTTTGCCAGGAGGGTCTTCTGCTGGTTGCCGCCGCTCAGGCTCATGACGTTGATTTCGTCGTCGAACGGCCGGATTTCCATCGCACGGACAAAGCTCATCGACTGCTGCTTGATCTTCCGTTGGCGGTAGAAACCCATCCGCGTGACAAATCTTCCCAGCGCGGCGGCAACGATGTTGGACTTCACTTTCATCGTCAGGAAAAGCCCGAGGCTTTTTCGATCCTCCGTCAAATAGCAGATTCCCTGCCTGATCGCGTCCCGCGGATTGCGGATTCGCATTCTCTTGCCGCGGAGAACGAGCTCGCCCACGTTCATCTTGTCCGCGCCGAATATCGCACGGGCAACCTCCGATCTTCCCGCTCCCACCAGCCCCGCAAATCCGAGTATTTCCCGCTCCATGAGCGCGAAACTGATTCCACTGAAAACACCCTTTCGGCTCATGTTCTTTGCTTCGAAAACGACCTCACCGCGCGACGCGCCTTTCTCAGGGAACAAGTCAGTGATGTGCCTTCCCACCATCAACCGGATGACCTCTTCCCGGGTGATCCTGGCAGTCTCCTCGCTTCCCACCAGGACGCCGTCCCGCAAGACGATAATCCGTTCGGCAATCCTGAAGACCTCGGTGAGCTTATGGGAAATGAAAATGACCGTGACGCCGCGGTGCTTCAGCAAGGTGATGATTTCATAGAGGTGATCGACCTCTTTTTCCGAAAGCGCCGAGGTAGGCTCGTCCATGATGATCAGCTTGGATTTCAAGGAAAGGGCCTTGCCAATCTCGATCGTCTGCTGCATTCCGACACTAAGCTTGCCGACCTTCTTCCGGGTATCGATCTTCAATCCCATCTGCTCGAAGATTTTCTCGGCCTCGAGGTACAGGCGGTTCCAGTTGATGAACCCCAGCCCGTTCACGAACTCCCTGTGGCAGAAGATGTTCTGGGCGACAGAAAGATTGCCAGCAAGACTCAATTCCTGATAGACAATGCTAATGCCTGCGGCGATCGCGTCTGATGCGGAAAAGAAATGAATCTCTTTCCCCTCGAAGAACACCTTCCCGGCATCAGGCCGGTAGATGCCGCCGATTATTTTCATGAGCGTCGATTTCCCGGCGCCGTTCTCCCCGACAACTGCGTAGCACTTTCCCTTCTCAAATTCCGCCGATACCGCATCGAGCACCTTGTTCGAAACGAAGGACTTCGAGATTCCGTCCAGCTGAAGCAACATGTCTCCCATCTGTTACTCCCGTCCTTCTCTTCGTCTTCTAATGGCATCGACGCCGACAGCCACGAGAAGAATGATGCCGCTCACCGCCTGCTGCCAGTTCGGCGAGCCATTGAGCAGGACAAAGCCATTGCTGATGATCGCGATCAGGATGACACCCAGCGTCGCCCCAAGAATGCTCCCACTCCCTCCGGTGAAGCTTGCGCCGCCGATGACGGCTGCAGCGATTGCGCGCAATTCAGCCAGCTGGCCGAACTGGGAGAAACCCATGGCCAGCTTCGATGACATGAAGATGGCCGCGATGCCGGCCATGAGCGAGCTGATCAGGTATCCGACGAACGTGACGAGGTTTGCGTTGATCCCTGAGAGGACCGCGGACTGCGGGTTTGTGCCCACGTAGAAGGCCTGGTTGAGGAACTTCCAATTCTTCAGCAACAGGTGAAGGACAACCAGTACAAACAGAACGACGAAGTACGGCATCGGGAGGCCGATGAAGGTTCCCTCGCTGATGTGCGTGTAGCCCTCAGGCAGTCCCGAAAGAAAATACCCCGACGAGAGTACCAGCGCAATTCCCCGGGCGACCGACATGACGGCAAGCGTGACGATGAAGGGAGCAATCTTCAGTCGAGAGACGCAGAATCCGTTCAACGCGCCGGCCCCCAACGAACAAAGCAATCCGAGCGCAACCGAGAGGGGAATGCTGACACCCGCGCGCAGCAGCATCGCCGTGATGACACTCGTGAGCGCAAGAACGGCCCCGACAGACAGATCAATGCCCCAGAGGATGAGCACCACGGTCATCCCCGCCGCCATGAGGAGGTCGTACGTGATACCCGTCGTGATTCCTTCGAAGTTTTTCAGCGAGAGAAAGATGTTGCCTTTCAGCAGTGCAAGCAGCAGGAAGGCTGCAATGATGATGAGAAAGAGGCCTGACTCGCGCGACCTTGATATGCCTTTGAAAAAGGTCCGAGCGCCCGTTTGGGCTGTTCCGGTGTTTGCCATGTCGTGCCTCAAGTCTCGCCGGATCTTCGAAACCCCTGCACCGGGGCCCTACACCTGCGTTGTAGCAATCGTGGCCTCCTCGTGAAAGACGTACTTGTTGAGCGCAAGACTGATCGCCCCGATGATTCCCGCGTCCATTCCAAAGGAGGAAAACGTGACCGATGTGGATTTCTTGATGACATCCATGGTCGTGGCGTTGTACTCCTCCATGAGCGGTTCCTCGATCAGCTCGCGCGCGCTGGCAACACCGCCGGCGATCACGACCATGTCCGGGTTGAATAGGGTCGCCGCGATGGAAATCGCGCGACCCAGGTAGCGGCTGGCGTCTCGGAAGATCTGCCGGGCCACTTCGTTCCCGGCCAAGGCCATTTCGGCGACGTCCTTGGCAGTGTAATGAGCGTCCGCTGCCTTCTTCGGAATGATCGTGTTGGCGATTCTCTCGATCGCGTGCCCCGATGCGATTGCCTCGAGGCAACCCTTCTTACCGCAATCGCAGAGCACGTCTTTGTTCGTGATCCGGATGTGCCCGAACTCGCTGTTGTTGTTGTAGATCCTTCCATGCATGACGATCGCCGAGCCGATGCCATAACCCAGGTTGATGTAGAAGATGTTCTCTGAATCGTGCGACTTCTCCTGCCACTTCTCGCCGAAGGCCATGGCGCGAGTGCAGTTGTCTATGGTGACCGGCATTTTCAGCCGGCTCTCCACGAGGCTTCGAAATGGAACATCCTGCCACCCGAAGTCGGGCGAGAACGCAATCAAGCCGTTCTGGCTTTCGATCAGCCCGCCGATGGAAATACCCACACCAGCGATCCGGTCCTTGGAGACGTTCTGTTTTGCCAGGGCCGCACCCACAAGATCGTCGACCTGGGCCAAAATGCTCTGGATGTCGTGTTTCGCGTTCGTCGGAACACGGAACTGAACAAGCCGTTCGCCCTTCAGACCTGCCAAAGCAACAACGGTATTTGTCAGGCCGATATCGAGGCCCATCACGAAACGACTCGAAGAACTCAGAGTCAGCAGGATCGGCTTCCGCCCGCCGGTGCTCCGCGGGCTCCCTTCGCCTGTCTCCTCGATGAGCCCTTCTGCGATGAGATCCGCGACAATCTGCGAAATCGTAATTTTGCTCAGACCCAATTGCCGGGCGAGCGCAGCACGCGAATGGGATTCCGTCGACTTCAGCCCCTTGAGGACCAAAGCCCTGTTGATGAATCGAGCGCTCTCCGGATCACCCTTCATGCCAATCACATTGGTTGGTATAGCATACTTACTAAATCTGTCAAGATCTTTTTTATCCTGGTCCGTCAAATTCGGAGAAGAACAGAGCAATCTCATCTGACCGAGAGAACCACTGGATTTGGAGAAAACTGGCGTCAAGATAGTGAACGAGATAACCCCTGAGCGCCGGGCGGGGTAGTCGACGCGTAGCTGCTCGGCGAAAGCCCGGTCTTACGCTTGAAGAAGTCGCTGAAATGACTGGCATCGCCGAAACCGCAGAGCGAAACAGTCTCGGCCACGCCCTTCCCTGCAAGAAGCATCTCCTTGGCAACGCGGATCCTATGCTTATTTAGATGTGCCTTGGGCGGGAGTCCCTTATTCTCCTTGAACTTGCGGCAAAAGGGGGTATTCACTTAACGCCACCTACTGATGGCAGCGTGCGCGGCCGGGTTCTCCTGAATAGCTGCCGCATGCTGAGGTGCCCGACCATGCACCCTTGTTCGACAAGCCGGTAGAAAAGCATCCCGCGTGCCTTCGATGTGCGCCTATTGAAGCGGAATGTGAACTCATCCAGGTAGTATGGAAGGTGTTCCTTGCCCACTGATCCCTGAAAGGTGCCAAGAATCCATCGTTTCAGTAGCGCTGCTACGCGGTGAACGTTTGGCATCTGCACGTGAGCAGGATCGGCTGAACCTGAAAGAACCGAAACCTCGTGATTGAAATGCAGGGATTGAAGGCCCAAATACGAAAGCAGTCCGTCAGTGCGGACGGTGCTGCCGTGTTCAACGACATCCGTGACGAAACTTTGAAGGCTGCTTGCCCTGAGATCAGGAACATGCCGCAGACGTATGCGTCCGATGGCATCATCTTTCAGCTCCACTGCGATCGCTACGATCGCCTTACTGACCGTCTGACGGCCTCTGACACCGGCTTCTTCACCTCCAAGGTAGCATTCATCAACTTCCACAATGCCACTGAGACGATCCCGGCCAGGGCGCACCATCGCCCGTCGTAGTTTGTGGAGCCACGCCCATGCGGTCACATAGCTTCCGAACCCCAGTACTCGCTGCAGTCCCAGGGCGTTTGCCCCGTATTTCTGACTGGTGAGCTCCCAGATGGCCAGGAACCACATCTTGATGGGCTTTCGTGTGCCTTCAAAGACAGTCCCTGCGGTCAAGCGCGTTTCATGGCGGCAGTTCGGGCAGAGCAAGACATCTCTACGCGCATGCCATGCGGTGCCGCTCTTGCCGCATGCCTGGCAGACGAACCCGCTACGCCATCTCACGCGCTCGAGGTAGCGGCGGCAACTGCTCTCGTCCGGGAAGAACTGATCGAACTCGGAAAGGTCTTTCGGATAGTCGATACCAGCCCTGGGGATAAAAGCCTCTTCGTCCGCCACGGCCTCATGTTAGCATCTCAGGTGGCGTTAAGTGAATACCCCCTTTTTGCAACAAGATCCTTAATTGTAGGAAGCATTTCTGGTGGAAAATTGGCGCCTTTCCAAAATGGTCTAAACCCTTCATCATAGGCCCTTTTGACCCTATCAACGGTAGAGCCAACACTGACAAGCCTTAGAGCCATTCTATAAAGGAGTTTTGCCCCTCTGACAGTGACGATTGCCTCACGCCGGCGGATACTTGCCTGATCCTCTCGGAGTTTGGCTTGTTTGGCGACCATTCTCGCTTCGTTCCTTTTTGACGTCCACGCGATAATATCGCGTGCGAGCAGCCAGCCGATTATAGCAACGAAACAAATGCCGGCCGCAACCGCTACGGGAGCTATTGCGGCATCAAGGACTCTACCGGTTGCTTCCCAAAAGCTTCTCATGCTGCCTTGTCCAAAACATGCGACTGGAGTCAGAATGGTGGCTGCAAAGATGGCGATTGTTCTTATCATAGTAATCCTCCTAGGTTGTTAAGGAACTCCCCAACTATCGATACAGTAGGGAGGCAAGTTCGCCAAACCGCCGAGGTGATTCACCTTTGGCCGCATACACAGTAGGTTTTTTGTTACAGGTGCGGTAATGACGGAAAGCCAATGGCTGCGCAGTACGCTTGTGTACTACCTAACACATCGTGCCTTGAAGCGCCCTAACATAGAGTTGAGTTGCGCCGCCGAATCACCAACCGAAGAACCACTGCGACAAAAGCTCAGTCGTAAAAGAC
>Ga0315282_10014091_pt1 | contig 11947 bp, 11 predicted proteins | sample YL17G07_20_MG_FD_203693 | JGI IMG/M metagenome (GOLD analysis project Ga0315282, IMG submission 203693) | Sediment microbial communities from Yellowstone Lake, YNP, Wyoming, USA - YL17G07_20 | ecosystem: Environmental > Aquatic > Freshwater > Lake > Sediment | place: USA: Wyoming | collected... | reverse complement strand
GTTCGCTTCAGGTCTCGAAGACGTGCTCGCCGGCGACCGGGTAGCCCTCGTCCTCGAGGATGGCCTTGACGTCGTCGAGATCGACGCGCTCGGGGTCGTACGCGAGCTGCACGGTCTTGGTGGGCACCTCTACGTCGACCTTCTCGACGCCCTCCTTGTCTTTCAGGGCGTTCTCGATGGCCATCTTGCAGTGCATGCACGAGACGTCGGGGACGTTCAGCGTGACGTGCTTGGCTTCGCTCATCGTTCCTCCTTGGCGATCTCCAGGTCGGAGAGCCGGTAGGTGGTCACGCGCCCCTCGCCGTGATCGACGGTGACGGCGTCACCCGTGGCGAGCAGCTCGACGACTTTTCCTTCCCCGGATGGGGTCTGGATGATCGCTCCCTTCTTCGGGGCGCGCTTCTTGAACTCGACGTAGACCGCGTGCTCGTACTTCAGGCAGCACATAAGGCGGCCACACACACCCGAGATCTTCGTCGGATTGAGCGGCAGGCTCTGGTCTTTGGCCATGCGGATGGAGACGGGCTCCTGGTCGCCGGCGAAGAGCGAGCAGCACAAGCGCCGGCCGCAGCCCCCGTAGCCGCCGATCATGCGCGCTTCGTCGCGGGCCGTGACCTGCTTGAGCTCGACGCGCCGCTTGAGGCGGTCGTTCAGCTTGGCCACCAGCTCGCGGAAGTCGACCCGCTCTTCGGCGAAGAACGAGAAGATGACTTTCTTGGCGTCGAAGGTCAGCTCGGCCGAGACCAGCTTCATGTCGAGGCCGAGCTGGGCGATCAGCTCCTCGCAGACGTCGCGGGCCTCTCGCTCAAGCTCCTTGTTGGCCGTCACCGTCGCCAAGTCGGCGGCCGTGGCCTTGCGCACGACCCTCTTGAGGCCGGGCGGCACGTCCTTCGCGGCCAGCTCCTGCGTCTCTTTGACGATCTTGCCGAAGTCGAGCCCACGCGCGGTATCGACGACCACGTGGTCGCCGGGCATGAGGGCGAGACCGTTCGGGTCGAAGTGGTAGATCCTGCCGCCGTCCCTGAAGACGACGCTCACGACGTTAGGCACTCTCCCAGACCTCCTCGAAGCGGGCGAACATCGCTTGGAGCGCCAGCTTGCGATCGACGTTGAGCAACAGGTCCTTGCGCGTCGCGCCCACGATCTCGAGCATGCGCGCATACACCTCGGGGGCGGCCACGCGCCCCCTCTCGAGCTCGTCGAGCCGGTCGCGATTCCAGACCGCACCCTCCCCGCCTGCGCCCAGCACGAGCAGGTCGCGCAGCCACGAGACCAGGTGGTCGACGGCGTCGAGCGCGGCCAGACGCGTCAGGCGCGCCTTGTCGCGCTTGGCGCGCTCCTCGGCGCGCTTGACGTGCCAGGCCCGCTCCTGCGGGTCGGCGACGGTACGCTCGAGCTCGTCCTTGCGCGCCGCAAGCCCGCCGGCGACGGCGTCGACGGCGGCCTTCTCGTCGGTCGCCACCTCGTCGGTGAAGGCGCGCTCAGCCTCGCAGTCGCGCAGGGCGACGCCGGCGGCGAGCCTCGTGTAGCGCGCGCGGCGCTGCGCGCCGCGCGCGTCGTCGGCCAGGCGAGCCGCGCGCTCGACGGAGCCGCGGGCGAGACGGGCGAGCGCTTCGGCCTCGGCTCCGCCGAGGCCGAAGCGCTCGCCCAAGTACGCGGCGACGACCGCGTCGCCCACAGGACGGAACTCGACGACCTGACAGCGCGAGACGATGGTGGGCAGCACGCGCTCGGGCTGGTCGCTCACGAGCAGGAAGTAGACGTGCGCCGGCGGCTCTTCGAGGCTCTTGAGCAGCTTGTTGGCCGCCTCGCGGCCGAGCTTCTCGGCCTCGAGCAGGATCCACACCCGCCGCGAGGCGACGAACGGCTTGAGGCTCAGCTCGGCGACCAGCTTCTCGACCTGCTCGATGCGGATCAGTTCGCCCTCGCGCTCGACGACCGTGAGGTCGGGGTGCAAGCCGCGGCGGGCGCGCTCGCACTCGTCGCAGTGGCCGCAGCCGGCGCACGACGCCACGACGCCCGTGCCCAGCTCGAGGGCGAACTCGGCTTTGCCCAGCCCCTCCTGGCCGGCGAGCAGGTACGCGTGGCTGAGCCCGCTCGCGAGCGCCTGCGCGAAGTAGGCCTTGGCCTGCTCTTGACCGGGGATCGACTCAAACATCGCCGGTCTCGCCAACGACTTCAGACACAGGACACCTCGAGAAGCGCCTGCACGCGGCCGTCGATCTCGGCGGCGATCGCCTCGGGCTCGCGCGACGCGTCGATCACCTGCACGCGTGCGGGGAAGCGCCGCGCCACCTCGCGGTAGCCCTCGGCCACCCGTTCCTGTAGTTCGAGGCCCTCGCGCTCGATGCGGTCGGGTGGTGCGTCCTGCTGCCGAGCCGACGCGGCATGCGCATCGAGGTCGAGCAGGAAGGTCATGTCGGGGAGCAGACCACCGGTCGCCCAGCGGTTGAGCTCGAGCACGCGGTCGATGCCCAGGCCGCGCGCGTGGCCCTGGTAAGCCAGCGACGAGTCGATGTAGCGGTCGAGCAGCACGATGAACCCTTCGTCCAGCGACGGACGCAGCACCGCGGCGACGAGCTGAGCCCGGGCGGCCGCGTAGAGCAGCGCCTCGGCCCAGGGGTCGATCTCGTGGCGACGGTGCAGCAACAGCCCGCGGATCTCTTCGCCGACCGGCGTGCCGCCGGGCTCGCGCAGCGTGTCGCGGGGCGTGCCCGTGTAGCCGACCGGCAGATGGCAGCCGAGCAGGCGACGGCGCAGAAGCTCGACCTGCGTGGACTTGCCCGACTTGTCGATGCCCTCGAAGGTGAAGAAGAAGCCGCGACCCAGGGGGATGCTCATGCGCGCCTCCCCGCGCTCGGGCCCGGCGCAGGGATGGCTAGCGCTTCGTCTTGCTGTACTTCTCTTTGGTAGGGCAATCTGGATCGAGACAAAGCGTCCACGGTCTTCCGCGTCCGCCGGATGAGAGCACTTTGATCTGCGGCCAGCCACATTCCGGGCATGTGGTACCGAGTCGCATGATAGCACCGCGCTGCGGCAGCGGGAAGGTCTGGCCGCAGCCGCGCCGCGGTCGCGTGCCCTCGGGAGCTCCCTCGGGCACCTTCGCCTCGTCGCCTTCTTTACCCACACAGGCCACGAAACGCTTGCCGGTCTTGCCGCGCAAGATGCGCAGCTCGCCGCCGCAGTTGGAGCACACGCCCACGGTAAGGTCTTCCTGCACGGCGCCCTTGACGATGGTGCGGATCGCCTCGGCGTGCCCCTCGAGCAGCTTGTAGGCATGCTCGAGCATCTTCTGGCTCTCGGCCACCACCTGCTCGCGGCGCAGCTCGTTGCGGCTGATGGCGTCGATCTCGCTCTCGAGCTTGGCCGTCATCTGGGGCGACGAGATGTCGGTGGTCTCGCCGCCGTCGCGACGGCGCGCGGCGGCGCCGTCGGCCAGCGCCGCGTCGAAGGCGCGGATGAGCGCGATGCCCAGCTCGGTCGGCTCGACCGGGTTACCGCGCACGTAGTTGCGGTCGTACAGGTGCTGGATGATGTCGGCGCGCGTCGCCTTGGTGCCCAGGCCCAGCTCCTCCATCTTCTCGATCAGCGGACCCTGCCCGTAGCGCGCCGGCGGCTGCGTCTCTTTGGCCTCGTTGCGCACCTCGAGGACCGTCAGCTCGTCGCCCTCGGCGAGCTTGGGCAGCGGCTTCTCGCGCCGCGCTGCGTAGGGCTGCCAGGCGCGCAAGAAGCCGGGCTTGGCGACGCGGCTGCCGCGCGCCAGGAACGGCTCGTCGCCGACCTTCACGTCGACGCGCTGGCTCTCGATCGTCGCCGGCGGCAGCAGGGTGGCCAGGAAGCGGCGCACGACGAGGTCGTAGAGGCGGGCGCGGTCGCCGCTCAGCGCCGTGCGCGGCACGCCGACAGGGTGGATCGGCGGGTGGTCGGTCGTGCGCTTGGCGCCGCGGGTCGGCTTGAGCTTGGGCTGCTGGGCCAGGTCGGCAGCGACCTCGCCGACCGGCTCGTGCTTGGTGAGGACCTTGAGGATGCCCTGCAAGTCGAGGCTCGGCGGATAGACCGTGTTGTCGGTGCGCGGGTAGCTGATGAGGCCGTCGAGGTAGAGCGACTCGGCCGCCTTCATGGCGCGCGCCGGAGAGACGCCGGCGCCCGAGGCCGCGCTCATCAGGCTCGTCGTGTGGAACGGCGCCGGCGGCTGCACGGCGCGCGCCTGGGCGCTGTAGGCGGTCACGGTCGCCGTGTCGGCCTGCGCGCGAGCGAACGCCGCCTCGGCCTCGTCGAGGGCCGCGAAGCGGCCCTTCACATGCTCGGCCGTGAAGCGCTCGCCCGAGCCCGCCTGGAGGTCGGCCTTGATTTCCCAGTACGGTACGGGCACGAAGGCGCGGCGCTCGAGCTCGCGATCGACGACGAGACGCAGCGTCGGCGTCTGCACGCGGCCGACCGAGAGGTACTCCGCGCCGTACCGGTAGCTGACCAGCGAGAAGAAGCGCGTGAGCACGGCGCCCCAGATGAGATCGATGTCTTGCCGCGAGTGCGCCGCCTCGGCGAGGCTGAAATCGAGGGTCGAGGGCTTGGCGAAGGCGCGCTTGACCTCGTCGGGCGTGAGCGCGGAGTAGCGCACCCGGTGGTGGCGATCGACGACGGCCTGCGGCAGCGCCGGTTTGAGGCGCGGTTCGCCCGCGTTCTCGCCATCGAGCGTGGCGGCGACGTCGGCGCCGCCGGTGCCGGCGCCCGAGGCGCTCACGCGGCGCCCCGCGCGGGGCGCTCTGGCCTTCTTGCGCTTGCCGTCGGCGCCCGTATCGAGCGGATGACGGCGCAGCGCGTCGCCGCGCAAGATGATGAGGGCCTCGTGGCCGATAAGCTCGCCCTCGCGGTCGTAGTCGGTGGCGATGACGACCTCGGTCGCGCCCTTCGCCGCCTCGCGCAGCGCGCCCACGGTGACGGCGCTGCCGCCGTCGACGACCCAGGCGAGCTCGGGCTGACGGATCATGCGTTCCATGTACTTGAGGCTCCAGCGGCGGTAGCTATCGGGGAACACGGTCTCCATGACGTGCCCGCGCAGCCCGATGGCGACGGCCGACTGGTCCCCCCAAGCGAAGCTGTAGGACTTGACCTTCTGCTTGCCGCGGCCGTGCTCGCGGACACGCACCCCGGCGCCACCTAAGATCTGGGCGATCTTCTGCGCAGCCGAGTCTTTCTCTGTGACGATGAGTTTCATCCGCGAGACGCTGCCTTGCTGTCGCTGGTCAGGAACGGCGGCGAGCCGGCGAGCGGCAGGCCGATGGCAGGTTATACCACCGCGTCAAGGGCCTGTCACGCCGCAAAACGCGCGGGCGCGCGCCTGCGGCGCGCGTCCGCGCATGAACATCAACCGGATGGGGCCATCGTCAACGGGACAGGTTGACCGTCGGCGGGACGGGCGTATTCCTGCGAGCGCTCCCGCCCAATGGCATCAGGTTGCGGCCAGTGCCTCGTCGCGCGACTTGAAGATCGAGAAGACCTTGTCGAGACCCGTGATGGTGAGGATCTTGATCACCGGCCGCGTGTTGGCCACCAGCAGCAGGTGGCCGTCGAGCGGGTGGAGGCGCTTCACGCCGCCGATCAACACACCCAGCGCCGTCGAGTCGATGAACTCGACGTGGGAGAGGTCGACGACGATGTCGACCGCGCCCTCGTCGATCAGCGCGACCAGGTCGTCTTTGAACTTGGGCGCCGTGTAGATGTCGACCTCGCCCTTGAGGGCGATCAAGCCGAGGCCGTCGCGCAGAAGATGACGTGTGCTGGCGAAGTTCGTCATGTCGTCGGGCTCGCAGTCGGAGTGGGTTTGGGGCTGGTCGACGGCGCTGAAGACGCCTGCACCTGTTGCTTCATCCAATCCTTGACCGTCGCCGCTTCGGGTGCGTTGGGGGCGAGCTGCAAGAACCGGGTGAAGGCGAGCAGGGCCTGCTGCGTGTCGCCGGCTTGCTGGGCCGCTACGCCCATGCTGTAGAAATAGTCGGCCTTCTTCGGGTCGATGGTCGTCAGGCGCCCGTAGACGTCGACGACCTTGCTCCAGTCGCCCACGCCGACGTACAACTGCGCGAGCGACTCGAGCGCCGTGATCCGGTTGACCTTGGGATCGGCGCCCTGGTCGGACTTCTTCAGCTTCAAGAAGCGCTCATACGAGGTGATCGCATCGGCGTAGTCGCTGCTCTGCGAACCGGAGCCCGTGGTCTGCGTGCCGGCACGCGTCTGGTAGGCCTGCGCCAGCGCCAGGAGCGCCTGCCCATCGGTCGGAGCGGCCTTCACCTTGGCGCTCAGATCCTTGACCTGCTGGTCGTACGGGTTGGCCTGCGTCATGCCGACGCGGTTCGTGCAGCCCTGCAGCACTCCCGAGTATCCGAAGATAAGGAAGCTGGCCATGAGGATGGCCATGAACAGGAAGATCCACTTCTGCCAGAACTTGACGCGTTTGCGGTCGAGAAGCACTGAATCGGTCTCCTTGCTTACGCCGGCGCTCGGCCGGTCTCGTTATCGCCGGCGAGAACCCCGGCAGACGCCACCTCGGCCCCGTCGCCGGTAGCCGGATGCCACCAGCCCGACTCAGCCGCGCCGACCCGCACGCGCCCTTCGCGCACGCGGGCCTGTAGCTTCTCGCGGACTCGCAGCGCCTGGTCGCGGATGACCTGCTGGTCGAGCGCCGTGAACTTCTTGTCATCGTACAGCACCCGCCCCCCGATGCAGGTGAAGAACACGTCGTCTTGGTTGGCGCCGTAGACAAGGGCCGAGTACGGGTTGTCGATGGGCACGAAGTGCGACGTGCCGACGTTGACGGCAATGAAATCGGCCAGCTTGCCCGGTTCGAGCGAGCCGACCTGATCGCCCAAGCCCAGCGCCTCGGCCCCGCCCAGCGTGGCGATACGCACGCACTTCTCGGCATCGAGCACGCGCACGTCGTGCTCGTGCGCGCGATGCAGGAAGAGCGCCACGCGCATCTCGTCGAACATGTCCATGATGTTGCTCGAGGCCGGGCTGTCGGTACCCAAGCCGACACGCACGCCGAGGTGCAGCAGGTCGGTGAGGGGCGCGAGCCCGCAGCCGGTCTTGGCGTTGCTCTTGGGACAGTGCGCCACGGCAACGCCCTTCTGCTTGAGGATGCGGATGTCGTCGATGCTTGCCTGCACACAGTGCACAGCGAGGAAGTTCGGTCCGAAGACGTCCCACTGCTGGAGGTACTTGATGGGACTCACACCGTAGGGCTGCACGAGCATGCGCTCCCAGCCCATCTTCTCGCGGAAATCGTGGGCGAACTTCCCCGAACCGGAACGGATGTAGGTGGTCTCGTCTTTGCTTTCGGCGACATGACCGGCGAGCTTGAGGCCGTGCTCGCGAGCGTAGCGTGCGATGGCCTGGTAGAGCCGGCTGGAGACGGTGTAGGTCGCGTGCGGCGCGATGCCGATCTCGATCTCGGGCGGCGCCTCGACACGCAAGCGCTCGAGGCGCCGCCCGAGCTCGGTCATGGTCTCGTCGAGATGCGCGTCGTCGACGCCGAAGACCTCTTGGTAGACGATGCCGCGCAGGCCGACCCGCTTGAGGGCGCCCAGGCTCATGCCCGTGTAGGTGACGTCGGCTGTGGTCGTGATGCCCGACGAGATCGATTCGACCGCACCCAGAAGCGCACTATGCTCGTACTCGTCGGGCGTCAGCGACGCCTTCACGTCGACCAGCTGGAGGATCCAGTCGCCGAACTCCTCGTCGTCCATGATGCCGCGGAAGGTGGTGTACTCCACATGGCTGTGCGCATTGACGAAGCCGGGCATGATGATGGCCTGCTCGAAGTCGACGAGCCCGGCCTCGGGGTAGCGTTCGCGCAGCGCCTCGGCCGGCCCCACATCGACGATGCGCTCGCCGCGCACGGCGATGCCACCGCGATGCACGAAGGGTGCGCAGACGGGCAGCACCCACTCGGCGCAGTAGATGGTCATGCCGGAGTGTGGAACCTTGTCGGTCATGGGCGTCAGGGAAAGCGACGCCGCAGGGCGTCAACCCTCGCTGGAGTATAGGGGAGCGCCAGATGCGAAGCAATCGGGCATATACTGCCGTGTGACCCACGGACGGGGAGACCGGAAGTGCCTGGAGAGACCGAGAGCAGCTACTCACCCGAAGTCATCACGACGTACGTGTGGGACGCCATCAAGGAGATCCCCGGCGTCGCCGACCTGCACCGCAATCCGTTGCAGGTGCTGGGTGAGAAGGTCCACTTCGAGCGCCTGGGGCCGGTACGTCTCGAGCGCGAGGAGGAGGGATACGCGCTAGAGGTGCACCTCGTGGTCGCGCCCGACGTGACCATCCCCGAGACGGCCGCGGCCGTCGAGCAAGCGGTGCGCACGTATCTCAAGAAGACGGCCGGGCTCGAGCTCGGCCGTGTCGCCGTGTGCGTCGACGACATCGCCCTCGACGACTCCCCCGAGAATTGAGTTGAGCTCCCCGTGGCGACGGAACGCTTGCCGCGCCCCACGACGCGGGTATCCTAGGCGCTCGGCATGAGAGCCATCGACCTGCACGACAGCACGCGCGACCTCATGTGCCCCGTCTGCCGCTCCTGCACCTGGTGGCAGACGCGGCCCGGCGAGCGAGGCGACGACGAGCTGCGCCTGACCTGGGAGCGCCAGGTCGAGACCGAGAACGGCTTCTTCGGACGCGCGCTGCTCGAAGGCGACGCGGTCATCGGCTGGATGCACGTCGCGCCGGGCGGCCTGCTGCGCCGCGCCCGGCACCTGCCGGCGGGCCCGCCCTCGCGCGACGCCTACCTGCTCACTTGCGCCTACTTCTACGACGAAGAGTATCTCAACGGCTTCCAGCAGCTGCTGCAGGAGATCGAGTATGCGCTCAAGCATCGCGAAGTGCCCGCGCTCGAGGCGTTCGCTGCCAACGAGGTCGATCCGCGAGACCGTTTTCGTGGCTACCTGCGCGAGCTGAACCTCTTCAATCCTCAGGTGCTCGAGGGCAACGGCTTCCGCGTCGTGCGACGCGGGCCGGGCGTCGATCGCTACCGGCTCGACCTCTCCACGCTGATCGCGACGCCTCGCGAGAGCCGTCTCTGGGAGAAGCTCAAGACGCACCCCGCGGCGCAGCCGATCTGACCTCGGCGTCGCCCGCCGACACCGCTCGCGCCGAGAGGGTCAGCGGAACAGGCGCGGCAGGCGCGCCTTCCACTCATCGGGCACGATGGCGTCGAGGGCGTCGTCGAGGGTGACGACCCCCAACATGTGCCCCGCCTCGTCGACCACGGGCAAAACCAGCAGGTTGTACTTGGTCATCAGGCGCCCGACCTCTTCTTCGTCCTCGTCGGGGTGCACCGTGACCGGGTCGTCGTCCATGATCTCGTCGAGGCGCTGTGACGGCTGCGCCAGCACCAGGTCACGCAAGCTGAACACGCCGACCAGCACCCCTTGCGCGTCGTTGACGAAGATGTAGGAGAGAGCCTCCGCCTCGGGCTTCTCGGCACGGATGAAGTCGATGGCGTCGCCTGCCGCCATGCCCCCGAAGAGGACGACGAAATCGGTGGTCATGAGGCCGCCGGCGGAGTGCTCGGGGTGCGCGGCGAGACCGCGGATGGCGGCCGCCTCTTTCTCGGGCAGCGTGTCGAGCAGGCTCTCGGCGACGTCCTCGGAGAGCTGCCCGAGGATGTCGGCCGCCTCGTCGGGGTCGATCTCGGCGAGCACGGCGGCGGCGAGCGCCGGCGGCATCTCGGCGAGCGCCGATCCGCGCAGCGCCTCGTCCATCTCCTGCAAGGTGTCGGCGGCCAGCGCGGCGTTGAGCGCCGCGAGCACGTTGGTGCGCTCACGTGGGCCGACCTGGTGGAGCACCTCGGCGATGTCGGCCGGATGCATCTCGGCGAGCTCCTGGAACGCCTCGACGAAGTTGGGGCGCGAGAGGCGCAGCGAGATGAGGTTGACGTCGTCCCAGGGCACGAAGTGCTCGGGACGCCGGGCGAGGTGATCGGCGATGAAGCCCAGCCCGACGCGCTTGAGCACGGCGCCCCCGCTCGTGTCGACACCGGTGACGGTGAGCCGGCCCGCACTGCGCTCGAGGACCACGTCCTGCACACGCACCAGCCGGCGCCGTTCGACGTCGAGGACGCGGTTGTCGAGCACCGAGTCGACCAGGGCGATCTCGTCGGCGCGCAGCGATGCCGGGGCGAGCTCGTCGACGGTGACGTTGAGGCGCAACTGCTCCTCGTCGAGATCGACCGCAGTGACCTGCGTCCAGCCTACGCGGAGCTGCTCCTCGCCGTGCTCGAGCATGAGGGCGGTGACGAGAGGCGGCTCGGAGACCAGGGCCGCGACCACGTCGGCGACGTCGCCGATCGCTGCGCCGTTCTTGTCGAGGACCGTGAGCTGCTGGAGCTCTGAAAGCGTTAACGAACCGTCGTCGGACACGCTGGAAGCGGCACCCCTTCGGGCAGTCCACAGGCTTGCGGCATGGTAGCTGGAGAGGGTATTCCCGCGGCTTCGCGCTTGTCAACGCGCCCCGTCGTGCGGCTGTCGGGCACCAGTCCCCCGCCTCCGCGTCGGCGCCGATCGCCGCTTGTCAACCAACCGCCGTCCGGATACCGTGTAGCCGTCCTTTTCGAGGCTTGCGACGCGACCCGATCACGGAGCCGAGACGCATCGGCCGCGCCGGCGTGGGGTCCGGCCGGCTCATCGCACTCATCCGTTCATCTTCAGAAGGGGAAGGAGCCGACTACAGTGCTTGAGAACCTGTTCAAGTTCCGCCAGAACGGGACGACCCTGGCCCGCGACACCGTGGCCGGGCTCACGACGTTCATGGTGATGGCCTACATCATCTTCGTGAACCCGGTCATTTTGGGCTTCGTGGGCATCAAGGACCTGCAGCCCATGGGCCTGCCCTTCGCCGCCGTCCTCACGTCGACCTGCCTCGTGGCGGGCGTCATGACGCTGGTCATGGGTCTCTACACGAACCGCGCCTACGCCATCGCCCCGGGCATGGGCCTGAACGCCGTCGTGGCCTTCAGCCTCGTGGCCGCCGGCGGGCTGACCATGAAGGGCGCGATGGGCATCATCTTTCTCGAGGGCGTCGTCATCACCCTGCTGGTGCTGACCGGCCTGCGCGAGGCCATCTTCCACGCCGTCCCGCTGCAGCTCAAGAAGGCCGTCGCCATCGGCATCGGCTTCTTCATCCTCTTCATCGGCCTGGTCGACGGCGGACTCGTGGTCGCCGGCAGCGGCACCCCCGTCACGCTCGGCGACTGGGTCGGCGTGCCGGTCGCGGTCACGCTGTTCGGCCTTATCGTCACCATCATCATGCTGGCGCGCGGCTGGAAGGGCGCCATCCTGCTGGGCATCGTCTTCTCGACGATCTTCGCCATCGTCCTCAACTACGCCTACCACAAGACGTCGTTCTCGCCCGGCACCGCCGTGATCCCCAGCGGGGTCTTCGCGGCGCCCGACTTCAGCTTGGTCGGCAAATTCGACTTCTCGTCGTTCACCAAGCTGGGCGTCGCGGCAACCATCCTGTGGATCTTCAGCATCATGCTCTCCGACTTCTTCGACACCATGGGCACCCTGATCGGCGTGGGCGGCCAGGCCGGCTACCTCGACAGGGACGGCAACCTCCCCGACGTGAAGAAGCCGCTGATCGTCGACTCGCTGGCCGCCGTGGCCGGCGGCGTCGTCTCGAGCTCGTCGGCCACGACCTACATCGAATCGGGTGCCGGCGTGGGCGTGGGTGGGCGCACCGGCTGGGTGGGCGTCATCGTCGCCCTGCTGTTCTTCGCCGCCATGCCCTTCTCGCCGGTCTTCGGCGTCGTGCCGGCCAACGCCACGGCGCCGGCGCTCATCATCGTCGGCTTCCTCATGATGCGCACGCTGACCGAGGGCGAAGGACGCGCCGAGCACGAGGACGGCAAGGAGAAGCCGTTCTCGGGCATCGACTTCAGCGACATCTC
>Ga0315282_10014090_pt1 | contig 11948 bp, 10 predicted proteins | sample YL17G07_20_MG_FD_203693 | JGI IMG/M metagenome (GOLD analysis project Ga0315282, IMG submission 203693) | Sediment microbial communities from Yellowstone Lake, YNP, Wyoming, USA - YL17G07_20 | ecosystem: Environmental > Aquatic > Freshwater > Lake > Sediment | place: USA: Wyoming | collected... | reverse complement strand
GCGGACTGCTGAACAGCTTCAGCTCGGAGACGGGGAACTTGCGCTCCTCCAGCACCCGAACCATCGTTCGACCCACGGCACCGGTGGCCCCTGCCACCACGAGTTTCTTCTTCGACATGCATCTCTCCTATCAGTTCTTACTCCGGGGCGTTGCGCCAATCCCCGGAGGCCGGCCAGGTCACCTCGAGGAGACGCGCTTCGCCGCCGTCGACGGCCACGTAGCGAAGCTTCCCTCCGAGCGCTGCATTCTCCAGGGGATAGACCCGTGCGTGCCGCGGGCCCGGGACGCCGTCGACCACCATCAGCCACTCGCGGTTCTGCTCCACGACGCACGCCAGGTGTTGCTCGTTCTCGGAGAAGGCGATCCAGTGGACCTTGTCGAAGGCCGGGCCGTTCTTGCCGTCGCAGGCCAGGAGCTGTCGGCCGCCCTTTCCGGCGGCGTACGCGAGGTGCCGGCCGCGGTCCGAGAAGGCCATGAGGCCGACGGCCTCCACCGGTCCGTACCGCCTGCCCGGCGATACGACGAACCACTGGTCCCCGTTCCTGGCGGCATAGGCAATCTTTCCACTGTTCGACGACCAGACCGGGTCGGAAACCTCCTCGTGGGGCCCGCCGACCTGGTCCTTGTCGCAGACGATGAACCACTTGCCCTCAAAGAGCGCCGCGTACGCCAGCCGTTGACTGTCGGGCGAAAAGACCGGCCTGCGCAGGTCGTTATACAGTTTGCCCCTCGACCGGTCACACACCACGTAGAGACGCCGGTCGACCGTATCGGTGACTCCCCAGGTGGAACTCCGGGTGCCGCCGCTGCCCGATCCCGACGTCGCCTTGCCGAACGTGCCGCTGCCACGTGCCACAAAAGCCACACGCCCGTTCGGTGAGACCACGGGCGCCACCTTGCCCACGGCGGTCTGGTGTTCCCGTGGTGCACCGTTGACGTAGACGGTTCCGGTTGTCCCGCCCTCCGAGCTGTAGTAGGCGAGCACCGTTCCGTCGTACGAGAGTGCCGGTCCTTCCACGTCGGAGTGTGCCGGGCCGGGCTTGCTGGCCGCCACGATGCACCAGCGGTTGTCCTTGGAGGCCGCGTAGGCCAGCACCTTTCCGTTTCCCGAGAAGGTGAGATTCTTCACCTGGTCGCAGGCCGGACCTTCCTTCCCGTCGCAGACGACCACCTGGCCGGCATCCTTGCGGGTGACGAAGGCCACTCGGGTGCCGTCGCCGCTCACCACGAGATCCGCCGGAACGGAGCCCAGTTTCTTCACTTCCTTTTCGACGACTTCCGCGGCGAGGACGCGACCGCTCCCCACGACGACTGCCAAGATCACCACCCACAGGCTCGAGACCTGCACCACCTGCCCCAGAGTCGCACGGCATTCACTTCGGGTCATGACACTGCCCTCCATTCCTGTCCGTGACTTGCCCGGGCCGTGCCGCGTCTCTCTCGCTACCGGCACCTCACCAGCACGTCGTCCGGGATACCGAGTTCTTCCTTTACGGGCGCTATCTCCTTGAGGAAGCGTCTCGCGTCCTTCGCGTACCCGGCGGTGGCCTTGACCGTCGGTGCGTGTCTGTGCCAGAACCTGTTGAAGAGCTTCATGTAGCATTCGCGGACGTACTTGCTGTACATCGAGGCCAGCGCCACGGGCATCGAATGCTTCTCCCCGTTGAGCACGAAGCGGACCTCCGACTCGATCCCCTGATGCCGGATGTGATACTGTCCGACGTTCCGGTCCTGATGTTTCACGATGAGTCTGGCGCCCCGGAACGTGCGGCCGAGAAGCGGACCGTAGCGGTCGCGTCCTCCCTGCTTGTCCGCCGTGATGAGGATGTCCTCATCCGCGTAGCGCTTCATGATTCCCGAGATGAGTCTCGCGGCCTGGTCGAACAGGACCTCCTGCTTGTTCTTCGTCTCCCCGACGGACTGATTGAAGGCCGCCTCGAACAGCGGCACACACCGCACGCCGAGGAACTTCGCGCCGCAGTGGTTGAGCGTCCCGGCCAGACGTTCCGACTTGATGTCGAGACCCAGTGCGCGTCCGGTGAGGGGGATCTCGACGTCCTGCTCCCGGTACCACGGGTAATTGAACGCGTCGCGGGCGTCCTCGCCGCCCAATGCCGAAAGCAGTGCGGACATCCGGTCAAAGCGTCCGGCCGACAGTGCCAGGAAGCAGAGCGTGGTCTCTTCGAGGACGCCGACGCCTTTCGCCGGGGTATAGCTTTCCTTGCTGTCGGCGACGACGAGCTTTCGTCGCGCGCGCGGGTTCCCGCTGATGGTTCGCGACAGCAGCTTCCAGAGGTCCGCGTCCCGATGTTCGTCGCTCACGCGGAAGACCGTCGCCGAGACCACCAAGGGTCCCAGTGGAGGGCCATACCCCGCTTCGTCAATGCCCGCCACGATGCTCACGTTCGTCCCCCCCGGAACGCATGGATTATAGGCGGGAGCGCCCCCGGCGGTCAAGTCTAAAGCGGCACGGGCTTTTCACTTGCGTCATCCGGGCCAGGTCATAGAATGGTGAAAGAAATTGCTCTGTAGAAAACACCCTTTGTGATCGCCGCCGTTTTTTTCCTCTCCCCCCACCGGGGGGAGAGGATTAAAGGTGAGGGGTGGATTTCTTCTCATCTCGGCCGGGTCCGCCCCTCACCCCACCCTCTCCCTTCAGAGGAGGGAGAGGGGTGAAGCGGCAAGACGGGTGTTTCCTACAGAGCAGAAGGAAAGGAGCGAACGGTGTCCGGGAGGAAGCGGATTCTCGTGGCGATGAGCGGGGGCGTGGACAGCTCCACCGCGGCCTGGATTCTTCAGGAAGAGGGACACGAGGTGGTGGGGGTGTTCATGTCGCGCGTCCCGACGCACGGGAAGGACTCCGAGACGCCTCAGGCCGCACGGGCGCGTCGGGTCGCGGAGTTCCTCGAGATGCCGTTCGAGGTGGTGGATTGCTCCGAGGCGTTCGAGCTCCTGGTGGATTTCTTCTGCTCGGAGTATCTTCGCGGCCGCACGCCCAATCCGTGCGCGGTGTGCAACCGCGAGATCAAGTTCGGGCTTCTCCTCGAACGGTGCGCCCGGCTGGGGTTCGACCGGCTGGCCACGGGACACTACGTGCGCTCGGAACGCGAGGATTCACGGTGGTGTCTGCGGCGCGGGAGCGACCGGGCCAAGGACCAGTCCTACTATCTCTTCGGACTCTCGCAGGATCAACTCGCGCGTGCCGTCTTTCCCCTGGCAGAGCGCACGAAGGAGGAGGTGCGGGCGCTCGCTAGGAAGATCGGACTGCCGTCGGCCGAGGCTTCGGAGAGTCAGGACATCTGCTTCGTGCCGGAGGGGGAGTATTCGAGGCTCGTCCGCGAGAGGAAAGGTCCCGAGATCCGGCCGGGGGAGATCGTGGACCTCTCGGGCAAGGTCGTCGGCCGGCACGAGGGGATCGTGGATTTCACCGTCGGGCAGCGTCGGGGCGTCGGACTGGCGATGGGGGAACCCGTCTACGTCGTGGAGATCGACCCGCGCACGAACCGCGTGGTCATCGGGTGCGGTTCGGACCTGCTCGTGAGCGACTTCGCGGTCGAGAGCGTCAACTGGGTCGGCATCGCCCCGCCCTGCGAGCCCATGCACTGCGACGTGCAGGTCCGCTACCGGTCGAAGCCTTTTCCGGCGACGGTGTCCGTTGCCGGACGCTTCGGCGTCCACGTGACGTGTGACGAGCCCCAGCGGGCCGTCACACCCGGACAGGCGGCGGTTCTCTACCGGGAAGACCTGCTTCTCGGGGGCGGATGGATCACGCGGGCAACCTAGGCCCCCACGGGCGGCACGACCTGCCGTGCGAGGGACCATTTCGATTTTCAAACGGAGGATTCGTCATGACGGGGAAGAAGATACTCGATGCGATTCTCGTGTGCGCACTGGTCACGGTGCTGGGTCTATCGGGGGGATGCGGGGGGAAGAAAGAGGAAGCGTCGGAGCAGCCGGTCGGCGAGGGCCAGCGTCCGCCGAAGCCGGTTGAGACGAAAAACCTCAAGGTGCTCGTCGGCGTCCTTGCCCCGCTTTCCGGGGGACACAAGTCGGAGGGCGAGGCACTGGTCGCGGGTCTCAAGCTCGCCGTCGCGCAGAAGGGGAAGTCCGTCAATCTGGACGGGTCCTGCGTGGTGGTGCGCGATTACGGCGGGACGCCCGCCGACGTGCTGGGACTGGCCCGGGACCTCGTCGAGATGCAGAACGTCTCGGCGCTCGTCGGGCCGCTCGACCCGTCCGCCGTCGAAATCGTCGAGGAACTCGCACGACAGAACAAGGTCGTCGTCCTCACGCCGGCGTCCGCACCGCTCAAGCTCAACGTGCTCGGGAGCACCGTGTGGCGACTGACCTTCACCGACGCCCAGGAAGGTTCCGCGATGGCGGCTCTTGCCATGGGCAAACTCTATAAGAGCGTGGCGATCATCGTGGACAGTGACATGGACTCGAGTGCGGCGAGGGCCCAGGCCTTCGCGGAGCGTTTCGCGCAGCTCGGCGGACAGGTGCTGACGAAGGTGTCCTATACGAGCGGCGAGACGGATTTCCGCCGCCTCGTCCGGCTGGCGGCACACCCGAAACCCGACCTCTTCTACCTCACGGGAGGCCAGGTCGAGTCCTCGGGACTCATCGCGGAGATCAAGAAACAGGGCTTGTATGGGGCGGTGCTCGGCTCGGCCGACTGGGACGTGAACGCGGAGTTCCCGGTGGAAGTGGGTCCGGGGGCGGCGGTGTTCACGCCCTCCCGGTTCTACGCCGCTAGGAGTGACATCGTGACCGCGGAGTTCGTGAAGACCTTCAAGCAGGCGAACGCCCGTGAGCCGGGTGCACTCGACGCCATGGGCTACGACGCGGGACAGATCATCATCGACGCCCTCAGGCGCGCCGGGACGAAGCGCGACACCATCACCGGCGAACTCGCCGCCGTCAAGCTTCTCGCCGGCGTCACCGGCATCCTCACCGCGCGGCAGACGGGCTTCGCGACCGAGATCAGCGTCTTCCGCCTCAAGGGCAAGACCTTCGCTTTCGACAGTACAGCCAAACTTGAGTAGCCCGGGTCGCGCTGGGACCGTGTTGAACGCCAAGGTGGCGGCAGAACTTCGCTGGCAGGAGAATAGTCCATGAAACCGAGGGCCGTTGTGCTCATGGCTGTGGCTGTTTGCATGCTCGCGCTCGCAGGATGTGGTCCTAAACAGTCCCCGAAATACCCTCCGGTGGATCTGAAACTCCGCGACGCCGTTTTCAAGGCCGTATATGACGAGGATTTCCCGGCAGTCCGGCGGATGCTTGAGGCCAACCCGCAGCTCGTCAATGCCGAAGACAACGGGACCTGTCTGCTGTCCACGGTGATCGCAGAGAACGCCGACTTGGCGTGGTGGATGCTTAAGCACGGTGCACGCTTCGACACAGTAGAACTATGGGACAACTCGACCCTCCTCCACTGGGCGGCGGAGTTCGGCACGTCGGAGATGGCCAAATGGCTTCTCGACAAGGGGATCGACCCGAACCGCCGGGACTCGAGCGGCGACACGCCCCTCGCGGTCGCCGCGTTTGAGGGTAACTTCGAGACGGTCAAGCTGCTGGCGCAAGAGAAGCCGTCTGACGAGGATCTCGACCGCGCGATCCTCAATGCCTTGCTGAGCCTGAGGGGTCTGATCCAATACTCACAAAAGTTGGTTGAGATTGGTGGGAAATCCGAGTGGGTCGAAGCGAGCGAAGCGGAGACCAAGGCCGCCCATGAAGCCGCGCGCCGCAAGAGTGAGACCATGGTCTCGTACCTCTCCTCCAGGCGGAGGAACAAAGGTGCTCCCTTCTCGTTCTGGAAGGCGGCCGAGGGAACGGGGCCGGACCGCATGAACCCCAGGACGGGGCCATACCCCTCGAGCACCGTCTACACCGCCATATGGAAGCGGGATGATGGGGAGTACCTCGTGCGCCTCTCCTTCGACGGCTGCTCGATCTTCGGCACCGAGTACGACGTCGTGGTCATGGACAGGACGCCTAAAGTCGTGCTCCAAGGCCTTTTGGGCGTGGATTGGGGCGAATATCCATACGCGCTGGTCGAGGTGTGGTCAAACAACGTGAACCACCCGGAAGCCCTTCGAGGCAAATGGACGCTCGGGGTCGCGTATCTGATGACGGAAGGCGTCGCTCCACTCGACCCGAACGAACCGCGGGTCCTCGTGGGATGGAACCAATGGTACAGCGGGGTTAACAACTTCCCGGTGGAACTGATCCAGTGGGACAACGGCCCCAAGCTCCGATACGGCTGCGGGAACCTGTCTGACCTCGACGACGTGAAGTTCCGCTGGGCCGAACCGGGGCCGTCCATTTTCACGGATCCGCCGAAAAAGCCGGAAGGGCGCGTACCCTCTGGCAGGTAGCACGTCGCTTTTTGCTTGAAAAGACGCGACTCCGCACTAGCGTCGGTTCTGACACATCGGGCAGACGGGTACTCTGCCCCCTGCTTTCATGGAGGCCGTTCATGCGCAAGGCATTCGTGCTGGACACCAACGTGCTCTTGCACAACGCCCAGGCCCTTTTCTCGTTCGCCGACAACGAGGTCGTCATCCCCATCGACGTCCTGGAGGAGCTGGACCGGTTCAAGGCCGAGAACACCGACTTGGGACGCAACGCCCGGGAAGCCGCTCGCGAGCTCGACCGGCTCCGCGCGAAGGGAAGTCTGGTCGAGGGCGTCCACATCGAGGAGACCGACGGCATCATCCGCATCGACATGAAGAGCGAGCTGAGCCGGGAGAGCGGGCTGCGGGAGGACACCGGGGACAACCGCATCCTCAGCGTGGCCTGGCGCCTGGCGGACGCCGGTCGCAAGGTCATCTTCGTCTCCAAGGACATCAACGGGCGCATCAAGGCCGACGCTCTCGGCGTCAAGGCGATGGACTTCGAGAAGCAGAAGGTGAACTTCGACGAGTTCTACACCGGCTGGCGCACGGTCAAAGTGAGTGGAGCCGGCGTGGACGCGTTTTACAGCTCACGGAAGCTTCCCCTGCCGGAAGCAGATTACCACCCGAACGAGTTCCTGCTCCTGGTGGACGAGACGGACGAGAAACACACGGCGCTGGCGAGGGTATCGAAGCTCGACGGTGAGGCGGTCGCGCTGACCTACGCCGGGGCGAAGCCCTGGGGGATCTCCGCCCGCAACCTCCAGCAGCAGATGACCGTCGAGCTTCTCCTCGACGACACCGTGCAGCTCGTGACGCTGGTGGGTCAGGCGGGGACGGGCAAGACGCTCCTGGCGCTGGCTGCCGGACTCGAGAAGGTCGTCCGCGACCACGTCTACGAGAAGCTCCTCGTCTCCCGGCCCATCATGCCGCTCGGAAAGGACATCGGCTTCCTCCCCGGCACCAAGGACGAGAAGCTCGAGCAGTGGATGCATCCCATCTTCGATAACCTGAAGTACCTGATGACGCTCCGACGCACCGACAAGGGCGTCACCATCGACCGGATGATCGACGGACTCTTGACGAGCGGGGCGGTGGAGCTCGAAGCGCTGACCTATATCCGCGGCCGCAGCATCCCCAGACAGTTCCTCATCGTGGACGAGGCGCAGAACCTGACGCCCCACGAGATCAAGACCATCGTCAGTCGCGTCGGGGAAGGCTCCAAGATGGTGATGACGGGCGACCCGTACCAGATCGACAACCCCTACCTCGACAGCTCGTCGAACGGCCTCACCTATACGGCCGAGCGGCTCAAGGACCAGGGACTGTTCGGTCACGTCATGCTGGTGAAGAGCGAGCGGAGCGTGCTGGCGAGCATCGCCGCCGAAATGTTGTGACATCTCATTCCTGCGGAGGTCTTTCATGATTTCGTTCGCGGAGTTCAAGAAGATGGAGCTGAAGGTGGCCCAGGTCGTCAGCGTCGAAGCGCACCCGAACGCCGACAAGCTGTACGTGATGAAGATCAACCTGGGGGGCGAGGAGCGGCAGATCGTCGCGGGGCTCAAGGCCCACTACAAGGCGGAGGAACTCCAGGGCAGGAAGATCGTCGTGGTGACGAACCTGGAGCCGGTGGTGCTCCGCGGCCAGAAGAGCGACGGGATGCTGCTTGCCGCCCAGGACGGTCCGAACGTCGTCATCGTCGTGCCCGAGCGCGACGTGAATCCGGGAAGCCCGATCCTCTGACGACCGCCCGCCCCTCACCGAGCGCTATCGTTCTCGCCCTCTCCTCCTTCAGGGGGAGAGGGGAGGGTGAGGGGGCGTATTCTTCTCCCTCGCCCCTTGGGGGAGAGGGCTGGGGTGAGGGGTAAGACCGGAAACCCGAAATCCGAAATCCGATTCAAGTCCGAAACGGACAGGAAGTCCGAGACTGCGAGAAAGCTTGTCCGCTTCCAGCATTCGGGCTTGCAGTTTCGGGTTTGATTCGGATTTCTGGTTTCGGATTTCGTCATTTTCCGGCTTTGGTTTGGGGAGTCACGCGTCCCCGTTACCTTGGGAGAACCGGGACCATCCCAGTGAAGGTATTCGTCATCGTCGCCACCTATAACGAGCGGGAAAACATCGAGGGGCTCGCCCGCGAGATCCTGTCTTCACCGATCGCCGCGGACCTGCTCGTCGTGGACGATAACTCGCCGGACGGGACGGGTGAGCTCGCCGATCGTCTCGCCGTGCGAGACCCCCGGGTGCGGGTCATCCACCGACCGAGCAAACTCGGGCTCGGGAGTGCCGCCATCGCCGGACTTCGTTTCGCCGCCCTCGGCGGTTACGAGTTCGCGGTCGTCATGGACGCGGATTTCTCCCATCACCCCCGTCATCTCCCGGCACTCCTGGGGGCGATGGAGACGTTGGACGTGGCGATAGGGTCCCGCTATATCCCGGGCGGCGGCGTGGTGAATCGTCCCCTCCACCGCCGGGCGTTCAGCCGAATCGCGAACGCATACGCGCGACTCTGTCTCGGGCTGAAACTTCGCGACTGCAGCGGATCCTTCCGCTGTTACCGCCTCGCCGGGATGAAGTCCGCGGTGCTCGACCGCATGGTCTCTTCCCGATACGCGTACCTCGAGGAGATCCTCTACCGCTGTCAGTCGGCGGGGATGAGAATGGGCGAGGTGCCCATCGTCTTTGAGGACCGCCGCTCCGGCGGGTCGAAGGCCTCCGTCGCGGAAGTCTGGGACGTGCTCCGCATGGGCATCCGGCTCCTGTGTGAGCGCCTGCGTACTCCACGCTGCTGACGGGTGCGGCGCGGGCAAAGGGGACAGAAGGAAAAGGGGACAGGAGCCTTTTGCCTGTAGGCCCTTCAGGGTGCTGTGCACAAAAGGCTCCTGTCCCCTTTTCTTTCGGGTTGATTTCCTCACCGTATGTGTTAGAATGCCTGAGGGTTAGGTTCGTTCTGCTTCCTCTCGTGTGCGGTTGAGGACATGTCCGCGATCAGCGCTCTTCCCATCCATTTTCGCGAGATATTCAAGGTGAAGCCCTGGGGCGGGAGGAGGCTCGAGACGCTGCTCAGGAAGTCGCTCCCGCCCGGCGAGCCCATCGGGGAATCGTGGGAGATCAGCGACCACCCTCACGGGATGAGCGAGGTGGACGGCGGGGAGCTAGCGGGACGGACGCTTCGAGAGCTGGTCGAGCGAGATGAAGTCGGACTGATCGGAAGGCGCGGGGCGCTCGAGCTCGGCGGACGCTTCCCGCTCCTCTACAAGTTCATCGACGCCGCGGACTTCCTCTCCGTCCAGGTGCACCCCGGGGACGACTATGCCCGCAAGCACGAGGAAGGGGACCCGGGGAAGATCGAGGCGTGGGTTGTGATCCACGCGGAGCCGGGAGCGAGGATCGCACACGGACTCAAGGGCGGCGCCACGCGCCGGACGCTCTCCCGCGCCATCGCAAGCGGCACCGTCGAGGAGCATCTGCGGTTCGTGGAGGTGAAGCGCGGCGACGTCCTGGTGCTCCCGGCGGGGACCGTCCATGCCATCGGCCCGGGCGTCGTGGTCGCCGAGATCCAAGAGAACAGTGACACCACGTATCGCCTCTACGACTGGGGACGCATGGGGTTGGACGGGAAGCCGCGCGAGCTCCACGTCGGGAAGGCGCTCGACGTGATCGATTTCGCCGGGTCCTCGGAGCCGCTGGTCAGGCCCCAGGTCCTCCGGGATGGAGACGCGCGACACGAGCGGCTGGCGGCAAACGAGAAGTTCACCTTCGACCGGTACTCGCACGATGCGCCGTTCGAAATCCGTCCGGCCGAACTCGAGTCCTTCGTCATCCTCAGCTGCACCGGCGGGCGGGCCGAACTCGTCTATCCTCAGGGCACGTGCACGATGACGCTCGGCGAGACACTGCTGGTGCCCGCGACGCTGAGCACTATCACCGTCCGGCCTCAGGGACCCGTCGAGATCCTGGTGATGTCGCTTCCGATGAAGCAGAAGACGCTGAGACGCTGAGACGCTTTGTGCCACTGGTCCCGACACGTCGGGATTGCCAGTGTTCTTCTCGCAAACGCAAGGCCAAAGGCCAAAGGTCAAAGGTCGAAGGAAGCCTATGACGCTCGAACGTCTGCACAAGGTGTTGGCGGCGGCGGGTGCCGGGAGCCGCCGCCAGTGCGAGCAGTTCATCGTCGAAGGACGCGTCACCGTGAACGGCGAGGTCGTTCGCGAGCTGGGCACCAAGGTGGAAAGCGAGACGGCCGAAATCTCTCTCGACGGGGAGCAGGTGAAACTTTCCCGTCCGGTTTATTACATGGTCAACAAGCCGCGGGGCGTCGTCTCCACCTGTCGCGACGAGATGGGCCGACCGGGCGTCGTGGAACTGGTTCCCGGGACGCCCAAGCGCATCTACCCCGTGGGCCGGCTCGACCTCGACAGCACGGGTCTTGTGCTTCTGACGAACGACGGCGCGCTCGCACAGCGTCTGACGCACCCGAGCTTCGAGATCCAGAAGACCTACGAGGTGCGCGTCCGGGGCTTGGTGAGCGACCAGACGCTCGACCGGCTGAAAAAGGGCGTGTGGCTTTCGGACGGACGTGCGCGGGTCGAGGGTTGCGAAATCCGGAGACGCCGTGAGACCGTCACCGAACTTGTCGTCACCCTTCACGAGGGGATAAACCGCGAAATCCGTCGCGTCTTCGCCAAGGTCGGACATCCCGTGCTCTCGCTCAAGCGCATCTCCATCGGGACGCTCGAACTCGGCGACCTCAAAGAGGGACATCACCGGAAACTCACGCCGGCCGAACTCGACGGGCTCCGTCGGCTGGCCGGGGCCGCCGTGAAAAAAAGAGAATCGACAAGGGAAACAGCACCCGGTCCGGGCGGCCGCCGCTTCCGCCGATGACCGGATCTTCTTCAAGGAGTCATCGTCCATGACCATCCTGGATGAGGTGCGAGCGGGGAAGATCCCGCCCGAGATCAAGGAACTTGCCGCCGAGGAGCGTGTGGAGCCGGAAGCCCTCGCCGGAAGCGTTGCGTGCGGACACGCGGTCGTCCCGGCCAACCGTCGTGTGAGGACCCGGCGGCTGGTCGGCATCGGCAAGGGACTCCGCACCAAGGTCAACGCGAACATCGGGACCTCGCGCGATTACCCCGATCTCGACAAGGAACTCGCGAAGCTCGACGCAGCGGTCGAGGCCGGCGCCGACACCATCATGGATCTCTCGACGGGCGGCGATATCCGTGCGATCCGCCGGGCCATCATCCGGCACTCGCCGGTCCTCGTGGGGAGCGTCTCGATTTACGATGCGGCGGTCACGGCGGTCGCCGAGAGCGGGAAGAACATCCTGGCGATGACGCCCGAGAGCATGCTCGGGGCGTTCCGTGCCCACGCTGAGGACGGGATCGATTTCATCACGGTGCACGCCGGGGTCACGCGGGAGGTGCTCGCGGACCTCGCGAAGAGCCCGCGCGTCTGCGGCATGGTGAGTCGGGGCGGGACCTTCCTCGCCGAGTGGATGAAGCACCACAAGGCGGAGAACCCGTATTACGAGCGGTTTGACGAGGTGCTGG
>Ga0315282_10014089_pt1 | contig 11948 bp, 13 predicted proteins | sample YL17G07_20_MG_FD_203693 | JGI IMG/M metagenome (GOLD analysis project Ga0315282, IMG submission 203693) | Sediment microbial communities from Yellowstone Lake, YNP, Wyoming, USA - YL17G07_20 | ecosystem: Environmental > Aquatic > Freshwater > Lake > Sediment | place: USA: Wyoming | collected... | reverse complement strand
AGACGGCGAACTGCTACGGCACCTCACCCTGGACCCGACGCGGGACTACCAGCCTCAGGCGTGAGGCGTCTACGATGTCCCGACACACCCGTCCACGATGTCCCGACACATCACACCGTGCCCGGGGTGGGATTCGAACCCACACGCCCCTCGCGGGGCAAGCGCTTTTAAGGCGCCGTCGTCTGCCCGTTCCGACACCCGGGCGTACTTCTTCTTCTTGTTGTACTTCTTCTGCTTCTACTTCGTCTTCGCGATCGTGATCTTCTCGATGTAGACGGCCTGCTCGGGCGCCTGCGAGGGGATGTCGCCCTTCGCGGCGAGCTTCGGATCGACGACCGGCAGGTTCTGGATCCGCTGGACGACGTCCATGCCCTTCACGACCTCACCGAAGATCGTCCACAGGCCTTGGCCGTCGAGCAGGTGCCCCTTGCTGCCGCTCACGAAGAAGAACTGACTGCCGCTGGTGTTCGGGCCACCGTTCGCCATCGCCACGATGCCGGGCCCATAGCTCTCGTTGCCGGTGAGCTCGTCCGGCGTCGTGTACCCGGGGCCGCCGCTCGCGTCGCCGCTCGCGTCGCCGCCCTGGATGACGTCGATCGTCGTGTCGAGCCGGATGAAACGGAGGCCGTCGTAGAAGCCTTGCTCCGCGAGGAACGCGAAGCTGTTCGCGGTGATCGGCGCGTCCTTCGTCAGCAGCTTGACGACGATCGTCCCGCAGGAGGTCTCGATCGTCGCCGTGTAGCTCGCCTTCGACTTGAGCACCGGCGCGGGCGAGGAGAACTGCGGCTTCGGCTGTGTGGCGTCCTTCGGCGTCGTGCCACCGCAGGCGACCACCTTCGGACCCGCCGCCGGGGTCACGGTCCCGGTCTGCGCGCCTGGAGAGGGCGAAGGGCTGGGGCTCGGGATCTCGCTCGGCGTGGGCGTGCCGGACCCCTTGGTCCCCGAGTCCCCACCGCCGGCGAACACCAGGAACACCGCGGCGATGAGCCCGAGCGCGAGGGCACCGGCGATGGCGCGGGTGACCACCTTCCGCGCGCGCAGCTTGTGCCGCTTCTCCGCCTGGCGGTACGCGGCCTGCTTGGCGAGCTGGCGGTTGCGGGTCTTCTTGGACATGGCGAGGAAGGTTACCGAACGGCGAGCATCTCGAGTGCCAGACCATCGAGGATATCGGTCTCGGACACGAGAACCCGCTCGAACCCGAAGCGGCGCAACACCTCTACGAGCACGAGCGTCCCGGTCACGATGACGTCGGCGCGGCCCGGCGCCATGACGGGAAGCGCCGCCCGCTCGGGGTTCGTCTTCGCGGCGAGGTCGGCCAGCACGCGTTCGGCGCCGGCGCGCGAGAGCCACGTCCGGTGGATCCGCTCCGGGTCGTAGTGGTCCAGGCCGAGCGAGATCGCCTGCACGGTGGTCGCGGTGCCGGCGACGGCGACGAACGTCGACGCTCCGCCGGCCGGCGAGGCGAGCTCGACCTCGGCGAGGATGCGGGCGGTCTCCTCGCGCACGGCGCCCAGCTCCTCCGGTGTCGGCGGGTCGGAGCGGATGAAGCGCTCGGTCAAGCGCACGCTCCCTAACCGCGTCGAGATCAAGGTCTCGGGCTCGAGGGTCCCGAACGCGAACTCGGCCGAGCCGCCGCCGATATCGAGGACGAGGTACGGGCTCGGAGCGTCGAGCCCGCGCGCAGAGTCGAGTCCCGGCGTCGCTCCGAGGAAGGAGAGCGCCGCTTCCTCCTCGCCGGAGATAACCTCGAGGTCCGAGCCGGCGTTCTCGCGCACCGTGCGCTCGAGGTCCTCGCGGTTCGAGGCCTCCCGCACAGCGCTCGTCGCCGCGACCCGGATCCGCTCCGCGTGCAGCGCCCGCGCGCGCCGGCAGTAGCGCTCGAGCACGACGACCGTGCGCGCGAGCGCCTCCGGGTCGATGCGACCGGTGCGATCGGTGTCCTGCCCGATCCGCGTGATGACCATGTCGCGCGCGAACTCGTCGAGCGCCCCGCCCTCGCCCGCAGACGCGACGAGCAGCCGGATCGAGTTCGTCCCGAGATCGATCGCCGCCACGCGCCCCGGATCCTCCTCGGCGTGGACCGGCTCGATCCGCTCCGCGACCCACGCGCCGACCGGGTCGTCGCCGCCGGCGAGACGGTTCGCGTAGTGCGAGTGGAGGCACTTGACGCCGGTGCGCGTGCCGCCGACACCACCCCACGCGAGAGCCTGCGGGAACCCGCGAGAACGCTCGCGCGCATAACCCTCATGCGCGGCGGCGAGCGCGGACGCGAAGGCCTCGTCGCTCTCGGCGCGACGGTTGAACTCGGCGATCGCGCCGCCGGACTCCAGACGCGACACGGCCTTCACTGCAACGGGACACGTGAGCCAGAAGAGCGTGGGGAACGGATCGCCGTTCGCATCGACCGGCTCGTTGCGGATGACGAGCGGATGCCGACCCGGGCAACGAGCGACGACCGTGAATGGTGCGGTGGGCTCGCGACCGATCTGTTCGCGGACGGCCGAGCGGTCGCTGTCTCGGAGCTCGCCCACGGAGGGCGCTACTTGCGCTTGTGCTCTACGGAGCGCTTGTAGTCCACCTGGCGCTCCTCGCTCGACCGCATGAACTTCTTCAGCATCGACTCGAAGCTGGGGTCCGACCCCCGCCTCTGGCGTTGGGGCGCGGGATCCTGGAGGGCCTTGATCGAGAGGTCGATCTTGCCGTCTTCCTTGATGGCGATGACCTTCACCTGGACGACGTCGTTCTCGCGTAGGTGCTCGTGGACGTCCTTAACGTAGTTGCGGTCGATCTCGGAGATATGCACGAGCCCGACCTTGCCGCCTTCGAGGGTAAGGAAGGCTCCGTACGGAGTGATGCGCGTGACGGTCCCGTCGACGACCGCCCCGACCTCGAGATCTGTCAGTTCCGCCCCTTTCCGATCCTGCCGGCGGACCCGATGCCCGCGCCGCAGCAGGCTGGCACTATGGCATCGGCCGGAATCGCCCGTCAACACAACGGCGGGCGGGCAGATAAGAGAGGCGGAACGCCGCATCCGGGGGGCGAGCTCGGCCCGCCCAGGGGCCGTCGGGTGATTCCCCGAGTGGAAGGGATTTCGTGGGGCTTAGTGTAGGGTTATACACGCAACACGTGTAGAACTTGACACCGAGCTCATCCGGCTGTAGGATGCGAGCTGTAAACGAATAGCGTGTATTTTTCGACAGGGAGCGGAGGCAATGAAGAAGGGTCTCAAGCTTCTGGACGACCTCGTGGCGACGGGGGGCAACTCCGTGACGCCAGCGTGGGTAATGGAGCAGACTGGCGCGTCCCGCCAGGCGAGCGTCAACCTCCTACGACGTTTGGTTGAAGCAGGGCTGCTGGAGCGCGTCGGCCGTGGCCATTATGCCGTTCGACAGATCGGCGTCCTCGGGACGTCGGCCGCTGCGGAGGATTTGGCCCTTGCCGTTGGAGCACTCTTCGAAGGACGTCCACATCGAATCGCCTTTCGAACTGCGCTCCAGTACTGGGGGCTTCTGACTCATCCATCACGGGTCGTACAGGTGGCATCCGCTGTGAGAGTTGCCCATCGCTCGCTGTCGGGCCGACCGCTCAAGGTCGTGCACGAGTCGCCGGACACCGTAGCCATCGACGCCGTCCCACTCTCGAATGGGGCCTTCATCTCCAGCCGCGAGCGCGCTCTTCTGGAATGCGCCGAGCGACTCGATCTCGCTGGTGGCATCGAAACCATTGTTGAAGCCCTTACTTCAGGCGAGTCGTTCGACATCAGCCGACTCAAGGCGCTGGCAAGGGAATTGGGAGCTGGGCCAGCGATTCGGCGAATTGGTTCTCTAGCTGAAGCGTTGAAGTTGGAGGACCTCGCGACTGGTCTTGAACCCATGAAGCCAGACCCCACGACGTATGTCGAGTTGGAGCCCACACGGAGCCGCTTGCCCACAGCTGACGAGGAAGCGCGTGACCGCGAGTGGGGCGTCAAGTGGCGAACGTCGCCTGAGGAGCTGGCGAACGTCGCACTTCAGTGATGATTACGTTCGCTCAGCTAACGCGAATTGCGGACAGGGACGGTGTGGATAGCGCCACCGTCGAACGAGACTATGTCCTGATGCAAGTGCTCGCCGCGGTGTACTCAGTAGACCGATCCTCGGCTCTGGTGTTCAAGGGGGGAACGTTGCTGCGAGCGTGCTACTTCGATGACTATCGGTACTCCGCTGACCTTGACTTCAGCGCAATCGATGGTGACTCGGCAGAAGCGATCGGGACGATCGCCTCGGTTCTAGACGAGTGTCGCGACACGGTGGGGTTCGAAACGCTCGAGCTTACGAGCATGAGCGGACAGTCTCACCTAGTCTACCGAAGGCCTCAGGGAAGGGTCGGTCGGATCAAGGTCAACGCCTCCGACGATGAACTCGTGGTGAGCCCCGTCCGACTATCGCTGCTCGATCGGTATGACGACATCGACTGTGCCTCTGATCTACTCGCGTATTCACTGGTCGAAGTCACGTCAGAGAAGCTTCGATGCATCATCCAGCGGCTACTGGCGCGCGATCTATTCGATCTGCACTACCTATTGGCTCGGGAACCCGTTGATGCGACAGAGGCATGGGGGTTGTTCGAAAGGAAGGCCGAGCACAAAGGCTTGGACCCCCGCGACTTCTGGGATCAGCTAGGAAACAAGATGCCGAGGTATCGGGAGAGATGGGTGAATGAGCTTAGCGGCTGCATCAAGGACCCACCGCAGTTTGAGCGAGTAGAGCGCGAGACCATGCGCGTTCTTCGCCGGTTTCGATAGCCGCTTTGGGGCTTCTGGGCGGACTCAGTACTTATCCCCTAACGTCTCGCACAGCCTCCCACAGCAGTAGAGAAAACCCAGCGAGCAGTGGCTACGATCCGTGAGTCGAGTCGAGAAGCGCGAAGGGAGGCGCGATGGCCACGCTCGAGCAGCCGATGCCGGCCCTGTTCATAGGGCATGGCAACCCGATGAACTCGCTCGCGGACAACGCCTACACGCGGGCTTGGGGGGCCATCGGACAAGCTCTGCCGCGCCCGCGCGCCGTCATCTGCGTGTCCGCCCACTGGTATATCCGGGGAACCCGCGTCACCGCGATGGAGAGCCCGCGGACCATCCACGACTTCGGCGGATTCCCGCCGGCTATGTACGAGGTCAAGTACCCAGCCCCCGGTGAACCGGAACTCGCCGCCCGCGTCGCCGAACTGCTGGAGCCCACGCAGGCCGCACTCGACGAGGAGTCCTGGGGGCTCGACCACGGCACGTGGACGGTGCTACGACACATCTACCCGGAGGCGGACATCCCGGTCATCCAGCTCAGCATCGACGGGACCCGACCTGTATCGTTCCATCACGACCTCGGCCGGCGGCTATCGCCTCTGCGCGATGAAGGCGTGCTGATCATCGGGAGCGGCAACCTCGTCCACAACCTGCACGCGTATGCATGGGCCATGCACCGGCCCGAACCGTACGACTGGGCGCTCCGGTTCGAGACCGAAGCGCGTCGGTTGCTCTCGGCCCGCGATCACGCACCCCTCATCGCCTACGAGGCGCTCGGGGAGGATGCCGCGCTCTCCATCCCCACCCCCGATCACTACCTGCCGCTCCTCTATGTGGTCGGCTTGTGCCGGGGGGGCGAGGTCCTGACCTTCCCGGTCGAGGGGTTCGACGGCGGTTCGATGTCGATGCTCGCCGTGCAGGTCGGCTGAACCGCCCCGGCGCGAGCCGTCAGCGCGCGAAGAAGTGCAGTCCCACCCAAGCCCAGCCGGCCACCACACCGACCCGGACCGAGCGCGTGTGCATGATGCGGCTGAGCAGATCGCCGAACGCCGGGATGCGAGAGCGACCGCCGTAGGCGAGCCGCTGGAGCCCCGCCGCCACGGCGATGACGAGCACGTATCCCGCGATCGTGATGTTGTGGGCGTTCATCTCTCGAGTAGGAACCAGCCGAGGCCGAGCCACACGAACAGGGTGGCCGACCGCCCGGCGTAGGAAGCGAGGACCGGATCCATCAAGGCGCTGATCGTCGGGTGCGCGTAGGACATCGTGACGAGGTCCGGCTGGAGCAGCAGGGCGGTGAGCTCCCACAGGCCGAGCGCGATGAACACCGCGGCCCACGCGAGGGCGCCGACCCGCTCTATCTGACCGGACTCTGCCTGACCGGACTCTGCCTCCTCGAGTGAAGGCGCCCGCCACGCCATGGCGATCGCGGCCACACCCGGAGCCATGACGGCGACCGTCACCGGCCACGTGTAACGCGCGAACGCGCCGACGACCACCGCGTAGGCGAGACCGCCCAGGAAGAGCCGCGGGGTCAATCGGAGGAACGCAGGCGTCCGTGGCAGCGGCCGCTCGGCCAGCACGACGACCACGTCCGGACCTCCGTGTTCCTCCACCTCGGCGGACGCGGCAGGCTGCGCGCTCCGCCGGCGGACCGTGTCCAGGGCGAGCGCGAGGGCGACGACCACGAGCATCACGCCGTGGCTCATGGGACCCCCCGACAACGCGTCGACGACGCCCGCGGCGACGAGCACGGGGACCACCGGTCGGCGCACCAAGCGCACGAGCGCCTTGGCGCTCCCGGACGTCAGGCGGCCTCGCCCGGTCGAACGCCCGGTCGAACGCACGTGCTCGCCTTCCACGGACACCCCCTGAGATCCTGGGCCGGTTCACGAGAGCTTAGCTCTCGAGGCGGGGGACACAAACCTGGAGGAAGCCGGGCTCAGCACTCGGAAGCCGAGGTCAGCAGCCGGACAGCGCCGACGGAGCACCCGCCGGCGCCGCCACGAGCGCGATCTCGCCCGCCTTGACCAAGCCTAGGCACTCGCGGGCGAGACGTTCGAGCTCGGCCGGGTCGTGGAGCTTCGCGATGTCGACGCGGAGCTTCGCGTTCGTGTCCTCGAGGATCTGCGCTTGGCGCTCGAGCTCGGCGATCCGCTCCCGCTGGTCGATGGAGGCGCGAACCGGCGACACGGCGAGCAACGCGAGGACCACGATCGCCACGACCAGCACGGCGGCCCGGCCGGTGAGCTTCGGCCTCGGCCCTTCGACCGGCTTCGCGTCGATGCTTCCGGCGCGGCCGCTCATGCCCCGAACAACCGGAGCGCCGCCGCGCCCGCGTAGCGCGCGGCCTCGCCCAGCTCCTCCTCGATCCGCAGCAGCCGATTGTACTTCGCGACGCGCTCGCTCCGCGAGGGCGCGCCCGCCTTGATCTGGCCGGCGTTCGTCGCGACGGCGAGGTCGGCGATCGTCGTGTCCTCGGTCTCGCCCGAGCGGTGGCTGATCATCACGCCGTAGGAGTTGCGCACCGCGATGTCGATCACGTCGAGGGTCTCGGTGAGCGTTCCGATCTGGTTCACCTTGATGAGGACGGCGTTCGCGATGCTCTCGAGGACGCCGCGTTCCAATCGCTCCGGGTTCGTCACGAACACGTCGTCGCCGACGAGCTGGCAGAGGTCGCCGAGGTCGTTCGTGAGCAGCGCCCAGCCCTCCCAGTCGTCCTCGGCCATGCCGTCCTCGATCGACACGACCGGGAACGCGTCGAGCAGCCCACGCCAGAACGCGACCATCTCCTCGGCGGTGCGCTCCTTGCCCTCCAAGTGGTAGAGGCCGTCGCGGAAGATCTCGGAGGCGGCCGGGTCCATCGCTAGGGCCACCTCGTCGCCCGGCTCGAGACCCGCAGCTTCGATCGCGCGCACGAGGAACCCGAGAGCCTCGGCCGCCGTGGAGACCTGCGGCGCGAACCCGCCCTCGTCGCCGACGCCGGTCGCGAGGCCCTTCTCCTTCAACAACTTCTTCAGCGCCTGGTAGATCTCGGCGCCCCAGCGGAGCGCTTCGGAGAACGATGCCGCGCCGACCGGTGCGAGCATGAACTCCTGCAGCTCGAGCTCGTTGTCGGCGTGCACGCCGCCGTTGATCACGTTCATCATCGGGACCGGCAGCATGTGCGCGTTCGGCCCGCCGAGATAGCGGTAGAGCCGCAGGCCGAGCGAGTCCGCCGCCGCGTGCGCGGTCGCGAGCGAGACGCCGAGCACCGCGTTCGCCCCGAGGTTCGACTTGCCGGCAGTGCCGTCGAGGTCGACCAGCACCGCGTCGAGCCCGCGCTGGTCGTGCGCGTCGAGCCCGGCCACCGCCGGAGCGATCACGTCGGTCACGTTCTCGACCGCGCGCAGCACGCCCTTGCCGCCGAAGCGCTTCGGGTCTCCGTCGCGGAGCTCGACCGCCTCGTGCTCCCCCGTCGACGCACCGGAGGGGACCGCGGCCCGGCCGAACGCGCCGTCCTCGAGGACGACGTCGACCTCGACGGTCGGGTTGCCCCGCGAGTCGAGGATCTCTCGCGCTCGGACGGTCTCGATGGCGGACATGCGGGTCCTGATTCTAGAGCCGAGGACGAGCCGAAGTGCGTGATCCGGCTGACGATCCGCCGGGCTATCTGCCGGGCGGTCGCGAGAAGGACCAGAGCCGGCCGATCTCGTCGAAGCCGAGCTTCGCGTACAGGTGCCTCGGCCAGTCTCGGAGCTCGGCGTGGATGAACACGAGCTCGCAGCCGGCGGCGCGGGCCTCGTCCACGGCCCGCAGGACCACGGCGCGCGCGAGGCCGCGGCCGCGGAACTCCTTCAGCGTGTTGACGTCCTCGATCTGCCCGACGTCACCGTCGACGTAGAGCTCGCACGCGCTCGCGATCTGGCCGTTCATGCGGGCGGCGAAGAACCGCGCGCCGACCGTCTCAGCCGCCACCTTCCTGAAGTCGGCGAGCATCCGCACGGTCTCCTCGTCGTCGCCGTACGGTTCCCGGCGGAGGATCGCCACCAGCGTCGGCCTGATCGTCTCGAAGCCGACCTCCTCCGTCGGACAGCCGCTCGAACGGTCGGGCTCGCGCCGCGCGACCATCGTCGAGAGGTGGTCGGCTTCGAACCCAAGGGCGGCGAGGCCGGACGCGACCCCGGCGCCGTCGGCGTCGTCGTCCACGTACAACTGCCGGTGCTCGAGCCCGGCCCCGCCGAGGACCCGATCGGCTTCCGCCGCAAGCTCGCCGGGCGAGGCGTCGGCGAGCGAGGCCTCCACCCACAGGAAGTTGCTGTCCCAGCGCTTCGGGAACCGAGGGTCGAGGAAAGCCCGCCCCCATCGGAACGGCTGGATGCGTGTGGCGAGCCGCTCGTGGAGCCGCCGCTCGAACGCGACCTTCCGCTCGAGATCGTTCATCGCGCGTCGCGGAAGTAGGCGAGCAGATCGTCTTCGGAGAGCGCGGCGAGGTCGATCCCTTCCTCGCGAGCGCGTGCCAGCATCCCCTCGTAGCGCTCGGCGAACCTCGTCGTCGTGCGCCGGAGCGCGCTCTCGGGGTCGACGCCGAGCTTCCGAGCAACGGCGGCCGCCGCGAACAGCACGTCGCCGAGCTCCTCCTCGGCCTCCTCCGGTGTGCGGGCCCCCTCCAGCTCTATGAGTTCCTCGCGGAGCTTGGCGAGCGCGCCCTCCTTCGTCCGCCAGTCGAACCCGAACCCGGCCGCGCGCCGCTGGACCTTCGAGGCCCGCGCCAGCGCCGGGAGCGTCGGCGGGATGTCGTCCTCGATCGTCCCCCCGCCCTTCTCCTCCGCTTTGATCCGCTCCCAGTTAACGAGGACCTCGTCGGCGCCCGAGACCTCGACCTCGCCGAACACGTGCGGGTGTCGGCGGATGAGCTTCTCCACGATGCCGTCCGCGACGTCGTCGACGTCCCACGCGCCGTCGTCGGCCGCCATCTGTGAGTGGAACGCGACCTGAAGCAGCACGTCGCCGAGCTCCTCGCGCAGGCGCTCGCGGTCGTCGGCATCGATCGCCTCGAGGACCTCGTGCGTCTCCTCGAGCAGGTACCGCGCGAGCGACCGGTGGGTCTGCTCCAGGTCCCACGGGCAACCGTCGGGACCGCGAAGCCGCGCCATCACGCGTACGAGGTCGAGCAGTCGTTCCCCCTGTTGCGAGGAGGGAACCGGACCTTCGGGAACGTGAGCGAGCGGGTCGTCCGAGGTCACGGGGCGGAACTCGCCGATACGGTCGGCGACGAGGTTGCCGGGATGCCGGTCGCGGTGCTGCGGACCGGTACGACCTCTCCGGTATCTGTGTCGAGCTTGCCGTACTTCGGGTTCACGCTGATGACGGCGTTCGCGAACTGCTCCGTCATCCACTCGTTGAACGCCTGCGCCGACGCCTGGGTGACGAGCTGTTGCTTCACCTGCTCGAAGGGCTGTGTCTGGGCGCTCACGAGCATGATCACGTGCCAGCCGTACTGCGTCTGAACCGGCTGGCTGATCTCTCCCGGCTTGAGCGCGAGCGCCGCCGCCGCGAACACCGGGTCGAGCTGTGTGGCGGACACGGTCCCGAGATCCCCGCCGTTCTGCTTGACGGTGGGATCGATCGAGTACTGCTTCGCGAGCTCGGAGAAGTTGCTCGGCGTCGCCTCGTCCGCGATCTTCTGCGCTTCCGCCTGGGTCTTCAGCAGGATGTGCTCGACGTGGATCTGCGAGAACTGCGCCTTGTTCTGGTCGTAGAGCTGCCGGAGCTGCGCGTCGCTCGTGCCCTGCTGACCGATGGCCGTACGCACCGCGTCGAAGACCATGAGCCGATGCGCGAACTCGGTGAAGCCGGCGCGCGTGATGCCACTGGCCTTGAGCTGTGCGTCGAGCTTGCCGGCACCGCCGACGTTGGTCTCGATCTGCGTGATCACGGTGTCGACCTTCGACTGGTCGACCGTGATGTCGTTCGCCTGCGCGTAGTGCTTCACGAGGTCCACCTGGATGATGTTCGTGAGGGTGAACCGCGCGCACGCCGACTCGGGCGTCTCGCCGGCGACGGCCTGTCCGCAGGTGCTCTGGCCCTGGCTCAGCGACGTGAGGAACGTGAACAGGTCCATGTCCTGCGAGAGCTGCTGGTCGGTGATCTTCTCGCCGTCGACGGTTGCGGCGGGGGGTTGGGTGGAGCTGCAAGACGCCAGCGCGAACGCGGCGACGACCACGACGATGCACGAGATGAGGGAACGGCGGGGGAAGCGGATCACCAGGCGATGCTATCAGAGGTCCCCGTTAGACCCGTCGCCGCGAGCAGCGCCCGCTCGAGCCAACCGGGCAGGTCCACACCGGTCACACGCTCCGGCAGTAGGTTCAGGGTCGCCGTCGTCCGGTGGTACGCGGCGCCCGGCACCCGGCTCGCGAGATCGACCTCGAGCGAGGACGGCAGCGCGAGCGGTTTCACCCGGATCTGTTCGCGGTACTTGGAGACCTCCCGCACGCCGAGCCGCGCGCACGTCAAGCGGAGCGATGCGACCGCGAACAGCGTCTCGACCTCCTGCGGCAGCCGGCCGAACCGGTCGGCGGCCTCGGCGCGCACCTCCGCGAGGCGCTCGTGGTCACCGGCCGTCGCGACGTTCCGGTAAAGCTCCAGGCGCAGCGCCTCCTGCCCCACCCAGCCGACCGGGACGTACGCGCGCACCGGCAGATCGATCCGGATCTCCTTCTCCTCCGGTATCGGCTCGCCCTTCATCTCGGCGACCGACTCCTGCAGCAGCCGGCAGTACGTGTCGAACCCGACGGCCGCGATGTGGCCGTGCTGCTCGGCGCCGAGGAGGTTCCCGGCGCCGCGGATCTCCAGATCGCGGAGCGCGATCTGGAAGCCGCTGCCGAGCGCGGTGTGACGGCTGATCGTCGCGAGGCGCTCGTGCGCTTCCTCGGTGAGCGACTGGGACGGTGGGAAGAAGAAGTACGCGAACGCGCGCTCGGCCGAGCGCCCGACGCGTCCGCGGAGCTGGTACATCTGCGCGAGGCCGAGCCGGTCCGCCCGCTCGACGACCAGGGTGTTCGCGCTCGGCACGTCGAGGCCCGACTCGATGATCGTCGTGCACACGAGCACGTCGGCGTCGCGCTCCCAGAAGCGCATCATCTGCTTCTCGAGAAGGTCGTCATCCATCCGGCCGTGCGCGACG
>Ga0315282_10014087_pt1 | contig 11948 bp, 9 predicted proteins | sample YL17G07_20_MG_FD_203693 | JGI IMG/M metagenome (GOLD analysis project Ga0315282, IMG submission 203693) | Sediment microbial communities from Yellowstone Lake, YNP, Wyoming, USA - YL17G07_20 | ecosystem: Environmental > Aquatic > Freshwater > Lake > Sediment | place: USA: Wyoming | collected... | reverse complement strand
GGGAAAATCCACTCGCATGCGAGGCAAGAACAAGCTCCTAACCAGAATTGAGGGTAAACCGATAATTCGAAGAGTTGTTGAAAACGCACTGAATTCGAAGGTTGACGAAGTAATAGTTGTTCTTGGTTGGGAAGCAGAACGAATTCGCGATGAACTCCAAGATCTGCCTTGCCGTTTCGTGGTCAATAGAGACTACGAGAAAGGTCAGAGCAGCTCAGTAAAAGCCGGGCTCAAAGAAGTGGGAGCAACCACTCAAGCAGTCCTTGTGCTGCCAGGCGACATGGCCTTGATAGACCCTCGTTCAATCAACATGGTATTAGAAACCTACAACCATGAAAAGAAACCTATTGTAGTGGCAGCTCACAATGGCAGACTTGGCCACCCTATACTGTTGGGAAGGGAGTTGTTCGGAGAGATTGAACAGATTGACGAAGCATCCTTCGGCCTGAAGTCTGTGGTCAAGAAGCATGAACAGGCTATGCGACTGGTTGAGACAGATTCTGAGAATGCTATACGAGACGTGGATACTCCGGAAGACTTGAAGCAGTTAAAACAGGTTGAAGAACGCTAGCTCTTCCCAATACGCTTCATGGCGCGTAGACTGAGGAAAGTGATAATCTTCGATGGCTGGCCCGGAATCTCCAGCCGCAGGTTTCCATTCGTATGATCAAGCTTCCACCTTCCGTCGAGACAACGTTTGGAAATGAGGTGTCGCACCGCTTCGCGTGTGCGCTTGTCTTTTCCATAACCGAGCGCGGTCAAGAAGTCCAAACCGACGAGGACGTCGTAGAAGTAGTGCCAAGGATAACGGAGCCAGTACCAGCACTCGAAGCGCCTTCCCTCGTGCAAAAGCCGTTTCTTCAAGTAGAACTCAGCGCCAGCTTCAATGGCCTGGCGAACTTCTGGCGAACGCCGAGACTTTGGCATTTCAGCGAAGGCGCTCATCGCTTCCCACCCGTCTAGTGTTCCTTTCGGGCGGCCGAAGCAATCCCAACCTCCATCTGCCAATTGTTCTTCAATAAGCCAACGAATGGCTGATTGAACGCGTTCATCATCAAGATACCCGAATCGGACCAGTGAACGAACCATGTTGCCGGTCGTGCACAGGTGACCTCTTGCTTTACCGTTCAGCTCGTGCTTTGCGTAAGGTGAATATCCGCCATCCTTCGCTAGGTGCAAGTCAAGGAAAAATTCCACCGCGTTCGCGATTCGTTCGACTCGACGGGTCAAACCTAAGTCGGCGAGAACCTGCAACCGCCGGATCCTAGAGCGAAATTTCGGTTGATAGCAGGTCTTTTTCGTGACCCACCGCGTCCTCTCTTGCTGACCAGCAAGAATTCTCGCTGCCCAACCCCTTCGTGGAATCGGCAAGCGCAATTTTTCGAGCTTTCGTTCGCTGGGATGCGGCTCGAGCAAGTCGCGAGACGTTAAGTACCGCATTGAAAGTCCGCTCGGATCCATAAGCCACGAAATGACTGGATCCTGAATGGTCCAGTCAAGATTTCTGCGTGGCATCATGTCATTATCTCTGATAGGGTGGTTCCAATTTACAGGCAGATCATCTGCTCGCGGCGAGGTCCCACGGAAACATATTTGGTTGGAACTCCGACCAGTTCCTCTATGCGTCGCAAGTATGCTTGGGCTGCGGATGGTAGCGCGTTCCAGGTTCGGGCGTTTCGGGTGGATGATCTCCATCCTTGCCATTCTTCGTATACTGGTTTCACTTGCCCTTGTGTGATGGTGTCCGGCATGTCTGTAAGTTCTTCTCCGTCGAGGCGATATGCTCTGCAGAGTTTGATGGTTTCAAAGGTATCAAGTACGTCCAGCTTGGTCACTGCAATGGCGCTGAGTCCGTTCAACCAGGCTGCGTAGCGTACGGTTACGGCGTCGAACCAGCCACATCGACGTGGGCGTTGAGTTGTGGCCCCAAATTCGCCTCCGACCTGTCGCAAGCGCTCACCGTCAGCATCGAGTAGCTCGGTTGGAAAAGGTCCACCTCCGACCGAAGTAGAGTAAGCTTTCGCGACGCCGATAACCTGTTCAATGAACTTGGGAGGTATCCCCGCACCGCTGGATGCGCCGCCCGCTGTGGGTGATGAGGCGGTGCTGTATGGGTAGATGCCCCAGTCGAGGTCGCGCATGATGCCCAATTGACCTTCAAGAAGGACTTGCTGACCTGATTGAATCGCTTGACGCAGCAGAGGCACCGTATCAATTATTCTCTTGGAGAGTCTCTTTCTCCAATTCTCAGCTTGGGCTAGTAGGTCTTCAAGTTTCAGGGGTGGCAAACCATAGTAGGCCATCTCATGGTTCTTGAGTGGTAACACGTCTTCAAGTCGCTGGTGCAGAAACTCAGGGTGAAGCAGATCTCCAATTCTAATGCCTCGGTAGGCGCCCTTGTCAGCATAGACCGGACCTATGCCTCTGCGTGTGGTGCCGAGCTTGCTGCCCTGCTCTCTAGCTCCGTCCAAGAGACGATGGTAAGGCCAAACAATGTGGGCACGTCGATCAATCCAGAGATTCTCGGTTTTGACTCCTGCGCTTTCCAGAGCTGCAATCTCTTCTAGCAGAGATGTGGGATCGATTACTGTCCCCGCACCCATGAGGCAGCGCACTTTTGGAAAGAATATGCCGGATGGGACTAGGTGTAGTTTGAAAGTACCTAGGTCGTTGACTACTGTGTGGCCTGCGTTGTTGCCTCCTTGAAATCTGACAACAAAATCGGTCTTCGAGGCCAGGTAGTCTATTACACGACCCTTGCCCTCATCTCCCCACTGTGCGCCCACAACAGCTGTGACTGTCACTGCCTCAACCTCCTAGAAACTAGACCGTCAAAAGACCATGTCCGCAGCGCAAGAATCTTGTACATTCAGGTTTCCCACTACTGATTCAGCAGGTGTCTTAAAAGCTAGATTTCTGATTCGCACATGTCTCTTGAGGGTTTCCAGATGAGATTTCATGTCTGAAAACCGAGGATACTTCCCCCACAACTCAAGTCTTCCGACAACACGTTCGAACTAAGCCTTCTTCCTTGTTGCTAGTCCAGTTGCTGCAAGGAGAAAGCCTGCACCTATTATTGTGAAGATCGTGAGGCTCTCGTCGAGCAGGGCGATTCCACCCACCAAACTCACAATTGGGACGAGGTAGAGCTGAACTGACAGAGTTGAGACGGCACGACTGCTGATCAGAGTGTAAAGGATTATGTTAGCCACGACGGTGCTAAGGATAGCGAGATACAGTACTGAGAACCATCCTGTAAGTGATAGACTCTGAACTTCAGCGAAGAAACTTCCGGATAGTAGAGGCAAAATGAAAACAGTACCCAGTACCGCAGCCCAGACAGCTGTTGGAAGGGCGCCGTAATTCGCCACCAGAGGTTTTGATCCCACAGCAAATAAGCTGTACATGAAAACAGCAAGCACAACCGCTAGCGGCCCTGTGATGTACAAGAAACTCAAGTCCGAGTTGAGTGAGAGAATGATTGCTCCGATGGTGGCCAAAGCAAGGGCAGTGGTCAGCTTGATACCGATTTTCTCTTTCAGGAATATGGCGGAGAGGAGGACTACGAAGATTGGGCCGAATGAGATCAAGAGCCCCGCCAAACCAGACGATACGATCGTCTCAGCATAATTGAGCGAAAGGTGATAGCCTCCAACACTTGCGAAGGCGACTAGGATAATTCTGGGAATATGCTCTCGCCTGATTGGTGCCTTCGGTTTGCCGATTATGGGTGCCAGTAAGAGGAAGCTTCCCGAGACGATCAGCCATCTGAGCAGGGTTAGATTGATCGGGCTGAGCTCCAAGACCGCTCTTCTTATGGCCACAAAAGCTAGGCCCCAAATGACGCTAAGGATCACAACAAGGGCTGGTCCGAAAATTCGACCGCTGAGTGATTTCTCCGAGGTTTTCTCGGTCACTCTCGAATCCTCGCGAAAGGCCCGCACTCATTCAGCAGTCTCTAAAGAACCTTGGGCCGACGTGGGTCGGATCTTCCAGTATTTCTTGAGAAACTCTATACTGACCACTGTCTCGACTGCAGCAACTAGTATCCAGATCAAATCGGCAGTTGTGGGGAAGATGATCCCAAGAGCGGTCCTGGCCTGCGGAATGAATGTCAGAGCTGTCGTGAGCACTGCCTGTGATATTACCGCCAGAATAACCCATTTGTGTGGTTTGACTTCCAAGAAAGAGTGCGTGAGTGATCTACAGTTCAACGCAATGGCGAGTTCTATTCCGATGAACATCAAGAACAATCTTGACCTAGCCAGAGCCAAGCCCTCACCAAGTCCGGTCACGAACCCGAGCATTAGAACCGGTGTCTGAACGATAAGCGCCATGACGATTAATCTGGTAACCTCCTTCGTGAATACGGACTCATCCTTGGGTCTGGGAGGCCTTTTCATTAAATCCGGGTCCGGTGGACTGAAGCCGAGCGCTATGGCAGGGACTCCGTCAGTCACGAGGTTAATGTACAACAACTGAACGGCGAGTAAAGGCAGAGCGTCATCGCCATGCAGTCCTATTAACGGAAGAACGATCAAAGATGCCAGTGTCATAACGGCAATCTCGACGAAGTTTCCTTGAAGAAGATATGCCAGATATTTCTTGATATTGTCGTATATCCATCTACCAACTTCTATTGCCTTCACTATCGTAGCGAAGTTATCGTCGGCCAACACAAGATCTGAAGCTTCTTTCGTGACATCTGTCCCTGTTATTCCCATGGCGATTCCAATGTCTGCCTTCTTCAACGCGGGGGCATCGTTGACTCCGTCGCCAGTCATGGCAACTACCTTGCCTTTGTTCTTCCATGCATCGACAATCCTGAGCTTGTGGCTCGGGGAGACACGCGCGTAAACGCTGATCTTCTCCACGTTTTCCTCTAGATCACTCTCACTGTATCTGTCGAGTTCTTCGCCGGTCAGCACTAGGTCGCCTTCCTCATAGACCCCAGTTTCTTTTGCGATAGCTAAGGCGGTAAGCTTGTGATCTCCCGTAATCATGATAGGCCTCATGCCCACGGTCCTCGCGATTTTGACAGCCTCAATGGCATCAGGTCTTGGTGGATCAATGATTCCCGCCAAACCTAAGAAAGTGAAACCTGATTCAATACTCTTCTCCGAGAAATCGGTCGGAGGCATGTGAAAGCGTTTCTCGGCAACAGCGAGGACTCGCAGTGCACCAAGCGCCATTGACTCATTGAGCTTCAGAATTCTTTCCTTGTCGTTTTCCGTCAGGACCCTGACTTTTCCGTTCTCCAGAAAGGAGGTGCAGAATGAGACTACTATTTCGGGGGCTCCTTTCATGTAGGCGGCGGCCCCGCTGCCTGGATCTGTGTGAATAGTTGTTAGGCGCTTTCTTTCTGAAGTGAAGGGGACTTCGCCTATTCTTGGGTTGGAATTTCTGATCTCATTTTGCTTAACGCCGACTTTCTCTGCCAGTGTCAGTAGGGCTCCTTCTGTGGTGTCGCCCTTGACGACCCAATGACAATCCTCTTGCATCAGCAAGGCGTCACTGCAGAGAATCGCAGCTCGCGCGAATCTTTGCAACCCGTCTTTACCGGTTGATCCTACTTCGTGTTTTGATGTGACTTCGCCTTTCGGTTCGTAGCCGCTTCCGGTAACATCGTAGAGTTTTCCTGCAACGAAGGCCTTGCGAACGGTCATCTCGCCCTTAGTTAATGTTCCAGTCTTGTCTGAGCAGATTATCTGAGTGGACCCTAGAGTTTCGACAGCCGGCATACTGCGAACCAGGGCATTTCTCTTCGCCATTATCCGCATACCAATCGCCAAACTTCCAGTTACAATGGCCGGCAAAGCTTCTGGGACGGCTGCAACGGCGAGAGCTACTGCGAATAGGAAGATTCTGACAACGAAGCTGAATCCTACTGTTCCTGTTCTTGAGTACTCTTCAACTAAACCCCCGATTGCTATTACGGTCACAAGAATAAGCGAGATTTTCCCAAGTCTCCTGCCTATCTCTTCCATACGTTTTTCGAGAGGGGTTTCTTCGGTTTTGATTGCCGCGACTTCAATGGCAATCTTGCCGAATTCAGTTCGCATGCCAGTGCTAACAACTAGGGTCCTGCCGCGACCCTGTGTGACTGTTGTTCCAGTGTACGCCATGTTGATCCTGTCGGCAACGGACAAGCTTTCGCCAAGTTTGCTGATTGATTTTGCCACTGGGACTGATTCGCCGGTGAGTGGTGCCTCATCCACTTGGAGGTTGAATGCTTCTATCAACCGGCCGTCTGCATCGACACGTTCGCCAGCCTCTAGAAGAAGAATATCACCTGGGACGAGTTCCTCTGCCGGTATCTCTTTCCGAACACCATCCCTGACTACGTTGCATGTGGGGCTGAGCATTTTCTTCAATGATTCAAGTGCCTTCTCTGCTCTGAACTCCTGAAAGAACCCAAGCAATACGGCGAGGATCACTATCGCAAAGATGACTACTGCGTCTACGACCTCACCAAGCAAAGCTGAGATGAAGGTAGCGAAGAGAAGAATTCCTATCAGAAGGTTAGCGAATTGCTTGAGAAGAATCCGAAAGGCAGGCGTACTTTTTTGGGCTTTTATCACGTTCGGTCCATAAAGGGCCAGCCTAGACTTGGCATCATGATCAGAGAGTCCGAATTCTGCACTTGACTTCAGAATTCCTAGTGCCTCAGCTGGCGCTATCGCATGCCAATGTCGATCATGCGTATCTCCAGCCTCGGTGTTCATCTTCGAATCTTTGTCGCCCTAAGCCGAGCGCTCCTATTTGTGTTTGGTCAAGACTCAATGGAGTAATCACAAGTCACTTCTTTTAATGTCGGACTGGGTACTGCGAGAAATAACAACGATAACCAAGAGGGTTTGAGGTTGACTCATGAACCTACCGAGGAAAGACTGCTCACGGAGCTATTGAAGATCGAGAAGCATGAAGATTGAATGATAACGGCTATGGTCAAATTGGCTGCGTCAAATGAGAACCTAAACAAGCGTCTCGCCAGCTTGACTTGGGTTATGCTGGCCCTGACTTGGATCACTTTCGTCATAGCCATACCTAACACATTGGCTACTGTCTTTGGTATTCCGAAGATCAGCGAGGCCTTAGGACTCGAAATGATTGTACTGGCATTGATAGTAGCAACTGTCGGACCACTACTTTTGGCCACATTGCCGAGCTCAGCAGTTTCACTGCGCAACCTGGAGAAGAGGTTACAAAGCGACTAAATGATCGAACAAAACACCTTCCGCAGCCGCACATCATGCCTCCACAGTCATCTACACGGATGAAATGACACATGTCTGATCACGGATCTCGAAATGTGAGAAAGAAACAACGCGGCTTGTGGCTCTCGATCGCCATTGGGTTCGCTGCTCTGGTATTGAATGTCATCGCATACATCATGCTCCCCAATGACGTTGTCACGCATCTAGGAAGACTTGGCTACCTGGGAGCCTTCGTGGTGGCTGCGATAGCAAACGCCACCGTCTTCATTCCTGTTCCTTACTACCCTGTGATTGCGCGGCTTGCCCAGGTTCTGAATGTCTGGGGCGTCATCTTGGCAGCAGCGGCAGGATCCGCATTAGGCGAAACAGTGGCTTTTCTTATTGGACGATCCGGCCGAAGCGCCGTGCAACAAACGCGGATCAACAACTGGATACACAGACAGATGCGTCATCCATGGCGAGCAGGCGTGGTTTTGTTTGCTTTCTCAGCTCCTCCGAACCCAGCCTTTGATGTCGCGGGTCTGCTTGCGGGAGCCTTCGGTGTACCGCTCTGGCTCTTTCTAGTGCCAGTATTTCTTGGCCGTATTGTTCGAATGAGCTTAGTGGCTTTCGCGGGGTTAGCTTTCGATTGGCTACTCCCTTGATGCTTTGTGGTCTACTTCTTCTCGGTCCAGTCGTAGAATCCTCGTCCTGTTTTTCTGCCGAGGAGGTTGGCACGAACCATTTGTTTCAATAGATTGCTGGGACGGAATTTCGGGTCTCCAGTCTCGTTAACCATCACATCTGAAATGAAGAGCGTCGTGTCAATGCCAACGTAGTCAAGCAGCTTCAACGGTCCCATCGGCCAATTGAGCCCCAACACTACTGCCTTGTCAATGTCCTCAGGATCCGCAACCCCCTCGGCCACCAGGAAGACTGCCTCGTTGAGCGCTGGGACAAGGATTCTGTTTACGATGAACCCTGGCGTGTCCTTCTTCACAACTACTGATTCCTTGCCCAGTTTCGTGGAAATCTGTTTTATGGTTTCCACGGTTTCGTCTGATGTCTTCAAGCCGCGTACTATTTCGATGAGTTTCATGAGTTGAGGTGGATTGAAGAAGTGCATGCCGCAGACTTTCTCAGGCCTCTTGGTGGCTGCTCCAATCTCCGTTATGCTGATCGAGGAGGTGTTTGAGGCGATTATTGCGTGTGGAGGTGCATCCTTGTCGGCTTCTGCGAGCACAGACTTCTTGAGAGGAGGATTTTCCGTTACAGCCTCAATGACCAAGTCCGCGTTCTCAACAGCCGCTTTCAGATCTAGAGTCGGATGAATTCGGCCCAGAACCTCCTTGACCTCGCCCTCGCTCATGGTTCCTTTCTTGACGAAGCGTTGCAGACTGTCCTGTATCATTTTCATCCCGTTGTCGATGAATCGTTGCTCTATGTCGCGCATCGTAACATCGAATTTTCCGACTTGGGCGCAGACCTGCACTATTCCGTGTCCCATCAGACCTGCTCCTAACACCGCTACCCGTTTCACTTCCATAACCATCACAACGCCTATTCCCATTAAGTGGTAACATATGTCTTGTCATATGAGTAGAAAGCTTTCGCCAAGTGACCCTGCCTGTGGAAGATTCTTGTCATCCGTTTCGCGGAATTTGGTGATGAAAAATTGTGCTTGAACTCATCTGGACCGAGTCTTTTTCTTACGAGGTTTAGGCCTCTTCTTGGGTCTTGGAGTGATATGGTATATGTCCAGCCAGATTCCGTCAATGCCCTTCACGAAAGCCACGTCCCAGTTTCCTGCCTTAATCGGCCCGATGAGAGTTGGATACCCCGTATCGTTAAGCCGCTTCAATGCACCTTCGAAATCGTCCACCTCAAAGCCCAAGTGATCAAGCTCATCGCCCTCTTTGAATGGCCCCGCCACTGGACTATCGTCAGCGTACCAGTTGATTTCAAGCCAGTGTTTGCTATCGCCAGTCACTAGGTTGGCGAATTCACCTTTATTCCAAGGAGCTGGGATGCGTGCTTGAACTTTCATTCCGAGCAATTTCGTGAAGAATCTAATCGCTTCGTCAAGGTTGCGAACGCGTACGCCCGTGTAACCAAACTTGAATTTCATGATGCGGCCATGGACAGCGAACATATTTGAGGATAGTCAAGTCTGTTGCCGGTCCTCAGACATGACTGGTGCTCTTGCGTGAGCGCTATTTTCGGTCGAGAATGACGCTCGGTAGTGAGGCAGAGAGGAAGACATTAGCGAGAACGAGTGTTGTCGAGCTAAGAGTTGCGAGCATGAAATTGGCAATAACCTCAGCAATGGCGAGTCCTATTAGTGTTGCTCCGAAAACGATGAGCAAGAGCTTCAGGGCTCGCTTGACGCCGTTTCTATAGCGTCTGCAGAGGAGTAGCGCCGGGGACCAAAGATAGATGATGCCCATCATTCCGCTTGCAAAAAGCCCAGCGAGAACCGTTGCGAATTCTGGTTGGAGACTGAATGCGTCGAAAAACGTCGCGCTTACTCGCAAAATCAATAGGAGCGGGTAGAGTATTGCCTGCATTACAGCTTGCAGCGCTGGATTTGCATGAACTTCGCTCGCGACTGATGGGCTGAATGAGTAGTACCATGCGTTGAAGACGATCATGAAGCTCGACCCGGCAAACGTCTTGTCAATTTTCTCGTCTCGGAACTCTCGGAGGAATTGTACTTGTGGAGCGAGTTCGGATCCGTATGTTGCAGTGGCAATTAGGCAACGCGATGGACCTTGGGCGGAGAATAAGTTGGCTTCACGAATCTCTGTTCGTGCGATCATGGCGGAGGAGCCGTTGATTGTCGCCCAGACTTCTCCAGCTATCAAGACCTGTGTGTTCATCTCATATGCGGCGTAGAAGTCTAAGTCGAGTGCCCCACCTGTTGGAATCGCGATCGATTTGATGGCGGTATGATAGCGGTAACTAGAGAACGCCCCCAAGGGAGTTCGAATAAGGGGCTTATCGTGTAAATTCCATGACCTAGTTAGGTCGATTGTGAGTCCGGGAAGAGCTGGAATAGCCACGCCAGATGGACCCGCATAGATTGTCAAGTTGTCTTGTCCTCCGTTCGTGAGAAAGATCAGCGTGTCTCGATCAGTTGGGAAGTTGGCAGTCCGATTGAACTTCTCGGGTTGCTGCTGATTACTCTGCGTGACCGTGCCGTTCACAGCGATGTCCATTACTGAAGAAGTGTCGGACACGTTGTGAAATAGGAGCGTGGTCCACCAGCTTGCGTAGATTCCCGTTCTTTCTTGAACGGTTTGCGTCGTTTCAGAGAAGTATCTTAGTTGGAGTCCGTCAAACGGTATTCGCTGTTGGCCAACAGCGATCGCCACGATGCCAAGCGTAGTGATTAGTAGTGGAGATAGAAGTAGGAATCCGCGTAGAGCTGATTGCATTCAAAGACCATCTCTGAGACATAATTTTCTGTGCGAGATCGTTGGCATGGGCCGCATTATGCTCAATCAAAAGGCTTTCCGCTAGGCAAGGCTAGTTATCCATGGAAAACCATTCATTTCCATATAATTGGGTCAAAGGTTAGCATGGTGGCGACTATCGCGTATGGAAAAAATGAGAAGGAAATCAGGAATCTGGAAGCTTCTACTTGAGCTGGGCAGCTACTTCTTTGACGGCGCTTTCGAACACTTCTAGGCCGGCGTCGAGTGTTTCGTGCGTTATGATCAGCGGAGGTGCGAAGCGCATCGTGTTCTTACCTGCGGTAATGATTGCCAGACCGCGCTTGAAGCACTTGTTCATCACGTCTAAGGCTTCCTCGGCAGCTGGCTGTTTCGTTTCCTGATCCTTCACTAGCTCTACGCCTATCATGAGCCCCTTTCCGCGGACGTCGCCGATGATTGGATATTTCTGTTGCATCTCTTTCAGGCGTTTCATCAAGTAGGTACCCTGTCGCGTCGCGTTTTCCAGCAGTTTCTCTTCCTTTATGACATCAATCACTTGCAGTGCCGCGGAGCATGCGACCGGGTTTCCTCCGAAAGTGTTCGCATGGGAGCCGCCCTCCCAGTCCATAATCTCGTCTTTGGCTACTGTTGCTCCTAGCGGCATGCCTGATGCAAGCGCCTTGGCCGTGGTGACTATGTCTGGTGTTACACCCCAATGCTCAATCGCGAACCATTTTCCTGTTCGTCCCATGCCTGATTGGATCTCGTCGTCTACCATCAGAATGTTGTACTTGTCGAGAATCTTCTTCAACCGCTGGAAGTAGTCGTCGGGCGGAACAACATAGCCCCCTTCGCCTTGTACTGGTTCGATGAACATTGCCGCGGTATCTTCGGGCGGGTGATACTTCATCAGAACTTCCTGTTCAATGAAGTCGACACACCACATGTTGCACTTAGGATATTCTAGACCGAACGGGCAGCGATAGCAGTAGGGGTACGGTACATGGGTTACCTCTGGAACCAGGGGGAAGAAGTGACGCCTTTGAACAGGTTTGCTTGCTGTCAGGCTCATCGTCCCGAAGCTTCTACCGTGGAATGAGCTCGTGTACGCTATGAAGAGTGGTTTTCGGGTGTGCCACCTAGACATTTTCATCGCAGCTTCGTTCGCTTCGGCACCGCTGTTCGAGAAGAAGACCTTCTTCGGAAATGCCCCCGGCGTAATCTTGGTTAATTGTTCACCCAAGTCTATAATCGGCTTGTAATAGAAATCGGTCCACGAATAGTGGATGAGTTTCTCAGCCTGATCCTTAATCGC
>Ga0315282_10014086_pt1 | contig 11949 bp, 7 predicted proteins | sample YL17G07_20_MG_FD_203693 | JGI IMG/M metagenome (GOLD analysis project Ga0315282, IMG submission 203693) | Sediment microbial communities from Yellowstone Lake, YNP, Wyoming, USA - YL17G07_20 | ecosystem: Environmental > Aquatic > Freshwater > Lake > Sediment | place: USA: Wyoming | collected... | reverse complement strand
TCCAGCGGGTTTTTTACTTCTGCGGGGGGAAGAGCAGCCGTTTTTTCCACCGGCATGGATTCGCCGGTCAGCGCGGCCTGGTTCACATACAGGTCCTTGGCGGTGAGGATGCGCACGTCGGCCGGAACCATGTCGCCCGCCGAGAGGTAGACGATATCCCCCGGCACCAGATCCTGCAGCGGGATCTCATGCCGGTCGCCGCCGTGCAACACGGTGGCGGTGGTCTTGACCATCGCTCGCAACCTTTCGGCGGCGTTGTCGGCGCGGAGTTCCTGGAAGAAGCGCAGGACGATTCCGAGCACGACCATGACACCGATCACCACCGTCGCGCGCACGTCACCGGTGAGGAAGGAGATGGCTCCCAGCACGATCAGCAGGATGACCAGAGGGTTTTTAACGTTGTCCCACAAACGCGAAAGTACGGACGGTTTCTTCTCGCGGGCGACCTCGTTCCGGCCATATTGCTTCCGCCGCTCTTCCACCTCCTCGCCGGTCAATCCGTTCGGTCCGCTCTCCAAGACCTGGTAGAGCTCTTCCGCCGAGACGCGCGCGCTGTCGATCAGCCGCTGGGAAACGCGGATTTTCACGCCGTTGGCCTGCACGACCTCACGCAGGCGAAAGATATAGGGCAATCGATTCATGCAGAAAGCCCTCCGGGGGGGATGATTGGAGCGGTTGGGGCATCATCTTACAACGGAATTCGAATTCACGGGAGCAGTTCCCGGATTGGAAGGGAGGCACCCGGATCCGGCGAATGGTTCCAATCGCTAGGTCCGCCTTCTGGCAAGAAGGAATACAGGCAGGGAAGCCAGTTGCAACCCGACGGAAAGCGCGATCAACGCAGGGAGGTACGCTTGGTAGAGAAGCCCCATGGCGGCGCTGCCGAGGAACCACGCGATTCCGAATCCGGTGTCGAATACGCCGAAGGCCGTACTCCGTTTTTCCACAGGGGTGACGCCCGTCAGTACGGCCTTGAGGAGCGAATCCTGCGCCCCGATCCCGATTCCCCACAACACCATTCCGACCACGGCCAGGGAGAATCCCCCGAGAAACACGAGCGGCGCGAAAAACGCAGAGAGGAAAAACGCAAGCAATACCGTGGGAATGCCGAGCCGGTCGTAGAGGCGGCCAAACAGGAGCGCCGCCAGTGCGCCGGTCGCCATGGCGACCGAATATAGCAGGGGAATGCCGGCGGAAGGAACGGTCGCCGCCTGCTCGAAATGAAACGCGATCAGCGCAAAATCCGCAAACCCAGCGGCCACCAGCGCTCCGGCCGCCACGTACAGCCAATACGCCCGCGAGAACCCTTTGGTTTCCAGTGCGCGGGCCGGCTTGGTGTCCAATTCCTGCGGACGCGGAAAGAGAAGCCGGGCCACCGTTAAGGTTCCCAGGCACAGGAGCGCCGGGATGAGCAGGACGGCGAACCCCTGGCGGTATCCGCCTTTGAGATACAAGACCAGGGCGACCACGAGCGGACCGATGGTTGCGCCGCCCTGATCAAGCGCCTCGTTAAGCCCGAAGACCCAGCCGCTGCCCATGTTGCGGCTGGTGTAGGAAATCATCGTCTCCACGGACGGGCGCCGGATGGCGCGCCCCGTCCGTTCCGCGATCATCAGTATCGCCGCGAGCGGCCAGCTTCCGGCGAGGGCCAGCGCCGGAACCGCCATCATATTGATCGCATATCCGATGAACGCCGCCGCCCAATAGCGGTGGGTTTTATCCGCCAAGAAGCCGGTAACCGAGCGCAGGGCATATCCGGCAAGCTCGCCGAAACCGGCCACCGCGCCGACGGCCGCCGCGCTCGCCCCCAGCATGCTGAGGAACGGGCCGGTGATGCTGCGGGCTCCCTCGTAGGTGAAGTCGGCAAACAGGTTGACGACGCCGATGAGCAGGACAAACCGCAAAGCCGTGGATTTGGATACGAGTTTGCTCATAACTAGACCTCCTCTCAGGCGCCCATACCGATATTCGGATTGCCCGGGCGCGAAACGTTAACGACATACATCCGGTCTTTTCCCGCCGGTGGATCCAAATCCGACCCCGACGGTTCTCCGGTTGTTTTTCCCCAATCATAGGATGGTTTCAATTAACGGATCGCAAGAATCCGCACGGCGGAAGAGATCCGCGTATCCGTCCTTGACGCCGAATTTCCCTCCTGTATAATCCGATCAACCGTCTGCGCAAGACGCGCGCTCGTTCCCGTCCGCACAACCCCAAACCCCGGCGCGGGGCCGCCCAACGGAGAAAACCATGCTCGACATCAATTACGTCCGGGCCCATCCGGATGAAGTCCGCCGATCCCTGCTCAACCGCAACACCGAGGCTCCGCTGGATGCCGTGCTGGAGTCCGATACTCGGCGGCGGGCATTGCTCGGTGAGGTCGAGGCGCTTAAGGCGCAACGCAATGCAGCAAGCAAGGAGATCGGCCGGCTGAAGGATTCCCCCGAGCGCGAGATGAAAATCACCGAAATGAAACAGGTCGGGGACCGGATCGCCGCGCTGGACGAGGAAGTGCGCACAACCGAGGAGGAACTGCACCGGGCGCTGGCGGCGATCCCCAACCTGCCAGATCCGCGCACGCCCGTCGGCCGCGACGAAAACGAAAACGTCGTGCTGCGCGCGTCGGGCGAGCCGAACAAGATGGATTTTGAACCCCAGGCGCACTGGGATCTGGGTCCCGCGCTCGGGATTATCAATTTCGAGCAGGGGGCGCGCATATCCGGGACGCGGTTCTACGTCCTGCACGGCGCGGGAGCGCGGTTGCAACGCGCGCTGATTTCCTGGATGCTCGACCTGCACATCCGGCAGGGCTATAAGGAAGTGTATCCGCCCTTTCTGGTGCGCGGCGAAGCGCTTTTCGCCGCAGGCCAGCTCCCCAAGTTCGCCGACAACCTGTATCACGACGCGGAAGAAGACCTGTGGATGGTGCCCACCGCCGAGGTGCCGCTGACCAACCTACACGCCGGCGAAATCCTCGAAGCCGAACGGCTGCCGCTGAATTACACCGCCTACACCGCGTGCTTCCGACGCGAGAAGATGGCCGCCGGCCGCGACGTGCGCGGGATCAAGCGCGTGCACCAGTTTGACAAGGTAGAGTTGTACAAACTTTGCCTCCCGGAAGCTGCGGATTCCGAATTGGAGAAGATGCTCTCCGACGCGGAGCAGGTCTGCGTGCAGCTGGGGCTGACGTACCGCGTCAAACAATTATGTACCGGCGATCTCGGCTTTTGCGCAACGCGCACCTACGATCTTGAGGTATGGGCACCGGGAGTGGGGGAATGGCTGGAGGTTTCATCAATCAGCCACTGTGGGGATTTTCAGGCCCGCCGCGCTGGAATCCGCTACCGTCCCGAAAAAGGCGCCAAGCCGGAACTCGTGCATACCTTGAACGGCTCGGGGCTGGCCCTGCCGCGCACGATGATTGCCGTGATGGAAAACTATCAGACCGCGGACGGGAATATCGCGGTTCCCGAAGCGCTGCAACCGTGGATGGGGGGGACAAAACTCATCCAACGCGAACAATAACGGTCGCGCGCTTCTTCAAGCGATGGAATAAAAAATTCGGTGCGGCTCCCATAAGCCGCTCCGAACTAATTTTTACCGGATCATTTCCCTTGGACTTCGCCTCCCCCCAGCGTCCCTGCCGTAACCCGCCATTCACGGCTTCGTGACAACGAAGTTGTCGAAATACACGCTGACGGGCGCATCATCGTAGGAACCGGCGAGGAGCCCCACATTTCCTTTCTTAAAGTCGGAATCCTGCACCTGGAAGAGCTTGGTGCCGTTGGCGTATAGAGTGAGCGTATCCCCGACGCAATCCCCCCGCACATGGTTGTCGGCCGCCCCGGTGTTGATCACGCTGTTATCATCCGCCTTCATTTCGTCGGACCCGATGAGTTGTTCTTCACCGTCCTTGAATTTTCCGATGGCGTAATACCCATCGGATGCCACGAGGAAAAAATAAAAGTTATCGGCATCCTGAAACCGGCACAGGATGCCCATATCGTGCGGAGTGTCGACGGATTTAAGGACGTCGACCTCCACGCGGACGTCCATGGTGTCGCCCAGGGTGTCCGGGGTTGTATACAGGTAGGAGTGGGTATTGGCAACCGAGATCAGATACTTGCTATCCGCATAATCGGTCGTGCCGTACTCGTCGGTAAGGGAATTCCAATCATTGGATTTGTCGGAGAAGTCGTCTTGGAATATGACGCTCGAGGCGGCTGCGGCGGTGGATCCGGCAGCGGAGGTGCCGGCTGTGCCCTGCGGCATGATCGAGCAGGCAAACAGGAGCGCAACAACCGGTATCAACCAGACAAGCAGCCGGTTTTGACTTTTCATTCGTATCTTCCTCCGGGAATCTGGAATTTGTCGTCGCGCCGACCGCGATCGGTTGCGTGCTTCGCGAGGGACATTATAAATCAAGCCAATCGGGGCCAAACAACCTGCAGCGGATGAAAGGCAACCTCCTTCCTACTGACGATCCCTATAGCCCGTCCCCTTTTCCAGTCTCCCGAAAATTTTTCAGGAAAGTCTATTCGGATCCCGACTACGCCGCTTTTTTCCATCGTCCTCTGGATTGCGGCAAAGAAAAAATCTTCCTCCATTCTTCACGGCTGGATATCCTTCGGTCGGAGTAAAACAAAGCGGCTCTTGCGAGCCGCTTTGTTTTTATTCGGATGGTTTGCGGCTTATGGGATTTATCCGCAGGTGGTTATCAGGCCGAAGAGAATATTGAAAGGCGAGACGCAATAAAGGTTCAGGTAATCGAAGATAAATCCGCCGACCAGGAACAGGATGCAGAGCACGATCAGCACCAGGCAGCCGATGAGCAGCGGGTTGCCTCCCTTCTTGGGCGGCGTGGCGGCGTATTGCGGTGCCGGAGCGGCATATTGCGGCGAAGGAGGCGCCGGCTGGCGTGTGGCCGCCTGCCGGCCGGAGGCCGCCACCGTGGGAGTGGCGCCCTCGCCCTGGAAGGAGAGCACCACGTTCTCGCCAAATCCGACCTCGTCACCGGGCGCCAGCGCGCGCGGCGAGGTGATCCGCTGGCGGTTGATGAACGTGCCGTTGGTGGACCCGAGATCCTCCAGGAGGAACGTCCCGCCGCGCCGGGAGATTCGTGCGTGGTTGCGGGAAATTTCCGCATCCTGGATGACAATATCGTTGCCGGCCTCGCGACCGACGCTCATCGAGTCCATATTGAGTTCGAACACCTTGCCGGGGTTGGGTCCCGCGTTCATTACCAGACGATACTTGTCACCAGCCATAATCTCCTCCTGGGGTAGGGGATATTGGGAGTGTACACTCGGCGGTGCGGGAAGTCAAACGCAGGAAGCCCGCGCCGGACACCACCAGGTTTGCAACCGGATGAGCTTTCTAATGTAAATTGAGACCCGTCAGGTCTTCCAGACTAGTCAGGTCTTCTTATCACCGGAAGACTACCGAAAAAATTTCGTTTCCTCTCACCGGGAACGCTACTTCCCCTCCCCGCCCCACCCGCAGCGCCCGCATTCGCTCCTCCGCCAGGCTCACCCGCTCGGCATGCGCGAAGGCGCGCCACGGGCGGATCGTCACCCGGTTCGGCTCGGACACGGCATTCCACCCGCGCACAAGGATTCCGCGCCCGTCTTGAGTCTTTTTAATCGAGCTGATCTCAAACGCCGCCGGCGTCACCCCGACGAATGAACCTTCCGGCGCAAGAATGCCGCGGTGGGCGTCGGTCTCCACCGCGCGCAGCGGCGCCGCGAAGGCGCGCGCTTCCCGCGAAGCCGCGAGCCAATCTCCCGCGTGCGGGATGATGGCGTAGTCGAAGGCCCACTCCCCCTGCATCTGCGCCCCCGGCAAAGGAAGCATCGGCCCGGCATGCCCGGATCGCGCTGGAAAATCGTCCCGCGAAAGCCAGCCCACGCAGCGCATCAGGGTCAGCACGATTTCCCGGCCCCCCGCGGCCTCCACTTCCGGCAGGCCGCGGTTGGCGATCATCAGCCCGCGCTTTTCATCCGACAGATCGGTGAATTCGCGCTGGGGTACTTCCGGCCGCCAGCGCTCGATCCAGTTCGAATCGTCCGCAGGCGGAGAAACGTCGCGGCGGACCACCTCGAAGTGACCGTCGTATCGCGCAACGGGTCTCCCCGCCGGTAATCCATCTCCGAATGGAAAATGCACCCGCAGGCGGTGGTCCTGCGCGGCATTGGCCATCACGGTATGCACGTCGGCCCGCGGAACGCCGGGATACAGCGTGACCCGGGTTGTGATCGGAATGCTCATGAGTTTTCGTCCGCGGCGTTTCCGGTCCGCGCTCAGGGCGGCCGGTACTTTCATTTCCAGATCCATTTCCAACATCTGCTCCGCCGCTGCCTTTCGCACCCGCACCGCCTTCCGCCGCGCGCCGATGACCGCGTCCCGCGCGGGTGGGCAATACTTATAACTGTCGCCGCAATCGCCGCCGTCGAGGAAGCGGTTCAACCCGCGATACGCGAAGCCGCTGCGTTCATCGAGCATCATGATGGTTCCATCGCCGGCCGCCGAAATACGCAGGAATTCGTTCTCGATAACCGGCGGTCCGCCGGATCGGGCCAGACGTCCGATTAAAAATTTTCCGAAAGCCGTTTGCGCCAGCCTCAATCCAAGCGGCATGAATGCGCGTGCAACCGGATGGATGGAAACCGCAGCCGGAGCCGGAACCGATTTCTTACGCAGAGAAAACGTTTTCCAACCGTAGCCGGGTACCGCGCCGGCAATAAACACAACCCGGGTCGCGGTTGCGCCCCGCGCGCGGATATGGAATTTCGCAATGGACCGATCCGCGAGATATTCCCCGAAGCCGTCCACCGCCCGCTTCCACGCATCGGGGTTCGGTGAAGCGTCCTCCGCCATGACGGCATCAACGTGGAGCAAATCCCCTTCCCGGCGGAAACGGATGCCGCGCAGCGCCAGATTGCCGGCCCGCCCCTCGTGCAGCGCGCCGACGATCCCGCGCAGGCTGGCAGGATCCAGAACAACATTGATCAGCTCGGCCGCGACGCCTGCGGCCGCTTGGTGCGGAATAACCGTCCCCGTTGCATCCACAATCTCGAATGAATCCCAATCGTCGGGCGGATGCACCTCCGCCTCCACCCGGTCTGTGCGCGGACCGGCCGCCGGGTTGAAGACCACAAGAGCCTGCGCGCCCGCCCGGGTGTCGACCGCCGCGGAGAGCGCCGCCAGGCTTGCACGGACAACCTCCCCGCCGATTTGCTCCGCCTGGGCGAAGCGCAGCTTCATCTCCTCGTGCACCTCGTCGATCGAACAGCCGCAGATCGAATCATGCGGATGATTTTGCATCAGAAACCGCCAGGCGGCATGCAGCGCCCCCGACGGGTTGCGGACGAGCGGGTCGGCCGCCGCGGCCGCCGCACCGCGCCTCCCGGCAACAACAGACGCATAAGCCGAGAAGGGCTCCGCCCAACGCTCCAGGAGCGTCTCGCATTCGCGGTTGCGTTGCTTGATCCACATGCGCGTGGATAAAACCCCGGGCAGGAGGTGGTGGCGCTTGGGGGAACGCACTTCTCCTGCGATGACCGGAAGCGCCGCCTTGCGGTTGCGGACCGCGGAGGAGACAGCCGCAAAATATTTCGGCAAGGTGGAATGAATCAGCCGGTCGCCTTGGAGATGACCCGCCGCCGAGCGGACCGCGGCCGAGGTGTCGGGCGGCGGCACCATGTGGTCGGTGCCGTGCATCAGCAGGAGGTCCTTCACCGCAGAATGCGGCCGCAGTGAATCACGCCGCGCGGCCACCTCACGGGCGAAAAGAGCCGGATCGGCGGTGGGCAGGCCGGCGGCGTTGTCGTAGCCGTCGCGCAGATACGCAGCCAGCACGCGCGAGCCGTCCGGCGACTGCCACCAGACCTCGCACGGCTCGTCGGAAAGCCCGCGCCGGAAGGCGGCCCACTCGATCCCGAACCCGCGCAGGATCTGCGGCAGTTGCCCGATGTGTCCGAAGGGATCCGGTGTGTAGCCGACCGGCATGCGCGCGCCGAACCGCCGGGAAAGCCGCTCCCCCTCCAACAAATTGCGAATCGTAGCCTCGGGGCTGACCAGGAATTCGTCCGGCAGGATGTGCCACGGGCCGATCAGGATTCTTCCCGCGCGAATGTGGCGCCGGAGTTCCGCTTCGCGCTCCGGGCGGATTTCGAGGTAATCCTCCAGAACGATCGTCTGACCATCAAGCATGAAGTATTTGTATTCCGGATCCCGCGCCAGCAAGTCGAGCAGGCCGTCGATCAGGCGGACGAGCTGCAGGCGGAAAGCCTGGTAGGGCTTGTACCACTCGCGGTCCCAGTGCGTGTGCGAGATGAGATGCAGCGTTGTCACAGAACCTCCATCAACTCGCCGAAGAATACCCTACCTCCCTGAAGAGCACTGTTCCCCCATTTGCCTTCGGCAAATGGGGGAACCATAGGGGGGAAAGTCAGCTTGGATTCACGTTGTCAGCGCGGAAAGAATTTCCTCCCAATACTTGAAGATCAACAGGTGGCCCTCCCCCTCAAGAAAGTACGTGCGGGCGTCCGGCAGCGCGCGGGCGACGGCACGCGCCATGCCGATCGGTGCGTCGCGGTCCAGCACACCGTGCCAGATGTGGACCGGCATGCGAATTTCACCGAGGGAAAATCCCCACGGGTGGACGAGCAGAAATCCCTCCCAGGCATGTCCGCGCATGCCGGAGCGGAACGCTTCGCGCGTGCTCTCGAGGCAGACCTGCAATCCGCCCGGCATGGCCAGCATGGCGTTATCCGGATTGGCCGGGTTGCGCGCGTCGGGATGGACAAACTCCCCGGGATGATCCTTGGCGCGCCGGAAGACGAAAGACATTGCCAGCCGGAACATCGGCCAGGGGAGGGCGCGGCCGAGGGTGAACCCGAGTCGATTCTGCAGGATGATTCCGTCTAGCGCGCCGGGCGCATCGACCGGGCCGAGCCCGGAGATCACGCCGACCGCGGTCAGTCGTTGCGGGATGAGAGCCGCGCAAGCCAGCGCGTACGGTCCGCCGGCGGAGTGGCTGCACACGGCGAAGCGCTCCAACCCGAGCGCGTCGGCCAGCGCGCAAACATCGGCCGGCCAGTCACGGATGCGGCGGCCGGGTTGAAACGATGAACCGCCGAAGCCGGGACGATCGACTGTGATCAGGCGCACGCGCTTTCGCGCGGTGAGGTCGTCGAGCGGCGGACGGAAAATGCGCGAGCCTGGAATGCCATGGAAAAGGAAAACCGGCTTGCCGCGCGGGTCCCCGTACTCGGCGTACGCCAGCCGGCGGCCATCTTTCAAGGAAACCGATTCCATTACAATCTCACCTTTTCCAGGGTCAGGCTGCGCGCTTCCTCCATCGCCGCCGGGCGGATGCGGATCGGGAAGCGGTTATGCAGCGGCGAGAGCCGCGCACCCGCCGCCGACGCGCCCCAAACAACCCACACCACCGGACGCAGGCGGCCGGTCATGCCGACCGCTTCCTTCAATTCGCCCAGTGTCCCATCGTCCCATCCACCGGCCAGGCCGTAGAGGAACATGTAGACCGGGAACGACGGCAGGATCGCAAGGAATAAGAGCAGCATGCTCGTCACCTGATCGCCGCGCCAGATCCAGACGGTGACCGCGTGCAGGATCAGCCAATGCGCAGCCCCCGCCAGAAGCGGAGCGATAATGGATTGATGGAGGTAGATCTTCTGCGGAAAACAAAGTTTGTGATTGACGACGAACGCGGCGATTCCCTTGCCCAGGAGACCGATGAAGTAGGCGATGATCAACGCGGGTACCTGGTAAAAAGCGAGCAACACAAACAGGAAGAACACCCGCGTGGTTTGTTCCCCGAAAGTGAGGATGGTTTTCAAATAGGGTTTGTTCGCCCCAAGCTGGACGTTGTCGCCCACCCACGAGAGGTATTGGATCGCCCCCCACACCGCCAACGGCACCACATAAATCGCCGAGCGGTGAAACTCCGGTTCGGTGGCCCCGAGCAGGAAGCTCGGCGCCACCGCCAAGAGCACCGCACCGATGAAAGCGCTGGTCAGACCGCCCCACTTGTAGCTCATCGCCGCGTAATAAGTGGAAAGGATCCGCTTGCCGTGCGAGACGGCTTCCGAGATCGCCGCCATCACCCCGTCGGTGAGCGTCTGCAGCACCTGGTAGGCGAACAGGAAATTCTGCGCCAGCACCCAGTTGCCCCACACCTCGGCGTAATTGATCAGCCGGTTTTGAGTGATCCAAATCTCAGCCGCCTGTCCGCCGGTCCAAGCCGCCGAGGCGAGCATATCGAACACGCCGAACCCGAATGCCTTTCGCACCACGCCCCAATCGAAGTGGGCGAGGAACAGTACCCCGGCGTTGTATCCCAGCCGCCGGTAGAGCCCCCATCCGACGAGGAAGGTAAGCAGGTAGGCGGTATACGCTGCAATCCCCATCCCCAGCAGCCCGCCCATCGACGCGCCGAACGCCGGATGAGTCCGGCCCCAGGAGTACATCAGCCCGACAAACATCGGCTGGACGAGCACCGGCATGACTACATAAAGCAGGATATCCAAGATGCGGGCCGCGTCCTGGCGTTGGAACCCGGAGAGCGCGTGACGGAAGACTTCGTAGAAGCCGGGCAGCTGGATCGCCGCATGGACGATCACGCTCCAGGCGTACAGTGCATAAGCCGAATTCGGCACCACGCTGCTGGCCAACCCGACGACGAGCGCCACCTGCACGGCTCCCGACAGCGCTTGCCACCAGACGAACACCTGGCAGAACTGGATCCCTTTCTTCGGATCGTGCACGCGGTATTCCGAAAGGAATTTAATCAGCGCCGTGCTGGTGCCCATGTCGAAGAAATACCAGGCCAGGTTGAAGAATTGAGTCACCCGGCCCCACAGGCCGAGCGCCTGGGCCGAGGGGAGGATGTAGGTGGGCAAGATCAGGTTCTGATAGATGATCAGCGGCACGAAGAGGATTAAACCGAGCATGAGGCCGATGAGGAATCCCGAAAGCGGCCGTTCGAACCCGACCTTCTCCCACGCGTCCGATTTTTTCTCCCCGGCTTTCGCTTGGATCGGCCGGCGGGAGATCTGGTCGAGTGCTTCCGGATGGCGCAGGCTGTAGCGGCGAACGAAGAAGAAGATGCCGAACGTGATCAAAATAAGAATCGCAAGGATTGCCCAAAGGATGTTGCGGTCGCCAGCGTGAGGCACGGGCGAGCCGGGATACTGCGCGAAATCCTGCAGCGCCCCCCCCGCGGCGCGCGTCACGAGGTGGTAGATCAGGTAGTTGTAATAAGCCCACTCGCGGAACTGCGGATTGTCATTCGCCCCGAGGAAAAAATCCACAACGTAGGTTTTTCGCGCGGGGTTGCTCCAGATCAGCCAGCCGCCGTCTTCATACCCGGTCACCAGCGGTTGGACGCTCGAGACGGGCGTCTCGATTCGAAATCGCTCGCGTACCTGGGGCGAGCCGTTCCAGATAATCTGCCGGCTGATCGGATCATTGATCCCGGAAATAACCTCGAGGCTGACCGCCGTGTCGGCGGCTTGGAACTTGACCGGGATACCCGTTGCCGTGCCGAACGCATCGGACGAGATATCCGGCCCGAGGATGAGGACCAGCCCGGCGCCGCCAGCAAGGCGTTTGGCTACCAGGCCTGGATCCGGAATCGCCCCGTTCAGTAAAAGAACATCCGCCTGGGATGGATCGTCCACTATAAAAAATACGCCCCGACCGGCAAGATCCAAAGCCGGGCTCACGGCGGACGCATCTCCGGCGATGTATACCCGGATGGCAGAGGATGCGCGAACCGGCGTCGCCCGGGCGAGGAATAGAAGCGGGAGAAGAAACAACAGTATCCATCGGCGCATGACGGAGGTCCTCTTCTTCAGAATTGAATCCGCATCAACTTTCCAGCATTGCACGATGGTACAACCTGTCATAGTTCTTGGCAAATCT
>Ga0315282_10014085_pt1 | contig 11950 bp, 9 predicted proteins | sample YL17G07_20_MG_FD_203693 | JGI IMG/M metagenome (GOLD analysis project Ga0315282, IMG submission 203693) | Sediment microbial communities from Yellowstone Lake, YNP, Wyoming, USA - YL17G07_20 | ecosystem: Environmental > Aquatic > Freshwater > Lake > Sediment | place: USA: Wyoming | collected... | reverse complement strand
GTGCTGCAAGACGTGGCCGCACTCGTGGGCCGCCACGGCGAGGCTGGCCACTGAGCGGTTGGCGTAGGTGCTCTCGGACAGGTTCACCTGATGAGCCGCCGGGTCGTAGTGATCGCTCAGCTCGCCGGGAACAGAATCCACTTCAACGCCCGCCACGTTGTTCAGCCGCAAGATGCGTCGTGCGACATCCGCACCGCTCAGCCCCGCGTGCGAAGGCACTTGACGATACTCTTGGAACGTCGATCTCACCCTCCACTGCGCCCAGATCGCCAGCGCCAGCGCGGGAAGCAGGAGGATGAAGGTCCAGTCATAGAAGAATGGGAACATAGGGTACACGCCTCCCTTGAACCGAAGAGCCGTTCACGCGCCGTATTGTCGTCACCGCGCGACCCCGCTGCCCACGGCGCACCCGGACACCCTGTCGGGATCGCAACATCTGAATATACGAACCGGGCGCGCCGACTCCATGTGGCCGGGCTGATCCCACACGACGCTTTCCAGTGGGGCACGCAACGGGTCCGCATCGGTTTCTGGGGAGTAATTACGCCAAAGGTGGGTCCCTCGTTCCCGTGACATCCGGTGTGGGGCGCGCGATCTTTGCGCGGCAGGCGGCGCGGAATTCCAGCCGTATCATTATACGGAGCCGCGTTCACCGGTAGCGGAGATTCCCTCTCCTCTGCCTCCTTGCTCCGGTGTGCTCGTGCTCCTTTCGACGAACGGACTCAGTATTGCCATGCCGAAGCGATTCATTCCCCGCGACGCATACGCTCGAAAAGCAGTCGAGACGGGCTATCTCGCCCGCAGTGCGTTCAAACTTGAGGCCATTGTCGAGAAGTTCGGTGTGCTGAAGCCGGGCGATAGCGTGCTCGACCTCGGCGCCGCTCCCGGGAGTTGGCTTCAGGTGGCATGTGAGGTGATTGGCCCCAAAGGACGCGCCGTAGGCGTGGATTTAAACCCCATCGCCTTCACGGCGGACAATGTGCGGACGCTCACCTGTGACATCCTGGCGCCGGAGTCTCTTCGACTCATTGAACCGTTCGGGAGATTCGACGTGATACTGAGCGATGCAGCGCCGAAGACCACCGGCATACGCGGCCACGATCAGGCACAGTCCCTCGCCCTTGCCGAGCGAGCGGTGGAGATTGCCCAATCGTGCCTCCGCCAAGGCGGCGCGATGGTGGTGAAGGTCTTTGAGAGTGCCGATACGTCTCGGCTTCAGAAGCGCATCGAGAAGCTGTTCAGGAACGTGTATCGGTACAAACCCCCGGCCTCGCGTGATCGGAGCTATGAGACGTATCTTGTCGCCCTGCACAAGAGATAGTGTAGTGGTGGCACCTGACCGATGGATGCTGGCTCGTAGGGGCGAACCTCTTGATGTCGATCTCCCCGACGACTCCGCTTGAGGTTATGACGCAGGTGCGGTCGGGGCATTGGATGAGGCCGTAGGTCTGACCAAGCTCATGCAGCGCTTCCTTCACCGCGCGATCGTACGGCACCGACGGTGACTCCGCCAGGGCAATCCAGCTACAGAACACCGCACACTGGCGAGGACGCGGTGAGTTTCGTATGTTACGAGTACGTCTGTCCTCCGAGAACGGTTTCCCCCATTCGTCGCCGCCTTGCCGCGCGGGAGGTGTATGGGTCAACTGTGTTCGGCTCTTTCCGGTAAACCCCACAGTACAACACCCAGGACACGGACTCTCGCCGCCTGTGTGGCGGTGGTGGCTCTGCTGTTCTCCGCACGGTCCGGACAGGGCCAGCCGCTGACGGTTGATCTGGACGGGGACGGTCGTCTGGATCTGCTCGTGCCCGACGCAACGTCGCCTCAGGGGTTCTTCGTCGCTGAGGCCGACGGTGCGGCGTTGTTCGGATCCGTGGGCACGGGTTCCAAAAGCGCACCCGATCGGCGCTCGCCGGCGCTCATCGTCTGCGACTGGAACGCTGACGATCTTCCTGACGTGCTCACCCATCGCGCGGGCGAGCCGCTTGCTCTCTGGCTCAACCAAGGCGGCCGCCGCTTCGCACAGGACGAGCAGTTCGGCGGGCAAGTCGGCATAGCGTGGCAATCCGTACAGATCGCCGATTTCACCGGCTCGCCGTACCCCTCCCTCGTCGGTCGGACCGACTCCTCCACTGTCGTCGTCATAGAGCGTCGGGACGCTCACACCCTCGAATGGTCGTACTGGCGAGAACCCGAACTGGGCGCGGTGACGGTGGAAGATGCGGATGGGGACGGGCGCCTCGATGTGGTCGTCGGGTCCCGCGTCAGGCTGCGGACGGTCGCCGGTTGGAGCGGCGAGTGGGTTGACTGGGCATCATTTCCGGAGCAGCAGACGGTGCGTCTGCGGCTCGTCGGACCGCCGGGTAATCCGAGGTCGCTCGGGGCGCGCGTGACGCTCCTGGCGCCCTTTGGAGACCAGACCCACTGGCTGTTCCCGCCCCGCTGGAATCCGGTGGACCCTGTCCTGGAGCTTGTCCTTCCCACCCGCACCGCAAGAGGGCGCGCCGGAATCGTCGTCCGGTGGCCGGACGAGACGTACGCGACGACCGCCCGCGAGCTGCAACCGGGCAGCTACGAGCTGCGCGCCGTTCCCCCGTCGGTGGACCCGGCACCGGAGTGGAGTGCCGGGGAGTCGCGCTCCCACGTGCGCTGGCACCTCGCCTCACCGGTCACCTCACCCACGCGCGACTTCTGGACGGTGGTGCTCACCGGTGTGATTGCTGACCCTCAGCCGGTCGCCTTTGATGAGACAGGTCGGTGGGTCGACTGGCGGTCCCAAGTGCCCCTCGAGCCGGGGGAGTCGTGCATCCTCAGTTACGCCGGGAACCCGGTTTCCGTGCGCACCGTCCCGGCACCGGTCTCCAAGCTCCTTCGGTTCCCGGTTGTGCGCGATTCACTCCCGAGGGCTGACGGGCTCGTCATTGCCGACGCTGACGGGGACGGGACGGTGGACCTCATCGAGCGTCGGGGCCCGCTCGACAGCGGCACGTTCCGGATCACGTCGTTCCCCCTGCTTCTGGCCGGGGAGACAACCCGCGGGCGCTTCATTGAGGACCGTCTGGGCCACCGCATGTGGTGGCACATCGTACAGACTGCCCTCTGGAAGAAGCGCTCGACTTCGAACGAGGGACGCACCCAGCTGTGGGTCGACGGCGCCCCGCCGGACCGCATCCGGAACTGGCAGCACGTGCTGACAGACGTAACCGGAGACGGACGGCTCGACCTCGTTGCCCTGTCACCCAACGGTGCCGTGGAAGTGTACGAAGGGACCGACGGACGACCGTCGGGACGGCATCTGACCTCCGGCGGCGTGCAGATCGGCCCGGTGGGTCCCCGCGAGACAGCAACCTTGTCCGCCGTGAACCCGTTGTGGGAACCGATTGTCGTCACGGCCCTGCGCAGTGACGGTCCGTTCCGCCTCGGTGAGATCGAGCTGCCGATCCGCGTTGCTCCCGGTGACACGCTCTCGATTCCCATCCACATCTCGCCGCAACAGCACGAGAGCTTCGTCGCCCGGATCAGCCTTGAGAGCGAGCAGGTTGACCAGGGAACGACGGACATACCCGTTCAGGTGGCCATCGGTGTCCCGGCCGATGCGCCATTCCTCCGTATGACGTATGACTTCGGCGTGGTCCAGCGGGATTCGCTCGTCAGGGCAAGCGTGCGCGTCCCGTGGGTTCGGTTGCCGCCGGGCCCTGACGAACTGCGAGCGCTGCAAAGCGGCGATGCGCTCGTCACGGTGACGCCCACCCAGACGGAACGCGACACGGTCCGCCTGAACATCGACTTCGTCGCCCTCGCCGTCGGCGAGGTGAGGGTCTCCTGCCCGCTTCGGTGCGGCGAGATCGGCCTGCGTGCGACGGGAGTGGACACGATCCCACCGCCGCCGACCACACCGGCAGTTCGTCTCAGGCGAGACAGCGTGATCGTCCGCTGGTCGCCGGCGGATGCTCCCGATCTCGACCACTACGAGGTGGAGCGCCTCGAGAACGGCGAGGCGCGCCGATGGGTCGTGGACCTTGACACGACCTGGCTCGACAGGGGTCTCAGCGAAGGACAGAGCAGAGGTTACGTGGTCACCGCGGTCGATGTGACCGGCAATCGGGGCACTTCGGACACGGTCTTCGTCACGCGTCCCGACGAGACGCCGCCGACAATCACCCTGGTTGACCCACCTCCGGGCGCCCACGATGTCGCCTTGCGGCAGTTGATCCGGCTGGTCATCGCCGATTCCCTGACCGGTGTTGTGCCGGACAGCCTGCGCCTGTGGGTCGATGGCAGTGAAGTTCCCCGCGAGTACCTGCGGATCGAGAAGAAGCCATACCGCTGCGATGTGACATATCGGCCTGGGATGTGGCCGCTGGGCGCCACCGTGGGCGTCACCGCGAGCGCGGCGGACTCGGCGAAGCCCCCGAACGTCCAGCGATGGACCGGTTTCTTCACCACCGTGGCCGATACCGTCGTGCCAGTGCTGTGGCTCGTCAGTGCGCCGCCGGTGCTCGGCGAAGGCGGGACCGTTCGAGCCGCGCTCTCGCTGCCAAGTGACCGGGAGCTCGTGCGGGCGGATCTGATCATTCGCCCCGCCGGTCGCAGAGAGACGCAGGTGCTCTCCGCCCAGGTGCGCGGCGGCCAGATCGAGGTGGATGTACCCCCGGCGCTCAGTCCGGCATCCGGTTTCTTCTACCGATGGATGCTCCAGACCAACCGGCGGACGTACGAGTGGCCGGATGATGCCGCCAATCCGTGGAGATCCTGGAGGTTCCGGCTCTCCGATGAAGTGTCGTTCTGGCCACGCTCGGGCAGTCGTGGCTCCGGGCGCGCGTTGCTGGCGTCTCCTGTGATCGCCCAGGATGGCGATGCGCTCTCGCTGCTGCGGGCGGACTTGCACCATGACCCCAGCCGGGCGCGGCTCTACGGATTCGACGCCGCAAGGCAACGATGGATCGCGCAGGACGACCTCGGACCGGTGAGCATCGGCGACGCGGTGGCCATGACGTGGCAGGAAGCGGCGCCGGTGGTGCAAACGAGCGCCGGAGAGACCGTCGCCCTCGATTCCGCGCAGACTATCACTCTCTACCCGCGCTGGAACCTCGTCGGTCAGCCGTTCCCCTACCCGATCTCCTGGAGGAAGGTGCGACAGGCCAATGCCGACCTGCCGATTTCCGGCCTGTGGGTGGAACGCGAAGAACTCGCGCTGACGGACGTCTGGAACGCGTGGGAAGGAGCCTGGATATGCCTCGCGTCGCCGCGACCGCGAGAACTTGTCATCCCGCCCGGCGATACGGTCGTTGTCACCGGCGAAGCGGAGCGTCAGCCCAGAAAGAGAGCCGTCCCGGTGTGGTTCGGGGATCAGCAGGCTCAGACGCTGACGTTGCTTCTCATCTCCGTGCGTTCCGGGAGTCGCGCCGTCGGTGACATTTCCCTCGGATGGAACACGCAAGCGAACGACGCGTACGATCCGCTCGACATTCCTCTACCCCCAACACCCGACAGCGCCCTCGTCGTCCGTTTTCCGCACCACGATTGGCAGCAGAACCCCGGGGGTTATGCAGTTGACTTGCGAAAGCCGGCGCGCGGCGGCCTCTGGCGGCTCGCCATCGACACGGACGGCAGTTCGCCGGTGATCCTGAACTGCACCTTCGTCGTACCACCACCGCCGGGCGTCACTGCCGACCTGATCGACCTCATGACGCAGGATAGCGTGCGCCTCGGTGCTTCGACGACTTCGTACACCCTCGCCGATGTCGCCCGCTTCCCAGTGCGGGAGCTCGCCATCGTGCTCGGCGACGATGAGTTCCGTGAATCGCTCGCACAGGAGAAGCTCCTCGCTCCGAGCAAGCTCATCCTCTACCAGAACTACCCGAACCCATTCAACCGTGAGACCACCATCACCTACTCGGTCCCCGCCCAGCCCGAAGGCGCCGATCGTCTGCGCATCGTCATCTACAACATGCTCGGCCAGCCGGTTCGCGTGCTGCACGATGGCGAGGCTTCCTCGGGCGTGCACACGGTGACGTGGGACGGGCTTGACGATCAGGGCGGGGCGATCAGCTCCGGTCTGTACTTCTGCGAACTCACCTGCGGGCGCGAGCGCCGCCTCCAACGGCTCATCTACTTGCGGTGAGGGCGTTCCTGGCGAGACCGCAGGGCGGGTCGCGCTGAGCCGGGGGAACGCTTTCCGGATGCCGCCGGTCCGGAGTTTGAACGCTCGCCGTCACCTGAACACCTCGGGAGACCACGCGTGGAACGGGCGCGCTTCGTGAGAGAGATTAGGTACTGCCCGGGAAAAGAGCCGCAAGAGTGGGTCTGCGAGATCATTGCCATGGATCCGCCCCGCCAAGCGCGGCTGCGCTACGTTACCGACCGGGTCTGGGTCATCGAGGGCACCGAGTTGCCGGTCGGGACCGTCACCGACGCGATGTACTGGTCCGACCGCCCGTACCACGTCTGGAAGTTCACCACAGCCGACGGAAGGCATCTCGGCTATCGGTTCGACATCTGCACTGACACGTTCATATGGCCGGAGAAGCTCGTCTGGACCGACCTCGAACTCGACCTCTGGATTCCCCGGTCCGGTGAACCTCACTGGCAGGACGAGGACGAGATGATACAACTGGTCCGCATGGAGCACCTGAGCCAGGAAGAACTTGCCTTCGTCGAAGAAGGCCGGAAGCGCCTCGAACGCGACTGGCGGAACGTCATCAGAGAGGTGTACGGGGATTCCGTGTAAGCGTTGTGAAACGGAAAGGAGGCGTATGATGATGGGGAAAGTGCTCGCGACATGGGCCTTTGAAGCTGCCTGGATCGTCGTCTGGATGACCGGATGCGCCGCAGGAGTCCGTGCCACCGAGGAGAAACGCCACGCTCCCACCGTTCGGCGGCACGCCGTCTGTATTCGCCCCACCGATGTTGCCCCGACGCCCGGTTCTGCGACCTTGACGAGCGGATTGCAGGACCAGTCCCTTCTCGATCATATGGGCCAGGATAGTCCTCTCGTCGGGTACGCCCACACGCACCGGCTCAAGGTCATCCGCCAGACCTACATTCCGGGCGGCACGCACCACCCACACCACCATGAACGCGCCGAACAGGTATACTACATCCTCAGCGGGAAGGCTCGCGTGCGTCTCGGCGAGGAAGTCTTTGAAGTCGAGGGCGGGACAGTACTCTACATCCCGCCGATGACCGAGCACCAGATTTGGAACATCGGCGATGCCCCCCTCGTGAACCTTCTCATTGATGTCACCCTCGATGAGGGCGAAGAACTCGAGTGATCGGACGAACGGGCCGGGGCACACGAAGCTCTGTTTTGCGAATGCTCTACGCATAGCGTGTCCTACGAACTCTGTAACGGCGAACTGCGCGTTATGCATGTGAAGAAATGCGGGGAATTCGGTGACTGATCGGCCGGCATGGTGGTTCGGCGAGACGAAAACGACTGCCGCATTGCGTCATCTTCCAGATTTCTGGTTCGCCACCGGATGAGGAACCCATCACATGCCCGAAAGCCGCGTTTCCGCCCATCCGACGCGCCGATCTGCTACCGTGCCGGGCTGGTCTCTGAGGCGCTCGGCGACGGTGAAGCTGCGAAAGCGCACTGGCGCAACGGTGTGAGCGAGGCACACCACCCGATCCCGTCGGTGGAGCGGTTCTACGTGGAGTGCTGCCGTTGGAAGCTCGGTGAGCAGGTGCAGGCGGTGGCGAACCTCGGTGCGGTCCGGCATGCGATCAGAGCACGCGCCGAAGGGACGAAGACGTCGGCGGAGGACCTTCTCCTCCTCGGTCTCGTGGAGAAGGCGCTCGGCGACAAGCGTGCCGCTCGCGCGGCATTCGAAGAGGCCCTTACGCAATCGCCCGGTCACCCGGTCGTGGTGCGGGAATTGCGGCGGATGAATGCCGGAGCGTGAGGGCCCGTCGTGGTGGAACGGGAACGCCCGTACGACATGGCCCGGCGGGGGTCCTTCTCTCGAATGGTACACGGACAGGCCGGAGGCAGATGCCTCCGGCCTGTCCTCGTGGAAACGCGTGCGGTTCTCGTCAGGTCTGAACGGTCACGGAAGCGAGAGCGCTTCGTTCGGACACTCGTCCACGCAGGCTCCGCACTCGTTGCACTCGTCCTCTTTGACGACTGCGTGCTCTTCGACCGAAATTGCCTCTGTAGGGCAAACCTCGACGCACTTCTTGCAGGCGTCGCAGGCTTCCTGGTTGACGATGACTGCCATAGAACCCATCCTGTTCATGAGGTGATGCGATCGCCGTGCCACCGTGACACGACGGCGACCGGAGGACCCGGTCTGGTATCCATGGAGAAGAGGAAACGACGGATGACCCTTGCATGCGCGCGGGAAGCGCCTGGTGAAACTGAACCGGATGGCCTCTCAGAACGCAGATGTCCGTCTGCCCGGCATGACGCCGACCGCGATTGTCATCCCGAGCGCCGACGAGGAGTCCGACGACCGATGGCCGTTTCCCGTGCGCACCGGCTCAGACCTATCACACGAGGTTCACCTCTCCGCTGTCACCAATCACGAACCGGTTGACCGCGGGCATCTCGTGCCCACGAGTCAGCCGCACGCCCTTCCCGATCAGGCTGGAGCCGATCCGCGTCCTGATGCCGCTGATGACGCTTCGTTCCATGACGATGCTGTACTCGATCTCACTGCTCTCGATGAGCACGTCGCGCCCGATCGAGGTGTACGGACCGATGTACGCGTCCCGGATCACCGCGCCGGGACCGACGATGACCGGCCCGCGGATGATGCTCCGCTCCACATTCCCCGTCACGTCGATGATCACTTTCCCGACGATGGAGGACTCCTTGTCCACCTGACCCTCCACCCACGATTCGCGGATCGCTTCGAGGAGAAGTCGGTTGAGGTCGATCAGGTCCTCCGGTCGTCCGGTGTCTTTCCACCAGCCGCTCAGGAGCATCGGCGCGACGGGAAGTTCCTGCTTGATGAGCACCCGGAGCGCGTCCGGCAGTTCGAGCTCGCCGCGCGGGGATTTCTCGATCGCCGAGATGGCGTCGAAGATACGGTCGTCGAAGATGTAGATACCGGCGACGGCAAGATCGCTCTTCGGCTCGTCGGGTTTCTCTTCGAGCCCGACGATCAGCCCATTTTCGATCTCCGCTATGCCAAACTGTCGCGGGTTGTCGGTCCGATGGAGCCCCACCATCGCCGCCGGGCGAGCGGCGCGGTACTTCTCCAGCAGCGTTCTCACGCCGTTCTCCACCATGATGTCGCCGAGCACCATGATGAACGGCTGACCATTCGCCCACTCTCTCGCCAGAGATACTGCATGTGCCGTGCCAAGTGGGTTATCCTGCACGATGTAATCCACGTTCACACCCCATCGCGAACCATCGCCGACCTCGCGCATGATCTCGTGCCGGTTCACGCCGACGACGATGCCGATCTGATCGACGCCGGCGTCCTTGAGCATTTCGATGGTGTAGTAGATGATGGGCTTGTTGGCGACGGGCAGGACGTGCTTGGCGGAGGTGTACGTGATGGGCCGCAGCCTGCTTCCCATGCCTGCACAGAGCACCAGACCTTTCCTGATCATGAATCCCTTTCCACGTGTGCGCCCTCGATGGCGAAACTGCCAACGGGAGGGACACGAAGCCACATGCCAGGTTCGGGTGGATGTCGCACTACAGGTGGCTCAGGGTGAGATCGACCGTGTCTCCCGCCTGAATGCGCCTGCCCGGCGGAATGGACTGACTGACTACCGAACGCGGAAGCAGATCGTCGTTCTGCTCGTAACGAATGGCACCCACCCGGAGGCCGAGCAGTTCCATGTAGCGCTTCGCTTCGTCGAGGCTGCGCCCGGTCAGATCGGGCATCTCGGGAAGGATGCTGACTTTGAGGTCCATCCTCGACCCGCGCGGCAACATCGAACCCGGAGGCGGCGTCTGTTCGCTGACGAACGGCTCCGAGCGATCCTCATTCGTTCGGAGCACGTACCTGACCCGACCGACCTCGAAGAACTGCTGTTGCAGTCGCAGCTTGGCCTGGGTGGGAGACATGTTCCGCAGGTCGGGAGCCGGGTAGAGCTGAGGACCCCGACTGATGGTGACGCGCACGCCTCGCCTCTTCTTCACGGCGAGGAAGGGAGGTGGATTCTGAGTTGCCACGTGGTTTGCCGGAACGTCGTCGTCCCACACGTAGTCGGTCGAGTCGTTGACGAAGGAGAGGCCGCTATCAAGCAGCGTGCGCTTGGCGACGGCCATGTCGAGCCCGTAAAGATCCGGCACCCGGACAATGGAGCGGTACGTCACCAGGGGCATCACCACCCAGTTCCCAACCACGAAAAGGAGGACTCCGCCGAGAAATGCCCCAGCCGCCACCAGGAGGAACCATCGCAAGTGCCGCTTGCGTTCCGTGCCGCTCGTTAGGGGCGCGGGATTGCGCGGAGGGATGGTGCTGCGAGTATCGAGAGGTGATGGACGCATCGCGTCATGCCCCTGCGCCGCGCTTCTGGATGCGGTTTCGCGCCATCTGTGCGGCGAGCAGGACGGCATCGACGAGACTGTCAGGCCGTGCGATGCCCTGGCCGGCGATGTCGAACGCCACGCCGTGATCGACTGACGTGCGGATGATCGGCAGACCGACGGTGACGTTCACGCCGTGCACCGACGCCCAGCGACCGCTTGGCCCCGGCTCGAACGCTACCGTCTTCACGGCGACGTGGCCCTGATCGTGGTACATCGCCAGCACACCGTCGAACTCGCCGGTCCGGGCGCGGGCGAACACGGTGTCGGGCGAGATCGGCCCGACGACGCGCATGCCGGCGAGCCTTGCCTGTTCCACCGCCGGGGCGATCTCCGTGATCTCCTCGTCCCCGAACAGGCCACCTTCCCCGGCGTGCGGGTTCAGGCCCGCCACCGCGATTGAGGGCGAGGCGATGCCGAGTTCCCGCAGCACATTGTCGAAGAGACGAAGCATCCGTACGATCCGTTCCTTCTCCACCAGTGCAATTGCCCCGCGCAACGAGCAGTGCGTGCTCAGATGCAGCACACGCCAGGCGTCGTGAACGAGCATCATCGCGTACTCGTCCGCCCCCAGCCGCTCGGCGAGATACTCCGTGTGGCCGGGATGTCTCACCCCGGCGCGATGCCACGCCTCCTTCGAGATCGGCGCGGTGACGATGGCATCAACTTCGCCCGCGAGCGCCATGTCGATGGCCCGATCAAGGTACTGCGCGGAAAGACGGCCCGCCTGGGGTGAGAGATGCCCCCACCGGACGGCATCGCTTGCTTCCCCGACGTCCACAACCCGTATCGGCTCGTCGTCCTTCGCCGCGCTCCAATCCTCCGGCAATCCCAGTTCCCGTGCCGTCCTCTCAAGGATGGACCGCGTGCCGACGAGCGTGAGCTGCGCCGCCTTCCGGACCACCGGCATTCCGCACACCGCGAGGCAGATCTCCGGCCCGATTCCCGCCGGGTCTCCCATGGTGATCGCCAGCTTCGGTTGCCGACTCATCTGCGAACGTCCCGTGTTCCCGTGATGGGTAACTGCGAAGCCCTCGTGTCGGGCTTGCGGGCGGAACTGGTGCTTACTTGCCAAATTCAGTGCTATTTTGAAGCCCGTCGTACTGGCCGTCGGCACTTCCGAGGGAACGTCGGACGAGCGTCATTGCTGAACCGGCTCCCCGGAAATGCGTCCCAGCAACTCGAGAAGCCCGCAGACGCTGGCCGCCGTACCGTTGCTCCCGTCATTCGGCTTCCAGTGCGTCTCGACATGGACTGCACCGCGGTACGGCATGCTCCAGAGGGCGCGAAGCTCCTCGATGAGATGCGCCTCGCCCCTGCCGATGCATTCCCAGCGCGTCAGACCGGTCTCCGGTTCGACCACCAACGCGTCTTTCAGGTGGACGTGGGCAACGTGCCTGCCCACCGCCTTCCAACCGGTCGGGAATGTCTCGCCGGAAGCGTACGCGTTGCCG
>Ga0315282_10014084_pt1 | contig 11952 bp, 6 predicted proteins | sample YL17G07_20_MG_FD_203693 | JGI IMG/M metagenome (GOLD analysis project Ga0315282, IMG submission 203693) | Sediment microbial communities from Yellowstone Lake, YNP, Wyoming, USA - YL17G07_20 | ecosystem: Environmental > Aquatic > Freshwater > Lake > Sediment | place: USA: Wyoming | collected... | reverse complement strand
AAAAGCCGCGCGGGGTGACAATGGCCCAGCGGTCGGTGGCCGGAGCAAGCTGAACGAGTGTGGCCAGCAACCTGGCGTCTCCGGCGGTCCACAGCCGCACGGCGCCGTCGCCGCTGCCCGAAGCGATACTGGCGCCGTCGGGGCTGGCGGCCACCGAATAAACCCAATCGGTATGGCCGGCGAGGTTGCCGAGCGTGGCGCCATTGGGGCCCAGCGCCCTCACCGACTTGTCGGTGCACGGGACAAACATCCGTCCGGCGGCGGCGTTCGCGGGAGCGCCCGCAGGCGGCGGACCCCAGACCACGCCCAGCGCCGAACACGCCCCGGTATCGATGGGCCGGGTTTGCCGGACGGCCTCCCGCCTCGGCGCCCGGTTGGTAGCCGATTCCCTCGATTCCTCGACGCTGGCGGTTCTCCAGATCCGGATGGCGCGTTCTTCGGCGCCGCCCACGGCAATGGCCAGAAACTCGCTGTTGGGGCTGAACGCCAGTCCGTGCACGCTCTCCGTGGAGGGTTGCGGCAGCTTCACGATGGGATTCCAGGTGCCGGCCTCCCAGACTTGAACCGTCCTGTCGATACTGCCGCTGGCCAGGAACCTGCCGTCCGGGCTGAAGGCGATGCCCGAAACCCAATCGCCATGCCCCTTCAGTTCCTTCACCAGCTTCTGATCGTCGGCGTTCCACACGCGGACCGCGCCGTTGGAGCCGCCGGCAGCCAGCAGCTTCCCGTCGGGACTAAAGGCCAGGGAAATGAACTCGTCCTTGGCCTCCGCGAGCGTGGCCGCAATCTTGCCGCTGGCGACGTCCAGCAGGCGCACCGCCCCGGAAGCGCCGGGCGTCCCCTCGGCCACCGCCAGGTTCTTGCCATCCTTGCTGAAGGCCACGGCGCGGACCCGGCCGCTCAACTGCCCAGCCCCGAGCCGCTGTGCGAGCCTGATTTCCTCCAGGTCCCAGACCAGCACCTCCTTGTAGCCGCCCACAAACAGCCGCTTGCTGTCGGCGGTGAAGGCCACAGCCGATATGGGGATCGCCGGGCCGGCGGTCACCACGCATTCCCCGGGCGTGGATTGCGGATTGTTCGGGTTCGGGATGCTGACCGGGATGGAGAAGGAGCGCTTTTCCGGAGCGACCGGGGCGGTCTTCTTCTTCCCGGCGGCCAGCGAGACCGTTGGTTCAACACAAAGGCACAAAGACACGAAGACACAAAGGAAAGCCACCAGAAAGCCGGAATATCCCCTGCTTGTGTCTTTCTTCGTGCCTTTGTGCCTTTGTGCCTTTGTGATCAAGACTCCGCCCCTACATGATTTCCGTGAGCATACCGCCGCTCTGCAGCGTGCCGCCGGCCACCGGGCTGACGTAGGCCACGCAGCCCTGGGGGTGGGGCAGGCGGCCGTTCGGATCGATCCCCAGCAGCCTGTAGATGCTGGCCGCCAGGTCCCACGGATACACGGGCCGCTCCCTGACGTTTTCACCCCGGTAATCGCTGGCTCCCAACAGCTTGCCGCCCTTGAATCCGCCGCCGGCCACCACCGCCGAGAAGCAGTTGCCGTAGTGATGCCGGCCGCCGAACCAGGGCGGCTCGAGGGCCACGCGCGGAGTCCGCCCGAACTCGCCATACCAGGTGACGATGGTGGTTTCCAGCAACCCGCGCTGCGCCAGGTCCTCGAGCAACGCCGCGAACCCGGCGTCCAGGATGGGCAGCTTCCTCTGCATGGCCTCGAAATTGGCCCGGTGCGTGTCCCATCCGCCGTCGTTGACGGTGATGAAGGGAACGCCGTGCTCCACCAGGCGGCGGGCCAGCAGGCACGACTGCCCAAAGGCGTTGGCCCCATACTTTTTCCGCAGCTCTTCCTTCTCCTCGGACAAATCGAAGGCCCTTCGGGCATCGCCCAGGATGAGGCCGTAAGCCTTCTCCTGGTAGGCCTGCATGGCCCGCAGCGGTTCCTGCTTCTCGGCTTGCCTGCCGAGCGCATCGACGGCCTCCAGCAGCGAGCGGCGTTCCTGGATGCGCTGCGCGGTCATGCCGCGCGGAGGAATGAATCCCTGCACACGGAACTGACTCGAGCTCGGGTCGCCGCCGGGGGCAAACGTCTTGTAATTGTTGCCGAGAAATCCCGCTTCGGAGAACCGTCCCAGGGGATTGGTGAGGGTGATATAGGGCGGCAGGCTTCCCTGGTAACCCGCTTCGCCCTTCTTGAGGGCCACGATGGCGCCGACCGCCGGATAGGCCAGTTCGGCGGTGGGCATGGTGCCCGTCTGCATGATGTAGGCCGCCGTTTCGTGGCTGTTGTTGTTGTGGGTCATGCTGCGGATGATGGTGTACTTATCCGCCTGCTTGGCCAGCAGGGGCAGCAACTCGCCAATGCGGGTACCCTGCACGGTGGTGTTGATGGCGCGGCGCAGCGGCCCGGAAAAGTCTTCGCCGGCTTCCGGCTTGGGGTCGAAGGTGTCGGTCTGGGGCGGGCCGCCGGCCATCCAGAGCTGGATCACCGACTTGGCCTTGCCTTCGGCCGCCCTCCCCTGGGCCTTCAACTGCAACCATTCCGCCAGGCTCAGTCCAATCGCGCCGGCCGCGCCCACGCGGAGAAACGAACGACGGCTACGGCCCTCGCGGCTCCACGTTGCTCTTCGGCCTTCGATGTCCACCATCGCGCTCACCGCCTCAACGAGGAGGAATTCACCACGGATGAACACGGATAAACACTGATGAATTCGACCGATGGCCTCCCCCTCCATCCGTGTTCATCGGTGTTCATCCGTGGTTGAATCTCCGTCTCAATGGTTAAACACAAACTCCTTCGCGTTCATCACGGCCCACACCATATCCTGCACCGCCTGGCCGCGCGCATTTTTGTTCTTGGCCAGGTAATCCAGCAGTGTGCGCTTTTCTTCGGCCGTCGGGAAGCGCGAGAGCGTAATCAGGTACAGTTCCTCGATCGTATCCTCATCGCGCCGGTTGCCTTGAAGCAGGCGCTTAATGCGCGGGCTGCCGGCAATCTTGCCCTCCAGTTGCTCGGAGTTAAGGAAGTAGAGGGCCTGCCGCAGGGAGATCTCCGAGTTCCGCTCCAGTTCGTAGGGCGTATCGCGCGGGGGCCGTCCGAACATGTCGAGGAAGGAGCACTCGGTGTTGCCGTCGGAAATCTGCGTGGCGCGGTATCCCTGCGGCCAGAACGAGAAGGGCTCCGGAATGATGCTGCGGAACCTCTCCGACGTCTCGGTGACCTGGGAGATGGCGTCCAGCAACTGCTCGGCGGTCAGGCGCTTCACCACGTAGTGCGAGAAATGCCTGGTGTCCCCGGCGTTGTACTGGTTCGGCGTGGACGACAGTTGGTAGATCCGCGAATTCAGAATCAGCCGGAAGATGTGCTTCAGGTCGTAACGCTGGGCGAGCAGCTCCTTCTCCAGGTAGGCCAGCAGCTCGGGGTTCTCGGGCGGATTGGTGGGCCGCAGGTCATCCGGCTCGTGCACGATTCCCCTGCCCAGCAACCAGAACCAGATGCGGTTGACGATATTGGCGGCGAACCAGGGGTTCTGCGGCGCGGTGAGCCAGTCGGCGAACCGAGGACGCGGGTCTTCCTCCCTGCCCACCTCCACCACCTGCCCGCCCAGAAGCGTTGGCTTGACAATCTCCCTAGTCCTGGGGTGGCGCAGGACCCGCCGGGGATCGGCGTACACGATTTCCTCTTTCCACTCCGAGGTCCCCTTGTAATTCAGCCTGGCAAAAAAGGCGCCCATGCCCAGATCGTCGTCCAGAGTCCAGCGCTCGGTGGGGTGGCCGTGGCAGCGGGCGCATCCCAACCGCGCCCCCATGAAGATCAGCGCCGTCGTTTCTCCCAGCGTGCGCGCGTCCTTGCTCGGCACCGCCCGGAGGAAATTGGCCGGACCGCTGCGGAAATTGCTGCCGCTGGCCGTGAGCAGCTCGCGCGCGAACTGGTCGTAGGGTTTGTTCTCGGCGAGGCTCTGCCGCACCCAGCGGTAATAGACGGCCACCGCTTTGGGCCACACGCGCACCGGGTATTCGCTCTTGATGCGCAGCAGATCGCCCCACTTGATGGCCCAGAAGTCGGCAAATTCGTCGCGCTCCAGCAAGCGGTCAATCAGCCTGCTTCGCTTCCGCGGGTCGTTGTCGGCCAGAAACGCGCGCGCCTCCTCCGCGGTGGGGAGCATGCCAATCACATCCAGATACACGCGGCGGAGAAACTCGGCGTCGGCGCAAAGAGCGGACGGGGGTATGCCCAGCGATTTCAGCTTAACGTACACCAGCTCGTCGATCTTGTTGTTGGCCAGCAGCTTGGGGAACGGCTCCGGCAGCGGCCGCGGCACCAGCACGCGGGTCACCGCCGACTGGCGCAGGTAACTGACCACGATGGCGGATTCGCCCAGGCCTTCGGCCTTCAGCCTGCCGCCGGCGGCCACGCCGGCCACTTTCGTGTCGGACGATTGGTAGGCGGCATCCTGCGTCACATCCCTCAGGCTGCCGTCGGAGAACACCGCGGTGGCCAGCAATTGCTGGGCGTCGCCCTGGTGCAGCACGGGCTGTTCGGGGAAGAGCTTGATGGAGACGACCTGCGGCTCCTTCGGATCGCTCCAGGGCGCGCCGCGGGCCAGCCAGGAAAGCAGCATCTGATAAGGAGACGATCCCGGCTGCAGCATCTGGCCGCCCTGGTGGGGAATCTGGCCGGTGGCCTTCATCAGCAGCAGGCTCCTGGCCGGTTCCACGCGGTTGATGCGGCGGCCGGCGGCCGACCTGGTCAAGGCATCGTAGTCGGACTCCGGCTCGCCGCCGAACAGCGACAGCTTGAGGCCGCCCTTGCCGCTCTGCGCCCCGTGGCACGGCGCGGAATTGCAGCCCAGCGAGCTGATGGCCGGACGCACGTGATTGAGGAAGGAAGCCGCGGCGTTCTGTGAATCCTTGACCGTCACCGGCACGGTGGCGCTCTTCTTTGCCCCTTCCACCGAAACCGAGATCCTGGTGCTGCCGTCGGAAACGGGCGTGACCACGCCGGCCTTGCTGACCGCCGCGATCTTGCCGCCCGCCGACTTGAAGCGCGCGCCGGAGGTGAGGTCGCGCAACGTGCCGTCCGAGAGCCTTCCCATCACGCCCAGCCGCTGCACCGCCCATTTGCCGCTGAGCAATACCTTGGCGGGCTCCACCTGGATGGCCTCGACCTTGGCTTTGGCCGCGGCCTTTTTTGCCGGCGCTGCTTTCTCGGCGCCTGGTTTTTCTTTCGGCTGTTTCGGGGCTGCGGCGGCCGGGCAGGAGAATGCCAACGCCACACCAAGGGCGAGCACGAAGGAAGGAATGCTCGTTGCTCGGCCCATCATGCGCCTCGCTGCAGGAAGACCCGGCTGTGGGCCGTGGGCTGTGGGCTGTCGGCTGCAAGCTGTAGGCCCGAGCCCGCAGCCTACAGCCGGTTTTTATTCGGCCGAGTTTTCCGGGGTCTTCGGAACGGTGAACATGGCGATGGCCTCGATTTCGACCAGCAGTTCCGGGCGGCAAAGCTTGGACTGGATCCCGGTCGAGGCCGGCAATGGATCCAGCTCCTGCTCCTGGTAAAAGGACGTGCGCTCCTCATTGAACGCGGCATAATCGCGGTCGATGTCGCGCAGGTAGCAGGTGGTCCGCACGACATCGTGCCACGTCGCCCCTTCCGATTCCAGGAGCCCGGTAATGTTGTTGAAGGTCCGCCGGGTCTGTTCGCGGAAATCACCGACATGGACGCTCTGCCCGAGTTCGTCTACGCTCGCGGTGCCGGAGATCAGCAGGATGACCAGGCCGTTGAGGTCGATTCTGATTCCCCGGGAAAAGGAACTCGGCCGGCTGTAATCATAGGCCTCGTTCAATACCTGCGAGCAGGTTATGGCTCGTTTCTTTACGGGCGCCTTCGCGATTTCCTTCAGGATTTCCGCGTCCGTGATCATTACGTCGTATGCCTCCTGTCCGAGGGTGAAATGAAAAAACAAGAACCCACTGGTATAAACACGGGAAACAGCCCCAAGTTGCTGGCCCGGCGGCACTCCCCGCCAACTCGCGCCCCAGGCGTTATCTTATACCAGCCAAAGGACTAAGGTGAAGCGAAAGGGGTTTAGCCGCAGATTGCGCAGATTTCACGGATAATCCGTGCCATCGGCGAAATCTGCGGCTACGGCCTCAATCCAGGTGGAAAACCTCCGGCAGCGGCTCCATCTGCCGGTCGGCAGGCCGTCCCTCCGGATCCTCGAAAAACTCCTTCATTTCGCGCTGCCAGCGGTCGTTGACTTCCTTGGCCGCCATTCCGGCCAGCGCCTTCCGGAAGTCGGGCGTCTCCACGTAGCCAACCAGCATCCCGTTTCCCCGAAGGAACAGCGAGTAGTTGTGCCAGCCGGTTTCGCGAAGGGCCTCCAGCATTTCCGGCCAGACTTTGGTGTGGCGCTCCTTGTATTCCTCCAGCCGGTCCTTCTTGACGTGGAGAATGAAACAGATACGCTGCATGGTGTTTGGCATAAGTCTTTTCCTCGGTCGCCCGCCGGACCTGGTCCGGCTTGATTCAGGCTCCGGCGCGGCGCAGCAGGGCGGCGGCTCGGGGATGCGCGAGAAGCGGGGCGAAGGCCAGGTCCACCGGCAGGAAAGGGAACCAGACGTCACGCTCTTCGTAAGCTTTCTCCAGCCATTCCAGCGCCCGCTCCTGCTCGCCAAGGGCATGATGGAGAAGCGCGAACGAGGTGCCACGCACATACTGGTGCGCCGCTTTCTCCTCCAATTCGGCCAGCAGCTTCAGAGCCTCATCCCTGCGGCCTGCCTGGGCGCAGGTATACCCGAGCATGCCTAATACCCAGGGGTTACGCTCCCAGAGCATGGCCGCCGCCTGAAGCTCCGCAGCAGCATCGTCGTATCTTGCCTGGGTCCCGTAGGCCTGTCCGAGCAGAGCATGGGCGAGGGCGTAATTGGGATCCAGTTCCAGCGCGGCGCGCAGCGACGGGAGCGCCTCCTCGAAGCGCCCCAAGCCCTCCAGCATCCATGCCAGGTGCGCGTGGGTGATAGCCGAAAGCGGGTCCATTTCCACAGCCAGCCGATCCTGGGCCAGGCATTCCTCGGCCCGGCCCGTCCGCAGCAACAGGGTCGCGTACCAGTAGTGCGCCGGCACGTGGTTAGGTTTGAGCTGGATGGCACGCTGAAACTCGCGCTCGGCGGCTGCCAGGTCCCAGTCGTGCATCAGGTGGACGTATCCCAGAGAACTATGCGCTTCCCCGAGGTGGTCATCGATCTCCAGCGCACGGGTGGCGGCCGCCCTGGCTTTTGGGAATGCCTGCCTGGGCGGAAGATAGCAGAAGAAGGCAAGCAGGCCGTAACTGTCGGCCAGGCCGGTATAGGCCAGAGCATACTGCGGATCGATAGCCAGCGCCTGCTCGAAATAGCTGATGGCCGTAACCATGCCTTTCCCGCGCTGGTTCCACAGTTGCCGGCCCTTGAGATAAAGCTGGTAAGCCGCGGTGCTCTCGGTGTGCCGCTTGGCCAGCCGCTTCTTCTGCGCGCTGGTCAGGCGGAGCCGCAGCTTGCCGGAAATCTCCCGGGCGATGTCCTCCTCGACGGCGAAGATGTCGGCCAGCTTCCGGCTGTAGTTCTCGCCCCAGATCTGCGATTCGTTGACCACGTCGATCAGCTCCGCCTTGACCACCAGGCTGTCGCCGCGCTGCAGCACGCGCCCCGAGAGCACCACCCGAACGTTCAGCTCGCGCCCGACCTCTTGCGGCCCCACCTGCGGGCCCTTGTAGTGAAAGACGGTGGAACGCGGAACCACGCGCAGCCCCGGCAACTGCGCCAGGTTGTTGATGATGCTCTCGGTGATGCCGTCGCTGAGGTACTCGATTTCCGGGTCACCGCTGACGTTGGCGAAAGGAAGCACGGCCAGCGAGTCGATGGCCTTGCCGGCGGCGCTCTTTCGGGATACCTCTGCTGTCGAGGGCTTGGAAGGCGCCGCCGGCGTGCGGTCCGAATCGGTGTCACGCTTCAGCCGCTTCAGGTCGGCCAGCAGGTCCGAGGCCGTCTGGTAGCGGAGGCGGCGGTCCTTCTCCAGCGCCTTGCTGACGATTCCCTCCAGGGCTTTCGGCTGGCTGGCATTCAATTGAGTCAGTGGGGCCGGCGCGCGCTCTAGAATGGCATGGAAGATGACCGCGGTGGTGATGCCGGAAAATGCCTGCCGCCCGCTGGCCATCTCATACAGGACCGCGCCGAAGCTGAACAGGTCGGTGCGGGTGTCCAGTTCCTCGCCCCGCGCTTGTTCCGGCGACATGTAGGCCACCGTCCCGATCGCCACGCCCGGACTGGTGAGGTGTTCTTCGGAGCTTGCCAGGGTTGTCCCCTCAGAAACGCCCGCGGCGCCCAGGGCCGGCGCAGGCAGCAGCTTGGCAAGTCCGAAGTCCAGGATTTTTGCCCGGCCGCGCTCGGTCACAAAAATGTTCGCCGGCTTAATGTCGCGATGGATGATGCCCTTCTTGTGTGCGGCATCCAGCGCGTCGGCGATCTCGATACCCAGCTCCAGCAACTCATCGGTCGGCAGCGGCCGGCCGGCGATGCGGTGCTTCAGCGTCGCGCCCTCCAGCAGTTCCATAGCGATGAAGTGCCGGCCGTCGGCTTCGTCGATGTCGTAAATGGTGCAGATGTGCGGATGGTTGAGCGCGGAGGCGGCGCGGGCTTCGCGTTGGAAGCGTTCCAGCGCGTGTTTATCGCGGGAAAGCTCTTCGGGCAGGAACTTCAGGGCCACCTGGCGGCCGAGCTTGCTGTCCTCGGCCTTGTAGACCACACCCATCCCCCCGCCCCCAAGCTTCTCGAGGACCCGGTAATGCGAGATGGAACTGCCAACCAAGGGCGATCCTCCAGTGGCTCACATGTTAGGCCCCGTGTTCAGGAACGTCAACGAGAACCACGTTGGCGGCTACTGCGGAAATTTCATGCGGCGGAGCAAATCCTGGAAGCGCGGGTCGGAGCGCAGCGGATCCCAGACCGCATTTTCCTTCAGCGCAAACAGGTTTGGGCAGCGCTCCTGGTAGGCCCGCTCCAGCCACTGGAGCGCCTCATCCTTCTGTCCCAGACGTGCGTAGATGTTGGCAAACTGAAGGGGTGGGACGCGCGCCCGCTTGGCCTGCTGTTGGAGCTGCTTCAGGTTCTGCGTCAGTTGCTCGCGATCCAGGGCCTCGCGCTTCTTCCGAAAGGCTTCGATTCCGCCGGCCGCAAAGGCCTCCTCCAGCGCCTTCACCGGCTCCGGCTTGGGGTTGCCGAGGCGTTCAGCATTCAGGTAGGCGGCCACCGCCTCTTCATGGCGCCCCAAGTCCTCATACACGGAGGCGAGGCCCCTGTAATATCCGGCGCGGTTCGGCTCCAATTCGATAACTTTCTTAAAATGCTCGACGGCCCGCAGTTGTTGCCCCGTCTTGCGCAGGATGGCGCCCACGGGCCCGGCGTTCATGTAAACGAGGGGATCCAACTGATGGGCGCGCTGCAACTCCGGCAAGGCCTCCTGGTAGCGGCCCATGTGGTAGAGAGCAATACCATAATGCGCTCGGGCTTCCGCCGAGCCGGGGTCAAGTTCGGCGGCGTGGCGGAATGCCGCCAGGCCTCCGAGCCAATCCCACTCCCAGTAGAACTTGGTGTCACCCACCAGCAACTGCGCCTCGCCCAGCTTGGGGTCCAACTCAAGAGCCTTGTTCATCGTGGTCCGGGCCCGGCCGCTGAGGGGGAGACCCTCCAGGAAACACAGCATGTTGTCGGCATGTGACAACTCGGCCCAAGGCAGGGCGAAGCCCGGGTCCTTTTGGACCGCTTCTTCGAAGTATTCGATGCCCTTCAAAAGCCCCGCCCGGCCCGAATCCCGCGCGGCATGCCGCCCCCGAAGGAAGGCCTCGTAAGCTTCCTGGTTTACGGGGCGGCGGCTCAGGCGCGCCTGCTCCTGGGCGGTGACCTTGATGTTGATTTCCGCGGCGATGGCGCGCGCGATTTCGTCCTGCAAGGCCAGCACGTCCTTCAAGTCGCGCTCGTAGCTCCTGGCCCACAAGTGCCGGTCGCTGGCGGCGTGGATCAACTGGGCGGTGATGCGCACGCGGTTGCCCGAGCGGTGCACGGAGCCTTCCACCACGGCGTCCACCTTCAGCTCGCGGGCAATCTCCGGCACCGACTTCTTCGCTTCTTTGTAGCGCATCACCGAAGTGCGCGAAATCACGGTCAGCGCCTTGATCTGGGAAAGCTCGGCGATCAATTCCTCGGTGATGCCGTCGGCGAAGTACTCCTGCTCGGGATCGCGGGAGAGGTTCGCCAGGGGCAGCACGGCGAGGGATTCGATGCGCGGCGGGCCGCCTCGCCCGAAGAGCCTTTCGCGCAGCCTGCCGGCGTTCAGCCCGGCCAGCGCCGCCAGCAGCACGGCCAAGCCGCCCGCCGCCGCGACCAGCGCCCAGCGCCGCCTGTGCCCCTGCGGCGCTTCTGTGGCCGCGCCAACGGCAACGCGCGAGCCATCCGATTCGCTGTCGCGGCGCAGCCGCTTCAGATCCACGCGCACCTCCGAGGCGGTCTGGTAACGCAGCGTGCGGTCCTTCTCCAGCGCTTTGCTGATGACCTCTTCCAGCCGGGGTGGAATATCGAAATTCAGGCGGACGGCGGAAACCGGCGAGCGGTTCAAAATCGCTTCGTGGATGACCCCGGTGGTCAGACCCGAAAAAGCCTGCCGTCCGGTCGCCATCTCGTACAAAACCGCGCCCAGCGAGAACAGGTCCGTGCGCGTGTCCAGTTCCTCTCCGCGAACCTGCTCGGGCGACATGTAGGCGATGGTGCCGACCGTGGCGCCCGGAGTCGTCAGCGCCTCTTCCAGGCTGCTGACGGTCGCCCCTTCGGACGCTCCGGCCGCGGCGGTTGCCTGCGGCGCGCCGATCTTGGCCAGTCCGAAATCCAGGATTTTCGCCTGGCCGCGCTCGGTCACAAAAATGTTCGCCGGCTTGATATCGCGGTGGATGATTCCTTTCTTGTGGGCGGCGTCCAGTGCGTCGGCGATCTCGATACCCAGCTCCAGCAACTCATCGGTCGGCAGCGGCCGGCCGGCGATGCGGTGCTTCAGCGTCGCGCCCTCCAGCAACTCCATGGCGATGAAGTGCTGGCCGTCGGCTTCGTCGATGTCGTGGATGGTGCAGATGTTCCGGTGATTCAGCGCCGATGCCGCGCGCGCCTCCCGCTGAAAGCGCTCCAACGCGTGCTTGTCGCGGGAAAGCTCTTCTGGTAGGAACTTCAGTGCCACCTGCCGGCCGAGCTTCAGATCCTCGGCCTTGTAGACGACACCCATCCCCCCACCCCTGAGCTTTTCGAGGACCCGGTAATGCGAAATGGTCTTGCCGATCACGTTGCCCTTCTGTCCTCCCCGTGGCTGGAATGATAGGCGTCGCCTTGTGGTGGTGTCAATTGCGCCCTCGACCCTGTCACGCTTGAGGAGGGGTCATTCTAAGGCAACTTGATGAAGCCCATGCCCACTTGCTCGAAATGAGCGTCCGCGGTTAAGACCTGGCGCAACCACGGTGTCAACAAAAAAACCGGTCAGACGCCATACACCGTCGTCGATGCTGCTCGATAGGATGGGCCATCTGCAGATGCCGGCCACCTTTAAAATGGGGTCCTTGCGAGCGCCGCGGCTCCGCGGCGGCGCGTTTGGCCGCCGCAGTCTCGCGCGCATGAGTTCCGCCATGCTTGTCCTGGCCTGAAAGGCGTCCCGGCGCAGTTGCTCATGCAGGTCATCGGGCAACAAGATGGTGGTCCGCTCCATAGTCACAGCATAGCGTACATATGGAGCGCCGCAGCAGCGCCCGGGTCCATGCCGCGGACTGCGCAGCTACCGAAACGTTGTAACCGGGAGCAGCTCGATGCCTTCTCCCTTCTTCAAGTTTCTGCTGTATTGCTTCTGCTGAGGATTGTTCCAGTGCTCGTGGACTCCCAGGCCCGCCA
>Ga0315282_10014083_pt1 | contig 11952 bp, 8 predicted proteins | sample YL17G07_20_MG_FD_203693 | JGI IMG/M metagenome (GOLD analysis project Ga0315282, IMG submission 203693) | Sediment microbial communities from Yellowstone Lake, YNP, Wyoming, USA - YL17G07_20 | ecosystem: Environmental > Aquatic > Freshwater > Lake > Sediment | place: USA: Wyoming | collected... | reverse complement strand
ATGACAATAAGGGCTGCGCCCTTATAATCCCTCGTTCCGCCTCGTTTCCTCGGCAAGCTCTCTGCCCCTGATGGGGCTTCGGTCTTGCCGTATCCCCACTCGGCGGTCACGCTACGTTAGGTAGTTGTTGCTGGCGATCATCAATAACTGTCACACCATGACGTTGTTGCTGACTGCGACAATACGCAGTTGATTTTTCTAAATCTATAAGCCCTGTTGACCCATGATGTTCGTACCCGCTCCAGAATCCACCGTTCGGGTACAGCTTCCGAAATCCAGGATGCTGTTCAAACATTTTCTTAGCACTATGTGACTTAAGCATGATTTCTGCTTCTTCAAGCGAATAGCACTTGGGGACATTGACCTGAAAATGCACGTGAACGCCTCCGAAGCCAAACTCACCGAACTCGAACCCGAACGGTTCGAGTTCACGAAATCCTTCAATGCAGCTGTCAATGTGGGATTGTTTTCCGAAACAGTTGTATCGACACTTGGTGTTAAACTCCATCGTAACCCAGTTGTTTCGTGTGTCATGCGTTAGCTTTTTATAGCATCCGCTATTTTCAATTTTCATATTGTTTAATTTCTCCTGTCGCACCTTTATAGGGCAGGCGAATGCCTGCCGCGTGCGACAAAAAAGGATATGGTTTGACTGGAGAAAAAAGAGATGCGACTTTTCATCTGCGGGTCTTACGCTGATGCTTCAGACCGCGCAGTATTCCCAGTCGCAACTAATAAATAAACTACAACGAAAAAATGCAAAATTCTAAACAATTTTTCTTTTTTTTAAGATTAGTAAGCGAGAAATCCCCATGCTTTAGCGTGGGGATGAATCGCCCGTAACCGGGTTGTTAAAACGCCTTTAGGCGTTTTCTTCCCCTGGGGGAAAGCCACGCAATTTATTGCGTGGAAGGGGGACATATCGTCATATGCTTATTTCATTCTATATTTTCTTTTCTTAAAAATAAAGGATTTTTACGCTTAAAATTACGTCTCTTCAAAATTTTAAATTTGTTGTTTTACAGGAGTGGTAAAGAGGCTTACGGCCTACACCCAGCACCATTATTCAAATATAAGATAATTTAGCAAAAAATGAGGAGAAGTTCTTTGTTAAAATAGTCTATCTACTCGCAAGCGTAACCTTAACATGACGCTCACCAATAGTCGGACAATTACAAGAAAGCCATAGATTTCCATTATGACTACTATGTTTCATACCAGAACCGTCATCAGCCGTAATATCCACTTGTGTATACATGGAATCGGTGCTGAAGGGAAACATCTTGAAAGTCACAGGAATCATCTTATCCAGAATCAAAAACAGGATACGGCCAGCAAAACCTTTCATCAGAAACCGAACAATTAATTCAGTAATATGTGGTAACTTCTGAAAAACTGTTGAATTCCATATCATCATAGTGACTGCTGAAACTCGGGTAATCGTCTTTGTAAGACTCAAATTAAAAACACCATCAGTGTAACTAATCACCCGGAAACGAGCGTTCATGCCCATCAAGAGCGGTTCACGATAGACAAGGTTCACCATGCCATACCGATTTCCCTGAATAAACGCAGTAAAATTCATTACTCCATTGGCATCGCAAAGGTCTTTCGGGTCAACCGAGAAGTTAACCATTTCATTTTCGGCAAGAGATCCTGACACATTATACCAACGACCACTCAGACAGAGGTGGAAATTATCAGTCGTATCACTATCGCGTTCTCGTTTCACACTAAACAATGAGACATCATAATCGGCGGAATCAAGGAACTCCAATGTTCCCTGCAAAAACCACGCGTTCTCATCATTAGGAACTGTGTACACGCCATGAATTGTCTCATAATTGGGTCCAAACGTATGAGAAAACACCTGCCTAATACTATCAGAAAGTACGCTATACTGTGATCGTGTACCCCAGTCGCTGCAACTTACATTCATTTTAAATCTGCCACTACCAGAAGCACACCGAGCGGTCATCGTGAAATTATATGTTTGGCAAGGGACAGCAGCACAAATCGTCCCCATAGGAAACGAATGATACGGTTGTCCACTCCGACCATCTTCCTGTAAGGCATAATGAGGATATTTCTCTGGGAATGTAAGAATAGTAGGCCCATAGACCCTCATGCCAGGATTGGTCCAATTGACATTACCCGATCGGTCATCACCGAATCCAAGGATTGTCTCTTTTATCGTATCCTTGCTACTGGGTGATTCCATTTGTGCATCATAGAAAAGTTCCATGGGCTCCGTACCAATAAGCTGTAGGGTGATATCCGGTGACAACAATTTCATATCTGTTAATTGTGTTTCATTATCCTGAAGGAACATTGGAAAAGAATACCAATCCTTAGTGTTCGGATCATATGTTGTTTGAACATTCCATGAATGAATATATTCTGACACCCAATGGCCACCAGCTCCATTATTCTCCCAAGTGGCAGAAGTAATGTTTGTAGAAGAAATGTTGTAAATGACTATTCTATCTTCCTCATGATAATTCCCCCAATCTATTTGTGGGTACGGAGCGGAAAACGCCATTTCATGTCCAAATTGTCGGACAGGGTATGTTTGTCCGGTGCTCTGATTACTAACATACCAGTCGAGGTAATGATTATGACCATGGATCCACATTTTTATCTGCGGGTTATTCTTGAAGAGGTTGGCCCACCAGTCCATATCCTGCTTCCCGCGATATGGTTCAGAACTATCTGCCTTTGTGGTATCCTCAATGGCTTGGTGGCAGAAGATAATGGTGGTCGTATCTGGGTACAGACGAGTCATATATTCAATCCATTCGTATTCAACAGGGTGAGTCCATGTGATGTATCCTAACTCTGGAACAACAAGGAAGAGTATGCCATCACGCATCATCGCATAGACAGGATTGTTCATGCTGAGTTCATCGATCAATGATTTAGTAAGATTATGTGGGTCACCGCTATTCATCTCATAATCGTTCACATCATGGTTGCCTAGTACACAAAAGAATGGTAAATTAATATGTGATACGAGAAAAGCTTTCAAATTATTATTATATTGATTCACGAACCAGGGTAAACCTCTCCCGTTCACTTGCCCGGTATTATGATTAACAATGTCTCCGAGATGCACAGCAAAATCAAGGAAATTCGTAGTATCGACCAGATCCTCCCCGAGTTGATCGAGATGATCAGCAATCCTGTAAAAAGGATTTTGATATCTGCTTCCTATATGGGTATCCGTAAACGCCGCAAAACTCAATTGTGTTTTCTGCGATACGATATTGTCAGTTCTGTCACACGTAATGACACAGTTGTTCGGGGGCTTTAATATCAGCCTATTATCAATTTTATCCATGCCGTCTATTTTCTTCGCATCAATATTTTTTGATACCGGCATAAAAACTGTACAGACGATTAATATCGTACAAGTTAAAACATCTAATACTTTCCTTTCCATATGATCAAGACTTTTATAATATTATTATAATATTCTTACTATTTATAAATATATACTTTTTTATTAAAATCTTATAACACAAAATAATTTTTTATTTTCTACTTGGTTTTTCTGTCATCTATTTTCGTAAAAATTTGCATTTTTCTCCCGTTGCAAAGACGCACGGCCTACACCCAGCACTCATCAGCATCATTATCAATAATTATTTGATATTTTGTTTTCTCCGTATGTATCTGAAATACACAACGTAACCACCTGCCGCCCCAAGTACTGCACCGGACGCAAATAGAAGTATAATTAGCCGGTCCATGAACGGAAATCGAGCCGCAATCTGGAGGGTTGCATTTATGGTGGATGAGCCGTCAGCATTCATAAGAACGAGCCGGTATACCCCTGCTCGCATTGCTGCGCTCATTGTCGCAGTCGGGCTCCCTTGTGTAGAAAGTAGCCAGAACGTTTCATTGGCAGGAGATTGTAGCGGGGCGCCCCCCATCTCGGTGGTGGCACCATTGATCTCAAGTGATACCCTAAATGGTGAGATCCTCCAATGATAGTATATTGCGGTATTGTGTTCGATATTGTCAAGATATGTCTGTACATCGTTCGTGGTACCCAGACCCATAAAGATGCCCTTGGAAGCATTATTTGAGGCTGCGGCAAATTTGACTATTACAGCATCATTAGGCGCAAGCCATTGGAGGTATACAGGGACAAAGTTATCCATGTTGATATTAATATCAAGGCTAGACACCGCATAGGTTTCTGTTGAAAACGTGCCAGGCTTACTGGAGATGTATCCGTCTGAACCAGTAATGCTTGCCATCTGCCATGCTATATATCCTCCACTCGCAAGTAATGCGAAAGAAACGCCTACAAGAAAAACGCCTGCTGTTAAAACCAGCTTCGGTTTCATTCATTGTCACCAACCAGATTCATGTCATTCTCACCGGAATACAAAAAACAATCTTCTCATGTGTTTAAATATTTTTAGCATTTTAAAAGGTATTTACATAAATTGCATCGTGGTTTAGGGCCTCCACCTGCCACAACCCCAATAAATCCCATACTTTTGATAACGCATGAAAAATGCAAAGGTTGATTCCGAACCTGAAATCTCTGAATGTATCTGGGTACATTACATGCCTGGATTTTAAGATTAGTAAGCGAGAAATCCCCATGCTTTAGCGTGGGGATGAATCGCCCGTAACCGGGTTGTTAAAACGCCTTTAGGCGTTTTCTTCCCCTGGGGGAAAGCCACGCAATTTATTGCGTGGAAGGGGGACTGTCACATAAAAAAATCATTAAGTCAGAAGATGTTGGTGAGGACGACAAATCGACGATCGCTATTGATTGCCTAGAAAAATCGAAGCAGTTCAGATATTCTGATTGAATCAATCCTTTCAGTAACAGAACCGACGGTGATCGTACCAGTAATTCGCAAATGATATCTCCAATAATTCAGAAACGGCAATTTAACGTAATGAACATTGCACGTCACCATCGTTAAATCAACCTGCACCTGATCAGTTGATACTTGTAATAAAAAATTCTTTGGGATCACTCTTCCATGATCAACCATATACTCAGTCACAAGGAAATGAACATCATCTGAAGGGATCAACGACGGATCCCTATCTTTTTGATTGATTACAGTAATAGATTCCCCGACGAAGCGATTTTTCATTACCTTCGCCATTGTGACGCCGAGGTCATCTCCCGCGACATTGATGAACTGCCAGCCCTTTTGGATCAGGGGGGTGTAGAGGTAAAACCAATTATGATCATGATACCCGGCTCCAGACACAGGGATTGTTTCACCGTTCAGTTGGATATGACCGGTGACCCGTAACTGTGGTATAACCAGCCACCAGCCGCCGCGTATATCGGTTTTCCATCCTTTTGTGATGTTCACGAACTGCAGATCAATGCCTTGTCCGTCCATCTCCAACGACACATAATACGTCCATACAGCCGACTCATTAATGGTCCCTGTAATAATCGTAGCATTCCCTAATTTGATAAACGGCTGTTCTGCAGATGCGAAGCACTGTTGAAAAGTCATCAATTTTCTTGGATGCGCGATGAGGTTCGTATCCTTATACAGATAAAGCCCCGTGAGCACAAATCCTACGGTCTTTCTCTGAAGAATCGTGACGACCACTGCCATGCTGTAGTTCTGGTCGAACACTGCATCGAAATACCAACTTTCGATATGAAAAAATGTCGTCGAATTGTGAAACGCATCGTCTGCCAGCGAGATATTCTGCAATGAATCAAACGCGCTCGTATCTATGAAGGTACTACCAGATGCTGCCACATCTACAATAGTATGACTTGGAAACACGGGAGCACTAATGAAAAGAAGAATGACGAGAACAGACAGACTCTTCTTCAATAGAGGACTTTTTTTAACTCCTGGCTTCAACACATGCTTAATGAACATATCCTCTGTTATATATTTTTTGATAAAAATATAATGATATCTTTATTTTTTTTCAAAAGACATTTAAACCAAAATGACAATCCAAGACGGTCTGAAAAGAGGTTGGTTACCCGCATGATGCTTATTGGCGCATTCCAATTCCTTGCCGAAATCCACTCTTCAAATAACATTCCCTTAAAAAAAACGTCTGATCACTGGTAAAATCCCTCTTATATTCGTCGACATTGGCCTTGCGCTCTCACTGATCGGTGTGATAAGTTTCCCGGAATTTTCACCGGTTGCTGTTCCCTCTTCCATCGCGATCCCGGTCTGCGCAAACGGCCTGTTTCTCTTGCTTATCGGCTGATTTTGGTCTTCGTCTTCTATCTGCGCCGTCAAAAAAAAAAAGATAAAAATAGGAACACCCTCATTTCTTGGCTACATGGTATTTTTTCCATTTACCGGAGGAAAAATCCTCGACATGGATATTACTGACATTTGATACATCCCGGTGCGCACGTGCCACTAAAATCCCCTTATTTCCCATGTCACTGTACTGCCGACAGGAAAGAATCGTCAAACACCGGTCCTTGAAAATCGAAACACCTAGCTGGGTATAGTCATGACTCCTGATGAAAACACGGGCATGAATTCGGTTCAAGAAATCAAGGAGTTCCTCCTCGTTAAACGCGTCTCCCGCTCCGCGGAATGTAGGTGAGAGGGTAGGGTCGCTCCAGACGAGAGATTCAAGCGCCTCTCTATCATTTTTCTGTGTTGTTCGTAGCGTTTCCGCATCAGCTCCTTTGAGGATTCCGCCATGCGCAGCAAAAATCGTTGGAGTACGCATCATCATCGGCATTGCTGAAAACACCTCAACAAACCGTTCATGAATCATGGAAGACCCAAACCGTTGTCGCAACTCACCTTCAAACTCGTAGGGATAACACGGGATCGCATAGTTCGACTCATGATTTCCCTTCAAGAGAATAAACTTTTCTGGATACCGGATTTTCAGGCATAAAAGATAGGTAATTGTGTAAATCGATCCCCATTTCATCGGCTCCCTGTCAATGTAATCTCCCAGAAATATCAGACGATCCGCATCAAAGAAACAGCGAACAATCACTTTCGCCATCTCAAAATCACCATGAAGATCCCCCACAAATACAACATCATCATCACGGGTTTCGACCAAGGCATGTTCCTTCTCAAAAACAGGGAGAACCTGCGTCAAACAACTCCTACTGTCTGACTCTGCAAGAATCGCTACCGTATCAGGGTCATTGACCACCTCATCGATAATTCCTTCTTCCGTGCTCATACCTCCATCCAAGATACTCACTTTGTTTTCCTTCGAACGAATATTAAAACCATTGAATATTCAAACTTTTCTCTCGCACCGACAAAATAAAAGCAGTATAACAAAACTTTTTAATAATCTGCATCATCTCGGGTGTCCGCACATATATGAGAATCGCAGTACTCCTGAAAGACCGATGTACACCAAAACGGTGCGCGCAAGAATGCATTAAATTCTGCCCCAGAGTACGGGCTGGCGATGAAACCATCGTCATGGGCGAGGAAGGAAAACCGGTCATCTCAGAGGACCTGTGCGTCGGCTGCGGCATCTGCATCAACAAATGCCCGTACGAGGCGATAAAGATCATTGGGCTTGCCGAGGAACTCACTGAAGACCTGATCCATCAATTCGAGAAAAACGGGTTTCGACTCTACCGCCTCCCCATACCAAAGAAAGGGAGCTGCATCGGGATCCTGGGGCAAAACGGCATCGGAAAATCAACCGCGATTAAGATACTCGCAGGACAGATCACCCCAAACCTCGGGGACTATAAAAAAAGAAAACCCGCATGGGAACCCGTCCTCGACTACTACGCGGGCACAGAGCTCCATAATCATTTCAAGGCAATCGCAGACAAGAACCTCACAACCGTCCTAAAACCGCAATACGTTGACCAATTACCCAAAATCGTGAAAGGAAAAATAAAAGACGTGTTGAAAACCTCAGATACCACCGGTAAATTCAACACGGTTGTGAAACAACTCGGGATCGAAAACCTCCTGGAGAAAGAAATTGAAAAAGGAACGATCTCCGGCGGGGAACTCCAACTGGTCGCGATTGCGGCCGCGCTTGTTAAAGACGTTGATTTATACTTCTTCGACGAGCCGACCTCCTACCTTGATATCTACCAACGACTCAAGGTCGCCCGCATCATCCAACAGCTCTCCAAAGAAAAAAAAGTCATGGTCGTCGAGCATGATCTTGCTGTACTTGACTTCATGTGCGACAACGTCCACATCATATACGGGACTGAGGGTGCGTACGGTGTCACCACATTTCCCAGAACGGTCCGCCATGCCATCAACACCTATCTTTCAGGATACCTCAAAGAAGAGAATATTCGCTTCGGGGAAAAAATCGAATTCTTCGCCCATCCACCGAAACAGCAACAAGGCCTCAAAATCTTGGTTTCGTACAACACTCTTACAAAAAAATTCGAAGACTTCACCTTACACGTTGAACAAGGAATTATCCGGCAAGGAGAAATCATCGGGATCGTTGGCCCGAACGCGATCGGAAAAACGACCTTTGTCAAAATGCTTGCTGGCATCACCAAGCCCACCACAGGAACCATCGAGTACGATTTGAAGATCAGCTACAAACCCCAATACATCACCCCGGAGTTTGACGGGACGGTTCGGGAATACTTTGAAAAATTTGCTCCTCGCCTGTTCAGTTCATCATTCTATCAAGGTGAGATCCATGATGCATTGCATCTGAAATACCTGCTTGACCGGGAGTTACCGACTCTTTCAGGCGGTGAATTACAACGGGTCGCCATTGCCGCGACAGTCGTCCGGGATGCAGACATCTATCTCATAGATGAGCCTTCTGCGTACCTCGATAGCCAGCAACGCATGATCGTGTCGCGGATGATCCGCCGCCTCATCGAAAAATCAGGGAAATCAGCGATGATCGTTGACCATGATGTCTACTTCATCGACATGGTGAGTGATGCGTTAATCGTCTTTGACGGCCAGTCCGGGAAGCATGGGCGGGCGCAAGGGCCCTACAGCCTTCATGAAGGGATGAATCGATTTCTGAAAAACGTCGATATCACCTTCCGGCGGGATGAAGAAACAAAACGACCTCGGGTCAACAAACCTGATTCGTACATGGACCGCCAGCAAAAACAAAGCGGGGAATACTACTACAAACTCTAAATGATTAAAATAAAAAAAAGAATGATGCTCTCAATAGTGAGAGATCATCGTCGTTTTTATGTGGATACAACTTCGAAGCTCCAGGTTACCGAATCACCGTTCGTTACGAGGTATTTGTCAGCGCCAACCATGGGGCATACACCGTTCACGTAGTATTGCCAGTATTTCCCATCGGTACCACCCGCTCTATTGTTTATGGAATCGACCAATGTTGAATCATATGCTTGGTAATAGGTGTATTTCACAGTGAATCCATGGTCAGCAGAGCAGCGTTTCAGCAATGAAAACACGGTGTCACCAGGGTATGCGACGAGATTGTCAGTAAGAGTCCATCCGTCTGCCTTGATGATGAATGTGACGCTGGTTTGCTGTGATTTATCAAGCCAGATCTCGCTTTTGGGCGGGACCTGCATTGCAGTACCGCTCAAAGAGAGTGCGATAAGGCCCAAAACTGCGATCGCGACTGGAGCTTTATGGATGGATTTCATCTTAATCGGATGAATACTTGGTACTTTCTTCGAGACAAATAAGAGGACCGGAATTGCTATCGCAACAAAGGTCACGACGCCTGAGATCATGTGGTAGATCATGAACGGTACCCCTGCGGTAAACACAGCGGCAAGTGTGGCTCCATTATGGGGATACATCAGGTACCACCATCCGATGTTCGTCCAGACATCGTACAGGAGGACAAAGCCTATTCCAAGCCCTGCGGCAAGGCCGACGGTTTTTACTCGTATCTCTCCGAATGCCTTTTCCAACCGCCCTTTGTTAAAGATGTTTAAAAGTGCAATGAAGGTAAACCCGGAGTAGGTGAACAGGACGATGCGGTTCATCTGGCTTCCGATAAAAATCGGGTTTCCAATCAGGATGTCGCTTCCAATCATGCTTGCTAATGGTACGATAAACGCAATGGTGGGTCGCAGGAGCATCACCGCAAGGAATGTTGCCACCATGATGACCTCGAAATTCGGGAACGGTTGCACTCCCATTCCGAAGAGCACGTATCGCCCGATTGTTCCAAAAAGTATCAGCCCTGTTAATATTATCAATTGATGCAGATTCGATAGGTTTTTTATGTTCATAAAGGACCTCTCCACTATTGCAGAGGGGATAATCATCAATGGGTATAAATTTTTCGTTATTATTAGAGAACAGTTCCGTTAATAGCGCGACTCGCAGCAATCAGTTTCTCTTTTATCTTTTCGTTACATTCCACGGTCGCGGTAATGACCTCATGATACGTGATGCTGATCACATGTGTTTTTTCATAGAGCTGGGAGATAAATGCATGGGTTTTTTCGTCAAGCGGCAACTGAAAGGTTATTTTCACGAGATGCGGGAGGCATTCAAGGATCGTCTGCAGCAGCAGATCAATGTTTCTCTTTTCCTTCGCAGAGATTAGGACATAGAGCCGATCGGTCAGGGAACCGGTTTGCGTGAGATATTCGATGAGCTCGTCCAGGTGCTCCTGGGTGCAAAGGTCGATTTTATTGATTGCGATGACAATAGGCGCTCCTACGCCGATGGTTCGGAGCTCATTGAATGAAACCTGAAGTTTTTTCTCCACAGTTTCTTTTGGTTCGGAGCCGTCAACCACGAGCACGACGACGTCAGCAAGCTCAAGTTCTTCCAATGTCGAGTGGAACGCGTCAATGATCACCGCAGGAAGGTTTTCTATGAACCCGACGGTGTCAGTGAGCAGGATTGGGATTCTTTTTTCTTTGTTTTTCTGCGCGACGCTCCTTGTCGTTGTCGAGAGTGTTGAAAAGAGTTGTTCTTCGACCTTTACCTGTTCCTCTGCGAGCAGGTTCATGAGACTACTTTTCCCTGCGTTGGTGTACCCGGCGAGGGAGACCGTGTAAAACCCGCTTTTGTACCTGGTTTGCCGCTGAAGCTCCCGGGTCTCCCTGATTTTTTCAAGGTCTTCTCTGATTTTCTTGGATTGTCTTTTTATCATCTCATAATAGTCATCGACTTGATATTCACCCCCAGCCATGAGACCAGGATGTTCCCCTGCTTTCGCCCGGTGGATAAGCTCGCGGACGTATGGCCGCTCATACTGGAGTTGGGCGAGTTTGACCTGCAGCCGCGCCTCTCGTCGCTCCGCGTGTTCCTCAAAAATCGCAAGGATAAGCCGGATGCGATCGTACACAGTACGGCCAAATTTTTTTTCTAAGGAAAACCATTGCGACGGTTTGAGTTCACCATTGACAATCACAAGCTCTATCGGCTCGTCAGCCTGGTCAAGGTATTCTTTGATTTCCTCGACTTTCCCAATGCCTAAAAAATAGTTCACATCCGGTTGTTCTCGATGTTGAATAAATTCTTTTCTTACGGTATACCCAAGGGTTTCCGCGAGTTGAATAATCTCTGAAATTGCATCATCGAGCGAGAGCAGAATCGCATTTTTATGTGGCGTGTTTATTTTTTCTTGAACCATGGTAACTCGCAGTATAAGCCTTCGTTCTATAGCAATACATTTCTGTATATGAAATACCGTATCTCATTCTTACTATTGTCTTTTTAGTTCGTTCTATGAGTGTTATGTGTTTTATCGTTTTAAAAGAGAAAAAGAAATTGTAGATCGTCGCATTGTCAACGATTAGCACAAAACATAAGTTACTACGCAAGGGGTATTATTTTTATAAAAATAAAATCAATGAGAATGTTAGGATGAAATCAGTCCCGTCTTTTGTAATCAATGTTACAATTCTTACAGTAGATGACCAAATTATTTTTGTACTCTTGTGCATCTCAGATTCCATAGGGATACGGGATGGGAAAAGCACAATTGGTGAACCAGTTCACCAAATCACTTATCAGGGAGAAGCAACGGAAGAAT
>Ga0315282_10014082_pt1 | contig 11953 bp, 8 predicted proteins | sample YL17G07_20_MG_FD_203693 | JGI IMG/M metagenome (GOLD analysis project Ga0315282, IMG submission 203693) | Sediment microbial communities from Yellowstone Lake, YNP, Wyoming, USA - YL17G07_20 | ecosystem: Environmental > Aquatic > Freshwater > Lake > Sediment | place: USA: Wyoming | collected... | reverse complement strand
TGAATGACAAATCCGCCCCCACCCAGCATCCCATCGAACTGGTCGCCTTTACCAATGAGGAAGGGGCCCGCTTCCAGCCTCCCATGCTGGCCAGCGGCGTGATGGCCGGCGTCTTTCCGTTGCGATGGGCGTATTCCCGGAAAGATGAGAACGGCCTTGTCTTCAGAGAAGAGCTGAAGCGGATCGGCTACCGCGGTTCTTTCCCCTGCCGGCCCAGGCCGCTCCATGCCTACCTGGAATTGCACGTCGAGCAGGGCCCTGTCCTGGAAGCAGAGAGAGTTCCCGTCGGAATCGTCCGGGGAATTGTAGGTCTCCGCTGGTTTCGGGTAACGCTGGAAGGACAGAGTAATCATGCCGGACCAACGCCCATGTCCATGCGTCAGGATGCCCTCGTGGCCGCAGCCAGGGCCGTCGAACTGGTCAGGGGCATCCCCGGACAGGTAAAGGGAGGGGAGACGGTCACCACTGTGGGGTTCATGCAGGTGGAGCCAAACGTGGTGAACGTCATCCCCGGAAAGGTAACCTTTACGGTTGACCTTCGAGATCTTTCCAAGAAAAGAATCGAGCAAGCGACCGGGAGGGTCAAGGCTGGCATCACAGCCATCGCGCGTCAGGAGGGGGTGAAAGCCTCGTTCGAGGAGATCTCTAACTTTCCTCCGTTCTTTTTCTCAGAAGAAATCATCGGCACAATTAAACGGGAATGCCAACGCCTCCAATGGCCTTACCGAGTGCTCGTGAGCGGGGCGGGACACGATGCGCTCTACATGGCCCAAAGAACCAGAGGTGGGATGATCTTCGTCCCTAGCCTGGAAGGAAGGAGTCATTGCCGGGAGGAGCGATCTTCCTGGGCGGACGTCGAAAAAGGGGTCAACCTTCTTCTGCACGCCGTCCTGGCCATTGATGCCGCATAGCCATCTTTCCTCATTTTTCACTTTGTATCAGGTGAGGAATTCTTGCCGCAATCGAGGTTTCCCGGGAACTCTTTCCTTAGCAGGGTCGGAGATAGTTTAAGAAAGGGGAGGAATGAAGATGGACGCTGAAGAGATCTGGAAGCGTTTTCAGAAGCACATGGGCTATACCGATGAAGAGATGAAGACCTTCCGGTCCGATCCCGAGAAGGTGAGGATGGTCACTCAGACCCCCGACTTCGTGAAGTGTCGGATCATCGCCGAGGTGGTCGAGTCCCACGGCTGTCATTCTGGGCACCGGGTAGGAGATCGGTTCGTGATGACAGCGGGCGGGCAGCTGATCGCCGAAGAATCCCCCAAGAGAATGTGCCTGTTTGCCCTGGGGCCGGTCAGCAATCTTTTGCCAGCGATCTACGAGAGGCTCATAACCAAATCAGACCCAGATTTAGAGCGCTCCAACATAGTCCAATGCACAGACGTGGGTCTCGACAAGGGAGGGTGGGGAAAGGTTCTCATGAAGGTCTATGTCGAAAAAATCCGCTGAGTTGATCGTGGCGGAGAATATGGATTGGCAGAACCTTCAAGGGCGCCCGTCACCGCTTCGAGGTGGGTGAGCCAAGCGGCTGCCCCAGGGGTATTTTGGGGACGTATCTGTTGAGCCTGTCCGGATGGGATTCCGTTCAACATGCCGCCCTGGCGCCAACAGATAATTTTCATCCATCGGGGACGAGGGAAATCGTTCCCGCCACCTATCGCGAAAGTCTACTCCCGGACGTAACCCCGATGGACCTCATCCACTGTTTGCCTCGGGCCATCCTGGGGTTACGGCAGGGCCGTCAAGGGACAAAGGTGTCTCCTGCCCATGGCACTCCCGTTGGCCTATGTGATTCGAACCCCAAACCTCTTTAGGCCGGAGTATGGGGTAGGAGATGGGCCAAAACAGGAAGGTGCGGAGCCACGTCATGCGAGCGAATACAGAGGTTGAAATCAATCCTGTAAATCCGTAACATAGCTGTCATGAAAAAAAGATTATTCCCCCCATCGAAAATGTCATTCCTGTCCCGTTCTGCGGGAGGGCGGATATTTTACGGCTGGTGGGTTTTGCTTCTGGGTGCCCTGATCAATGGCATTGGCGTGGGCATCCTCTATCACAGCTTCACGGTATTTTTTCTGCCTCTAAAGCGCGATCTGGGGGTCAGCAGTGCAGCCGTCTCCCTTCTTTACGGCGCAGCCCGTTTGGAAGGCGGATTCGAGGGGCCGGTAGTCGGGTATCTGATAGACCGGTTTGGGTCCCGAAGGTTGATCATCATCGGTGCAAGTCTTGCGGGCGTGGGTTTCCTCGTCCTTTCTACCGTGCATAGCTTTCTCTCTTTTTTTCTGATCTTTGTGTTCGTTGTATCTCTGGGTTCCAATGCCGGTTTTTTCCATCCCGTTTCCACTGCGGTAAATAAATGGTTCATCCGCCACCGGGGACTCGGCTTTTCGGTCATCACTTCCTCTGGCAGTATCGGGGGCATGATCATGGCCCCGATACTCTCCTACATCATTTTGAATTATGGATGGCGCATTGGGGCTATCTTCTCCGGGCTTCTGATCCTGGCTATAGCCATTCCTGCAGCTCTTCCCATCAAACGCTCTCCTGAAGCCGTAGGACTTCACCCGGATGGCCGGCTTCCGGAGGGGATAACAGCAGAATCCCTGAATCCAGTAAGCCTACCCGTCCTGGAGGGAAATTTCACTGTACGCCAGGCCTTGAGGACAGTACATTTCTATTTGCTTATGGCCGGCATCTCCCTCCGGCTCCTGGTGACGGTAGCTTTAAATACCCATTTTGTGCCCATCTTAGTATGGAAGGGAATGGGTGAAGCAGCCAGTGCTTATCTGGTAAGCCTGTTGGCTCTCATATCCATTCCCATGGCGCTGGGCCTCGGATGGTTGGGAGATCGCTGGAATAAAACCCTACTGTGCAGTATTTGTATTGTTCCCACGATCGTGGCCATGATGGGGATGATCTTCATGGAGGGGGTTGCCATCCTTTATTTCTTTCCCATCGCGTTCGCCATTGCCGTTGGGACGGCGCCTCTGAACTGGGCCCTGATCGGGGATTTTTTCGGGCGCGGCAGCTATGCCACTCTCCGGGGAATGATGGGGGTGGGGTACGGGACAGCCACTTTTATTTCTCCCATCTATGCAGGGTGGGTCTATGACCGCACCGAAAGCTATAATCTTGTGCTAATAACCTTTTCTGTTATTCTTGCCATAACGGCTACTCTTTTTGCCGTGCTTCGCCGCCCTCCCGCATCCCGGTCACAAAATCAACCCATGCTACCCTGAATTGGGAGACAAATTCATTCATCACTCGTTAGATTATTGCTTGACCGCTGAACCACAGACCTTTGCATTTCCATTACATAAAGAAATGATCCAATCCGCGCAACAACCCCCTTCACTTTTAAAAAAGCTTTGTGTTGTGGCCCGGATGGAAGAGCGGGGATCGTCGGCTGAATTGGCGGGTCAGGATTGTCCAGGAACGAATCCCTTCGATTCCGCAAGGAAAGACGCAAGAAAGGGTAACCGCAGGAAAAGAGCAAGAAGTCATGCCCGGTCCAAGGAAAGACCACTGCCTGATTCAGCCAAGAGACCCGCGCTTCTATCCAGGCTGGCCAAGCTCTGCGAACTCATAATTAGAATTAGAAAGTGAGGGGGGCAACGCCAAGCAAGAAAGATTTGCGAAAATTGTCCCGGATACGGGTATACTATATTCACAGCCATTTTTTACGGTTGCCTTTGGCAATCGAACCCCAGCCTCTAAAAATCTTACCGCATAGGAGATAAACACCATGGCTGCATGGGAAGCTTACCTGGTTCAACAAAGGGAACGATTCCTGGATGAATTGATGGAATTTCTGCGCATTCCCAGTATATCCGCTCTGCCTGCGCATATGGCCGATGTCCAGCGAGCGGCCCAATGGCTGGAAGCTCGCCTGAAAGCTGCCGGGATTGAATCCGTCCGGGTCATGCCCACGGGCGGCCATCCAGTGGTTTATGGGGAGTGGCTTCATGCACCCGGGAAGCCGACCCTGCTGGCCTACGGCCACTTCGATACCCAGCCCGTAGACCCATTAAGTTCATGGGATCATCCTCCTTTTGAACCGGTTATCAAGGAGGGCCGCATTTACGCCAGGGGAGCGACGGATGACAAGGGCAATTTGTTCATCCCCCTCATTGTCGTTGAGGCTATGTTGAAAACCGAGGGGAAATTGCCCGTCAACCTGAAATTCCTCTTTGAAGGCCAGGAAGAAATCGGGAGCCCGCAGTTACGGGATTTTTTGACGGCCCATAAGGATTTTTTTTCTTGCGATTTGGTGTTGAGTTCCGACGGCGGCCAGTGGGAGGAAGACCAGCCGGCACTCGTCCTGGGGAGCCGAGGGCTGGTGTCTGTTTTCATTGATGTCCAGGGCCCGGACCATGATTTACACTCCGGAACCTACGGGGGCACGATCGTCAATCCCATCCACGCCTTAGTCCAGATTCTGGGCTCCATGCACGATACGGAAGGGCGAATTACGGTGGATGGGTTCTACGATGATGTTCGGCCGCTCAGCAATGAAGAACGTGCCCAAATGGCCAAGGTGCCTTTTACCGAAGAGGAATATTTGCGCGAGACTGGGTCGACCTCTCTTTTCGGTGAGCCCGGGTTTACAACCTATGAACGGGCCTGGGCCCGGCCGACCCTTGAAATCAATGGCCTGTATGGAGGCTTCCAGGGAGAGGGTCTGAAAACCGTTTTGCCCAGCATGGCCCATGCCAAGGTTTCCTGCCGCCTGGTGGCCGACCAGGATCCTGCCAAGATCGCCGATCTCCTCGTGGGCCATGTGAATAAAGTCGCCGTGCGGGGAGTGAAAGTTGCGACCTTCAAGTCTGAAAGCGGGGCCCTTCCCTACCTCATCCCCCCGGATCACCGCGGTCTTCAAGTCGCCGCATCGGTCCTAAGGGATCTTTACGGCAAGGAACCCCACCGGATCCGCACGGGCGGGACCGTCGCGGCCAATGCTTTGTTCCTCCAGATCCTTGGAGCTTACACCATCGTCTTTGCCTTTGGCCTCCAGGACGAACTGCAACACTCTCCCAATGAATTCTTCCGCATTTCCAGTTATGAGCGGGGCCAGAAGGCTTACGGAAGGCTCCTGAGTCAGCTGGGGGAAGAACTCGACTGAGATGGTTGAATGGACACTGGACCAGGGGCTGCACTTTTTTCCGCGGACGTCAGAAAAGCGAGGGAAACGTTGCTGATCCAGCTGTGTGGATGGCTGAAGAAGAACGGGTGGATCCTGCGGTGAGACTGGTTGCCCTTCTCTTTATATCTTTTTCCCTTTTTTCGACGGTGAAGCCTGCGTCCGCTGAAGAAGCTCTCCGTGTCGAAGTCCTCCCGGGCGTGGTAAGGCAGGGAGAGGTATGCTTCATTAAGGCCTCAGGTTTGCCAACCCTTAAATCGATTCATGTCGAGTTTCTGAGGAAAAAATTTCCCATGACCATCGGGACGGGGAGAATACCCTGTGAAGGGCTGGTCGGTATAGATTTGAACACCCGGCCGGCAATCTATGGAATTAGAGTTATCGCCACAGATGAGAGCAGCAGGGTCTACTCTCGCGGCCTTTTGTTGAAGGTGAGGAAAGCTGACTTCAAGACCCAGAGATTATCGCTGCCGTCCTCTATGGTGGATTTGGACCCGGAAACCCTGGAAAGAGTTAATGAAGAATCAGGACGGCTGAAGGCCGTGTTTCAGGGCTTGCGGAATGAAAAATTCTGGCGGGGCCCGTTTATCCGTCCAGTGGAGGGAGAGCTCTCTACGAGGTTTGGGCTGCGGCGAATCATCAACGGGCAAATCAGAAGCCCCCATACAGGGGTTGACCTGCGGGCAGAAGAGGGAGAACCGATACGGGCCTGCAATAGCGGTATTGTTGTCCTCGTCGATCAGTTTTTCTTCCCAGGGATATCGGTTATCGTCGATCACGGGTGGGGCCTGTACTCGTCATATTTCCATCTCTCGGAGGCTCTGGTCAGGGAAGGGGACCGGGTAAGCACAGGGACCATGCTGGGCCGGGTGGGGTCCACGGGAAGGTCCACAGGTTTCCACCTCCATTGGGGAATTATAATCAACGGGGCGCGGGTCGATCCTCTTTCCCTGATTAAAGCAAGCAAAAACCTAAGATGATGAAACCGGAATAAGGATCGGGGTTGCGATGAGTCTGGAGGTGGGGGCTGGCTTCTGTTCAGACCGGGGGATGATCTGGAATTAGCTGAAAAATCTGCCCGCAGGCCCGTTAAATCCCCAACCGGGGCCACAGCCGACTTTATCAGGGCCAGCGAGACCATCTTTCGATTCACGGGTAAATTAGTGATACCCCACCCCAAGACCCCCAAAATGCTGCCTGAGCGATTACCACTCCCCCATGGATTTTATCCTGTTGATTCGGGGCCGAAGGACCAATGGGGGCTTGAAATTTTGGGCAATATATTTTATTTTCAAAATTGGCTCATTTATAAACCATAATAATGCGTGAAACCCTTAATGACTGAGGTTCATATATTTTTCCGGGCAGTGCTCTGAACCTGTGATTTGGGACCTGAGACCTGTAGCTCGTTCCTTGGGCCTTATGCCCTGTGGCCCGTGGCCTGGGCTATGTGCCTTGAACCTTGAACCCGTATTTTCAAGAAATTCCTGCAAAGGTGAAGGTTTTGAACTACATCCCCATTTTTCGCAGGAGCGATTCGATTTTTCACAGAGAAAGGGCGGAAGATTAAATAATTGAAACGTAAGCAGGTATCTCTACTGATATTGATTGTAATATTGATCCTGGCAGGATGGGTTTTTCTTTGGAAGAAAGTGACCCTTCTTTCGGTGGAGAATCTGGATCGGCCAAACGGGGTCCATATACGGATAAATCCCCCCGAACCATTTTCCATATTCTACATTCATTCGATCTATCAAGACCCGGCCGTGGAAGAATTTCAGGTAGAACAGGGAGCTATTATCCTTAAAGGAGTGAGGACGAAGAGCCCTGCTGTCATGGGGTATTATGGGTTTGAGGATCTAAGAGAATTGCATACGATGAATCGGGGGTTGGGCGCTGTCTTGCTTCTTAGAAGGGGGATGGGAGAAGGACAGACATTATTTATGAAAGATAGGAAGATCCACTTGAGTGAAATCGGAGAGAAAGGGGATCAGATTCGATTAAAGGTAGAATCGGTGTCCTTAGGAAAATATCTTTTGCAGAGTACATTTTGGAAGAAATTGGCAAATTAATTTAGCCGCAACCCTTTTTCCGTTTCAGACCCTTTTAAATTTCCATTTGACACTCCCTTGGCAATTTAATACAATTCCTGCGAATCTCAGGGCCCGATTAAGTTCATATCCAGCAACTCGGAGCCCTATCCTGTCAAATTTATGAGAGAATTGCGCGGTATGGGCCTAAAGGAATTCTGCAGCGGAATCTGGCAACTAAGAGCGAAAGGGCAAAATTGCCGCCCTCCGCGACCGATCAAAATCTATCTCTTTCACAAAAAGATGGGCTTGGAGTCCTTGGTCAAGGAGATCCTGAGGATGCTCGCTTCTCCCTGCTTCAAAGAATACATAAAATATCAATCTTGCCCAGTCCGTTAAGGATACTATGAGGGCCATCGGGGCCGAAAAGGACGCATTCAGGTACATTTTGCCCGAAACCACCAAAGGCCACAACCATGAGGCTTTATTGAAGCCTTCCCGATCCTCGGCGGCATACGACTGGGTATTAAGGAGAATGCGTTCGGCCTAATTTATATATACGTCTGGAACGGGTCTTCCATTATAGGCAAGCCAATTTGCCCGGCTTCTCCGGTGGCGTCCACAAACATATGGCCATAGCTTGAACCCGGTATGACGGGGATGAGGGGGGGCTTGGGGTCTAAATGAGCCCTATTCATGAAGAGAAAATAGGGCTGTTATGATGGAAGAGCGGATCAAGGTTATGTAAGGTTAGAAGTTTTCCTCCAGGGAGGTATCGCCATGTCAGTTTCCCAACACGCAATGAAAGGGATTTGGAAGGAGTTCGTTGGAGGAGGCCAAATTGACCCCCAGAAGGTAAGACCGGAAATCTTCAGCTCCTGGCAGAGATGCCTGGGGAAGGTGGACCCATTTCAGAGAAGTAATCAGGTAATTTTGCCCCAGAAGGAATTTGAAAATCTTTGTGTGGCCAACAGAGAATTACTGGAAATAGGCAATCCAGTTATGGATGCCCTCTATAAATTTGTACAGGGATCTGGATTTGTGATTACCCTATCCGAGGCCCGGGGGTACCTGCTCAGAGTAATCGGAGATCAGGATGTAGTCGACATAGTAAAGAAAATTAATTTTATCCCGGGGGCAAACTGGGGTGAGGGTATCATGGGAACGAACGCGGTGGGTACTTGCATTTCCACGGATAAGCCTCTCCAGGTTTATGCCTATGAGCATTGGAATATTTGTGTTCATGTGGGCGTTTGCTCAGCCGCCCCCATTCATGATCCCGATTCGGGCCAAATCATGGGCATTCTCAATATGACCGCAGAATGTGAAAGGGTTCACCCCCACACTTTGGGCATGGTAGGCGCCGCTGTAGGGTCCATGGAAGGGCAAATCGCTGCCAAACGCAATTGGATGCGTTCCCAGGTAGCTGATAGATACAAGAGTTTAATCATGGAATCGATTTCCGATGGATTGTTGACCATCGACAATTCTGGAATGATCACCCACATTAATCAAAAAGCCATAGATTTTTTAACCCTCTATGGAAATCCCCTGGGGGAAAACATATATAGTGTTCTGAAAAAGCGTTTTGGCAGGCAGGAAAATTATAAAGATTTACTTTCTATTCTTAACTCTCAGGATAAAATGGATGGAGAATTTGTGACGATCTTCACCGGTTCCGGGGTCATTAAGTGCACGGTGACTTCCCGTTGTTTGTGGGAAGAGAATACAGTGACCGGGAAGATCATAGTGATTCAAGAGATTTCCAAGATCAAAAAGATCGTTAACCGTGTTGCCGGGAATAGGGCCCAGACTGTCTTTTCAGACATCGTTGGGCAAAATAAAAAATTCTTAGAGTGCATGGAAATGGCCATAAAATCGGGGAAAACTTCGTCGAGTATTCTACTCATCGGGGAGAGCGGTACCGGTAAAGATCTATTTGCCCAAGCCATTCATAACAGCAGTTCTCGGGCCAACGATCCTTACATTGCCATAAACTGTGCAGCCATTCCGCGAGATCTCCTGGGGAGTGAACTGTTCGGGTATAATGAAGGGGCTTTTACCGGCGCCAAAAGGGGAGGGAACCCGGGTAAGTTTGAGCTGGCCGATCAGGGAACAATTTTCCTGGACGAAATTGGGGAAATGCCTCTGGACATGCAGACTTCTTTGTTGCGTGTTTTGGAAGATAAAGCCATCTTGCGGATAGGTGGGCGGGAACCCATTCCGGTAAACGTGCGCATCATCGCAGCGACCAATAAAGATCTATCCAGGGAAGTCTTTTTGGGGAATTTTCGCTCCGACCTGTATTACCGATTAAATGTAATCGCCATTGAGCTCCCCCCGCTGCGAGAGAGAAAGGATGATATCCCTTTCTTGATTGAACATTTAACGAAGAAGATTGCCCGTACCATGAGCAAAGAAATCCAGCAGATTGACCCGGAATTCATTGAAATTTGCTTACACTACGACTGGCCGGGTAATGTGCGCGAGTTGCAGAATATGATTGAAAAAGCGATCAGCCTTACAACGGAACCGACTCTCTCAATCCGCAGTCTTCCTTCTCACAGTTTTCCCAATCTGACGAAAATGCCAACACATCAGGAAAACGGGAGAAAGAAACTGCTTAAGAAGGTCAGCCTCGACGCAGAAAGCGAGATGATTATGACTTCTCTGGCCAAGAATCGAGGCAATAAATGCTTAACGGCAAAGGAGTTAGGCATTGCCCGGAGCAGTTTATACCGCAAATTGAAGGAAAAAGACAATTAAGACCAGTTAGGCAAAAGGTAAAATGACTCCCATTTAATACCTTTATCATTTCTTAGAATGATGGTTATGGGGCCGGATTCGAGATAAATTTTTTGTCTCAAATTCAAGACATATTGTGAAAAATTAATGTCCCATTATTAGGGCAATAAGGTAACTATTTAATTTTGTTAAGATTAATTTCAAATTGGACAATTGCTTATATTTTTTATCGTTCCAATTTTGTCTCTTTTTTAGGACATTGACTTTTAGTGCCTGTTCAAGATTTCTTTGGGGTGGTATATTTTTATGATATAAATCCACAAGTTTCCTTTTCCTATCCCTCAGAAGAAGCCCTTAGTCTTTTTTCGGACCACGTCGGTATTGAGGGCATAATTTTTGTTTAGAGTTTTAGTTTTTAGAGACGTTGCCGTATCGTCTACTTGATTAACATCAGAGGAGGAACGTTCATGGCCAGTTTTAAAGGCAAGGTGGCAATTGTGGGATTTGGGGAGGTTCCTTCCGGGAAATTTCCTAATCGGCCCTGCTTATCAAGTGCGCTGGAATCATGCCGGCAGGCTATTCTCGATTCGGGAATAAGAAAGGAGGAAATCGACACCATTATTCCAACTGGAACCTTCTATAACCGTCGCTACAATACCGATATGGTTTTTTCAAAACTTGTTGAAGAGTTAGGTCTCTTGGGCAAGGCAAAGAACAATTTTCAGGTTTTTGCTGGTGGTTCAAGCAGCTCAACGATGTTAAAAACGGCCTGCGGGCTCATTACAGCTGGGATTGCGAAAACGATCCTCTGCGTCCAATCTGATAAGACTGGCTCCTCCCCCGTACAAGAGATGATTGACTTGTTCGCCACGTTTGGGATTCCTGAAGAATGGGAAACCCCTTACGGATTCTTTATGGGAGGGTGTGGAAGCTTGTTTGCGACAAGGTACATGCATGAAACGGGTACCACCCATGAACAAATCGCATCCGTTGTGGTTTCCATGAGGAAATGGGCTGCTTTAAATCCGAATGCCATGCTGCGAAGGGAAATAACCCTTGAGGAAGTGTTATCTTCTAAGCTGGTGGCTACGAATCTGACAACTCGGGAGGGGAATATCTTAGCCGATGGCGGGGCGGCTTTTATCCTCACCAAGGCCGAACGAGCAAGAGACCTTCGTAACCATCCTGTTTATCCTTTGGGTTTTGGGTCCAGGGTGTCTCATTATGGTATTTCCCAGGATCAAGACTTGACAAGATTGGGGTTTCCAGAAGCCGCCAAAGAGGCGTATGAGATGGCCGGGATTACGGCAGGAGACATAGATATTGCCGAAATCTATGATGGCTATCCGATCTTCCCTTTGGTCACGTTAGAAGGTCTCGGAATTTGCAAGAGGGGAGAGGCTGGAGCCTTTGTTTACGAAGGCAATACCTGGCCGGGCGGGAAGCTTCCCATGACCACGAATGGAGGCATGCTTGGGCAGGGCCACACAGCAGCGGGGGGCGGAGTAGCTGTATTGGTAGAAGCGATAAGACAGCTGATGGGAAAGGCTGGAGAACGCCAGGTCAAGGGAGCCAAAATTGCTGTTGAATCTTCCATGGGAGGAACATTTATGGACGCACACATAGTAGTCCTGGGGAGGGAACTGACATGAAGGAATATAAGAAACCGCTGCCGCAACCCACGCCGTGGAGTCAACCTTTTTGGGAAGGTTGCAAGAGACATGAGCTTCTGGTTCAAAAATGCCAAGATTGCCAAAAAATTATATTCTATCCGAAACTATTCTGCCCCCAGTGCCTTTCCTCCAACCTCGAATGGATTAAAGCAAGCGGGAGGGGGAAAATTTATTCCTATATGGGTGTTTACTCGTACCAGCCGACTGAGTTTGATGACGATCTTCCCTATGTGGTAGTGATCGTCGAGTTAGAAGAAGGGGTTCGGATGATGAGCAATATCATAGGGTGCTCCCCCGAGAAGGTCCAGTGCGACATGCCAGTGGAAGTGGTCTTCGATGACCTGACCGAAGAATTTACCCTT
>Ga0315282_10014081_pt1 | contig 11953 bp, 12 predicted proteins | sample YL17G07_20_MG_FD_203693 | JGI IMG/M metagenome (GOLD analysis project Ga0315282, IMG submission 203693) | Sediment microbial communities from Yellowstone Lake, YNP, Wyoming, USA - YL17G07_20 | ecosystem: Environmental > Aquatic > Freshwater > Lake > Sediment | place: USA: Wyoming | collected... | reverse complement strand
TCCCCCTAGGCTTGATGCAATTCATTGGTGTTAATCCTTTTCCTGTGCCTTGCATCATGAGTGGTCTCTCAAATCAATAAACTAGCAGAGACGGTATCATGAATTGTACGACAAACCGAACATGGAAATCCATATAGAACATTCCGGTTGTTCAAATCCTATTGGATTTGGGCCTTGGAACCAATACCACCTCTCGGAACCCACTCAGACATAGCACACGATGAAGTACCCTGTGTCAGAATCTCATATGTATCCGTCTAAGGCACCTAGTCATCAGTTTCCTCGATGGAGTTTCTCCAGGAGTTTCATGTAATCCTTAGGGTCCAGTTCTCGGGATTTTCCGTAGCAATAAGCCTGGGTCACGGCAACAGTGAAGTTGTCCGGCCTCCCTCGTTCATTCAGAGAAAGCATAGGCACCCTCTTCTTGAGGCATGCGATAGGCCGGAATTCGAATACTCTACTCCACCGCCAGCTGTATTTCGGCCTGGGATCTTTCTTCCAGAGTTGAGTGTTTAGAGATAGGCCCATTTTTTGACAATACTCCTCTCTGCTGAGTATCTCGGAACTAACCTCGGCAATGTACAGTTCTTCCAGAAACCAGTCATTATGGACATTACCTAGATGATATGATTTCTGGACCGATTGGGTGGATGCTCCGCTCGATTTCGCGAATAGAACCCTGTCACCCGGTGCAAGGTCAAACCCAGTGAGATTTTCCGTTGGACACCAGATATGTGTCTCTCGTGCGGATTCGATGGTGTCGCTCTCCGAGTTGAAATTCGGGCCTTGATACATGATCCAGACCTTCAGCTCGGCTCGCGTGCCGACTTGGCGGTTGAATAGTCTATTGAAGTTGGATCTACACCATGTTTCAAAATCGGATTTGTCGAGTTCGAAAATGTCGATGCTACTTAGCCCCTTGGGCATGTGATCGTGGGCAAGCACAAGAATGAAACCATTCTTAGAGTGGAAATCTTTGAAATCAGCGGGCCTATTCCTATGATACCCGAATTCAGAGGTGGTAAACTTTATTTCTGCTTCCCTCGGAGTCCTTTCTCCTTGTAGTTTGATTGACTTGATGTCGGGAAACCTAGAGTCCTTTATGGGCTTGAGATCGACAACTCTAACCCATTTCTCCCTACCAACACTCTTTCCAGATACTCTCACAGGTCGTATGCGTAGGCTTCCTTCGTCATGGCGAGCCATTAGGTATTCGTAGATAGCCCACTCCTGTAGGAAAGACCATCCTCCTTTCGCCATCCATTCGCCTCCAATCAGAGAGTGACTATCTGGTATTCAATGATTCTATCCATAAGGACTCTCTCAGTTTTTCGCTCGCGTCACGACGAATTTCCTGCTATCGATATGGAAGTAGTGTGTATCAAACAGCATCTTTGCGGGGTTCTGGATCTCCTCGACATGGCACTCGTCGATTCCCTTATCAATCGAGTGATTGCCGACGAACACGATTACGTACTTCTCCTCAAGCTCTCTTGCCCTGTTCATTTCATTCCTTGTAAAAGCAAACATCAGCTCCTTCGATCTAGATGACTTGACTTCGATGTATCTGTCTGGGATTGAGAGAGTTGACTCCAAGCCCCTGTAGGACATTATATCAAAACCAGAAGTGGAGTCGTATTCGCTGATAATCTCAACTCCTTCAGCCAAGTCTGCTCTATTGAGTTTGCTGAGCCGGGCAATCTCACTATCTGCTACAAGTTGTTCAGCGTGCTTTGACGTCTCAAGATCCTCTTCTGAAGGTTCCTCATCTAGCCACTCGGGATTCCTGAGGATTCGCATCTTCTTTGCGATCATTGAGTTGAAGTCACGATTGACGAAAACGCGTTTATCATCCTGGACAAGAAAACCAAGTGAGAACCCGATGAACCTCATTCGTCTGGAATTCGACCCTGCATTGTCAGGTAGAGGTCTTGCCTCGTATGATAGGAATTCCTTTTCGTAAGACAGGTCTCGCACGAGCAAATCAAACATTCGACAGAGAGGCGACAATGAGAAGAGAAGGCTTGTGACCAACATGTCGCGCTGCTCACGAGTCACCTCATATGATCTTGATTCGTTCTTTCTCAGAAACGTTTTGCCAAAAGGTGTCAACGTAACCCTGCTCGAATCGAAATCCACTAACTTGAATATCAAAGCCACATTTAGAACGTCTGTCATACCGACGACATAACCTCTGAAACACTGTCCCTCAAAAACCTGTGAAACATGAGATTTTGGGACCATCGCCTCACCCTGAGAGAGATCCTCCAGAGCGAAAAGCAAGTGATTAAGCTCGCCGAAATCCCTGACACCATCAATCGATTCGATTGGTATGTTCAAGGGCCTACCCCACAGATCTTGTTCGAGTCCGGATCTGATCTAGAATTGCGTTCAGATCCGCATCATCCCAATCGCCGTCAGAAAGATCTTCAGGCATCTCAAGGTTAAGGATGCCAATGTCGTCGTTCAGCAGTCTATGCATCACTTGCATCTTCGCTTCCAGTCGGTCGTCGACCACCTCATCGATCGTATTCTCTGCTATAAGCTCGTAATATGTAATCTGAGCATCATTCGGCAATCCTACTCTGTGAATTCTGTCCATCGACTGCATGAAAATGCCACAATTGAACGTGCGGTCAACATACAACGCATTTCTGCAGACGGTATGAAGGGAAATGGATTCCCCTACGGAGGGAGTCGTTGCCACGAGAGCCTTTACATTGTTATCTCGCTTGAACCTTCGAATGAAGAACTCGCGGTTCTCCTCATCCTCATCTGTGGGAAGCAAACCAGTGATGCAAACGCATTCAATGCCAATATTCCCAAGTTTGTTGGCGAGTGTTTGTGCATTGTGGATGAACGAAGTCCACACCACTACCTTGCTTCCGTTTGATACAATCTTCTGCACTAAATTGACCGCAGCCGTGAGCTTCGCTGGCTGTTCATACTTTGAGTACTCAAGTATTAGGCGGTCAAGATCCACCCCAATGTGCGGGAGTGGTGGCATCTTGAATTCGCTGGAATACTCACCGAGAAGAGACGGATTACTTGCAGCCTGGAGCAATCTGACAATGAGAGCCTTTCGGAGATCCCGCAACAGCATTCGTTCAGCTATGCCTTTGGCAATCTCCGAGAGGACTCGGTATGTCAAGGCTTGGTAGATCTTCTGTTGCACGGGACCCGGCTTCACTCGAGTTTTGATCACAGTTCGGGGAGGTAATGCGAGGTCAGCCTTTCGAACTCGTGTATAGAATGGTTGGATTGATGAACGAACATCGCGAATAGTGGAATCAGACTGAGTTTGTTTTGGCATTTTTCGAACTATGTTCATGCCTGGCCACAGTATTTCGAATTGACCAACGAGATCATCAATTCTATTTGGCGCCGGAGTGCCACTTAGAATAATCTTGCGTTTGACCAGACGTGCTACTTCGCTGACCGCATTGAACCAGACTCCTTCCGGTCCTCGTTTTATTTTATGGGGTTCATCAATGACAAGCATCACTGAGTTGGAGCGTGCGAATTCTCGAACACGGGTCAATTCATTTACAAGCATCTGATAACTGCACAACATCATTTCGAATCGATAGGTGTCTTCAAACAACTGCCTTCGGACTTCTGGTTGGCCAGAAACCCTTGCGACGACTGGAGGACGACCAAAGCACTTCTCAAATTCTTCCTCCCAGGGATCAAATGCCGCCCGAGGGCAGATGACTAGTAGCTTGGCCACTTCTTTGCGTTCTTTGAGAATAGCGTAGGCTGCAAGGACCATTGTGGTCTTTCCACTTCCAGGCACTGAGAAATTAGCAGAATACGGTAACTCCACCATATGCTTGACAGACTTGATCTGAAACGCTTTGAGCTCACGAATGAACCCGGGCGCGGGGTCCAGCAAGACTGAGTCTAATGAACTGATCTCCTTCCCTTTGCGAACGGAATACTCATATGTGCTTAGAAATTCGAGACGTTTTCTTAGACCTTCCTCCGTAGAAGGACTAAGCTTGATCTGAAGACCTGCATTGCGCAAATGCCTGATGATCTCAATTAGTTTCTGCTGAATATCGTCTGTATTTTCCAGGCGGATCTCTTCTCGGCTTGTCGATTTAAAGCCGAGGGCGATAAGGAAGAATGTCCCTCCTTCCCCTTTGAGTGCAATTGACAATTCAGGTCCAGACAAGGCGATGGATTGAGACTCCGAGTCATAGTCAAGAGATAGCACCTTTCACTCTCCGATCTTATCCAGAAGTCTCTCTGCAAGTTGTGCCACTTTCTTGATCTCCTTTCGAGCTTGTTGAAGGTCATTGCGGTCTAGTTCGAGCAGCGTTTCGAGTGTGTTCTTTACCCTGCTGAGCATTTGAGCTGGCCGCTTGCGCTTCTCTTTTGCATCGGCCTTTTCGACAGCGTCATCCAGAATATCCTCCAATGCCTGTTTCTTTGATTGGGTTGGCTCTGGCAATGCCTGCCCGTTTTCCTCTTCTGCCTCCTCTTGGGTTGCATCACTCTGCTTATCCTGAGTTGGGGGAGTTGATATGACTTCCTTGATTTCTCTGATCTCATCTTCAATCGAGACGTCAGCCAACTCCTTCTCTGGGATTGGCTGGTTGACGGGAGCGCCTCCTTTCTCCTTGACATTGTTGACGAATTCTCGTCTCGCATCCTTGTCCTTAACGAGTTTGCTCATTTCTCGAATTCTCAGATGGGCGACGCCGCAGCGAATCAGCTCAAATGCAGCAGTTAGCATTCTGCTCTTTTCCGCTGCAGGCATCTCCTTCCAATCGCGTCTTCTCATTATGTTCTGAAGATCTATGAAATGCTCAACCTTTCTTTCTGCTTCCGAGTACTTGTAGTCCTTTCCAATGTAGCCTAGGTACGATTCGATCAACTTGAGTCGGTCCAGCTTCTGCGCGACCGTGTCTTCGTTGTTTTCACCACCAAGTACAAGGGCGACTTGGCGTGGACTATGTCCACATTCAATTCCCTCCTTGATCTTCATCAGTTCGTTGATAGGGCCGTAAGATGCTTGCAGATCCACCGAAAGCTGAATCCCAGCTTCTATGTTCCAGAGATCCTTTGCCGAAACATCAAACGGCAGCCGTGCGGCCTCAAAGTAAGTGAATCGTGCCTCCCCGGTCTCTTCGTGGAGTCGCCGCAGGACGGCGACTCTGCGGTTGCCATCAATTATAGCTCCATCATCAGTGATGACGCCTGGATCCATTTGTCCCACTCGCTTGATGTCGTCTCGCAGGAATTCTGCTTTGAGGCTGTCCTTGAGAAGGAGGCTCTCTATTTCGAGCGCATCGTCCAGTTTTTCTGGCTCAAGCCTTCTGGCAAGTGTGGCTTCATGTTCCCTGAGTTCTGCAGCGAACCGGCCGTTTCGTATATTGTATATCAGCGAGGAGAGAGGCAGACGGTAAACCTGCAGATCTTTGCGCAGACCATTGAGTTCGTAAGGACGCTTGCTGTCCTTCACAGTGGCATCATTGTGCTGCTGAATGTAGTCGTCAATTGCGCGCGCTTTGCTGCTTCTTACAGATTCTGGCACTGTTATCACTTCCGTTTCTCCCTTTCTTCATTGCTGAACAGGACAACTTGTCGAGAGCCACAGTCATCTTTCTGGCGGAAATCGATTTTGAAGTCATATAGGCAGTCATGAGCCCGAATCTAAGACTCTCTTGGTCTGACCCGCTCAGATTGTATCCCGATGAGCTCAACCTCAGTGTCCAACGATTAAACTGGGAGTTCATCCACTTTTTCGCATTGTTCATGACAAAAGGGGGCAACTTTCTTTCGCCCATGGCTCGACATACGAAAACAACATCCCACTTTAGGCTTCCTTTGCTGCTATGGAATCCGCTCTTGCCTTCAGAAAGCATTGGGAAAACATTGGTCGCAAGGAAGCCCGCGCGGCAAAGCGACCGTGCCATAGCAGTCCAAGCCTTTGCGCGCTTGTGATGGTAAGTGAAGACCAGAAGGCCGTTTGGCTTCAGCACTCTCCTGCATTCCTTAAGCGCGGACGTCAGGCCCTTTATGAACCCGTCATGATGCTCCGAATTGCGTGCATCGACAATGAGGCTTCGTCGCATTGGAGTATGCTTGCAGACATTCTTACTTGGCCAGTTAACGAAGTCGCGGATCCAGACATAGTAGAAATCAGATAGTTCCGAGTAGGAGATGTTGTCATAATACGGAGGATCTGTGAGGACGATATCAACCGTGTGGTCTTTGAGCCAACCCAGGTCCCGAGCGTCCGAGTTTTCGAGAAGAATGCGATCACGCTGATCTGAACGGACTTGGGTTGGCACGTTGTCAGCATTTCTTTGTGATGATACACCCACTAGAACTCGTCTTGGTATTCTCTTGTTATAGTCATATTCCCAAGGCTCCTCGGCGTACCTTTTTCCCCTAAGTACTTTCCTTGCACACGATGAGTAACTTCCACGTCCCCTGCTCGTCCCCCAGACGTTTCCTTCTACGGGCCTAGTTACCCTCCTGTATGAGTGTATGCCAAACAACGGGGTGAGTTTCCGATAGCCAAACGCATACGAAGCTAGCATGTTGTTGGATGCGAGCGAATCGGAGAATGCCAGTAGCAGGTACTCACGAGTATTCTCGTCAGCTACTTCAAGTATTTCTTTCAGAATGACACCCAGACTCAGCAATTGTCGTTCATTGAACATCTCGCTGTATCGGCTGTACCCGAAGATTATTGGCCTTGAATCTAGTCTGTTCTTTGTCGGTATGCCGTCCAACGGGATCGGCAGATGTCCTCTCATATGCTGCAGTTTCTTCGCTGCCGCGTCGTAGGTCGCGAGGTCATGGGAATCTGCGGTTTTGAACTTAGGTTCACCTGTTGAGGGCTCAACATATTCCAAGGCAAATAGTCGTTTCTTCAGCGGCAGGAACTTGTCTGGTAAATTCTTCAGACTGCCCTCGCCACCGCAACCCGGACATGTGAATCTTCCATTCTCTAGCGGACCCTTGAGGGAATCTGTTCTGGTCCCGCATTTCCGGCATTTGAACACCCTTTGACTCTTTTTCAATTTGCGTAGTTCATGGCATTTGCTGCAAAACGCTAGTCTGTGTGGCTTGGCTCGAAGTATGTTGTCGTCGTAGATGAGGTGGTTGAATTGAGCTTCAAATTCTTCTCCGCATGCCGGGCAGGTGATTAGATTTACCCAGAAGAAATAGATTACCTCCGCAATTTCACCATCGTCGGTTTTCGTTTGGTAGAATTCCTTGATTGACCCAGCTACTTTCTCTTCGATTCGCTTGAGCTCACGTTGGTAGGATGGTTCATCCCATTTCTCCATCTCCTTCTTAGTCACAAACCAAGCAATCGGGTCAATATCATTACCTATCACGCAAAACCCAAGCTTGTGAGCTTCCACGATCGAAGTTCCTCCTCCCATGAACGGATCGAGAACAATGAGCCTGGATTGAGAGTGTCTCGAGTAGAAGAGCTTCCAAAAGGCATCATCATCTAGACCCGCATCAGAGGTAGCTGCAATCAAAAAGGCCCGGAAATTGACACCCAATCGACGGGCCCACCATTTATGTATCTCGTAAATTGGCTTTTTTCGGTTGCCCTCATGGATGGCCATCGGAATGAGCTTCTCGACATCAATCCCGGACTCAATCAGAGTACGGGAGGGCACCGTCTCAAGAGGGACGGCCGGAGATTCAAATGATGTGGTCAGAATATCCCCCAATGATGCTCGTATCTTTTCGGTGTCTCATAACCCTTCTGCTGGGTCATCTATCAAACCCGATTAGTGCTTGGCCGAGATTGTTTCGTTGCATTTGAGACTGTGCACGAAAGTCCACAGATTCAAATCCAATGGACTCTGAACATTCGCCGTCGCGGCGGCTCGAATCCTCTCCCGTATCAAAGCGAAGTCAACAGGAAGTCCTTAACGGTGACAGGGCCAGGTCGCACGCCTGCAAGACCCGACGACCTTAGCCTCTCTGCCAGGTCCTTGATCTCTCTCTCGACCGATGTACGGATGGAGCGCAGCTTCCCTCGATCCGCTCCAGCGCAATCGTCGAGACGCCATTCCTCGCTGATCACGCCAGGGACCACCAGGCATCTCTCGGAACCGCACCCGACATGCACGACAAGGTCCATGGAAGCCAGGACATTCATCGGCAGAAGCTTCGGCCTCTGCGATGACATGTCGATGCCGACTTCCTTCATTACCGCGACCGCTCCAGGATCGAGCGCTACGGCCGGTTCGGGGCCGGTACTGAACGGTTCGATGATGTCTTCGGAGTACCGACGTGCGAAGGCCTCCGCCATCTGGCTGCGGCATGAGTTCTTGATGCATATGAAGGCGACACGGTATCTTCTGGCCTGCCCGGAGAGGCCTGCAGAAACCTGCGACATGAATCCGCCACTCCTCATCCACACGGTTGAATGTTGCGACGTGCTGTCTCCGCATTCGCTTGGTGCGGAGAGCGGCAGGCGTCAAATGTTCATCCGTTCGGGCAAAGGCTTTCGAGATGGAGGGCGATAAGAGCGATAGAGCATCATCGAGATCACTTGGGTCCCGCCTGTGCATGGAAGAGCCCCCTCGAAGAGGGGAAGCCGTTCCACATTTCGTGATTACCCGTCCCGCACTACTCAAAACACGCTTTCGAGGCAGTATACCGTCAGCGCCGTCTTCTCGCACAAGTAGTCAGGTCTGCAATCCTTGCACAACTTCTCCAGCCCCTTGCGATCAACATCGAGTGTCCCCTTTCTCTCATGGAGCGCATAGAGCTCCTTGAGATACTTCCCCTCCACTATCCGAGGCACCTCATTCCTGCCCGACAGCTGGAACCATTCGTAGATCCCCTTGTCACCCCTGGAGGAGTTGCACGACTTGCAGGCAGTGACCGCATTGTCCCCCGATTCAGGACCTCCTCTCGCGCGCGGGATGAGATGATCGACAGAGAGGTCCTTGGTGCTTCCGCAATATATGCAGCGGCCAACCACCTCTTGTTCCTTGATGTACTCCCGAATAGCCCCCGACCATTCGATGTCCCCCGACTGCAGCTTCTTGAACCTGTTCATGATGAAGCCGAACTTACCTGCCTGCCCTGCAGACTTCGCGATAAGCTTGGCGTACTGCCAGAAAATCAAATCCCTGATAGTCTTGACAGCTGCTGGAGGCATTTTCCACCTGAGGAGATTCTCCTCCAGGGTGCAAAGACTTTTCGGAGCTAGTTGGAAGAAGGAGTTGGCTGTGCCTCAATCCTCTGCCGATCGAGACCACTTCTTAACTTACGAGCAATGAGGGATCAACCCTCACTCGATTTGTGCGCGAGGGTAGGAGGCTTTCCAGGTGGATCGCAGTGGTTTTCTGCCACGATTGAAATGAGACCCAGGGTTATGCCTTGTTGCCACCATTGGTTTGAACTAAGGTCAGACGGTATTTGAGAGAGTCTAAGACAATGTCCCCATCTAATCAACATCGAAGGTTTGAATCATGAGCCGGGACTCAATCATCTCAGACAATTCGGCACAAGGGCTTATTCTTCTCATCGGACCAATCCTGATGCTTGTTGGGATACTCGCCCTCGTTTATGCGGGCGACATTGAAGGCAAGATTGTCGGGTTGATCATTACCTTCATCGGGATATTGTTAACCCCAGGGCTCGGAGTGATTGCAGGACAAGCAACGGTCAAGGGCCTGGGACTCCTTCTCAGGGGGCCTGGGATACTGGTAATGATAGCGTTTCTTGTACTACTTCTCGTCGTAACCAAACTTGGAGGATATTGGTAGAAGGGGCGTTCATTCAGGTCAAGGAAATCGCGGGCGGCTCCTGTGCCGAGAGGATACCAATCTCCTGAGAATATCTACCGTCACCCGAACGCATTGGATATGCTGACATGGACGAAGAGGTCTGATTGTCCCGGATCACTATCACGTCTGAGAACGCACTAGATGGTGAAGACCGACAGCAATCTTCTTATCCATTGTACTCCATGTGTCGTACAGCATAACATCCCGGCTCCGGACCATGCCAGTACATTCAGAACGTACCTGTTGAGCTGCGCCGAATGAAGAGCAACGCCGGTGATGGCTCGACGTGGTAGAATGGATCGCGTTCATCAACTCCTGACAGGGCTTTGTGAGGAAATCGAGAAGCAATTAAAGCCGAGTCTGAGCGGGCTGAAAGGCTTGCTCGTCCGCGGCTATCTTCCCCAAAAGTGGGTTTTCGAGACAGAGTATGGCGAGTGCACCCTAGTCTTGGACGCCGAGGGCAACGCCCGGGTATTCCCAGGGCCCGATCATAACAGAGATGTGACGATCCGGTGGAAACGTGACTCTCTTTTATCGGTCCTCGAGTCAAAGAGCCGCGGCTCCATCTCGGATGGCGACTATCCAGATGTTCTTGTTCAGACAGAGAAGGGACGGGCTGCTTTCAACTACCTCAAGAAGAATATCGGGCTCTGACTCGTCATAAGTGTCTATCCTGTCGCCGGAAAGTCCACCCTCGTCTCACCTTATCTCGAAGGCATGGTGAAGTCCGCTCGTGAGATCCTCGGAGGGCATCGTGACGCTCACGAACTCGATCAGGATGTAGATTCTGTCCTCCTTCTTCTGGGCGTTTCTCTCTTCCGCTATCTCCTTGACCAGCGAATTCAACACAGACCTCACGGAAAAGTCGAGAAGACGGCTCCTTGAGAGTAGGAGAACGAGCAGCTCGCCCTGTTCCTCGGTCAGATTGCCGTATGCCACACCCCTCCTTACGCTCTCTTCGGGGGTCCTCAGCACAGACACATGCCCGACGGTTTCATCGGAGGGCTCCTTTGACTTTTTCCCTGCGATTCGGGTCTGCGAGCACTTGGGGCATGTGACCATGCCCGGAGGGATGGGGGAGCCGCAACTGGCGCAGTAGTTCTCTGCCGTCTCTTCATCCTCTTCCTCCATTCTATCGCGATCCTTCAAAAAGGGAATCGATGCCCGTCTGCGGCATGCGCCAGTGCACTCTATGTACTACGTGCGGGATACAAATACCTTGCTGAAGCTCCCTGCGAACGGAAACTAAAAAGCCCTTGCATGCCAATCAAGCATCCAGCCTCCCGGAGTACTTTCAACATTTCATTATCATTATTGAGAACTCATAAAGGAGTGGAACCCTGCCAAGGAAAAGCAAGACCAATCCCAACAAGGATGATCGGATCACTATCAAGATCGACAAGAATATGTGGAAAATCATCGCTAGACAGATCAGAGATCATCCTGAGTGGGGCGCGAGGTCGGTTTCCGATTTCATAAGGCGCGCGATATCCCACGAGCTCGAGGCAAAGACGAGCGTGACCGAGCACAAAGTGCTCGAGATACAGCTTCGGCCTAGACTTTCTCGAGAGGACAGCCGTGGCAGAGATCCCTGAGCAACTCTCGGTTGAACAGGTCTTCCAGTCGGACTGAGAGCATGTCCATGTTCAGTCGGCAATCCTTGGGCACTGTGAGTGTGAGCGTCAGGCATTCCTTGCACGTGGTCAAGTTCTCGATCGTCCGCGTCTCCTTCAAGGTCATCCATCCCCTATGGGCTAGGCCCGGGTAACGTATATCGCAGGGAATAAAGAATGCATTCACGTTCCAGTGCTCATATTTGTCCATACGTACGGATCATCGATGTTCCAGAGCCGATGCGGAATCCTGTTCTTCAACCGGGATCAAGCAACTTCAGGGTCCTTCGCGATCTCCAGTGTCGTGCCACATTCGCATATCCATGATTCGGCAAGGATGTTGACATCCCCGAAGCTGACCTCCGAGTGCTGGACGAAGAACATGCTCGCATCGCATCTCGGGCACATCACCTCGAGAAGTCCTCCATGCTTCTCGATCCTCAGGCGCTTGGCGCAGAAAGCTGCCCCATCCTCAACTGCTGATCCTTGAATTCCAGACTTGTCGATGACGAAAATGTTTGCGGTCTCGCATTGTGGGCAAAGCCGAACCTCGGC
>Ga0315282_10014080_pt1 | contig 11954 bp, 8 predicted proteins | sample YL17G07_20_MG_FD_203693 | JGI IMG/M metagenome (GOLD analysis project Ga0315282, IMG submission 203693) | Sediment microbial communities from Yellowstone Lake, YNP, Wyoming, USA - YL17G07_20 | ecosystem: Environmental > Aquatic > Freshwater > Lake > Sediment | place: USA: Wyoming | collected... | reverse complement strand
TCCTGCCTTGCGCAGGCTCTTCGCCACGGACTCGCTGACGGTCCCCCTGACGATGCTGTCGTCGCAGATGGCGACCTTCTTACCGCCCACTGTCGCCCTGATGACATTGTGCTTGAGGTCCGAGGCGACCTTCCTGAAGACCGGGTCGTCGATGATGTAGGTGCGTCCTAGGTAGGCGTTCTTTATTATCCCCTCATCACTCGGGATGCTGAGGGCTTCTGCGACGCCGGTAGTGACGCTCCTACCCGAGTCAGGGACAGGTATGACAGTGAGGTCGGTCCTAGGACCCTTCTCGACGCCGTAGGACTTCCTGAGTCCATGGGTCTCGACTATCCCATGGCCGAGCCCCTTGCGGGCTGCATGGACGCTCTTGCCCTCGATCACTGAGTCAGGGCGGGCGAAGTAGACCCACTCGAAGGCGCAGTGGGCCGGAGTGGGGTCCATCACCTGCTCCTCCCTAACTACCTCGCCTGCGGTGTAGATTATCGAGCCAGGCTTGACATCCCTCCTATCATCGAATGCCTCCCCCATACCCTCCAGCACGTCTATAGGCGCCGACTCGGAGGCGAAGAAGACTTTCCCTTTTGCTCTCGCGATGTGGAGGGGGCGCACTCCCCTAGGGTCCCTTGCAGCGACGAGGGTGGTCTTCCCCTCCTTCTTGTCGAGGACAGCGGCAACGAGACTGTAGTAGGCCTTCGGGAGGCTCCACATCGCCTCCTTGAGGGCCGGGATGAATGTTGTGCCCGAGAGCTTTGCCAGAATAATGTCGCAGAACGCCTTCTCGTTCGTGACGCCCGCCCCCTTCTGGACGAAGCCGTCCAGTACCACGGCAGCCCTATACCGGTCCGTCTCAATCAGGTGGGGCGCTAGTCCGTTGACGATGCTCTCTCCCGATGCGCAGCCAACGACGACATAGTCGTCAGGGTGGCTGAAAGACACATAGCGCTCGTCGAAGACCCTCGACACAAGGCCTCGGCCGTTCCACACCCGGAGGCTCTTATCCCCAGCGGCGGCGATGCCTGCTGCCTCCTGCCCACGGTGCTGGACACCGTACAGTGTGTAGAGGCCTTTCCTACCAGCGTCGTCTCGAGTGTAGACGCCGATTACGCCCTGCATGGCGGTCTCAGTGTGGGGTGTGGGATAAAAAACAGTCGATGGTCAGGCTATTCTCATAGCCTTCCCAGGGCTGAGCAGTAGGGGCGGGAGGTAGGCGGGGATGTTGCTGAAGGGCAGGACCTCTGGGGCGATCTCCAAGCCCAGCTTCGCGGTCATGAACTCCCTGCGAGCCTCGATCCTCGCCCATGCCTCGGGGTAGAGGTCGCGGAGCTTGCGCCTCAGAGGGGCATCAGTTAGGGCAACCGTGTCCTCTATGTTCGTTGATGCATATGAAGTCCCCGTCGCGGGGATCACATCAACCTGAACCACCATCCCCGAGGCCAGCCTCTCACTCGACCCCTCGTAGGACGGGCTGCTCAGCCACTCCTCTAGGCTCGTGAGGTGGCCTGGGTTTAGGTGGACACCGAAGAAGGGGTCACCGATAACGCCATGGACTGCACCCCACAGGTCTCCCCCCGTGGCTCCGATCCTGAGCTTACCGTACCAGGCGGCGACAGCCTCGAAGTAGGGAACCAAGAGCCTCGGGATATAGTCCCTTACTTGCTTGGGCAGCTCAGTTTCCGACTTGACGACGAAACCCGCGCGAGAGTTGAGGCTTCCCCATGCCCCGTAGGCGGTTGTGAAATAGTCGCCACTCTGAATGACGCGACTCGAAGGGCTCGGGAGCCCCATGACGGCCCTCGGGCCCGAGGAGAGCATTAGGTGGCAGCTTAGGGGGAGACCGTTAAGCCTCATGAGCCTTACCGCCTCCAGCTCAGTTATGCCCGGGCGTAAGCCGAAAAGGACCCTGCGGAGGGCGCCGCTCGTCTGGGTCCCGACCCACTCGAAACGGGCGAGCTGGTCGACGTCGTTGATTGTGCGGATCCCCTCGGTCGGGTGGAGGAGAAGCCTGTTTGCGTTAAGGACGTTGTCCTTCCCGGCCCTTTTCCGTAGGGCGTCTGCTAGGTAGCTGGGCAATTCGAGGGTCGCCTCAGGGTTTGGGCCATCCTCCTTCGTATAGTACTTCCACCCAGCGACGCCTACCTTTCCGCCACGCCTCACGCCGCCAAGCCTGAGGATGTCCCCCAGAGGCCTGCTATCTCCCCTGGGCTGGCTGACGAGGCTGAAGCTTTGGTAGAGAGCGACACGGAGCTGTCTCCTTATGGGGCTGATGTTCACATAGCCGAGACCCTCGTTGCCGACGATGATGAGCGGCAGCTGGTCGGTCTTTGTATTGACGAGAAGGAGGGCCTCCTCGAAGCGCGGGTCGTAGCCGGTGAGCCAAGCGATGTTGGCATAGTGCTCCCGGTCGCCGTAAACGGCTAAGCAGTCGTAGCCCTTCTCTCTGGCTCTCTCGCGGAGGGTTCTGAACCTCTCTAAGTAGGTATCAGGCGGAATCATGGGCTCGACGGTCGGCTCCCCGAAGTCAGGTAGGTCCAGGGATGCCAGCTCTGCATGGCTCGGCATGGCGTTACGCAGGTGCGAGGCGTTATCAGCTTTGGGAGGCGAGCCATTTTAACGCCAGACACACAAGTTGATGCGGTGCCTTTGGAGGCTTACGTAGGCGTCGACTGCGGCTCCCAGGGGACAAAGGCCCTGGTCGTGAACGGCGAGTCTGGCCGGGTTCTCGGCTCCGGTTACGAGGGGTACGGCCTCATCGAGGGGCTCCCAGAGGGGCATAGGGAGCAGCACCCCTCGACATGGGTGGACTCCATGATCAGGACCATCAGTGACGCAGTGAGGGAGTCACGTGTTGAGACTTCTCAGATCAAGGGAGTGGGCATTTCAGGCCAGCAGCACGGTCTCGTCCCCCTTGACTCCCTTGGGAAGGTCATACGACCCGCCAAGCTCTGGAACGATACTAGCTCAGCTGAGGAGTGCGGGGAGCTCATTGAGGGGTTAGGCGGGGTCAGCGAGGTCGTGAGGCTCACTGGCAACACGATCCTTCCCGGCTTCACCGCCGGGAAGATACTCTGGCTCAAGAGGCATGAGCCGCGGAATTACTCACAACTCGCGACGGTCCTCCTTCCCCACGACTACCTCAACTACTGGCTGACGGGGACGGTAAGGATGGAGCCTGGGGACGCCTCTGGTACCGCCCTGATGGATGTTAGGACCCGCCGCTGGAGGGAAGAGGTAGTCGAGGCCATCGACCCGGGGCTTGCGGGGAAGCTTCCCGAAATACGCCCCTCGGACGAGTCGGCTGGCTACCTCAGGCGGGAGGCTGCCGAGGCCCTCGGGCTGAAGGAAAGCACCCTCGTCAGCGCTGGAGGCGGGGACAACATGATGGGGGCCATCGGGACGGGGAACACGAGGGAGGGGGTCGTCACTGCAAGCCTTGGCACGAGCGGGACAGTCTACGCCTACTCCGAAGTACCCGTTGTCGACCCTACGGGGGAGGCTCACGCCTTCTGTGATTCCACGGGCGCTTGGCTTCCCCTCGCCTGCACCATGAATGTGACCGTCGCGACAGAAGCGGTGAGATGCCTCCTCGGCATGTCCCATACGGAGCTTGAGGAGGCCGTGAAGTCGTCCCCCGTCGGGTCCGAAGGCGTCCTTCTCCTACCATACTTCACAGGAGAGCGGACCCCGAGCGTACCCGAGGGAAAGGGAGTCATCTACGGCTTGACACCAGGGAACATCACTAGCAGTAACCTCGCACGGGCCTCGATGGAAGGAGCCACGATGGGCCTTAACTATGGCTTTAACCGCCTCCGGGAGATGGGAATACGGCCCAGCCAAGCCCGCCTTACCGGTGGCGGTTCCAGGAATCGGGAGTGGAGAAGGGTCGCCGCCGACATCTTTGGAGTCGAGGTCGCCTGCTTGGAGGTGGACGAGGGGGCGGCTTACGGCGCGGCTCTCCAGGCTCTCTGGACCCACGAAAGGAGCCGTGGGAATAGGACAAGCATATCTGAAATCACGGATCACTTTGTACGCATCGACGAGTCAACTCGGGTCACACCCGATCCAGACAATGTTAAGAGGTACAGACGCCTCCAGGCATTGCAGGACAGGCTGAGCAGCGACCTCCGCGATGTCTTCTCGGCTCGATAGCCCTTTAACACCGCGCGTCAATCATCCGTCATGCTTGACCTGAGGCCCCAGAAGAAGGAGCTGACAAGGGAGGAGACCCTCCAACGGCTCAAGTCGACGAAGCTCAATCCGAGGTTCAGTGTCGGCGTCTGGTACTTCTATCCGGGCGGCGGGCGATTCCACGACTCTTACATCGATAGGGGGACAATCACCGACTGTATCGAGAAGATCAAGGCGATGAGAGACGAAGGTGTCGTCGAAGGCTCCTTCGGCGTCGAGGCCCACTACCCGAACGAGGTCAACCGCGACAACGTCCATCTCTACAAGGAGCTTGAGAAGGAGACGGGGATCCGCCTCATCACCTGCATTCCGATGCTCTTCTTCGACCGGCAGTTCGAGTTCGGGAGCCTAAGCAACCCGGACGCGAAAGTGAGGAAAGCCGCAACAGATCGCCTCAAGGAGTCCCTTAAACTCAATGAGGAATTGAACACTGAGCTCTGCGTCGTCTGGCCCGGCATCGATGGATACGAGAATCCCTTCGGCCACGACTTCTATGGGATGTGGAGCCGCTTCGAGGGGGCCGTCGCCGAGGCGATGGATGAGGTTTCCGGCGTCAGAGTCGCCCTCGAGCCGAAACCCTACGAGCCAAGGGGGAACAACATCTACAGGAATACCGCGAATGGGCTCCTCATGGCGCGGAATGTCGAGGCTCTACTTAAGAACAATGAAAATACCCGCCTCATCGGAGAGGGGCACGCTCTCGTAGGCCTAAACCCAGAGGTCGGTCACGTCCTTATGGGACACGAGGACCTCCCCGGCGCCTTTGCCTCCGTCCTCCGTGAGGGGCGCCTCGCCCACAGTCACTGGAACAGCCAGCCTCTTGGTAACTACGACCAGGACCTCAACGCCGGCGTCCTGGGCATCGACCAGATGCTCGCCACCCTCCTCGTCTTCAAAACACACAGTTACGCGGGCTTCTATGGAATCGACATCAACCCGGAGCGAATGCCTGTGGAGAAGGCGATCACCCTCAACATGAACGCTCTTACAGCCGCCTGCAAAGTTATCGACGGTCTCGATTACGAAGTGGTCGTCGATGCAATGTTCGATCCCGCTGGGCACAGGGGGGTTATGGAGGACTCCCTCACAAGGGCGTGGGCGCCCAAAGGAACGAGGCTGAGAATCCTGAGGTAGCCCTCCAAATTTGCTTAAATAACACGCCTCGCCAACTAACGACGAACGGTGCGGTCCGTTGAGGGTTGCCGTCGTCGACAAGGAGAGGTGCAGATCCGAGAAGTGCGACAGTGTCTGCGTTAGGTTCTGCCCCATGGTCAGGACCAGGCGCGAGGCGATACGCATCGAGGAGGACAAGGCCTACGTCGCCGAGATGATTTGTAGCGGTTGCGGTATCTGCGTCAAGAAGTGCCCCTTCGACGCCCTCCATATCGTCAACCTTCCCGACGAGCTCGAGACGGACCACACCCACCGCTTCGGCCCTAACGCCTTCACGCTTTACAGGCTTCCCACTCTGAGGAGGGGCGGCGTGGTCGGTCTAATGGGCCGAAACGGGATCGGCAAGTCGACCATTCTCAGAGTACTCAGCGGGGAACTGGTCCCGAACCTCGGGAACTACATGCAGCCCCCCACAAAGGAACAGGTCAAGGCCAACTACGCGGGGCAGCCTATGTACGACTACCTAGAAGCCCTATACGCGGGCAAGCTCCAGGCTGTCCTCAAACCCCAGTACGTGGACAGTATCCCGAGGGTGGTCAAGGGGACTGTGGGTGAGGTCCTAAACCGTTTTGACCAGCGAGGAAAGCTGAAAGAAGTCACCGAGGAACTGGAGCTAACCCAGATCCTCGACAGGCCACTCGACGTGCTAAGCGGCGGTGAGCTCCAGCGAGTCGCCATCGCCACCGCCGTACTCAGGGACGCGGGAGTCTACCTCTTCGACGAGCCGAGCAGCCACCTCGATGTCTACCAGCGCACCAAGGCTGCTCGTGCCATCCGCGGCCTTGTGGCTGCCGATAAGATGGTCGTCACCGCGGAGCACGACCTCGCCGTCCTCGACTACATGAGCGACGACGTCTTCATCCTATACGGCGAGCCGGATGTCTACGGCATAGTGAGCAAAGTCCACACTGTCCGCGAGGGCATAAACATCTACATCAACGGTTACATCCCGGACGAGAATATCCGCTTCAGGGAGACTCCCATAGTCTTCCACGAGAAGCCACCAAACGTGGACCGTGGAAGGTCCAGAGCGCTCCTTCAGTGGTCCACCCTCAAGAAGAGCTTCAGTACCTTCAATCTCGAGGTCGAGGAGGGGAAGATCGGGATCGGGGAGGTCGTGGGCATCCTCGGGATGAATGGGATTGGGAAGACAACCTTCATTAAGATTCTCGCGGGCGTCGAGAAGCCCGACGACGGGGAGGTATCCAACCCTTCCCTCAGGGTCAGCTACAAGCCCCAGTACATCAGCGCCGAGGTCAACGGGACGGTAGACCAGCTCCTGAGGAGGTCAGCAGGGGAGAAGTACGTCGAGCCATGGTTTCAGGCTGAGGTCGTCGAGCCCCTCCACGTTAAACGGATGTTGGAGAGGGACATACGAGTACTGTCAGGCGGTGAGCTCCAACGTGTCGCAATCGCGGAATGCCTTAGCCGGGACTCGGACATGTACCTCCTCGACGAGCCAAGTGCATACCTCGATGTGGAGGAGCGCCTAGCCGTCGCGAGGGCGATCCGCCGTATCACTAAGATGAGGGGCGTCACCGCTTTCGTCGTGGAGCACGACATCGTGACCCAGGACTTCATCGCGGACAAGCTGATGGTCTTCACCGGCGAGGCAGGGAGGCGTGGATATGCTGGTCAACCCATGAGCCTCGAGGACGGGATGAACGCATTCCTTGAGCAGATGGGTGTCACCTTCCGGAGGGACGCAGACACCAAGAGACCCCGAGTCAACAAGCCTGGTAGCAGGCTCGATAGGGAGCAAAAGGAGTCGAGGCGTTACTACTACGCCTGACTCTGGAAAAACGAAGTTTAGGGCTTGTACGCCTCAACGGTGATGCTCTTCACCTTTCCGTTGAGGTCCGGGTTCTCGGACTCGTAGACCGCTTCCTCAAGTATCCTGATCTTGCCGAGGCCAGCGGCCTTGATGTCGCCGAGGTACTCCTCCTGCGGGAGTGCGCCACCTACGCACGAGGCCCACGCGGCGAGGTCCTTCCTGATAGCCTCCGGGAGCTTGCCCTCCGTTACAATATCCGAGACGGTTATCCTCCCACCCGGCTTTAGGACTCTCTTTGCCTCGCTGAAGACGCGGGGCTTGTCCGTGCTGAGGTTTATGACGCAGTTGCTGATGATGGCGTCGACGGTGCTGTCCTCTACGGGTAGGGATTCTATCTCCCCGAGGCGGAACTCGACGTTCTCGAAGCCGTACTTCGTTGCAGCCTGTTTGGCGCGCTTTATCATGAACTCGTTCATGTCGACCCCGATGACTCTGCCACTCGCCCCAACCTTTTTTGCAGCGAGGAAGGCATCTATCCCGCCGCCGGAGCCGAGGTCGAGGACAGTCTCACCCGGCTTCAAGCCGACATAGGCGACGGGTGTCCCGCAGCCTAGACCGAGTACGGCCTCCTTCGGGATGTCCTGGAGCTCGGCGACGTTGTAGCCGATCATCTCTGCGGCTTGCATCGGGTCCCCACCGCCGCAGCAGCTGGCATCCCCGCACCCGCAGCTCCCTCCCTCGGCTATCGCTGAGTAGTGCTCCTTGACTGCTTCCTTGATTTGCTTCTCTTCGCTCATCGACTAAATGTAAGACAGCTACATATTTAAGTTTGTCGATTTGAGAACTCACAAACCTTTTCCGAGATGGCGGCGAAGGGGAGGCGATGAGGGAGACCTGTGGCTGGGGCGAGGGAGATTCCCTCATGACCGCCTACCACGACGGAGAGTGGGGGCTTCCCGTCCACGACGACCGGCAACACTTCGAGCTCATCGTCCTGGAAGGCGCACAGGCAGGGCTCAGCTGGAGGACCGTCCTACACAGGCGAGACGCCTATAGAGCGGCTTTCGATGGCTTCGAACCAGCCAGGGTGGCCTCCTACACCGAGGCGGATATTGCCCGCATCTTAGCTCACCCCGGCGTAATCCGTAACCGACGGAAGATAGAGTCGGCAATCTCGAATGCTAAGGCATTCGTCTCTGCGCAGAGAGAGCACGGGAGCTTTGACACCTACGTTTGGGGTTTCGTTGGTGGAAAGCAGAAGGTTAACGCCTTCACCAGCTTCAAGGAGATGCCAGCCGAGACCGACGAGAGTCGTGCCATGAGTCACGACCTGAGGAGGCGAGGTTTCAGCTTCGTCGGCCCCACCATCTGCTACGCCTACATGCAGGCCGCTGGCCTCGTCAATGACCACCTAGTGAGGTGCTTTCGGTGGAAGGAGGTGCAGGAGGTCGGCTGAAAGGGCGGACATGATCCTCTACGACGGGAGGGTCATCGCCATGGACGATGGGAGGACGGTCGCGGAAGCGGTCGCCTTTCGCCTCGGGAGAGTTCTCGCCATCGGCCACCTCGACGAGGTGTGGGGCTACCTTGGAAGCGACACTGCCATCGTCGACATGGATGGTCACGCAGCGACCCCAGGATTGGTTGATAGCGATTTCGCGACGGCAGATGTGGGGCTTGACTCCCTCTATGTCGATCTCTATAGTGCACGATCGATCGAGGAGGTGAAGGAGGCGGTTAGGGAGGCGACGGCGTCCACACCTAAGGGACAGTGGGTGAGGGGGCGTGGGCTCGACGAGGGCGCGCTAGAGGAGAGGAGGCCGCTGACCAGGGAGGACCTGGATGAGGCAGCTCCCCAGCACCCAGTTGCCATCGAGTCTGCTGACTGCTATATCGTGGTGAACACGAGGGCACTGGGGCTTGCTGGTATAGAGCGAGGCGGTGATAGCATCCTCCCCCGTGGGGGTTTCAGCGAGAAGGTGAAAGTGCTCTACAGATCCTACACGGTCGAGGAGTACGAGCGCGCATTAAGGCGGACTCAGGCTGCACTCTTCGGGTTAGGGGTCACAGCGCGGGATGACTCGAAAGCCCCCGATGCTATGAGGCGCGCTTCCGTGGCGCTCCGCGAGAGGGGAGAGCTGAAGCTGCGGAGCAGGGCCGCCGCTCTAGCCCTCGGAGAGGAGTGGGGGGAGTTACTCGGCTGCCTCGAGGTGGGGAGGTACGCGGACCTCGTCGTCTGGGCCGACGAGCCCCCCGAGAAGAGCCGCTACACGGGTGAAGCGAGGTCGCCGCTCATGACCGTGGTTGGTGGTGAGATTGTGTACGAGGCGCCGGAGGAGGGGTCAGATGGGTAGGCTCGACGAACTACTGCGACCCGTCCCGGAACCCTTTTTCGAGAAGTTGGGGGACCTCGCCTCCGCGGACTACGTCCTCTTCGGTGTCCCCCTCGACGCGACCGCCTCCTACAGGGGAGGGAGCAGGTTCGCCCCCTCCACGATCAGGAGGGAGAGCCAGTATTTGGAGAGCTACAGTCCTCGAACCGACTTCGACTGGGAAGACCTGAGGCTAGTTGACGCCGGCGACATCGACGCCGAGAAGGTTGAGTCGACTCTCACAAACATCGGGGAAGTTGCAGGGGAGTTGAGGAGGCTCGGGAAACTCCCGGTCATGCTTGGCGGGGAGCACACCGTAACCCTCGGTGCCCTCCGGGCGCTTAGGCCCGACGCAGTTATCGTCTTCGATGCCCACCTCGACCTCCGGGACGTCCTATTCGACGAGAGGCTCTGCCACGCAACCTACCTCCGGAGGGCCCACGAGGAGCTAGCCTTCAGGTTGATGATCATCGCAGCCCGTGCCCTGAGTTCTAAGGAGGTCGCCTACGCTGAGGAGAGAGACGTAACTGTGGTAACAGCCCAGGACGTGAAGAGGTTCGGGACAGGGCCTGTCCTGGGAATCGCCAAGGACTTCTTGGAGGGGGCAAGGTCGCTCTACCTGAGCATCGATATGGATGCCATCGATCCGGCTGAGGCTCCCGCGGTTGCCAACCCGAGCCCCGAGGGGATAGGAGTCACCGAGCTCCTGGACCTAGTCGGGGGCATCGTGGACGAAAGGCTCGTAGGCCTCGACCTGACTGAGGTCTCGCCGAGTTATGATTCGGGGCTGACCTCGATACAGGCCGCCTACGTAGTCCTTGAGACCCTTTACGCCCACGCCAAGATGCGGCGCTTGGCGCCCTAGTCATTATATCCCGGCGCGCGGTGGTTTAGGCGATGGCTCAGGACTACTCCCTCGAAGAGGGAGAGGAGGAGATAAGACCGAAGGGGAGGATCGCTCCCGAGAACCTCCCCACCAGCTACCTCCTCAGTGCCGGCTACGACGGCGAGGAACAGAGGGCGTATCTTCGCCTCTACGAACCCATGAGCCAGCAGGTCTACCTCTGGTATGACAACACGAGCCACCTCCCATATTGCATAAGCAGGGAGCCGCCTGGGGAGCTGGAGAAGAACACCCGGCTGATCAAGCACGAGGGCTACTTCTTCATGGAGGAGGTTCCTAAGCACGACCCCCTCGCGGATAAGGAGATCAAGGTAACCAAAGTCATCGCGAAGGACCCCCTAAGCATAGGCGGTGGGAGAGGGACACCGATAAGGGCCCTCCTCGGGGACAGCTGGGAGAGCCACATTACCTACTACCAGTGCTACATTTTCGACCGCTCCCTCATCACTGGGATGCCTTACCGGGTTGAGAATGGGAACCTGGTCGAGGCCGGATACACCTCAGATAATGATACCCAGTCCAAGCTGGAAGCGATCCTGGAGAAGATCGACCCCGAGTTCCGTAGCAGCATGAGAGAGTGGGCCCACCTTCTCCAGTGCCCTGTCCCCAAGATAAGACGTGTAGCAGTCGACATAGAGGTCCGCCCATCGGTCAGGAACAGGCTCCCGAACGCTGACGAGGCGACCGACCCGATCACCGCCGTCGCTTTCGCTGGGAGCGACGGGCTCCGAAGGGTCATCGTTCTCAACGACACAGGAGCCCAGATCGAGAAGCCAGTCGTTCTCGGAGCCCAGGTCGAGGTCTACACAGACGAGAGGGACATCGTGAGGGAGACCTTCCGTGTACTCGACGAGTACCCCGTCGTCCTTACCTTCAACGGGGACGACTTTGACTTCCGTTTCCTCCGCAACAGGGCGAGGAACCTCGGTGTCCCCGACTCGGAGAACCCCATTGTGATGGGCAGACGCTTCGCCTTCCTACGTAACGGCGTCCACCTCGACCTCTACAGGTTTTTCCTGAACAGGACTATCCAGGGCTACGCCTTCGGGAACAGGTACAGGGAGAACACCCTCAACGACGTCGCCTCCTCACTAATCAACATGGAAAAGCTGGAGATAGGGGACATCACCGTTGCGAACATCAAAGACCTCGCCGCCTACTGCATGCACGACGCCGACATCACCTACCACCTCACCGCCTTCAACCACGACCTCGTCATGGATCTGATCGTCCTCCTACAGAGAATCAGCAAGATGATCATGGAGGACGTTACCCGACAGGGTGTGAGCAGGTGGATCCTGAGCCTCATGGAGTACGAGCACCGTAGGCGAGGGTGGCTCATCCCCAACACACAAGACATCCTCGCGGTGAAGGGGGAAACGAGCACAACCAGCGTCATCAAGGGGAAGAAGTACCAGGGTGCCATCGTCCGGGAGCCGAAGCCTGGCGCACACTTTGGTGTCACGGTCTGTGACTTCGCTAGCCTCTACCCGAGCGCCATCAGGAACTGGAACCTCAGCTACGACACCATACGCTGCACTCA
>Ga0315282_10014079_pt1 | contig 11954 bp, 11 predicted proteins | sample YL17G07_20_MG_FD_203693 | JGI IMG/M metagenome (GOLD analysis project Ga0315282, IMG submission 203693) | Sediment microbial communities from Yellowstone Lake, YNP, Wyoming, USA - YL17G07_20 | ecosystem: Environmental > Aquatic > Freshwater > Lake > Sediment | place: USA: Wyoming | collected... | reverse complement strand
TTGTACTCGTCGATAGTGCGCTCAAGCAGCTCGACGCTATCTGGCATTGAACCTTCCTCCTTCCCGGCCCGGTCCCGGTCCGTGTCTATGTGGCCTCCTCGGCTTCACGCCCGCCACTCCCCGCCGCGGGAGAGGGGCACCTCGGAGGCGAACCTCGTGCCCCCGCCCTGGCGCGTCGTCCGGTCGGCGACGTGGTGGTTGGCCTCCTCGATGGCCTCCAGGACCTCCCGGACCTTGAAGGCGATGCCGCCGTAGGTGTTGACCCGGCGCAGCTCGCGCCGGTAACGGGCGGTGAGCATGTCCGCGAGCTGCCCGCTGTAGTTGACCTCGGGCACGAGGACGACGGCCTTCGACGCCAGGAAGTCGGCGATCTGGTGGTCCGGGAGCGGTCGGAGCATCTTCGGCGCGAGCAGCTCGGCGGCGATGCCGCGCCCCCGGGCCCGGTCGATGGCCTCGACGACCACCCCGGCCGTCGAGCCCCAGGTGATGACGCCGATCGCGGCGCCGGGGTCGCCGTAGCGTAGCGGCTCCGGCGCATGTTTGCGCGCGGCCTCCAGCTTCCGGAAGCGCTTCTCGGTCATCGTCGAGTGGGTCTCGAAGTCGTAGCGGGGCCGCGCCCGCTCGCTGTGCTCCAGGCCGGTCGCGGCGTACTCGCCGCCGGGCTGCCCGGGCAGGCTCATCGGCGAGACGCCGTCCGGCGCGCTCAGGTCGTAGCGCTTGAAGGGCGCGCCGTGCCCGTTGGGCTGGTAGAGCAGCCGGCTCTCCAGCCTGAGGGCGGAGACGTCCGGCCGCGGGACGTTCTCGGTCCGAACGGCCAGGACCGTGTCCGAGAGGACGACGACCGGCACCTGGTAGCGCTCGGCCAGGTTGAAGGCGTTGATGGCCTGGTAGAAGCAGTCCTCGACCGAGGTGGGGGCGAGGACGATTCGGGGCACCTCGCCGTGGCCGCCAAAGGCCGCGAGGTAGAGGTCGCCCTGCTCCTGGCGGGTCGGCATGCCCGTCGAGGGGCCGGCCCGCTGCGCGTCGACGACGACGCAGGGGATCTCGGCCATCGAGGCGAGCCCGAGCATCTCGACCATCAGGCTGAAGCCCGGGCCGCTGGTGGAGGTCATCGCCTTCTTGCCGGCGTAGGAGGCGCCCAGCACCATCCCGATGGCCGCCATCTCGTCCTCGGCCTGGACGACGGCGCCGCCTATCTTCGGCAGGTTCTCGGCCAGGAACTCCATGATGTCGCTGGCCGGCGTGATGGGGTAGCCGGCGAAGAAGCGAACGCCGGCCGCCAGCGCGCCGAGCCCGAGAGCCTGGTTGCCCGAGACGACGATGTTGTCGGGACGGATCGGGCCCGGCTCGAGGGCGAACTGGCGCCGGTCCGGGATGTGCTCCTGGACGTAGCGGAGCCCGGCGTCCAGCGCCGCGAAGTTCTTGTTGAGGATTTCCTCGCCCTTGCGGCCGAAGCGCTCGCGAAGGAGCCGGGTCATGTGCTCGGTGGGCAGCCCGAAGAGGGCCGCCGTCGCGCCGACCGCGACGACGTTCTTGCCCAGCTCGAACCTGAGCTGCGTCTTGGCGATCTCGGTCAGGGGCAGAGCCACCTGCCGATAGGCGTCGGTCGGCGGCGGGGATAGCTCGCTGGAGTCGTAGATGAGCAGACCGCTCGGCCGCAGCTCGCCGACGTTCCTCTCGAAGGCCTCGTGGTTGAAGGCGAGAAGGATGTCCAACGTGTCGCCCTCGGTGTAGAGGGCGTCACCGCTCAGCCGGATCTGGAAGAAGGAGTGGCCACCCTTGATCTCCGCCGGTGGGCTGAAGTAGGTGACCACCTTGAAGCCACCGCGTGCCGCCGCTTGAGCGAGAAGCTGGCCGGTGCTCAGGACACCCTCGCCGGCTTCGCCGGCGATCCTGATGACCAGATCCTGCTTTGGCATAGTCCTCCCAGCCTCCTGTTCCCGCCTCGGCGATAGATATCCCTTCTTAAGGCCTATTCTACCATCACAATCAGCATCGTACCACTGGTGACATGCCGCCTATGCCGTTCGGCGCCCCTCGCTTCGCCGTTGCCTCGGCTTCGCCCACCGGCGGCATTCCCAGCCCCGCCCCGAATCACAGCCTGCTCGGCTCACGCCGGCAGCCTCAGCCCCGCCACCAGCCCGCCCGGCCCGCCGATCGCCTCCAGGTAGCGCAGCTCGGCCAGCCGCTTCAGCGCGACCGCCCGCCAGCCGGAGACGACCACGCCCCGCACCATCGCCAGGGCGTCGTTCCGCCCCAGCGAGACCACCACGTCCTGGGGGATCGCCCGGTACTCCCTGGGCTCCCCCCCGACGATCTCGGCGAAGACGTTGTGGGCTACCACGTCGCCCTGCCGGACGGCGAGCTGCGCCGAGGGCGGAGGCGCGTTGATACCCTCGCCCAGCACTGCACAGACGTCGCCCAGCGCGTAGGCCCCGGGGTGTTCCGGCACGCGCATCTGCCGGTCCACCACCAGGCGTCCGTTCCGGCCCAGGGGCAGCCCCGGCGCCCGGACTACCGCCGACGCCTCGACGCCCCCCGCCCAGACGAAGACGCCACAGCGGATGCTCTCTCCCGTGGCGAGCGACACCTCGCCGGCCGAAGCCCCGGCCACGGCCACGCCCAGCCGAAGCTGGACGCCCTTGCGCCTGAGGGCGGCCTGCGCGGCGTCGGCCAGCGCCCGGTCGTACCCGGGCAGGACGCGCTCGGCCCGCTCGACGAGGACGACTCGACCCACCCCAGCCGGCAGGCGATAGCGCGTCGCCAGCTCCCTCACCCGGTCGGCCAGGGCAGCCGCCACCTCGACGCCGGTGAACCCGGCCCCGCCGACGACCGCGGTGCCCAGCGCCTCGCGCTCGGATGCCTCCAGCTTCCAGGCCGCCTGCCGGTAGCTCTCGCCGACGGCGTCGTGGATGCGCTGGGCATCCTCCACCGTTCTCAGGAGCAAAGCGTGCTCGGCCACGCCCGGCAGGCCATAGGTGGCGACCTGCCCCCCGAGCGCGACGACCAGCCAGCGGTAGCTCAGGGGTCCGGCGCTGGTGCCGATGGTGCGCGTGGGGAGGTCGAGGCGCTCCACCGTCGCCTGGAGGAGCTCGACCTTCCGACCGCTCAGGAGGCGGCGGATGGGGAGCACGACGCTGGCGGGCGACGCGGCGCCGGAGACGACGTCCGGCAGGCGAGGCGTGATCTGGTGGTAATCGTGCTGGTCGACCAGGAGCACCGGGGATTCGCGGCGGCCGATCAAGAGGCGGTCCAGGCCGAGGGCCACGCGAAGGCCCCCGGCGCCAGCGCCGAGAATGAGGATCCGGTTGGCCTGAGACACTGGCTCGACTCCGGCAGTAACCTGGCAGATGCGCTGGCCCGCTGGCCCCTCGCACCCTGGCTCAGACGAATCTCGGCGTCCACCGGCCCCGCCCCACCTTTGGGGCAACGCCGGCCTGACAAGAATCCGACCAGTGACACAAACGGGGGCGGTCGCCCGGCGGCAAGGCAGCTACCGGCAGTTCCCCCGTTCCCACTGCTAATTATGCAGATTCCACCAGTCCTGTCAAGGTCGGCGGCTGCTCGCGCCGCCAACCCGCCTTCATGCCCTGATCGGTGAAAAGGCTCTGCCCCCAGACCGACCGGCGTCCGGTCAGCCTGGGGGCAGGCTGCGAGCTGCTAGGGCAAGACGCCCGGGCCTGTCAGAACAGACGGGCCAGCTCGGCCACCAGGTCAGCCTTCTGGCGTGGGCAGAGATCCCGGACCTCCAGGTGCTCGACCCAGCGGTTTCGGGCCTCTTTGTCCACGTGCTTCTGGATGACCCGCATGGCCTCCTCGACTGCTGTGAACTCAAGGTCGGTATCGGGGGAGACCTTCGGCTCGGGCGTTACGCCCTGGCAGGTTGCCAGCTCTTCGGTCTCCCTCTCCACGGTCCGGGTACCTCTCGACCAGAAGTCAAACACGACTCGTACCTCCTCGTACGTACTCCGTTCCCGGTATTCCGCCGCTGCTCGCCTGCACCCGTCTGGCGAGGCCCAAGCCCACGGCCCCGTCGTCTCAGATGCCAGGTCCGTTACCGGGCAACCTCATCAGGGCCTGAACCCGGTCGGAGGCCCCATCTGAGGCCCCGGGCCGGTCCCGGCGCCCATCTCCGTGCCCGCGCGAGCCATCTGCGTGATCGGGCGCTGGATCCAGTCCCAGATCCGGCTGAGCGTCTGGGGCCGAAAGATCGCCAGCGAGGCGACGATTACGCCGAGAGCAAACAGCCCCACGTAGGGCACGAGCGATTCCGGATGCTTCCTGAGGGTCTCCGAGAGTTCCGCCGCGCCGATCCGAGCCCGAGCCATGGCCTGCCGGGCCTTGCCCCGCATCTCCAGGCTCTGGCCTGCCAGCATGGTAGGAATGCCCCGGGGCCCCTCCAACTGACCCAGGGCCCGTTGCATCTTGCCCTGCAACTCCTCGATCTGGCCCCGGAACAGCTCAAGCCGATCCTCGATACGCGACACGGTCGAATGCTCCTTCCGACGCCGAGCCTTCGGCGCCGATCCCCTTGACGACAGTACCACCGCCGGGAGCGGTCAGTGCCGATGCAAATGCGTCGAGACGCGTCCCGGACCGATTTTCGAGGGGTGGCACGGGCAATAAGCGTGCCAGTTGACGGTGGTGGCTGCGAGCTAGAGACTTGGGGGCTGGGAGCTTGCCCTCTCGCCCACTTCGCGGGAGAGGGGCACCGAAGGTGGAGTGAGGGCCGGTCGCGGCGCAAGCGGCCGGGGGTCAGTCCGCCGGCTGAGGGCTGATGCCCGACGGCTGGTGGCCGATCGCGTCGAGGAGCACCGCTTGGCGCTCGAGAGACTTCAGGTCGCCGACGTTCAGGACGCGGGCCTCGCGGCTGATGCGCTTGATCAGCCCCGAGAGGACCTGTCCCGGACCAATCTCGGCGAAGCTGGTGACGCCGTCGCCGACCATCGCCTGCACGGACTGCATCCAGCAGACCGACCGCGTGATCTGCTCGGCCAGATCCGCCCGGATCTCCTCGGCTCTGGTCAGGGCCTCGGCGGTGACGTTGGAGATCACCGGCACGCGGGCATCCCGCAGGCCGAATCGGGCGAGGATCTCGGCGAACTGCTCCCCCGCGCGCTGCATGAGGGGCGAGTGGGCGCCGATGCTGATGGCAAGCTGGACCACTCGCCGCGCGCCCTCGGCCACGGCGAGCTGCATCGCCGCCGACAGCGCCGCCAGGTCGCCGGAGATGACCGTCTGGCCCGGCGAGTTGAAGTTGGCCGGGCAGACAACGCCGTGGGCCTGGGCCCGCTGGCAGAGCCTCTCCAGCGTCGCCTGTTCCAGCCCGATTATCGCCGCCATTCCGCCGGGGTGAGCCTCGCCCGACTCTTTCATCAGCCGGCCCCGCTCACGCACCAGCCGAACGGCCTCCGGAAACTCTAGCGATCCGGAGGCCACCAGCGCGCTGTACTGTCCCAGGCTGTGCCCCGCGGTGAACCGCGGCGTGACGCTGATCCCCAGGGATTGCCAGCGCTCCCGGAGCGCTTCCAGGAAGGCGATGCTGACGGTGAGCACGGCTGGCTGGGTGTTGATGGTATCCTGGAGAGACTCCTCGGGACCCTCGAAGCAGAGCTTGCTCAGGTTGATGCCCAGGACGTCGTCGGCCTGCTGGAAGATCCGCCGGGCGGCCGGCGAGGTCTCGTAGACGTCCTGGCCCATGCCCACATACTGAGACCCTTGACCGGGGAAGACGAAGGCAATCGAGCTGCCGGCTCGGCCACCAAGGTCCATCTCAGTCCTCCGCCCAATGCATCAGGGCATCCAGTCGGGATTCCGGTTCATCCGGCCCTGGCTAGCTGCGGGATACCAGTCCCCGGCGGCCAGCCGCCAGCCCGCTCCCTAACAGATAACACTCTCCTGGCGTCTTCGGTTCGCCAACACGGGGATAATGGCTGACTGCTGATTGTCGAGCGCCCGCGAGCTACATCGCCAGGCCGCCGTCGATCTGGATCACGGCGCCGGTGATGTAGGCCGCCGCGTCGGAGGCCAGGAAGGCCACCAGCTCGGCGACCTCCTCGGGCGTCCCCATCCGGCCGAGTGGGATCTGGCCGACGATGGCCTCGCGCGCCTTCTCGGGCATGCTCGCCGTGATGTCGGTCGCAATCATGCCTGGCGCCACGGCGTTCACCGTGACGTTGCGGCTGGCCGATTCCCGGGCGACCGTCTTGGTGAGCGCCACCAGCGCCGCCTTGGCCGACGAGTAGTTAGCCTGGCCGGGGTTGCCCCGCAAGCCGGAGACGGACGAGATGTTGACGATCCGCCCCCACCTCTGCTTGAGCATCGGGCGCAGCGCCGCCTTCGTGCAGAGAAAGGCGCCCTTCAGGTTGGTGGTCAGGACGGCGTCCCAGTCCTCCTCGCTCATCCTGAGGAGGAGGGTGTCCCGGACGATCCCGGCGTTGTTGACGAGGACGTCGAGCCGGCCCCAAGTGGCCAGCACTCGGCCGACCATCTCCTCGACCGCGGCGGCCTCGGCCACGTTGCCCGGGAGCAGCAGCACCTCGGAGCCCAGACCCTCGATCGCCTCGGCGACCTCTCTGGCCGCGGCCTCGTTGCTGTGGTAGTTCACGCCGACCCGGGCGCCGGCCCGGGCCAGCCGCAGGGCGATGGCTCGCCCGATGCCCCTCGACGCCCCGGTCACCAGGGCGACTCTAGTCCCCGTCAATCTCCATCCCTCCCGGGGCGCTGGAGAAGGCTGACCTGACTCCTCAGCCCCTAAGCGTGTCCATTCTCGTGGCCGTTGGAGCGCCGCAGTCCCTCGATTCGGCGGCGCGTCCGCCGGGCGAAGGATCGGGCGACCGCCTCGCGCTCCCAGAGGCTCTGCAGCACGTAGCGCCACCACGGCCGCTCTGGGCCCACCGCCGGCACGCCCCACTGGAGCACGACCGCCGCCCAGGTGAGCCCCGCGCCAAAGCCCACCAGCGCCAGACGGTCGCCGGGCTTGACCCGTCCCTGCTCGATGGCCTCGCACAGCGCGATGGGGATGGACGCCGCCGACGTGTTGCCGTACCGGTCGACGTTGACGAACACCTTCTCGTCCGGCAGCCGCAGGGCCTTCGCCGCCGCCTGGATGATCCGAACGTTGGCCTGGTGGGGGATGAACAGGTCGACGCCGCTCGGCTGGAGGCCGGCGTCGATGACGGCCTGCATCGTCGCCCGAGTCATCGCGTGCACGGCGAAGCGGAACACCTCGTTGCCGTTCATCTTGATGTAGTGCTGCCGGTTCTGGAGCGTCTCCACGCTCGCCGGCAGGCGCGCCCCACCAGCCGGGACGTAGAGCGACTCCGCCCCGGAGCCGTCGGAGCCCAGCACGCAGGAGAGGAGACCGGTCGCGTTCTCCGAGGCCTGAAGCACGACCGCGCCAGCCCCGTCCCCGAAGAGGACGCAGGTCGACCGGTCGGTCCAGTCGATGAGCCGGCTCAGCGTCTCCGAGCCGACGACGAGCACGTTGCGGTGGGCGCCGGACTCGATGAGCCGGCTGGCGACGGCGAGGGCGTAGACGAAGCCCGAGCAGCCGGCGTTGAGGTCGAAGGCCCCGGCCCGGGTGGCTCCCACGCCATCCTGGACCAGGGAGGCCGTCGCCGGCAGGCCGTAGTCGGGAGTGACGGTTGCCACGATCACCAGGTCGAGCTTGCTCGGGTTGAGGTCGGCGACCTCCAGGGCAGCCAGCGCCGCCCGGACGCCCATCGTCGAGGTCGACTCCCGGGGACCGGCGATGCGGCGCTCCGAGATGCCGGTCCGGCTGCGGATCCACTCGTCCGAGGTATCGACCATCCGTGCCAGGTCGTGGTTGGTCATCACCCTGGACGGGACGTAGCGGCCCCAGCCGACGATCTGCGCGTAGCTTTTCAAGCGAGGCCCTCCTGCGCCGAGCGTCACCCCTCGTACCGGCGGAAGACCACACTCGAGTTGTGACCACCAAGTCCCATCGAGTTGGACATCGCAACCCTGACGGGAGCCGGCCGCGCCACGTTGGGCACGTAGTCGAGGTCGCAGTCGGGGTCCGGGTGCTCGTAGTTGATGGTGGGCGGGATGATCGAGTGCTTGACTGCCAGGACGCAGGTCAACCCCTCCACCGCCCCGGCCGCGCCCATCATGTGGCCGGTCATCGACTTGGTCGACGTGACCGCGAGCTTGTACGCGTGATCGCCGAAGACGGTCTTGAGGGCCTGGGTCTCGTACTTGTCGCCAACCTGGGTGCCGGTGCCGTGGGCGTTGACGTAGTCGACCTCCTCCGGGCGCAGGCCAGCTTTCCGCAGGGCAACGTCCATCGCCCGGACCAGGCCCTCGCCTCCCTCGGACGGCGCGGCCAGGTGGTAGGCGTCGTTGGTCGAGCCGTAGCCGACCAGCTCGGCGTAGATTTTCGCGCCCCGGCTCAGCGCGTGGTCCAGGTCTTCGAGGATCATCATGCATGACCCCTCGGCCATCACGAACCCCTGGCGCATCAGGTCGAAGGGGCGGCAGGCCTTCGTCGGGTCGCCGTCGTCGGCGGCGAGGATGCGCATGATGATGAACCCGGCGAGGACGACCGGCACCAGGCAAGCCTCGGTGCCCCCGGCGATCATCATGCGCGCGTCGCCCCGGCGGATCGTCTCCGCCGCCTCGCCCAGGGCGTGTCCGCCCGTGGCGCAGGCCGAGACGATGGCCATGTTCGGACCTCGCGCGCCCGTCGAGATGGCCACCTGGCCGGAGGCGGTGTCGGGAATCAGGTTCTGGAGGAAGTGAGGGCTGAGTCGGTTGGGGCCGCGCTCGTCGAAGACGTGCTGGTTGTCGAGGAGCGTCTTGATCCCGCCGATGGCCGTGCCGACGATGACGCCGGTCTCGTCCCGGTTACCGGCGTCGATGGTCACCCCGGCGTCGTCGAGGGCCTCGCGGGCGGCCGCGACCGCGAACTGGACGTTTCGGTCCATCCGGCGGGCCTCCTTGGCGTCGACGTAACGCAGCGGGTCGAAGCCCTTCACCTCGCCAAAGATCTGAACGCTGAAGGGCGAGGGATCGAAGAGGGTGATCCGCGCCACGCCCGATCGGCCCGCGACGAGGCCGGACCACGTCGATTCGACGTCGTTGCCCAGGGGGGTGACGGCGCCAAGGCCGGTGACAACCACGCGCTTCCGCAAAGCCTACCTCCCTCGCAGTACCCTTCGGCGAAGTTGTCTGGTTGTCGCCAGCCAGGGGGCCCGCCCGACCGCCGCCACCCTTGATTCTAACACCTCTTGGCAGACCGTGATACGCCACTCCCTCAGCTTGCGCGATCTGCGCGGCAAGATCGTGCTCCTCGACTTCTGGACCTTCCGTGTGGCAGTGGGCCGGCGACCTTCCTTGACTTGGCGCAGCCCCCGGGCTAACATGGTGTCGCGGGGCCGGGCCGAAGCCGGCGCCCCCGGGGGCGGCGCAGTCACCTTGGAAGGCACCACCGTGAAGATGTCCGTCCGCGACCTCTCCTTCTACTACGGCAGCTTCCGCGCTCTCAAGGACGTCAACCTGGCGATCGGCCACCGGCAGATAACCGCGCTCATCGGCCCCTCCGGCTGCGGCAAGTCGACGTTCCTGCGGACCCTCAACCGGATGAACGACATTATCCCGAGCGCGAAGGTCGAGGGCGAAGTGCTCCTCGACGGGCAGAGCATCTACTCTCCCGCGACGGATGTGGCCGAGCTTCGCCGCCGGGTCGGCATGGTCTTCCAGCGGCCCAATCCCTTCCCGCTGTCCGTCTTCGACAACGTCGCCTACGGCCCCCGGGCGCTGGGCAGGCCCACCCACGCCGAGCTGGCCGACGTCGTCGAGGCCAGCCTCGAGGCGACGGGCCTCTGGGAGGAGCTGAAGGACTCGCTGAGGCTCCCGGCGCAGACCCTCTCGCTCGACCAGCAGCAGCGGCTGTGCGTCGCGCGGGCGCTCGCCGTGAAGCCCGAAGTCCTCCTGATGGACGAGCCGTGCTCCGCGCTGGACCCCGTCGCCACGCTGAAGATCGAGGACCTTATGCGCGAGCTGCGGCCCGACTACACCATCGTCGTCGTCACCCACAACATGCAGCAGGCGGCTCGGGTGTCCGACTGGACGGGCTTCTTCCTCCTGGGAGAGCTGATCGAGGTGGGCACCACCCGGCAGCTCTTCCGGCAGCCCCGGGACCAGCGCACCGAGGACTACATCACGGGCAGGTACGGGTGACTGGATCGCGAAAGGCGCGAAACTTGTCGCGAAAGGCGCGAAGGAGCTTTGGCGCCTTTCGTGGCGTTTTCGTGCCTTTCGTGATCCTGGTCCTCCTGCTCTCCGGCTGCGCGCGGGCCATGGGCGGCATCACCGTGGCGGGCTCGACCTCGGTGCAGCCCTTCGCCGAGCTGGTCGCCGAGGAGTACGTGGCCCTCTACCCCGCCGAGCGCATCAACGTCCAGGGCGGCGGCTCCAGCGCCGGCATCGAGGCCGCGCTCTCCGGCGCGGCCCAGATCGGCATGTCCTCCCGGGAACTGAAGGGCGAGGAGAGGCAACTGATCTGGATCGAGATCGCCCGGGACGCCATCGCCGTGGTGGTGCATCCGAGCAATCCGATCCACGACCTGAGCGTCGAGCAGGTGCGCGGGATCTTCTCCGGCCAGATCACGCGGTGGTCGGAGGTCGGCGGCCCACCCCGGCCCATCGTCGTCGTCACCCGCGAGGAGGGCTCGGGCACGCGGGGCGCCTTCCAGGAGATGGTGATGGGCAAGGCCGACGTGGACCCGGGCGCGCTGGTCCAGGACTCGAACGGCGCCGTCCGGCAACTGGTGAGCGGCGACGCGAGCGCCATCGGCTACATCTCGCTGGGCCTGGTCAACCGCGAGGTGAAGCCCGTTGCGCTGGGCGGCGTCGAGCCCACCGTCGAGAACGTCGCCGCCGGCCGGTACAAGCTCGTCCGGCCATTCCTCTTCGTGCTGAAGTCCCCACCCGAGGGGGCGACCAAGGCTTTCGTCGACTACGTGCTGGGTCTGGAGGGGCAGAGGGCCCTCGCTCACGAGGGACTCCTGCCCCCGAGCGCCGAGAGGTGAGGATGTCCCAGATCGCCGAGGAGGCACGCGCCGCGCGGCGCGCCCGGCCATTCCGCCACGCAGAAAGAGCGGTCGAGCTTGGGCTCCTGGCCGTGGCGCTGACCTCGACGACGGTGCTGGCCCTCATCGCCCTCTTCATCTTCGTCGAGGGGCTGCCCGTCATCGCGAAGGTCGGCGCGCTGGAGTTCCTCTTCGGCGCTCGCTGGGCGCCGTCGGCCGGCGCCTTCGGCATCTGGCCGATGATCGTCGGCTCGCTCGCCGTGACGCTGGGCGCCCTGGTCGTCGGCGTGCCCCTTGGGCTGGCCTGTGCGGTTTTCCTGGTGGAGTTCGCGCCGCCCCGGGGCGCCGCGGCGATGCGGCCGGCGATTCAGCTCCTGGCCGGCATCCCCTCGGTCATCTACGGCTTCTGGGGACTCATCGTCGTCGTGCCGGCCATCCGCGGGCTCCTGGGCGGCCCGGGACTGAGCATCCTGGCGGGCTCGCTGATCCTGGGCATCATGATCCTGCCCACGATCATCTCGATCTCCGAGGACGCCCTTCGGGCGCTCCCGCCCGCCTACAAGGAGGGCTCGCTCGCGCTCGGCGCGACCCACTGGCAGACCATCTGGCGGCTTCTCCTGCCGGCCGCCCGGTCCGGGCTGCTCGCCGCCGTCATCCTCGGGCTCGGCCGGGCCGTTGGAGAGACCATGGCCGTCATCATGGTGGTCGGCAACGCCGTCAAGGTGCCCGAGAGCATCCTCTCGCCGGCTCGGACGCTGACGACCAACATCGGCATCGAGATGGGCTACGCCAGCGGCGAGCACCGGCAGGCGCTCTTCGCCACGGGCATCGTGCTGTTCGCGATCATCATGGTCACGAATCTCGTCGCCAACCTGGTCATCAACCGGAGGCAGGGATGAT
>Ga0315282_10014078_pt1 | contig 11954 bp, 9 predicted proteins | sample YL17G07_20_MG_FD_203693 | JGI IMG/M metagenome (GOLD analysis project Ga0315282, IMG submission 203693) | Sediment microbial communities from Yellowstone Lake, YNP, Wyoming, USA - YL17G07_20 | ecosystem: Environmental > Aquatic > Freshwater > Lake > Sediment | place: USA: Wyoming | collected... | reverse complement strand
GCCTGGAGCGGGCAGGCCATCACCGGCTCCGACCGTATCGCCTTTGCGGACGAAATGAAGGATTGCAAAGAAAAACTTGAGCGGTGCGGCTGCCGGATATTTCCCCAAGACGGCAGCGGCATTACGGCCGCTACGGAGGCCCTGGTGCTTTCAACCGCTATCGAAGAAGATAACGCCGATATCGCCGCGGCCCGTAAACGGGGCATCTGGCTTTGGCACCGTTCCGATTTGCTCGCCGCTTTGGTCGCATCCCACCGCACCATTGCCGTATGCGGTACCAGCGGCAAGTCAACGGTAGCCGCTATGATATTTGAAATACTCCGGGCCTGCGGCAAAAGCCCCTCGTTAATAACGGGCGCAAACCTCATTCGGCTGAGCCAGGAAGGATTGCTCGGCAATGCCTTCAAAGGCGACTCCGGCATACTGGTCATGGAAGCGGATGAAAGTGACGGCACCCTGGTGAAATACCGCCCCGAGAAGGCCGTGTTCTTGAATATTTCCAAGGATCACAAATCGGTAAGCGAGACTCTGGGGCTTTTCGAGCGGCTTTCCAGCCAAACCCCTTTGGTAATTAAAAATGCGGACGATCCCGAACTCCATTCGATTGACGCCGCACATATGTTCGGCTTTGCGGACCGCGCGGATTTCAGGCCGGAAGCGGTAAGGGCGGTAACCCCATTTGTGCAGTTCACCGTAAAAGGGACGGATTATGAACTGCCGCTGGCGGGTGCCCACAACCTTTCCAACGCCCTTGCTGCTTTATGTGTATGCGCGACCCAAGGCTGCAACCTTGAAGAAATGGCTGAGCCATTGCGGGAATTTAGGGGCGTTATGCGGAGGTTTTCGGTTGGGCGAACGCCCAAGGGCATAACCGTTATTGATGATTATGCCCACAACCCCGAAAAAATAAAAGCCGCAATTCTTACGGCCCGCGATTTTGGAGCGCGGCTATTTGCGGTATTTCAGCCGCACGGATACGGCCCAACCCGTTTCCTGAAAGATGAACTGGTGGATACATTTGCCCGGCTGATTCGGGGTACCGACGAAGTTTACTTTCTGCCCATTTATTACGCAGGCGGCACAGCCCAAAAGGATATTTCCGCCGCAGATTTAGCCGCCCGGGTCAACCAGCGTGGCGTCATGTCCTATGCGCCTCAAAACCGCGACGGTCTTATGGTTGCCCTTAAACAGCACGTAAAGCCGGGTGACGTGGTGATTCTTATGGGTGCACGCGATCCTACGCTTGCTTGGCTGGCCCAAGAGATCAAAAATAGTTTAGAATGAAGCCTTGAATTCATCCTGCACCCAGGGTACGGAGTGAGCAATCGTGTGGGCCGGACCCCTTTTATCCGATCTTAACTTCCTGAATGGGAATCTTCCTAAAGCTCATAGTTTATAGGCCTGCCTATTTACTATAAAGGCGTTTCGTCAGATAATCTGTCTCATCATAAGAAAGCCTCTGGCGGAGTTCTCTGGTCCCCTCCATTACGGCCCATGGATGACAATCCATTGGTTTTCTTATCATTTTATCGACCCATTCTTCTCTAAACTTAGGCCGGGAGTGGATCATTAGGGAATCGGGGGAGAAGGCCTCGACGTGAGCTCAGCCGAACGGGAAGGGTGAGGAGCATATCTCGGGTAAGAGGTAGAATTCACCGGAGGTGAATTCTTGCGGTTATGTTCCCAAGCGGGTTGGGAATATAGGGCTTGGGGATTTATGTATTCGGCACTGAAATTAATGCAACGAGAAGGTGAAGATTCTTACTCCCAAGGCGTAAGAACTACAAGTTGCGGGTTGCGAGTTGCGGGTTAACCAATTAATATAGGGAGAGGGAATCATTACCATTTTGATCGCTGATCGCTAACAAGGGGGTAATCATGGCCGAAGATTGGATCGCGAACGCATACGAGGGGATGTCCCGGCGGCAGCTTCTGGCACGGATGACCGCTGCGGGCGCCGGTCTCGCAGGCTTCGCCACCGCTGCGAATCCGGTGGCCGGCGAGGTCATCACCACCCCCACTGACGGTCTCACGGTGGCTGACGGCAAGGTGCCCTCGGGGGATTTCCAGATCCCGATCTACCAGCCCCGTCCGGCAACTGCCGGGAAGTATCCGGTCGTACTGGTCATCCCGGAAATCTTTGGGATGCACGAGCACATCAAGGATATCACCCGCCGCTTTGCCCAGGAGGGCTTCCTGAGTATCACCTTTGAGCCTTACGCGCGAGAAGGCGGCGTCTTGAATCTGCCCGACATCGAGGCCGTACGGAAGGTGGTTGACCCGGTTCCGGACGCCCGCGTCATGGGTGACCTGGACGCCCTCGTAGCCTATGCGAAAAAGCACCCGGCGGCACGGGCCGATCGGATCGGCGTGACGGGATTCTGCCGGGGCGGGATGTACACCCTGCTTTTCGCCGCCCATACCCGCGAGGTGAAGGCCGCCGTCCCCTGGTACGGCCAGTTGCGGCCGGCCAAGACACCGGGTGTCCGCACGTCCGGGCCGCTGGACCTCGCCGCGCAGATCCACGCGCCCGTCCTGGGTCTGTATGGTGAGGCGGACCTGGGCATCTCCGTGGCCGACGTCAAGGAGATGGAGGCTGCCCTCAAGTCAGCGGGGAAGACGGCCGAGTTCGTGCTTTATCCCGGGGCGCCGCACGCCTTCTTCGCGGATTACAGGCCCAGTTACCGGCCCGAGGCGGCCAAGGACGGCTGGCGCCGTTGCCTGGCGTGGTTCAACAAATACCTCAAGGGGTAGAGCCAACCCCGATAATAAGGAATTGACGAATACCCGGAGTTTTGGTAGTGAAGGATTTTGGGATTTCGTCCTAGGTAGAAAATAGCTTTCAAATCCCCGCCAAGGCGGGATTCATGGGTGACGGTGCCGTCATGAATGATTACATTCTTGCTGCGGCAAAGGTCAACAGGCCAAGGAGGTATAGCAGATGAAAGCAGTGGTAATTGAAAAACCCGGCTCCTTCAAAATCAAAGAATTGCCCGATCTCAGTCCTGGGGAAGGCGAGGTTACCCTCGACATGAGGGTTTGTTGTGTCTGCGGGACAGATATTCATCTTCTCGACGGGGAATTCAAAGGAGCGAACTATCCCTTGATCCCGGGCCACGAATTTTCCGGGGTGGTAAGGGAAGTCGGCGCCAAGGTGACCCATGTCAAACCGGGAGACCGGGTTGCCGTTGAACCCTTCATTGCCTGCGGGTACTGCTTTTTCTGTAAGGCCGGGAAGACCAACCATTGCCTGAATGGAATGGTGATCGGTCATACCCAATCCACAGTCATGAAGCTCGACGGCGGGTTCTCCGAACAAGTTGTTGTCCCGGCAAGAAATCTCATCCCTCTGGCTGAGCAAGTCTCCTTCGAGGCCGGATCTTTCATCGCCAACCTTGGGACGATCGTTTACGCGATCCGGCGGACCGGACTTCAGCCCGGGATGAATGTTCTGGTTTTCGGGACAGGGGCCAATGGATTGATCCTTGCAGAGCTTTCGAAAAAGACAGGGGCCTCGACCGTTGTCGTCACTGGAAGAACGAAAAGCCGGCTCGAGGTGGCTTCGAGAATGGGAATCGATGCCACCGTTTTGGCAGATGACCATCAGGAAGAGACCCTCCGGCGTATCGCCCCCAGGGGATTCGATGCGGTCTTCGAAACCACCGGGGCCGTGCCCATTGTTGAACGAACTTTTAAATTTGTTGCTCCCGGGGGAAAAATTATCTTTTATGGTATTGTGCCTCCCGACCAGAACGCCAGGGTGAACCCCTTTGACATCTGCCGCAAGGACCTTCAGGTAATTGGGAGCTTTTCTTCCGTTAACACCTGCATCATCGCCCAGGAGCTGCTGGCGAGTGGGGTCATAAAAGTCGAGCATCTCATTTCTCACCGGTTTCCTCTGCTCGATTGGGGAAAAGCCGTCGAAACGGCCCGGGACCTATCCCATTGCATGCGGGCCGTCGTCTCCATGTCTTAGGGACTTTCGCTTCTTAGTGGCTGTCATCGTCTGATTTAGGTTGAACCGCAAAAACCACCGTCATTGCGATCATAAGTTTTTTCATTGGTTTCTCCTTCCCTCTGTATTCTTGGACTTCGATCTCTTTCCAAATATTCCCCATTTCATCTTAAATGATGAAATTCCAAAGGAAAGGATTCGGGAGTGGGGGAGGAATCCGTGGGGGGCGAAGGTATTCCGGATCATTGACACCGAATCTGATTGTCATTATACTAATTTGTTAAAGAAAAAAGAGTCCATTCCGATAAATTCTTACGGGAATCAGACCGGTTGGAATTCATTTTAGAAAGGTGCCTGAAAATTGCTTAAAGAACCCAACAAAAAAATTAAAATAACGAGACCTCTTAAAGCTGATCTTCATCTGCACACGGCCGACGACCCTCTTGACCGCATACGCTATACGGCAAAAGAGCTTATCTCCAAAGCTGCCGATCAAGGGTTTGACGTGCTTTCCATCACCAATCATCATCACACGACCTTTAATCGGGACCTCTTTCATTACGCTCAGGAAAGGAATATCCTGCTCATCCCTGGAGTAGAGCTGACCATCCGTAGACGTCATGTCCTCGTTTTGAATCCTCCCCCGTATAAAATCCGGTCAGATTTTTCCTCCCTGGCGAAACTCTGCCGCCCGGAAACTTTAATTATAGCCCCTCATCCCTATTTTCCCGGGTCGTATTCTTTAAATGGATACTTATTGAAGCATTTGCATCTCTTTGACGCCCTGGAATACTGCCATTTTTATCTACCCATGATTAATTTCAATCAAAAGGCAATCGAAATGTGCCAGTCCCTTAATTTTCCGTTAATCGGAAACTCAGATGCTCATTTCCTGGTTCAATTGGGGACCACCTTTTCGTTGATTCATGCCGAGAAGAATCTTGAATCTATTTTCGCAGCCATCCGGGCGAATAAAGTCGAAGTTGTCACCCGTCCCCTCAGGCCCATGGAGATGGGGAGGATCGCCCGTCGATTTTTAGGGATGAAAGTTCACAGTACCATCATTAAACCTCCCAACGGGACTCGGCGATACAAAAAGCTCATGGCAAGCAGTGATCGCTCCGTGGCCATTTGACCTGGAGACTCTCCAGCTTTAACGAGTCCGGGTAACCTAACTGCCGCTTTGCTCTCTCTTCTCACCCGCTCAGAACCTTGCGTGGTTCCTTTCAATCTGCTTTGAATCTGCTGAAACTTCGCCCTGGGGGGGCTTTTTCCCGTGCCCCGACCAATGCTCCTGACCAATATTTCTCTTGACAAGAAATTGCGATTTTGTATAAGCTCTCTTGAAATTGGACGACAAAGATAGCTGGCGAAAAGGGAATCAGGCCTTTTAAAGAGGTGGAACGGAATCCCGCTAAAACCCGGAACATAAAAGCCTTCCGAGGGCAAAATTTTCAATCTATAGGGTATTTGAGGAAAGGGCGGCTATCTCGACGGGAGAAAAGATCCGGCTACTCCTGAAGAACATGATTCCACCTTTAGTCCTGATCTTCGGGGTCCTGGGATCAGTCTGGACGGGGTTGGCCACGGCGACCGAGGCAGCCGGGGTTGGCGCGCTCTTAGCCCTTATTCTGATGATCGCCTATCGCAAATTTACCTGGAAATTGTTCGCCGAGTGTGTCTGGTCCTCGGTCCGGACCAATTGCATGGTCATGACCATCCTTTTTTCCGCCTCCATCTTTACCGGCGTGTTCCTCGGTTTAGGGGGCGGGCAGGTGGTGACGAACATTATACTGGCTTTCGATTTCCTGGGGAAATGAGGCATGTTCTGGGTGATGATGTTCATCATCTTCCTTCTGGGGTTTATGATTGACTGGATCGCGATCATTTACATCACCTTCCCGATTTTCGTTCCGATCGCTGTTCAGCTGGGCTTTGATCGAATCTGGTTCATCATCATGATGTCGGTAAACTTGCAGACCTCCTTCTTATCCCCGCCATTCGGCTATGCCTTATTCTACATGAAGACCACGGTTCCGCCGGAAGTCAGTTTGCTGGATATTTATAAAGCGGTTGTCCCTTTCATCCTTATACAGTTGATCGGCCTGGGGATCACCTGCCTGTACCCGCCGCTGGCCACGTACCTGCCCAGCGTTGTGATTCATTAAGGAGGTTATCTCCTGCAAAGACACCTGATATTCCCCCGGTCCCGATGGCCGGGGGTGGCGGTCCGCTGGATAAAAAATCATAAAAGGAGGGCGAGAAATGATGATGCAGACCTATCAATTCAAGGCACCGTCTGTAATCGTGAACGGACCCGGCGCGGCCAAGGAAGTCGGTTCCTTCGCCAAAGGGTTGGGGAAAAAGGCTCTGATCGTAACCGACAACGTTTTGGAGAAAATCGGCCTCCTCAAGGATATCAAGGGCTCGCTGGAGGCGGCGGGAGTTTCCTTCGCCGTGTACGACAAGGTGGTCTCCGAGCCCTCCATGGAGTACACCGAAGAGGGGCTGAAGATCTTCAAGGAAGCCCAGGCGGAATTGCTGATCGCCGTGGGCGGGGGCAGTCCCATCGATGCCGCCAAGGCGATTTCGGCATTGGCCAGGAATCCCGGAAAAATGAGCGACTTCCTGGGCGCCAACAAAATCCCTCAGATGGGGGCTCCTCTCATTGCGATTCCTACCACTGCCGGGACGGGGAGCGAAGTCACTCAATTCACCATCATTACGGACACCGTAAAAAACGTGAAGATGCTGATCGGCAGCCCCAACATCATGCCCCGGGTGGCTCTCGTAGACCCGCTGATGACCCTGCAGATGCCCCAGGGGATTACGACGGCCACGGGGCTCGACGCCCTGACGCATGCCATCGAGGCCTACGTTTCCGTAAAGGCCCACCAGATCACCGACACCCTGGCCCTCCAGGCGATTCGTTTGATCGCCGGGAATTTGCGACAGGCCTGGTCGGATGGAGGAAACATCGAGGCCCGGACGCATATGATGACGGGAGCCTTAATGGCCGGGTTGTCCTTTTCCAACGCCTCGGTGGCCCTGGTGCACGGAATGGCACGACCCATCGGAGCATACTTTCATGTGCCCCACGGGATCTCGAACGCGGCCCTTCTGCCCACGGTGATCGAGTTCAGCATTCCCGGGAATCCCAGACGCTATGCGGATATTGCAGAGGCCATGGGTGAAGTTACAGCAGGACTCTCTGTCCTCGACGCGGCCTATCTGGCCGCCAAGGCGACGAAACGACTGAATGATGACTTAAAGGTTCCCACCTTGAAAGGGCTGGGGGTAGAGGAGAAAGAATTCGAATCCGTGGTAAGTCAAATGGCGGTCGATGCCATCGCGAGCGGAAGCCCGGGAAATAATCCCCGGAAACCCACCAAAGAAGAGATCGTAGAGCTATACCGCAAGGCTCTTTAGAAACGCCCCCTCACCCGGCCTTCTCCCCCGGGCCCGGAGGCTGGTAGGGGCGGTTCATAAACCGCCCCTACGGGTGCTGACCCCCCGGAGGGCCACTTTTCCCACGGGCAGTCGCGAAAAAAACCTAGACTCTTTTCCTATTTTTTGCGGGTGATCTCATCATATAAATCGCGTTTGTCGATCACCCTCCTGGCCTTAAACTCGGTCCTCTCCAAACGATCCGGTTCCACCATCTGCACCACGGCACGCAACCCGCTGGCTCTCAATTCCGCCTCGAGCTTATCCCTTAAGCGGGGAATCATCTGCGGATCGATTCCCTTGACGTATTCCGCTTGCACAATCATTTCATCCATCGTCTTTTCCCGGGTGATGATGATCCGGTATTCGTCCCCGAATCCCTGAATCCCCCGGATGACATTTTCGATGGCGCTGGGGTAGACATTTTCTCCTCGAACGACGAACATGTCATCTGCCCGGCCGTAGATCCCTTTGGGCAAACGAGGATAGGTCCGGCCGCAAGGACATGGGTCATTCACCCACAGGGAAATGTCACCGGCCCAGAAACGGATCATGGGCTGGGAGTTGCGCTCCAAATGGGTATAAACGGTCACCCCTTCCTGGCCATAGGGCACCCTCTTTTGGGTCACGCGATCCACCAACTCACCGTAGACAATATCCTGCCAGAGATGCATCCCTCGCCGATGGGCACACTCACTGTTGGCCATCCAGGGGCTCATCTCCGCCGTAGAACCCGAGTCGATGCAGATTGCCCCATAGGTTTCTTCAATCCGTTTTTTGGTCGAGGGAACCCCCGCCCCCGGTTCGCCCGAGAAGAAAAGGATGCGAAAATTGAAATCTTTCGCCGGGTCGATTCCCCTCTCCTTGGCCCGTTCGGCGATATAAAGACTGTAAGAAGGCGTCCCGTAGAAAACCGTGGGTCTCACTTCTTTCATCCACTCGACCGCCCGATCGCTCTGCCCGGCAACGCCGGCTCCGAAAGGAAAAGCGACCGCGCCCAGACGCTCAGCCCCTAACAGTGCTCCCCAGCTCCCCCAGTAAAGGCTGAAAAAGGAGCCGATAAAGACAATGTCCTCCTGCCGGACCCCGAACCCCCACATGATCCGGGCATGGGCTTCGGCAATCCGTTGCATGTCCCCTCTGCTGATGCCGAAAGCGGTCGGTTTGCCCGTGGTCCCCGAGGTTCCCTGCACCCTGGCCAGTTCCTTCCGGGAGACGCATAGATTGCTCCCGAAAGGGGGGTTTTCCCTCTGATCCTGCCGGATTTCTTCCTTGGTCAAAAAAGGAATCTGTTCGAAGTCCGCCAGGGAACGGATGTCTTCCGGTCTGATTCCGGCGCCCTGCCATTTCTTCTTGTAAAGGGAAGAATTTTCGTAGGCGTACTTCAGCTGCGCCTGGAGCTTCGGCAGGATGATCTTCTCCTCTCTTTGGGCCGGATCCATCGTTTCCACATCCTTCCACCAAAATGAGGAATCGGGAGAGGGCAGATAAGACGGGTCATATTGAGGGGGCCATGGTTTCACCATAAAGGAAACTCTCCTTGGTTTTCTACGTTATGAGTCTCAGTAGCGAGCACCGTATGATAATTTCTTTGGGCTTCTGCGGGCGAAGCATGAACGGCCAAGTTTCTTAAGTTTTCGGACCCTGGATTCCAGATACGATCTTCCGGATAGAGGATACGATTTGCTCCCGGGTCGCCCCGGGTGAAAATACCCCATCAAACCCGATTTCTTGCAGCCTAGCCGCATCTGCGGGCGGAAAAACTCCGCCGATGACAAAGGCGATCCGTTCTTTCATTCCTTGCTTCTTGGCCTCCTCCATCAGCTCATTTCCCAGCGTGAGGTGGGCACCCCCCAGAGAACTCACCCCAATGACATCTGCATCTTCCTGGGTCGCCGCCTGAATGATCTCCCGGGGAAGTGAATTCCCAATATAAACGACTTCCATGCCCGCATCTCTCAATTCATGGGCTACGGTGATCAATCCTCTATTGTGCACGTCCAAACCGAGCTTGGACAGTAATACCTTTATTTTCCCAGCCATGACAGATCCTCTCTTGGGCCGTGCGCGTAAGGCGTGAGGCGTCATGTCTAAACTTGACATTTAACGCTCAACACTTACCCCTTTTCTTCACTCGAACCCTACCCGCGAAGCGCGGGGTCGACCCCTTTTATTTATGCTGATTTTTCTCTACCAGAAAACGGGCGGTTTCCACAGTCCAAAGGCCCTCTTCAAAACCCTGAACATTTCTCCCTCTGAACAGCCCACCCGGGCGCATTGAACGGCATACGACACCACATTTTCTCCCTTCCGGCATGCATCCTCAAAGGCTTGAAGAGCACGATTGACTTTCTCCGGATCCCTCCGTTCTCTCAGTTTCGCCAGTCGGGCTTTCTGCCTTTCTTCCACCCCTTCCGGATATTGAAAGACCTGAATCGGGGGGAGTTCAGTGGGAGATTTATAGATGTTATAGCCCACTAATTTTATCTCTCCTTTTTCTACCATCGTTCTTTCATTCTGGAAATATTCCGCGATCTTCTTGTGCAGCCATCCTTTGCTGATCGCAGCCACATATCCTCCCATTTTTTCGATCGTATCCACCTCATCGAGAATTCTCCTCTCGATCTCAGTTGTTAAGGCCTCTACATAGAAAGATCCTCCCAGCGGGTCAACGACTTCGGTGACCCCGGTCTCGGCCTGGATGACCTGTTGGGTGCGCAGGGATAGCAAGGCCGCTTCCTCGGTCGGCACAGAATACGCTTCATCATAGGAATCAACATGTAAAGACTGGACGCCCCCCAGTACAGCCGACAGGGCATGGTAGGCAGCTCGGATGATGTTATTCAGGGGTTCTTCGCGGAGCAGCGCAACACCGGACGTCTGCACATGACAGCGCATCCACGTGGACCTGGAACTGGCGGCCTGAAATCGGTATTTCATGATCTTATACCACAGCCTGCGCACGGCTCGGAGTCTGGCCACTTCTTCGAAGAAATCACTGGCCGGGGACCAGAAAAAGGCCAACCGTTCGGCGATCCAGTCGACCTCGTGCCCTCTTCGGAGAGTCTCTTCCAGAATGCCGATCGCATTGGCCAGAGCCACAGCCATCTCCGTCACCCCGGAGGTTCCGAATTCCCGCAGATTGTAGCCATTGAGGGTCACAAAATTCCACAGCGGGACATTCTTCCGGATGAACTCAATATTGTCGCACTGGATCCGGAAGCAATCTTGCGGGGGAATGTGCTCCGGGCCGCTGCGGACCACTTCTTCCAGAGTAATGTCATTCTGCACGCTGCCCCGGAGAGTATTCCAGGGAATTCCTCTGCGCTCGGCCATCGCCAGATACATCGGGAACAAAATCGCCGTATTGGATGGATAATGAGTAACCAGGGAGACGGTTACCCGGTCGAGCGGAATATCTTTAAAGAGGATCTCCATGTCCTCTACCGAATCAATCGCCACTCCCGACATGCCCACCTGACCTCTGGATATGGGGTCGTCGGAGTCATACATCTGAATCGTGGGCAGGTCGAAAAGAGCATTGATCCCGGTGGCCCCATGGGCTAACATGAATTTCATTCGTTGGTTCGTCTCTTCCGGCCCCCCGAAACCAGTGAGCTGCCGCATGGTGAATTCTTTCCCCCGATACATATTGGCATGGATACCCCGGGTAAAGGGCTCTTGGCCCGAGTGACCCAAATCATGCATATAGTCCAAATCGGGATTGCTGAGCGGCGTATAAAGCATTTCCCGGGGGATGCCCGAACCTAAAATGGTCCGGGGAGTTGCATACCAATTTTTCCGGTCTTCCTCCCGGACGATTGTATTCCGCCATTGCTCGAAACTTTGGCGCAATTTCTCCAGGGCATCCGAGTTGTACAGAGGGGTACGATTTTTCTCTGTCGCCTTTGACTCCAGGATTTCCTTTGTGGTTTCTTTTTTGGGGGGCATAGAAAGTCTCCCTCGACCCGATTCGTTTGGGACCTTACTCCATTTTTTCAGCGGAGAAATTCCCCGCAATCACTTTAAGCCAAGGATATCGGAAAGGGTCGTCGCCTGTCAAATGAGTTTTGCTTGCACTTTGCTTCCCAATCTCTTAACCTATAGAAAGAGGACAGGATTTAAGTCCTTGAGAAAAGAAATGCCTTCTTGGCGATTTTTTTTGGCCTGACCAATCGCCGCAGCCATGGGAAAGGAAGTGTGGAAAAATGAACCGGGCAAGAGTTAGGGCGGCTATGGCCCTGGCGGCCAGTTTGGTATTGCTGGGCGGGCTGGCCACAATGGCGCTGGCCATGGGCAAGGGGCCGGAAATTCCCAGGATGACGAAAGAAGAGCTTTTGCCGATGCTGGGCAACCCGGACGTCGTTATCCTGGATGTGCGGATCGGCGATGAATGGAAGAAAAGTCCCTGGAAAATAAAGGGGGCGGTGCGGGAGGACCCGGAAAAGGGGGTTCAACCCGTCGTCGAGAAGTACCCCAAAGACAAGACGTATGTCCTTTACTGATCCTGACCCAGCGAGGAGACCAGTGCCTGGATGGCACGGCAACTTAT
>Ga0315282_10014077_pt1 | contig 11955 bp, 13 predicted proteins | sample YL17G07_20_MG_FD_203693 | JGI IMG/M metagenome (GOLD analysis project Ga0315282, IMG submission 203693) | Sediment microbial communities from Yellowstone Lake, YNP, Wyoming, USA - YL17G07_20 | ecosystem: Environmental > Aquatic > Freshwater > Lake > Sediment | place: USA: Wyoming | collected... | reverse complement strand
AAAGAAGAGCAGCCCTCAGTTATATGTAGCCTAGCTAGTCTTGGAGCCTGGTGGGTCACAAGACTTCTCCCTAATGAGGTTTACAAGAAGATCAGCCCGATAGGTCCATGGATTCCTTTTCACTTCACATTAGCGTACAAACTCATGCAAGCTGTGAAGAAGAGTGGTATAAAGACAAACGTTGTAAATGGAGCATACCCTGACCTCACAAACGTGATACTTGGCAAGGTTAATCTCCAACCTGTCTGTGGTGGAGGTAACATGGATCTTGGCGCTAGTAGGCTTCGTAAGATTGTGGCAGCGGAGCGTAAGGTTCCAGTTAGAGACGTACAAGTTCTCGCGGTTGGTCACCATGGTACCTTCTACACAGCGAAGATGGATGGTCCCAGCTGGTATCGGATAATTGCGGCAGGGGAGGATGTGAGCCCCGAGTTTCCAGTCAAAACTATTGCGAGGTTGTACGATAAGTATGGCTACGCAAACATGACAAGTTTCCCAGGGCCGCTGGTAGACCAGATGAAGACGGCAAGCAGTTTCCTCAAGATTACCTTAGCCATCTACTATGATACATGTGAACTGATTCAGTGCCTTCCAGCCCCTAACGGGCTTCCAGGTGGATATCCATGCATCCTAGGTGCTCAGGGGGCAAAGGTGAACCTTCCAGGAATCTCGATGAGAGAGGCAGTGAAGATAAATGAGGATGGTGGTAAGATTGATGGTATTGAGAAGGTCAAATCCGATGGTACTGTTGTCTTCGTCGAGGACAATGTTAGGTTGATGCGCGAGACCGTCGGTTACGAATGCCTCGAGATCAAACCATCTGAGCATGAGGAACGAGCTAAGGAGCTAGATGCGAAGCTTAAGAAGCTCTACGAGAAGCATAATGTAGCGAAGGCCTGAATTCTTTGTTTTCTGTAACACGCGATAAAGGATAGGAAAAAGGAATTTAATTCTAATCGAAAAAATATATAAAAAATGATTCATCTAAACTAATTTATGTGAATATAAATTACATAAATTGGCATCATAAGTTTCAAATTATGTAAAATAATATGATTTCTAGGTCACTGTAATGGTTAAAGTTGAAGTGAACGAGTTCAAAGAGAAGACTGGTCAGACACTTGATGAGCAGTATATGATGTACCACCCTCAGGTAGTCTCAGACTTCTCAGATGAGATGGTGAAGCTCTGGGGGAAAAATTGGAAGGCAAACACTACAATCGGAAAGCTCCGTATTGTTCTCCTTCACCGACCAGGTAAAGAGTTTCTCAGTGTCGGAAAGCCCACTCCATGGCATCCTCATGACACGAGTCTATCAGCTTGGAGAATGAGTTATAAACCGAAAAACCTTGACGAGCTAACCGAGGACTATGAAAGGCTGTATAAAGTCTACAGGGATGAAGGAGTCGAAGTTGTTGAGAGGAAACCCGACCCATATGACCCTCCATACCAAGTTAAAGCTATTTACACTGACGATGTCTGCCACGCAGCCGTATATGGTCAGGTTATTCTGAGAATGTATGATAACATTCGAAAAGGTGAGGAGGTACCAACATACCAGACACTTGCTGAGGTTGGCTGCCCAGTAGTTGGCATGATTATGGGTGACGGAATGGCTGAAGGAGGTAATATTGGATGGTTAGATGAAAAACACCTCCTCGTTGCAGTACACTATCCAAGAGCTAACACTCAGCAAGGGGAAGTTTGGAAGGCTAATGATTGGGGGCATGAACAGCTTCGACGGATAATTCATACGCAGGATCCTACAGTTGATGTCAGAATTCTTCCAGGGTATGGTCCACGCCCTCAGCTAACCCACTACAGTATGATAGATAGACATACTTCGGTTGCTGATCCTAAGTGGCTTGACAAATATCTTCTCAACTGGCTTATAGCTGAGATGGATTGGAAGTTCGTCATCCCACCTAAGGAGCTGTGCAGGGTTGATCAAGGTAATTCTGTTGGTCCAGAGACAGGGGTTGTTCTTGATCCTATGAAAATCATAGTGCCCTCGGGAGTACCGAAGGCGACTAAGTGGCTTGAAAGCATAGGTGTTGAAGTTTTAGAGGTTGAAATCCCGAGTCTTGTTGGGCCGAGAAATAGTGGATCTATACACTGCGCAGCGGGTTCCCTTAGAAGAGACCCTGAACCTAAAAATTAGTTCAATAAAGATAAGTTACATGATTTCTATATGATGTAACACATAACCGAAATTTCCTTTTTTAATATTTGAAAAGCGATGTTTTTAAATTGCTATATTACTTCGTCTGCCATGTTTCCACTCGGATTTGAGCCTTATCTAATAGGCGGAATAGTTGTCGGTTTAGGTGTCAGTTTAACCTACATCATGACGGGAATACATGCTGGGCAAAGTGGCTTTTTACAACTACGTTATCTTGGCTATCGAAAAGAGCATACTTTCAGGAGGATACCAATCTGGCTGAGCGTGACCGGCGTCTAGCACTTGCGCTGGGTGTCATCTCAGGTGCACTAATTTATACATTAATATTATCGCCAACTGGAACCTATATAACGACCATAAACTTATGGTGACTAGCATTAGGCGGCGTACTCGTTGGGCTTGGAACAAGACTCTCAATGGGGTGTACTAGTGGACATGGAATAAGTGGCCTGGCATCACTCTCAGTAACTTCACTATATGCTGTCCTTACCTTCATGGCAGTAGGCATAATCACAGCTCACCTGCTCCAGTTCATGGGGATAGTATGATGCACCCAAGAAACATCATCGTCTATTTAGGTGGAATCCTCTTTGGATTTGGTCTTGCCTATAGCAGAATGTCAAAGCAAGAGGTAGTTCTAAGTTTCCTAAGACTAGAGGACTTTGGGTTACTGTTTGTAATGGGTGGCGCAGCAGTTGTAACTTTCCTTGCGATTAATATTGTCCCAAAATTCATGAAGAATCCAGTGCTTGGAGGAGTTTTCAAGCCTAGAGTAAGTATACTAACACGTAATACGATAATTGGCGCAGCCATATTCGGTGTAGGCTGGGGGATCTCAGGGCAATGTCCAGGATCAGCATTTGCTAGCCTTGGTACAGGGAATTGGTCCATACTTTTTGGGTTGGCAAGTATGTTCCTAGGGGCATATATCAGGGGTAGATTCCTACCTGAGTAAATAGACAGAGATCAAGCTAAAAAATACACATAGTTAAAGTCATATGTGTTTAAATGTGTTTCACGCGTGGCTTTTCTGATTTAAAGGAACTTAAATGAATTAAAACTAAATACACGTACCTCATTATACTTTGAGGCCCAATGCTTATGGATCAATTAATAAGCGATTCCTTTATCGTACAATCAAAAATATTGGGCGAGGATCGGAAGATCTATGTTTATCTCCCCCCTTTTTCCAAAGAATCAAAAGAAGTTTATTCCGTCATCTATCTATTGGATGGACACAGTCTACACAACGTAGTTTCAAGCTTTGTACAATACTACTCATCCAGGGGGAGAATACCGCCGCTTATCGTGGTTGGAATTGCTAGCATAGATCGATTACGAGACTTCACTCCAAATGTTAGACTGGGTAGCGATGGAGACAAACCACTTGGTGGAGGAGCCGATAAGTTTCTCGGATTCCTTTCTGAGGAGTTAATACCTGTTGTGGAGGATAAATATCCGGTGGGAGGTTATAGAATCCTTATTGGGCATTCTCTTGGGGGGCTCTTCACAGTCTATACTATGGTTGATAAACCAGATCTTTTCAGAGCTTACATAGTATGCAGCCCATGGCTTGGATCTGAGGATGAGCAACTAATTTTAAAGGCTAAAACCGGCTTAAAGGAGGATCATTTTAGTTCTAAGATGTTGTTCATCGCTCATGAACCAATTGGCGGTGGAGGAATCGAGGGCAGAATCATGAAACTAGTTGAGGTTTTCAGAGAGAACCTCTCTGAGAACTTGATTTGGGGCTATAAAAGATATGATGACGCCGATCACTCAAACCTTCCACTTAAGGCAATTCCTGATGCCCTTGATTTCTTCTTTCATAAGAGAAATTCGGAAACTTAATACCTGCTTTAACCTATATTTAATAAACTATAATTTGTTAGTTCATTATTCATATTTATATTGAAAATTAGTATCAAAGATGCTAAAAATTTAATTAGATATAACATTTAATTCTTTTATGAATACTATTAAATTCAGAAATATTATATTTATAATTATTATAAAAAATTAAATATCACTTAAAGCAAATCAGTTACAAGGATCTACATAACCAAAATTCCGTAGGGCCTCAGCTCCAAGTTGGGGAGCTATATAAATTCCAAAGAGGAGAGATCAAGAGATGAAATGGAGATACGCGATCAGTTATGGGAACATGAAGCCTGGGGATACAGGGGAAAAACTGGAAAAAGATGTTGCTAAGTACAAAGCTGAGCTCGAGAATGTGGGAATTAAAATGCTTTTCTGGGGTCACCCTTTCGGTGTTTCTGAGAATGTTGTTTGGGTTCTCGACTTAGAAGGAAGCATGGACAAGTACATTAAAACAATGGACATTACTTCACCAATCACTGGTCAAAGAACAGACTTTGTTTTGGAGAGATAGGAGTATCTAAGCCTTTAAACAGAGTTATCCCTTTTTTTTCTAATCTGAATGGTAATATTTTATGCACACGCATATCATAGTAATTACATATAAACTTCGAGATTCGCCTTGTCTAAAACGGAATTTGTTTCAAAGCTTCGCGAGAAGAGGTTAATACTTCCGCCTTTATCTGGTTATACTGATTATCCATACAGGGCTATTCTAGCGGAGTTTTCACCGCCTTTTATTTGTACAGAGATGATAAGCCCATACGCTGTGATTCATGGCAATTCTAAGACTATGAGGATGCTTAGGAAAGATTATGGTATGCATATGAATGGAGTGCAGCTCGTTGGGGCTGATGTAGATGCAATGAGAAATGCTGCGAAAGTTGTTGAAAACATGGGATTTGATTACATTGACATTAACATGGGATGCACTGTGAAAAAAGTAACCCAAACAGGCGCCGGAGTGTCTCTAATGGAATCAGAGGAAAAAGCCTGCCTTATTGTATCAGCTATAATTGAAGCTGTTAGTGTTCCAGTAACCTGCAAAATACGTTTAGGTGTAAATAAAAAGGATAAGACTGCTATTTCGCTAGCGAAGAAGCTAGAGGCTAAGGGGATATCTGCTCTTACTGTGCATGGCAGAAGTGGGGAAAGCAAATTTGGCTCATCTATCGATTATGAAGGTATTAAGGAGATTGTAGAATGCGTGAATATCCCTGTCATTTCAAATGGTGGTATCTATAATGGTATTGAAGCTGTGGAGATGATCAGGAGAACAGGATCAGCTGCGGTAATGCCTGGTAGGGGTTTGATTGGTAACCCTTGGCTTGTGGATGAGGTTCAATCTATTTTCTCAGGAGCACATTACTCCTCTCCTAGCCTTTTTGAAAGGAAAGAAATCTGTCTTAAACATGTTAGGTACCTTTGCGATTTTTATGGAGAGGTGTCAGGCATAATTTTATTTAGGAGAATTTTTGGTAGGTATTTTTCGAATTCTACGAATATAAATAATTTAAGGAGGAGTGCTCAGCAGATTAATTCCTTCAATGACGTGAAGTCTCTAATTGAAACGGTCTGACTTGACTACCTCATTTTTGAACCATAAATATGCACGAGTTATTGAAATTCTAATTATCTTCTGTGTCATAGTCAACTAGCTGTACTGAGATTTCCTGTGTTTTCTCTGCTCTCAGAATTTTCATTTTAATCGGTTTACCAATTATGTCGTCGGTTAGTAATCTCAATAAATCGTATGTGTTTTTAACAGGTTTTCCATTGAAACCCAGTACGATATCGCCAAGCAATACTCCCGCTTGTTTTGCAGGGCTTTCAGATTCGATTGAGAAGACAATAATCGCGCTATCCTGATCTATGTTTGGATCTCCAGCAATCTCTGAGGGGAGCTCGATATTATTAGTGATTAACCCCAAATGCAGTCTTTTAACAGTACCCTGTCTCGTCAACCTTTCCACAGCTTCTTTTACAGCTTCAATACTAATCGCTACGCCTCTGTTTTCCATGTACGCAGAGTTTAAACCGATCATTTTGCCAGAGGCATCGACAAGAGGGCCGCCTGAATATCCCGGACGGAGCGTTGCATCTGTAAAAATCATGTTTTCCCGCATTCCCTGTGATCCTCTCATTGGAACCCTTAAGCTTGTTATAATGCCCATGGTTGCACTAACCCTCCTGCTATAGGGATTCGCTATTGCTAGCACAACCTGCCCAACACACAGCTCTTCAGCGTTGCCAACTTCGATTGGCGGCATTGTTATTTCTTCGGCTTTGATGACGGCAACATCACTATATGGATCTTGACCAATTACTTTTGCGTCTACTTGTTTCCTCCCTGCCAGTCCAACCCTAATCTTGTTGTTGCCGCCAATAACATGATTGCATGTTACAACTAACCCGTCCGAGTTCCAAATTACCCCGCTACCGCTCCCTGTTCCAGAATTTATAGTCACAATCGACTTAGAGACCTTTGTAACAAGTTGAGCTGTATTATCTGATAAAAGCTTCAAAACATTCATTGGCGTTTCATTAGATACTTGTACCATATATTATAATGATACATACTTGAATATCTTGATTTGGGAAAATATTCTTTTTCTACAAAAAGGCTTGCGTGTTGAATGTTTTTAATGTTCATAAAAAGGCTAAACGAGCAAATGTATAAACATAGATTAACAATCTTAGGAGCTGTCCAAATTAAATTACGCAGCTAAATATTCAGGTGGATCAATTACTGCATACACTAGCTTTGCCAGTGTGGTAATATTGTAGACGGGTAAGCCTGTAGCTTGATGAATCGCTTTTGAATAAGGTTGAATAATCGTGCACTCTATTACTATGCTTTCAATATCTGGGTGTCTTTGAGCATTTCTTTTGCAAGATGGATCATATTGCTCTTCTTTTTTCAAGTGATCAGAAAATGGTTGCCAAAAATCAGCTGGATACTCATCTAATCCTTTTACTACGATTGGAACATCATTGCTACTTCAACCTCTGCCAGGAAATGTCTTTCAGACAGTTTTTTTGATTCCGCTGTTATAATTCCCACTTTTTTGCTTTTTCCAAGCATGTGGTACGCCAGGGGAATAAGCAATGAGCTGGAGCTGGCAACTGGTACTGATACTGATTTGGCTATATCCTCCTGGTAGGAGGATATGAGTCCGCAGTCGCCCACGATTGCTTTCGCCTCTCCTGCCTCTAGTGCTCTCGTTGACTCAATAAAAGCAGGGATTAAAGCAGGATCTCCCCCAGTTACTCTGTCAATTGTTGCCCCACGAACTATCTTCCTAATAACGTGGAAGGAAAACGTTTTATCGTTCCTTAGGAACCCCGGAACCTCCTCTTGAGGAGCGGTTCTCTCCGGTTCCACATCGAGGTTTAGTACACCTTATACGACTTTAGGCAAATGTGTTGGCCTCACTTGGCTACCCTCTAGAAAATTAGGATCTATTTGTATTCACCACCCATTGAAAATCCTACGAGGAAGTGGGGTTTATCGACTTTATGGTAGACCCAGTTGTGTTCTAATCCGGCGGGTATGTAGATACCGCTTGTCTTTGTGATGAGGTAGCTCTCTCTCTCCTTCTCATCCCCCAAGAAAACCTCAACCTCCGCGCCTAGGTACTGGATATTGTGTGGATCGGTTCCCATGAATAGGATGATCTCATCATGGGGGTGGTGGTGAAATTTAAGCCATGGATTCGGTTCAGGGATTCGATGTATACCCGAAATAAATACATGCTTCCCGACGCCTGGAATAAGAGCGTCTTCAACATAGGTGTGACTCTGGGTTCTACCCATCATAAGCTCGCCTTTCGGAAGAACTCCGAACCCAAGCCCACCGACATTTGGAGTATCAATAATGTACTTTGCATACTTTTTACCCGTAATACGCACCCTCTATTCTATTCTTTTTCTTTGTGATTAAAGAGTGTACTTCTCGTACTCATACTGGCAGGGATTACCAAAAGTGACATACATACATTTCTCCTCAGGAACCATGATGATTGAGGACACGGTCATTGAGCGCTGGTCAGGAGGGACTTCCTCGTTTGGGTGGCCGCAGATGGCAACTGGATAATTGTGGTGGTCAGACATGAACTCCATCATACTCTCTGGCGTTATTTCACCATGAGCTCCCTTCATAAGTCGTGTGAGCCTCTGTTGGCGGAGATAGCTGCCACCACGAGTCGGTAAACCCTTAGCGTCCCCGATCTTGAAGTTCTCAGTGATATAGTGGTTTGTGTGTACAAGGAAGTCCTCGACTGGTTGGATAACATTGAAGTTGTCAGGCCTTGTCTCAACGCTGAAAATCTCTCCTTCACTACTACCGATCATGTAGTGGAGCATGCTTCTACCATGGGTGCAGAGTGTGCCAAGTGCATCACCCATTCGATGCTCTCTCATCACCTTGGGCATAAGGCAACAGCAGGGAATGCAGAGGCGTTGATCAGCATCAGGGCTAGCAACAACATTTAGCACTAAGCCAATGCCATATGAGTTGATCGATAGTTCTCCCCCACCCCAGAAGACGAGGGACAGCTCTTTTGATCCATCATCCCGCTTGATCCTTACTATATCAAGTGTGGATCCTGGGGGTACATCAAAGTTCTGACCTACCAGCGTCCTGCCTCCTTTCGTAGCTGTTCCAGTCGCTGCGAAAGAGGTGCATAGCGTTACAAGGTGTTTATAGTGAAAACGAAGCTCAAACCAGCATCTTAGAGCGAAAACTTCATCGAAAGTCACACCTGCACCATCAGCTTGGCCCCTTATCTGCTCGATCAGTATAGGATCCACTTTCTTGACATATGGCTGATACTTCCGAGTGTTCTTGAGTATCTCGTCTTTCGTTGCCTTTGCTGAAGAGTTGACCCTTTGGATTAGAACATCAATGGAATGTTTGATATTCTCCTTGGCCGCTTGACCGTATTGCTGACCAATCTCATAAGACGTTCCACTGCACTCTATTACTCCCAGCCTTTTTACCTGCTTCATTTACTTCTATTCACTCATCACAAACAAATGAAATATAACACTTACCAAGGACTTGAAAAATGGAGGTACAATATATCTGAGCGTTAGAATTTTTTTTTTTTGGTGATTTCATAAATATTGTAAATGCGGTTAAAAAATTACTAATCTAAGGTCAGCATAAGTTGAGTTAGGTGTATAATTTTGAAGCGAGTCGAGATGCTATATCTGTCACAAGAAGACATACTGGACATGAATATTCCCTTAAAAGATATTATACCTCTAGTTGAGAATGGTCTCAGAGAACATGGTTTAGGCAACGTCGAAAATCCTCCAAAACCTGGAATCCATGCTAAAAGTGACAGCTTCATACACGCTATGCCAGCCTACTATCGAAAGCTGGGGATCGGGGGACTCAAGTGGGTTAGCGGATACCCAAGTAACAGGGAGCTTGGCCTCCCTCAGATCTTAGGTGTGATGATCACTAATGATATGGATACAGGGCTTCCTACATCTGTGATGGACTGTAGATGGATCACTGCCGTTAGAACTGCTGCAGTTTCAGCAGTCACTGCAAAATATTGCGCTTTGAAGAACTCTAAGGTTTTTGGCATAATAGGATGTGGTGTTCAGGGGAGAATGAATCTTATCGCGTTAAAGGAGGTTGTGCCAACTTTGACTAAAGTCATGGCGTATGACATCAATAAGGATGCTGTGAGGAAGTACAAAGCTGACTTGGAGAAGGAGACAAATGTTGAAGTAATTCCAGCAAATAGTGTTGAGGAAGCTGCAAAGGATAGCGATATCATCCTCACAGCCACACAGAGGCTTCCGAATCCCTTGGTGAAGAATGACTGGTTCAGACCAGGCGCCCTTGGCATGGGGCTTGAAGCGAGTAGAGCATGGTATGGTGATGCGATATTAAAAGCAGATAAGTTCATCACGGACAGCTGGGAGCAGACAGAGCACTTTAGAGATCAAGGTGCCTTCCCGGATGGTTTGCCTATGCTCTACGCTGAGCTTGGAGAGATAGTCGCTGGGAGGAAGAAAGGTCGAGAAAATAATAAGGAACGGATACTCGCAATCAATATTGGATTAGCCCTCGAAGATGTAATCGTCGCCGACCTGGTCTACAAGGAAGCTCAGAAGAGGGGCGGATACCAAAAACTCACGTTGATGGAACGTGACTTTTAGAAGCGGATATTCTCATTGCATGACTTTTTTGGATCATGAACACATTAATTAGATAACATATTTTTGAAAGGAACCCATTTTTTGGTTCTTAAATCATAAAACCATGTTTTGTCAATCTTTTCAAGTGCTGCCTCTGTTATTTTTACAACTTCGTCATACCCTTGCCTCTCAGATTCTACACTCATGGGTTCGAGTGGAATAGGCAATCCATCGTATTTTGATGCATAGTCTTTTAGAGCTGTACATGTCATGTCAAAAGTTTTGACTATCTTCATTCCCTGAGAAATAACCGGCACTATGGGGTATGCTCGGCAAATGGCGGGTCTGTAGGTCCATACTGAACACCCATTGTAAATATGGTTAGGGCAGACTCCTCTTGTCATCTGATAACTAATAATTTTGAAATTTCTACTTCCCGATTCACCGATACCAAATCCGGGCTTGATAATTCCCTCATGGAAGAGTATTTTCTCCGATGGCAGTAATGGTAGCCCCTTCAATACGCCTTGTCTTTCTATCAAAAGCCGTTTGCAGCATTCGCCACAATTTATGCAGTTGTAAATAATCCTCTCATCAGGCAAATGTATTAACCATATTGCCTTCAGCACGAGTGAAAGAAAAAGTTTAGCTCGTTTGAATATTCGATACAAAGATGAGAACTTTATGTTTGCTATTTCTGGCAATTTGGACAGAAGTATACTTTACCTCCACCGAGTGGAATAGACTCTACTAAACTTCCACACCTTGTACATGTCTTATCCTTCATATTTGACCCCATAAGAGGCATGTATCTACCTCTCCTGCCATGAAGATCAATGAACTCGTCCTTGCCGCCTAACATTACCCTCTCCTCGATTAACTGTCTTATGGACTCATAGAGGGATGTGACCTCATCGTCTCTAAGGTTACCAGTCTTTCTTTTTGGGTTGATGCGCGCTCTGAAAAGAATATCTTGGAAGGCACTGTTGCTCAAGCCTACTGTAACCGCGTCCTTGCCAACCAGCATGGGCTTAAGCTGTGTGTTCTTTAAGGACAGCGCTACTTTGAAGTGCTCTAAGGTTTGCCTAGGATCGTCTAATGAGGGTGCCCCGAGAAAATCGCGGCGGTAGATGTATACTTTATCGAGATTACCGTCGTCAACGGCGTAGATAACACCCATGCTAGTCATTCTTATGGTGATGATGCTATCATCTGCGAAATCGAGTTTGAGGTGAAACTTAGGTTCCTCGACTTTTTTTTCTTGGTAAAGGATTACTCCACCATACTCTGGAGTGATTATCAGGTTAAATTGGTTTTCAAGCTTCAGTCTGATTGTATTTCCGCTTGAGGTTGCTCCTAAAACTCTTTTTCCTACTAGCATTTTAAAATCATTGATCTCCTTGTTGAGGAAACCTATTCTCTGCATCTTCTCATATTCTCTTAGGGAATACGAGTCGATTACCTTCCCTTTTAGAGTGCTATTCATCTCCTTTGCGAGTATCTGAGCCTCAGGAAATTCTATGCTCATGAATGAAGTTTAATCAAATGGATTAAAAAGATTAATTAGTATTCATTTTCCAAAGGACACACTTTACTAAGTGTATCACAGATCCATTCCCCTTATTCTTTCATGTTTATTTTACATTAAAGTATAATACTGAAGGTGCTACGAGGATAATAATTTACATTGTGATATCAGCCCTATTGATTAATTTTATTGCACCAACAGGGCATAT
>Ga0315282_10014076_pt1 | contig 11955 bp, 8 predicted proteins | sample YL17G07_20_MG_FD_203693 | JGI IMG/M metagenome (GOLD analysis project Ga0315282, IMG submission 203693) | Sediment microbial communities from Yellowstone Lake, YNP, Wyoming, USA - YL17G07_20 | ecosystem: Environmental > Aquatic > Freshwater > Lake > Sediment | place: USA: Wyoming | collected... | reverse complement strand
AATAATTTTTATACCATAATCTCTCTCACGAATGCAATAAGGGATGATGCGGCAAGGGATTGAGTTTTGCATACGAGAATGATATAAATCAACCATGACCGTTATCCACATCAATGTTCCTTATTCTATGCTCCTTCAACGGATCGATTTTGCTCTCCAGAACCGCATCCATCCTGAGATCTATTTCAGCGCAGAGGACTTGGATACCTGTCATGAGAAGGATGTGAAACATTTGGCTGAGACCCTGCAGAGAAATACATTGGAGACGACTTTACACGGCCCTTTTATGGATTTAAGTCCTGGGGGAGTCGACCGAAAGATTAAAGAAGTGACATTAGACCGATTTTTAAAGACGACCGAATTGGCCCACCTCTTCAAACCCAAGATGATCATCTTTCATCCCGGATACGAGAAATGGAAATTCGATGGAAATGTCAAGCTTTGGCTCGAGAGCAGTCTCCAAACCTGGAGGCCTTTGGTAAAAAAGGCCGAAGGGTTGGGGTTGACCCTTGCCATCGAAAATGTCTTTGAAGAGACTCCTGATTCTTTAGCGACACTCCTCAGCGAGATCGATTCGCCCCATTTTCGATTCTGCTTCGATACAGGCCATTATCATCTCTTCAGCAAAACCCCTCTCCCCATCTGGTTTGAAGTTTTAGGAAGATATCTCCGTGAGGTTCATCTCCATGACAACCATAGAGAGATGGATGAACATCTGCCAATGGGGGAGGGAGATTTCGATTTTGATGGATTCTTTAACCTCCTTTCGGAATACAAACTGAACCCTATTTACACAATTGAACCTCATGAGGAAGACCATTTATGGAGAAGTATGAAAGCACTGAGCAAATACATAAATGATGTTAAATGACCAAACCCTCGTTTGTCATCCCGAATTTATTTCGGGATCTCAGTGTTACCGGATGCTAAACCTACATGAGGAAGGATAAACAATGCTATGTCTATGTCCTGACGAATAAGTTGAATAGGGTCCTCTACATAGGAATAACCAATGATCTGAGACGCAGGATATTTGAACATAAAAATAAATTAGTGGAAGGATTTACAAAAAAGTATAACCTCACGAAACTTGTTTATTATGAAGCGACTGATGAAGTAGAAAGTGCCATAAAAAGAGAAAAACAACTAAAGAACTGGTATAGGGAGTGGAAGATAAATTTGATAAATCAATTTAATCGTGAATGGAAAGATTTAAGCGAATGTTTATGCGATGCTGAACCAAGTCCAGCATGACACATTCAGGGTTCCACATGGTACTTTTGGGCGAAAGAACTTTGAGACGGGGTGATGTATCGATGTATCAATGTAAGGAGGGCAAGTTCTGGCTTTCAAAGTCTCCTGTATCTTTTCAGGAAGGAGGTTCTCATGAAACGGTTTTTTGTTTTGTTGTTTGTTCTCGTTATAATAGTTTCTCTAACAGTGATCTCCGCACCTGCCCAAACAAAAAAAACAGCATTTACATACGAAGATAAGATGGGTGTGGTAAAGATCAAGCCTGGCGAACTCATCCATATCGCTTGTTGGATGGTCATTGCAGGGCCGGACGCCTCGTTGGGTACAGATACCAGGCGCGGCGTCGAGATCGCTGTTAATGACAAGGGTGGGAAAATCCTTGGGTTTCCCATCAAGCTGACCTTTCAAGACACGGGTTGCAATGCCGAGGGTGGCCAAGCTGCTGCAACTAAACTCGCTGCCGACCCGACGATTGTAGCGGCGATTGGCTCAAACTGTTCAAGTGAAGCCCGCCCTGGCGCGCCGATCCTCTGGAAGGCCGGTATAGCTACGGTATCGCCATCCAATACCGCCCCCTTCCTCACAGACCCGAAGCGTGGGCCGGAATACGATGGGTATCTTCGCACATGCCATAATGATAAGATCCAGGGAGCAGTGGCAGCGGAGTTTGCATGGAAAGAATTGAGGGTCAAAAGGGCTGCGACCATCCATGATGGAAGCCCCTATGCTGAGCAACTCCAGGCTGTCTTTGTCGAGACCTTCAAGAAACTGGGCGGAACCATCACTGCTCAGGAAGCAGTTGCCCCAACGGATACAGACATGCGGCCAGTTCTAACCAAGATCGCCACCGGCAAGCCCGAATTCCTCTACTACCCCATCTTCATCGCTGCAGGTGGACACATCACGCGCCAGTTGAAGGAGGTAAAGGGTTTAGAGAAAGTTTACTTGATGGGTGCTGATGGTATATTCTCTCCAGACTTCTACAAGGCGGCGGGTGAGGCGGCTGTCGGTATGTACCACTCCAGCCCTGACTTCTCGGCTTATGCCGGAGGCTATAAGGCTTTTGTGGAAAAGCATATAAAGAAATATGGCGAAAAGCCAATCGCTCCCTTCCATGCCCAATCCTATGATGCGGCGATGATGATCTTTTTCGCTATTGAAAAGGTGGCCAAGAAGGCCCCAGAGGGTACATTGTACATTGGCCGCCAGAAACTCAGGGATGCCCTGTACGCCACGAAGGACATGAAAGGCTTAACCGGGACTATTTCCTGTAACCAATATGGTGACTGTGCAGACCCGAAAATCGGAATCTATAAGACGACAGAAGAAAATATTAAGAAGTTAGTGATGCCAGATACACCGATCTGGAAGCCTCATGCAGAAACGCCAACTAAACCATCTCCAGCCAAGAAGTGACCTGGTTCTCCTTAAAAACCGGGTTTCTTTTATAAACTGACACCGTTCTCTCCTTCCCCTTTGCCCCTGCCTACCGGCAGGCATTGAGGAGAGGGAGGGGGGTTAGTGATCTCAAAGGGTGGAGGCCCTTATGCTGAAGCGTTGGAGAGAAAGGATTACCCCCACAGATATCGTCATGTGGTTCATTGGAGCGGTAATTTTGGCCGTGATTATTTGGGGATCCACAGCCACCTTGACCACAGGCCGGTACACCCGTCATCATTGGTTTGATTTTATCATCTTCGGTTTGGCTCAAGGGAGCATCTACGCCCTCATCGCCATGGGTTATACCATGGTTTATGGCATCCTCCGGATGATCAATTTTGCTCACAGTGAAGTCTTTATGAGCGGGCCTTACACCGCCTATTTTGTTGCCGCTGCTTTTTACAGATCCGGCTTTCTGGATCGCCAGCCCATCATTTGTTTGGTTATCATTTTCTTAGTCTCCATGGCCACTTCCACTTTAATCGCTGTTCTTTTGGAGAGGATTGCTTATCGTCCCCTGCGGACGGCACCTCGTTTGGTTCCTCTTATCACTGCGATCGGCGCCTCTTTCTTTCTGCAATATACTTTTCGTGGACTCTATGGTTCCGGTTTCCAGGCTTACCCAGTAGTGAAGATACTGGAGGGTGAATGGATGATGGGGGGGTTCCGTATTTTAAAATTTCAGGCGGTGGTGATTGTGGCAGCGGCGCTACTGATGGCCGCCCTCTATTCCTTTATTCAGCGCACACGCATTGGTAAAGCGATCCGCGCTGTGTCAGAAGATAAGGAGATATCCTGGTTGATGGGGATCGATATCGACAGGATGATTGTTACCACATTTATTATTGGTGGGATGGCAGCTGGAGCCGCTGGGGTTCTCTATGCAATCATGTTCAAGCAGGTGCACTTTTTCATGGGTTTTATCCCAGGGATTAAGGCCTTTACTGCAGCGGTATTGGGCGGCATTGGTAATATCCCTGGAGCAATGTTGGGTGGAATTTTTCTCGGCCTCGTCGAATCCATAGGTCCCAGTCTCTTCTTGGACGGTCTTGGAATTGTGGCCCCTTACCAATTGAAAGATGCGATTGCTTTTATCATGCTCGTGCTCGTTCTGATTTTTCGGCCGACGGGTATTTTGGGAGAGCGTTTGGCTGTAAAAAAAGCATGAAGTGAAAAAAAGGAATATTGGAAGGATGGAATAATGGGTTAACAACCAAAATCGGAATGTAATGGAAAGGACGCGATAGCCTCACTTACCCAATGTTCTATTATTCCATTATTCCACCATTCCATTATTCCATAACCCAAAAGGAAGCCTTCACCAAGGAAGAGTGATGCGGCAGGTTCGACCTATCTGGCAGGAAGGAATAAGAATAGGGTTGATCGGTGGCATCGTAGGAGTACTACTGTCACTCATCGGGATGGTCGAAGCGTTTAGCCAACGCGATATTATTAGCAATGTGGTCTCAATGGGCCATACCCTTTTACTTGTGGATGCTGTCTTTATGGGCTATCTGGCAGCAAGACGCACGATTCGGACTAAGCCTCTATGGGTGATTCTCAATAGTTTCATGACAGGGCTGATAGTAGGGGGCTCGCTTGTTCTTCTCGTTATTGCGGGGAGCCTGATCAATCTGCGTAAAGTCTTTATCAATGCCTCTCCGCTCCTTTACGAATTACTGACCTTTAAGCAGGGACCAGAAACTGGCGTTTTCCTCCTCCTTGCCACTGGAGCGCTGAGTGGCGGTCTCGTTGGCTTGTTCTATCTATCGCCACGCATCACCCGCCGGATGTTGGCAACCTCCTTCGCCGGAATCATTGGAGCAGGGGTGCTGCAGGATCTGCTGCGTCCCACGTTTGCTGCCTGGGGACCCTTATCCGTCATCAACGATTGGCTTTTCACAGCCAATGGACTTACCATTCATGGGGCCATCACACTCCTGATTTTGATCGTTGGTATCGTCTTTCTTTGGTCAAAGAAGGGAGATAAAATTCAAGGAAGGCTACAGCGGCTGTCGGCCCCAGGCCGACGTAGGCTGCGACTAACCGTTTTTTCATTGGTGATCATTATCCTGCTTATCCTTCCTCAAATTCTTGGCCTCTTCCTGAGCGAAGTGTTAACGATCGTGGGTCTCTTTGTTCTCATGGGCTTAGGACTGAATATCGTCGTCGGCTTTGCTGGCCTCTTAGACCTCGGTTATGTTGCCTTCTTCGCCATTGGTGCTTATACGACTGCGGTTTTGACATCCCCTGAGTTGGGCTTCTTCAATCTATCCTTCTGGGGAGCTCTGCCCTTTGCAATCTCCATGGGGGTTATATCAGGAGTACTGTTAGGCATCCCGGTTCTTAAGATGCGGGGTGACTATCTCGCTATTGCCACCCTTGGCTTTGGTGAAATCATCCGTATCCTCGTCCTCTCGGACTTTCTACGACCATGGCTGGGTGGAGCTCAAGGTATCGGTAAAATTCCTAAAGCATCCATAGCCGGCTTTGAGTTTGCCGGCCCTCAACAGATCTACTATCTTATTCTTGTTGGCTGTTTGCTCGTTGGCTTTGTCTCCTATCGTCTAAGAGACTCCCGGTTGGGTCGTGCGTGGATGGCCGTGCGCGAGGATGAGGATGTGGCCCAGGCGATGGGGATTAACCTCGTCACCACCAAGTTGTTGGCCTTTGCTACCGGTGCTGCATTTTCTGCCTTAAGCGGTGCCATCTTTGCCAGTAAACTGGGCTCGGTCTATCCCCACAGTTTCAACTTGATGATCTCGATCAATGCTTTATGTGTCATCATCGTGGGAGGAATAGGAAGCATTCCTGGCGTGATCGTCGGATCGATCGCTCTTGTGGGTCTGCCCGAGCTCCTGCGAGAGTTTGCCGATTATCGGCTCCTTGTTTATGGGGCTGCTCTGGTGGCCATGATGCTTTTAAAGCCGAAAGGGCTTTGGCCGGAGAAGGCACGCCGCAGCGAGGTGCACGAGGAAGAGTTCCCCAAGACCAGTCCGGAATCGGCCTCAGATCTGACTCCAGGCCATTAGGTGGGACCGATGGCTATACTCACGACACAAAAAGTGACAAAACGCTTTGGTGGGCTGACCGCTGTCGACGAATTGGATGTAGAGATTAAGGAGTATAGTATCCATAGCATCATCGGCCCTAATGGCGCTGGCAAGACAACTTTTTTCAATTGCTTGACTGGCTTCTATCGTCCTGAAGAGGGCGAGATTCTCCTGAACAGCCATTCCCTGGTTGGCCTGTTACCGGACCGGATCGTCCGCTTAGGAATTGCCCGTACTTATCAGAATATCCGTCTCTTTCCCAATTTAACGGCGCTCGAGAATGTTCTTGTTGGGCAGCATGCTTACCTAAGAGCAGGATTCTTTGGCATTGTACTAAGGTCGCCAGCTACCCGAGAAGAAGAGAAGAAGGCGGTTGAAGAGGCTCGGCGCCTGCTTAAGTTTGTCAATTTGGGGGGAAAGGGCGATTTCTTCGCCAAGAATCTTCCTTATGGCGACCAGCGCAGGCTTGAAATCGCTCGCGCCTTAGGCGCCCGGCCTAAACTTTTACTCCTCGACGAACCGACTGCAGGCATGAACCCAACCGAAACGCAAGAAATGATGGATTTCATTCGGCACCTGCGTGACGAATTGGGCATCACGATCCTTCTCATCGAACACCAGATGAGAGTCGTCATGGGTATCTCCGAAACGGTCACCGTGTTAGATTATGGAGAAAAGATTGCAGAAGGTACTCCGGCCGAGATTCAAAAAGACCCTAAGGTCATCGAAGCCTACCTGGGGCGAGGAAGTGCAGTCGAAGTGAGTCAAGTAGTCGGATAGTCATATAGTCAGATAGTCGCATAGCCAAAAACCTTTGTAAAGGCTTTATGAGACTATACGACTACGAGACTATGTAACTAAGGAACGAAGTGAGTCAGGTAGTCACTTAGTCAGAGAGACTGTACCCTAAGGGTTTTATTCGACTATGCGACTACTCGACTAAGGACAAAGAGACTAACTATAGACTATACGACTATAAGACTATGCGACTAAAGGACTAATCTTATGGCCATGCTTGAAATCGAGAACGTGCATGCTTATTACGGGAATATCCATGCCCTCAAAGGTGTCTCGCTGAACATCGATAAAGGAGAGATCGTCACACTGATTGGAGCCAATGGAGCAGGCAAAAGCACTACGCTCAGGACGACCAGTGGTTTGTTGCGGCCCCTTCAGGGGTCTATTCGCCTCGAGGGTGAAGACCTTACTCACTACCTTCCCCACGAGATTGTAGTTAAAGGAGTGGTGCAAGTTCCTGAAGGCCGCCGCATCTTTGGCCGATTGACGGTGGCAGAGAATCTGGAGATGGGTGCCTTCGCCATTCACGATCAACGGCTCATCGAAAAAAACATGGAGCGGGTCTTTAGCCTGTTCCCCAGGCTGAGAGAAAGGCGGATCCAAGTAGCTGGAACGCTGAGTGGCGGCGAACAGCAGATGCTGGCGATCGGCCGGGGCTTGATGGCCAATCCCCAAGTCCTTTTAATGGACGAACCTTCCATGGGTTTGGCGCCTGTATTGGTTGATACCATTTTCGAGACGATCCGGCAGCTTCACACCAGCGGCACGACCATCCTTTTGGTGGAGCAGAATGCGCGCATGGCACTTCAAGTCTCCAGCCGCGGCTATGTGCTGCAAACGGGTACAATTGTACTTAGGGATTCGGCGGAAAATTTGCGACAGAACGAGATGGTTCGAACAGCCTATCTGGGTGAATCCTAACAAGGTTAACTCCAGAAGCTTCCAACCACAATATGGTCATATAGTCATTAGTCAAATAGTCAAAGACTACAAGACCATCCGACTACGAGACGATATGAGTATAGGAATTAATTTTCCCTGAAAATTTAACTTTACATGTTAAATTGTCAGGGTATAAAATATTGGTGATGAAACCCCGGGCCCTGGCCAGAACGATCCTGAAAGCCCTTAAATCCTTTCCCGCGATCGTGGTTACCGGTCCTCGACAGTCCGGTAAGACGACCCTCCTGAAAATGCTTTTTTCGAAGACTCATCGGTTTGTCACTTTAGAAGATCCGGATATAAGGATTCGAGCCAGGGAAGATCCCCTCCATTTTTTGGAGCAATATCGTCCTCCCGTGATCATTGACAAAATTCAATACGTCCCGGAATTGCTATCCTATATCAAAACGAGAATCGATCAAAATAGGAAACCTGGGCAATGGTTATTCACTGGGTCGCAGAATTTTGTTCTAATGCAGGGGATCAGCCAATCTTTGGCAGGGAGGGCAGCCGTACTTTCACTTTTACCCTTTTCTTTTTCAGAAAGGATAGGTCAAGGGGAAAGGGCCAAAGGGATTGATGACTGGCTGAAAGGATTGAATCCTTACCAAAAATGTGAGGATAAGGTTACCTTAAGTGAATGGATCCTCAGGGGAAGTTACCCTGAAATTGCCAGCAAAAAGTCAGTGGATCGACAATTGTGGTGTGGGTCTTACATCTCTACTTATTTAGAGCGAGATGTCAGAAACTTGGCCCAAATCGGTGATTTGAGTCAGTTTGAGAGATTTCTAAGGTTATGTGCCATTCGGACAGGCCAACTTCTCAACCTTTCAGAATTGGCGAAAGAGATCGGGATGAGTGTGCCCACCGTCAAGCGATGGCTCTCGATCCTGGAGACAGGGTATCAGGTCTACCTTCTTTTTCCCTATTACAAGAGTTTAGGTAAACGTCTGGTGAAAAGTCCCAAGTTATATTTTAACGATACGGCCCTCGCTTCTTATCTTTTAGGTTTGCATAATCGAGAAACTCTCCTTGGCAGTACCAGTTTCGGAAATCTCTTTGAAACGATGATCGTCACGGATTTCCTAAAAAGATTCCTCCATTTTGGACAGATGCCTTCCATGTATTATCTGCGTACCCGTGATGGATTGGAGGTAGATCTGGTAATAGAATTAGGTCAAAAACTCCATCTTTTTGAGATAAAAAGTGCGATGACCATTTTACCAAAGCATGCAGCTTCGCTCTTGAGAATTGCCAGCGATTTAAAATCTTCCATTAAGACCTCAGCGATTATTTCCACTTCACCCGACAGCTTTCAGCTTAAGAATGAAATTTGCAACTACAATTGGAAGAATATCTTAGGAGTTTGAGATCAGAAAATTGCACACTATCCCACGTCGCCTACCGTTCTTTCCTCAATAATGATATTTTGCCAAAATTGTTCAAGACAGAACAACAATTGTAAGTTTCCCGGGGTTCATCTCGTCATCAAATAAGGATTCAGGATTTAAATTAACCCCAAAAAATTAAACACTTACACATCATAATCTTTAAAGTTCTTACTTTGGTATTCATTTTGCTTAAATAAAATTGAAACAAGATAGAACAAATTAAAAAAGATTGAGGTGAAATAATGTCAACAATAAGCCATGACCAGGTTTTCACAACAGATGAGGCAGCCCAATACCTAAAGGTCTCGAAGCCAACGTTGTTAAACCATATCCATCAAAGAAAGATAAAGGCAACAAAAGTTGGAAGGAGTTGGAGAGTTCTCCAATCAGAACTATACCGATTTTTAAAAGGAAAGGAAATATGAGGAAGCAGTGATAGAGGTATGAGAGAATGGACGATCAATACAAAACAAAAGAACAGCTAATAAATGAGTTAACAGAATTACGCCAACAAATGACTGAATTGGAAAAATCAGAAGAACGCTATCGAAGTCTGGTTGAAAGCGTAAGGGATGTTATTTACGCTGTCTCCTTGGATGGCACATTGACTTCCCTCAACCCGGCATTTGAAAATGTGACCGGATGGTCATGTACCGAGTGGATTGGCAAACCCTTATCATCCCTTGTTCATCCCGATGATTGGCCTTTGGCAGTAGAAATGTTTGAATGTATGATGCGTGGTGAAACGCCTCCTATACACGAAGTGCGTGTTTGCAAGAAGTCTGGTGGGTCTTTTATAGGGGAATTCACAATAACACCGGATATCGAGCATGGGAAAGTGGTCGGTGTTTTGGGTGTTGGCCGAGACATCACTGAGCGCAAGCGGGCGGAGGAGGCACTGCGGGAGAGTGAGGAACGCTTTCGGCGGTTGTCCAGAGCCACGTTTGAAGGGATTGTCTTTCATGAGGAGGGCAAGATTATAGACGTAAACGAGGCGTTCGCCACCATGTTTGGATATGGCCTCTCGGAGGTGATCGGCAAGAATGCGCTGGATTTTGCAACGCCAGAACTCCGGGAGGTGGCATTAGGTCACATGCGTGATGGATCCGAGGAGCCTTACGATGGTGTGGCCACTCGCAAGGACGGCTCCACGTTTCTTATTGAAGCCCGTGGCAAGAACACTCCCTACAAAGGGCGGACCATCCGATTGACGGCCGTGCGAGACATCACCGAGCGCAAGCGGATGGAGGAGGTACTGCGCCAAAGTGAAGAGAAATATCGCGTGCTTATTAATAACATTCCTGATGTTACATGGACAACTGATAGGGAAGGCCACACCATCTTTATAAGCCCCCATGTTAAAGAGGTGTATGGGTATACTCCAGAAGAGATTTATGCAGACCACGAGCTATGGTTAGGTCGAGTCCACCCCGATGATATAGAAAGGGTAATGATAGCTTTCGAATCGCTTTTCACGAAAAAAGAGAAGTTCGATATTGAATACCGCATACAGCGAAAAGATGGGCTTTGGATTTGGGTGCATGATAGAAGTTTTAATGTTCGTGAAAAAGATGGCAGAAGATACGCTGATGGTTTGTTTACCGACATTACAGGCCGAAAACGGACGGAGGAGGTGCTAAGAGAGTCCGAGGAAAAGTCCGGGGCATTAATCGAAGCGGCTGGGAGGGCAGGTGAGGGAATCATCATTATCCAGGATAGTGAAGAGCATGAAGGAGCATTTGTTTTTGTGAACGACCAGTTTTGCAGGATGTCGGGCTATTCGCGGGAAGAACTGCTGGGCAGGTCAGCCTGGGACTTGGTCCCCCATGAAATCTCCGTACGGCTAAGAGACTGGTACAAGAGAAGGCATATGGGAGAGTCTCCCCCCCATCACTACGAGGCGGCGGGAGTTCGTAAAGATGATGCGATTGTGCCTTTAGAGCTTAGTACAGTAACCATGCCATGGCAGGGGAAGATAGCAACGGCGCTTTATTTAAGGGACATTACCGAGCGCAAGCAGGCAGAGGGGGCGTTACGACAGGCAGAAGAGAAATATCGGACCATTCTTGAAAGCATGGAAGAAGGCTATTTTGAGGTTGATCTTGCCGGGAATCTCACCTTTTTCAATGATTCTGTTCGCCGAATGCTCGGATATACCAGAGACGAACTCATGGGTATGAATAATAGACAGTACATGGATAAAGAGACTGCGCAAGAACTATACCAAGCATTCAATCGTGTCTACACCACTGGGGAGTCTCTCAAAATATTTGACTATGAGATCATAAGAAAGGACGGCGCAAAGAGATTTTTTGAAACTTCCATATCTTTGATAAAAAATCCGAAAGGTGAGCGGATCGGGTTTCGAGGTGTTGCGCGTGATATTACTGAGAATAAGCGGGAGGAGGAGGCGCTGCGGGAGAGTGAGGCGCGTTTCTCGACCATCTTTCACGCCAGCCCTGTCAGCATTGCCATCACCCGGCTCAAGGATGGTCAAATCATGGACGTCAACGATTCATGGCAAAACGTGTCGGGCCTTACCCGGGAGGAGGCCATCGGTCACACTGTGATTGAATTAAATCCTTGGGTCAATCCCGGCGATCGAGATCGGTTTATTAGCAAATTGCGCGAACAGGGCACGGTGCAAGATTTCGAATTTCAAGTCCGGAATAAATCCGGCATTGTCTCCGATATGCTAATGTCGGCGGAACTGATCGAACTGGCTGACGAACAATATGTGCTGAGTCTGGCACAGAATATCACCGAGCGCAAGCGGGCGGAGGGGGCGCTCCGGGAGAGCGAGGCGACTGCAAGGGCGCTCATGGACTCTCCTGTGGATTCCATTCTGGTGGTCAATCCCGACGGCATCATCCTTGACACGAACCAAACCTTTGCGCAAAGCATAGGCCGGCGCGTTGACGAACTGATCGGCAGGTGCGTCTACGATTTTCTCCCACCTGAACTGGTGAAAAGTAGGCGGGCGCGCGTTGACGAGATTGTACACTTCGGGGTTCCTATCCGCTTTGAGGATGAACGCGCCGGAATTCAGCTTGACCATTCTGCCCATCCCATCTGTG
>Ga0315282_10014075_pt1 | contig 11956 bp, 13 predicted proteins | sample YL17G07_20_MG_FD_203693 | JGI IMG/M metagenome (GOLD analysis project Ga0315282, IMG submission 203693) | Sediment microbial communities from Yellowstone Lake, YNP, Wyoming, USA - YL17G07_20 | ecosystem: Environmental > Aquatic > Freshwater > Lake > Sediment | place: USA: Wyoming | collected... | reverse complement strand
TTCATAAGAGATCAGTGGCTGACTTTGTGATAGCGGCCCTGCATAACGTCAATGTGTATCAATTATCTCCTAGGAGGCTTTTAGCAATCAGGAAGGCTGCCTTGAGGGTGAACCCACCTTGAATTGCAACGCTTCATCTTGAATCACCCAAGGAGACCCCGTCCGAAAGGGCGGGGTTCTTGACTTTCTAGTTAGTGCTGTTGTGTAGATATTTGATGAAACACCCGCAACGATTCCGCCAATGACATCATCTAAAACAGGTCCAAGCCTTTTAAGCACTCCAGGCTTTATCCTATCAAATCGGACAAACTCGAACATTCCTCTGGTGCCTGCGATGTAATTCGCAATAGCCATGCCTAAGATCTCATCGGCTACCAGAAATATGGGGTCCCTTTTGAAGCTCTCTTCAGACAAACTTGGAATTAGTCCGCATCTCCCCTCTTCTTCCAATTTGAGCCCTGCTACTACAAGAGCCGCAACGTTAACGTCTGATAGGGCTTGTTCGAATCCTTCCTTCAACATTTTTGACGCTTTCTCATTTGTCTCTACGCCTGGGTGGGGTTGAAAAAGTTCTAGTGCTGTGCTTAGGAGGTCTTCTAGTGTTATTCCGCGTTCTCTTAATCGTTGAGTTAGAGACCGATCGGATGTTATACCTTCCTGTTTTCTAATGGCCTCCTTAACCGCTTTTATAGTGGATATTCCGATCATTTCACCGAGTTTTGTCGCTGTGCCGGCGTGGTCGATCGGTTTTCCGCGGTTTGTACAGGCCACGACGATGGCGTCTGTGGTGGTTCCGCTTGCAAGCTCGGAAGAAATCAAGCTCCTTATATCGAGTTCCCTGAGCGCCATGGATTTGGCCTCTGTAACCGTTTTCACAGCGTCTACCATGCAACCCTCGGTTAGATTCCCGTCTATTACAATGATAATGTTTATTGTTCCAGTTTTAAGTACGGGTAAGGCGGGATCTCCTGCCTTGGCCGCATTTGATAGGCCAGCCGTGACGATGGCGCTTACGGTTAAACCATGATACTGCTGGGTTACCACCGCCACATTACTTACATTCACGGCGGTCATCAAACCAACAACTTGTTCCGGCGAAAGACCCGCTTTTCTCGTTATGCTTTTTAAATATCCCTGGGGGTCTATATGGTCGTAATCTTTAGGAACTTGACAGTTTATTATGGCATTAGCATCCCGTAAGCCACCATTAAGAACGGCCGAACTCATTGTTTTCAGTGGTACTTCTGATTTTATAATAAGGAAATCCTTTCTGATTTCGCCTTTAACCCCTTTAATTGAAAGTGTTAGGTTTGGATTTAACATTTTCTTCACCTTTACACTTGGATCTCCTCACATTATACTTAACATTAAGATTAAAAGCGGAAAAATTGTTAGGATGCTGAATAAGACGGTCGTCAATTTCATGATTCGTAAGGCTTTTTTGATATGTCTCGGTGATAGGACCTCTTTATTGTCTCCTAATGCATAGAAACCCGGTTTTTCTAGCCGAATGTTTAATGCGCCAGCCATAGCCGACATAGTCCACCCGGCGTTTAGGCTCTCAGTATTGTTCTTGTCCCTCTGCAATATTCTCCAGCAATCCCTCCAGTTTTCTCTTAAAATTAGCGCTACTATAACCATTAGAATAGCGGTGAGCCTGGCTGGAACGTAATTAGCTATCGTGTCCATCTTTGCCGAAAACCAGCCGATGTTGATGTGTTCCTGATCCTTATACCCGACCATAGAGTCCAGGGTATTGATGGCGCGAAAGGCAATTGCGCCCGGGATCCCAAACAGGGCGAAGTAGAAGAGGGGCGATGTTATTCCGTCCACAGTTCCCTCTGCGATTGATTCAACGGTAGCAGAAATCATCTGTTGCTCCTCGAGCTTTTTGGGATCACGTCTCACGATGTATGGCAATAATTGCCTTGCCTCATCGGTGTTGCCTTGCTCAATAGCCTTTGCTATAGGGAGTGTGTAGCGATCCATACATTTGATGGCAAACGTAGGTTTTAACAATATGGCAGCTACGACAATGTATGTAACCAAGCCAAAGTATTGTTGAACCAAGAGAAGTATAAAATAAACAGAAGACGCGAAGAGCGTGACGATAAATAGGCCTAATAAGATCCCGTTCAATTTCTCGATTCGCGGGTTCTTACTTTTGGTTTTAGGCTTAAGGAATGCGATTACTTTGCCCATCCACACGGTCGGGTGAAGCCTATCTGGTGGTTCTCCGATGGTGAAATCTATCAGCAACGCTAAAGCCAAGATGAGCAAAGGAACGAGGATGGGAAACACATTTTGCGGAGGCATGTGTTTAACCCTCAAGTGGTGCTACAACTTATTTATTACTTATGAACTGCCTATAACTTTCTTTAAAATTGCTACCAGTTTTTTATTATCTTGCCGTGTCCTAGCGGCTATTCTGATATAGTATTCATCGAGACCTCTGAAAGAGCTGCAATCCCGAATTAGCATTCCATATCTTAGCATTTTCTCCTTGAGTTGAGCGGCAGTAAAACCCGTTTGCCTTACGTCTATGAAGGCGAAGTTTGCATGTGCTGGGAAGACCTTTAGACCCCTGATTTGCCCAAGATTGTCTAGTAAAAATGTTCTTTCCTCTCTGATGAGTTCCCGCGTTTTCTCTAAGTATTCTGCGTCTCCAAGGGCAGCTATAGCTGCAACTTGAGCCACACAATTAACGTTCCAAGGCATTTTGGCCTTAAACAAAAGATTAACGATCTCCTCACAGGCCATTCCATAACCAACCCTGAGTCCAGTTAGTCCAAAAACCTTGGTGAACGATCTTAGAACGAATAAGTTTTGATAAGTTTTTACTTCACTGGCTAATGAGAAACGTTCCTCTTCATTTACGAACTCCATATAGTCCTCGTCTAGGAAAACTAGTACGTGCTCTTCAGATGCTTTCTCGATCATTTCAAGCAAGTTTTCCTTGGGTATTAATGTGCTCGTAGGGTTATTTGGGTTGCATAAAAAAATTGCCTTAGTCCTTGGTCTTATTTCTTTTAAGAAGCTGGTTAGGTCAATAGTGAAGTCCTGATTTAACCTTATGAACCTGGGCTTACCGCCCACCTTTTTTACAGCATTCTCATACTCTCCAAACGTAGGTGCGGGAATGAGTGCTGCCTCTCCTTTATCTATGAAGACTTCAGAGAATAAATAAATGAGTTCTGTAGAGCCATTACCCACTATCACGTTATCCACGTTAACTTCAATGTAATGGGAGATCGCCTCTCTAAGCATAATAGAATTCGAGTCTGGATAAAGTGGGATCCGCCAAAAATTACTTTTTATTGCCTCCATAGCCTTTGGAGAGGGGCCTAAAGGGTTCACATTTGCACTAAAATCTAAGATGCTTTTTGATGGAGACGATAGTTCCTTGCGTCCCCTCCAAATATCTCCTCCATGTACGCAAGGCTCTATGTCCTTTATTTCATTTCGGGCTAATTCCGTGATTGATTTTGATTTCATTATGGTTACCTCACGCACCTAATTTCTCTACCCTCCCAAAGTCAAGCAATATAGGCATAATATGTCTGCCATGTATATGCCCTAGTCCACCTCTATAAATCGCTCTCTCGGTATAACGTGAAACCCCATCCCGGATTACCTCTGCGCTTGATATAGTAATTGGTGCCCTTCCGGTATAGACTTTGTAAGGGTCATAACCTAGTAGAGCCAAGTTTGCCATGTCGCTTCCAGGAACTACTCCGGGCGATATTGGATATAATAGTCCGGAAATCCCGCTTGAAGCCAGCCGGTCCATGCTCTTTAGCCAAGACACCCCTAATGGATTTAGGTAATTAAGCTCCTTTAATGGCCGATCAGCCATCCCATCACCAATGATAATAACAGTTTTCATGGCTTCACCCACAGAACAAGTCTACAAACTTTATATACAACCTAATTATAAATCTATTGGATGGAGAAACCATCCAATCCTAAACTTGGGTTGAACCATGTTAACTAAAAAGAAAATAGCCATAGCCGGTCTGGCCTTGGTGGTCATCGTTGTAATCGCGGGAGTGGCTATTTGGCAACAATCCTATAGGACCAGGGAAATAATTGCTGCAGTGAGCATTATAGATGATTTAGGGAGAAACGTTACGATAACCAAATATCCTCCCGGGAGAATAGTGTCCTTGGCGCCCAGTTGTACGGAAATACTTTTCGCGTTAGGATTGGGAGAAAAAGTCGTCGGTGTGGACACCTATTCCGACTATCCGCCAGAGGTCAAAGAAAGGGTTAACGCTGGTAACTTAACAACAGTGGGGTCATTAATGGATATCAGCATCGAGACAGTTGTGGGCTTAAAGCCTGATTTGATTCTAGCAACAGGGGGGGTACAGAGGCCAGTAGTCGAAAGCCTGGAGGGACTTGGCCTACCTGTCGTAGTTCTATACCCGAAAGGGTTTAATGGTACACTTGCGGATATCTCTTTGGCTGGAAAAGCCACGGGTCAGATCGACGAGGCGGAAGCACTCGTAGCTGACATGCAGAAAAGAGTTCAAGAGATCGTTGACAAAACACGGGATGCGCCTAGACCGCGTGTCTACGTTGAAGTTTTTTTCAATGGAGGGTACTGGAGTTTTGGGTCAGAATCATATGTTAATGAATTGATCTATATGGCGGGTGGAGTAAATGTTTTTGCGGGCTTCAAAGGCAATTACATGTCAACGTCTACAGAGGAGGTAGTTAAAGCCGACCCAGAGATTATAATAATCTCTAAAGGTGCTATGGCAACGGCTTGTGGGCTTACACCAGAAACAATCAAGGAGCGGCCGGGCTGGGGCAAGATCTATGCGGTGCAAAATGATCGGATATACGAAATCGAGGAAGCTATTATAGTTAGAGGAGTACCGAGAATAGTCAATGGCGTGGAGGAGTTAGCCAAATTAATTCATCCGGAACTATTTAGCTGATGGTGTAGGGTGGAGAACTAATGACGAACATTTATCAGATTACGCATTACACTTATGATAACGCCATACATGTCCTCTTTCAAGGATGCAACTTCCAGTGTAAAGGCTGCTATATAAAGGATAGGAAATGGGACTTCCACCTTCCTGATGATGTTCAACGTCACCTTCAAACAATCAAAGATTTTAGACGATTATCTTTGAGCGAATTTAAGACTATTGTTAAAAGGCTTAATGTAGAAAGAGCTATTTTAGGTGGAGAAGAGCCCACTCTTGATGAAGAGTTGCCAGATGTGATCGATCTGCTCAATGGTCTCGGTATTAAAACTCTCCTAACGACCAATGGTCATATTTTAAACGAAAAATTAATAGAAAAACTGGAGGAGGTAGGACTCTCAGGTATTCAAATGAGTATTAGAGCGTATGACGACGGCATTCATCGATTTTACACAGGACAAACCAACAAGTCAGTTTTGGATAATTTCAAGCTTCTCAGCAAAAGTCGAATCAAACTTATGGCAGAAAGCATCTTAATCCCAGGATTGATCGAGCAGAGTGAAATTGAGAGAATAGCTAAATTTATTGCGAGCATCAATCCAGCGATACCTTATAGAATCGATGGTTTTGTCCCTTTCCATGATGCGCCATGGCGATCTCATTCTCCAGAGGAAGTGATTAGAACAGCACAAATAGCCAAGAGGCATTTATGGATCGTTTACTATATCCACTGCGAGGCAGGACGTGTAGGAAAAGTTATCAACGTCTATCCAACAATAAAGGACGATAATCCTTGTCCCACGCCATTTTCTTGAAGGGGTGTGGATGTGAGTGGATGATAAACATCGTTAGAAAGTGGAAGGAAGATGATGACCTCCATGAACCCAAGTGAGGCCGAGGCTGCATATTTCAAGCGGTTCGCTCGATGGAAAATCATCGTTATCCTTCTTGCCCTAGCTCTAATGCTTACAATTACATTTGCCGTAGCAATAGGACCGGTGCAGATTCCGCCACTAGATGTCTATACGATCATAGTTAAGAACATACCTTTTCTAGGTGATTTGGTTGGAGGCGGGTCATCATCCATTGAGGAGGTGATTGTTCTCCAAGTAAGGTTACCCCGCGTTTTGGCGGCGGCAATTGTCGGGATTGATCTCGCAGTGGCTGGTGTTGTCTTACAGGGCTTGCTTAGAAACCCGATGGCCGATCCATATATACTAGGTATTTCTGCTGGAGCCGGCCTGGGCGCTTCGCTTGCCATCGCTTTCGGAACAGTTTTCTCGTTTTTTGGATTGCTATATTCCATTCCTCTTATGGCGTTTGTTTTTGCTCTCGGCACGGTTTTCGTGGTTTATAATATCGCAAGGACAGCACAAGGAGTGCCGATGTTAACATTGTTGCTAGCTGGAATCGCTATTAGTATCTTTCTATCAGCTATTGCGACGACCATCAAACTGGTCAGCGGAGAAGCGCTACATGCCATAGTTTTTTGGATGGTTGGTAGCCTTATTACATCTAACTGGAATTATGTAAGTATTGCCTTACCTTTCACAGTTATTGGTGTGGCTGTGATCTATGTTTTTGCCAGGGACTTGAACATAATACTACTTGGTGAAGAGCAGGCACGTCATCTTGGCGTAGAGACCGAAAGGCTAAAGAAGATCATGCTCATCTCTGCATCTTTAATAACGGCAGCCGCTGTTTCCATTAGCGGTATAATCGGTTTCATAGGGTTGATTATTCCACACGCAATGAGAATCCTAGTTGGTCCAGATAATCGAATCTTAATACCCTCATCTGCATTAGCCGGAACAATAATGTTAATTCTGTGCGACACATCAGCACGCACAATCATTAGTCCCGCTGAGTTGCCTGTCGGCGTAATTACCTCCCTTTTGGGCTGCCCCTTCTTTATCTATCTGTTACGTAGGAAAAAGAAGAGCTCAATTTGGCAAGGGGAGTAAGAATGGTCACCTTAAGAATTAGCGGCATTGAGTGCTGCTACGGGTCAATTAAAGCGTTGGAAAATATCACTTTCTCGGTTAGAGGAGGTGAATTTGTAGGCATTCTGGGCCCGAATGGCTCAGGTAAAACAACTTTACTAAGAACAATTAGCAGAACTTTAAAGTCTAGGGTAGGGACAATTTTCTTGGACGACATAAACATCTACGATATGAGTGGCAAGGAGTTGGCAAAAAATTTGGCCATGGTGCATCAGGAAACCGCAGCGACTTTTGATTTCACAGCGCTAGATGTCGTCCTCATGGGGCGTAATCCCTACATAGACCGTTTTGGAATGGAAAGCAGAGAAGACTTAGCCATTGTTAGGAAGCTTATGGAGTTAACAAATACTTGGCAACTCGCCGACAGACCAGTAAATGAGTTAAGCGGCGGGGAGAAACAACGAGTAATCATCGCCCGAGCCTTGGCTCAGGAATCGAGGGTTCTGCTTTTAGACGAGCCCACAACCCACTTGGACATCAATAACCAATTAGAAATAATGGATCTCTTGAAGGAACTTTGCATTAAAAAAAGACTAATACTTTTGGGGGTTTTCCACGACTTCAACTTGGCCGCACGCTACTGCGACTCAGCTTTACTACTCAAGAACGGGAAAATATTTTCTGCTGGAAACATAGATGCCGTTCTAACAAGCGAAAATATCAAGAACGTCTTTCAAGTCGATGCCATAGTGAAAAAACATCCCGTCACAGACTCCCTTTACATCATCCCCGTTTCAACGCCGAAGTTTTCACCATCTAAAAATCTTTCAGTTCACCTAATATGCGGGGCAGGCACAGGGACCACGCTTATGAAAATTCTGTTGGATGAAGGCTACAATATCACCACAGGCGTTCTTAACGTATTAGACACAGACTACGAGACTGCCCAGTTGTTGAAGATACCTGTGACAAGTGAGGCCCCCTTCTCCCCGATAACCGAGGAGATTCACAGGGCAAACCTAGAGATGCTGCGCAAAGCAAACACGGTTGTGTTGACCTCTATCCCGTTTGGTCCCGGCAACCTGCGGAACTTGGAGGCGGCAAGGGAGGCCTTGGAGGCGGGGATACAGACGTACGTTATAGATGAGGTGCCCATCGAACAGAGGGACTTCACCGAAGGGAGGGCTAGGGAGCAGTTGATGGAATTGAAGAGCAAAGGGGCCACATTTGTTAGGAATCAGAAAGAGCTTCTATCCCTCCTCAACGTTTCAGAGGAAAAACTGAAGATGGCAAAAGAGCTCACCACCGAACTGCTCGATCATCTAAAGCCTGAGGGAGGCTCTAATGATGGCAGTGCCGGGTGCGATGGCAAATCAGGTGCGGAGGGAATTCATTTATGAGGGTCGCCGCATCTTGGAGTGGGGGCAAAGAGAGCGCTTTAGCCTGCTATAGGGCGGTGCTGGACGACCTCGAAGTTTCCTACCTCCTGAACTTCGTATCCAATGAGGGAAGATGCATGTCTCATGGCTTGAACGCAGAGCTGATAGCCGCCCAATCGCAGGCTATCGGGATCCCCTTAGTTCAGTGGAAGACTTCGTGGCCCTCTTATGGAGAGGGCTTCAAGGCCGCATTGCGCAGGATGAAGGAGATGGGCGTGGAGGGGATGGTCTTCGGAGACATCCATGAAATCCCGGGACATGAGGGTTGGGTAGACAGCGTCTGCAACGAATTAGACTTGGCACCAATAAAGCCTCTATGGGGTCATGAGCCAAGGCAGGTTCTAAGCGACTTCATAAACAAAGGCTTCGAAGCAACCGTAATTAAGGTTAAAGCCGACCTACTAAGCGAAGAATGGTTGGGACGTAAGGTGGATAAAAGCTTTGTAAATGATTTAATGAAACTTGGTGGAGTTGACCCCTGCGGTGAGTTGGGCGAATACCACACGTATGTAACAGATGGACCATCATTCAAAAGGCGCATAGAAATTCTCGAGTCTGAGAAAATTCTGAGGAATGGGTATTGGTACTTAGACATTACAAAAAATGAGGTTGTCGGAAAGGAGGTTCAGCTGAGATGAGGGAGATCTACAATGTGTTTTTGGCATACAACGAGCCCAAAGCAGAGGCTTTTATAGAGAATTTGCGCGGAAAGAGCCCGCTCTTCGTCTGCACGATAGGCAACACGGAGACGGCCAAGATCCCAGGCATATCGGTGGCGGGGAAGAACCCAGAGTTTACAGACTACACGCCACCCGCAGACGCCGAACTCCTCCTCCTTGGGAGGTGTAAGTGTATCCCAGTTGTGCCCGTCACACCTGAGGGGATACCTACCCCTGCTCTAATCACCATGTCCGCTCTCAAGATAGCAGATATACCCGCTCTCGTAGTCAGTGGAGGGTTGAGGGTAAAGCCCCACATCCCCTTCTTGGATTTGGGGGGTAATCCTGGGGGGGACATCCGAAAGGGAAGGGCCGTGGAGAGCGTTGGGGAAGTTATCCAAAGGGCGAGGACTGCTGGAGAAAACCTGGCTAAGACGGCGGACTACCTCGTGATAGGGGAGAGCATTCCAGGGGGCACGACAACCGCCCTCGGTGTCCTGTTAGCGATGGGCATAGATGCTAGGGGGAAGGTTAGCAGCAGTATGCCGGGCAACCCCCACGAACTAAAAACTAAAACTGTCATGGCTGGGATGAGGGCCTCGGGTGAGAACTTCGGCTCCTTAGCGAAAGACCCGATCCGAGCCATCTCGTGTTTAGGTGACCCCATGATGCCGGCCTTCGCAGGGTTGATTCTGGGAGCCGCCCCAAGGGTTCCTGTCCTTATGGCGGGAGGTACCCAGATGGGTGCCGTATTGGCCGTCGTCAAGGCGCTAAACCGGCACGTCTTAGATAACCTAGCAATCGGCACAACGCGATGGATCATAGACGACAAGACCTCCGACCTCAGAGGCATAATCGCCCAGATCGCCGATGTGCCAATTCTAGCAGTCGATTTAGACTTCGGCCAGTCCAAACTCGAGGGGTTGAGAGCCTACGAGAAGGGCGTTGTAAAGGAAGGCGTCGGTGCAGGTGGGGCAGCCATAGCCGCCATGATCAAGTCGGGAGGCTCTGTAACGAAAGAGGTCCTGTTTGAAGAGATCGAGAGGAACTACAAACAACTGGTAGGTTCGGAGTGATCTGGTGGGATGCTGAAGGAGATTAGGAACCTCGTCGCCTTCCTCACCGCCATCCCGGTGGGTATGGATAAGGACTTCCTAACGGATGCCGCAAAATGCTTGCCCCTCTTCCCGCTGGTGGGGGCTTTTATCGGGTCGCTGGCAGGGGCGTTTGCTTGGCTGCTCTTCCAGATCGTCCCGGACCTGATCGTTGGAACGCTAACCCTAGGTTCGTTACTGCTGATCACAGGTCTTCACCACACCGACGGACTGCTGGACTTTGGGGACGGTGTAATGTATCAAGGTCCGCCTGAGAAGAAGATCGAGATCATGCACGATCAGAATACAGGAGCCGGAGGCTTGACAATGGGGCTGATAACCCTGCTGACGACGACTTTCTGCATTGCTGGGTTGAACGCGAACATCATCGTCCAAAGTCTAATGGTGTCTGAAGTCTCGGCAAAGCTCTCAATGGTGGTCGGAGTCTGGACGGGAAGGTCGGCTCACCATGGGATGAACACCTATTTTATTAACGCCATGCACAGTCGTGGTAGAAAGACGCGACTGATAGTCTCCTTAGCAATCTCATTCGGCATAGCAGTAGGCCTGATGTGGATTACAGGATGTATAGCGGTAATCGCAGGCGTTATTGCGGGTCTAGCCATAGTCGGGATATCAAACAGACACTTTGGAGGCATAACAGGCGACGTGTTGGGGGCGATGAACGAACTCACCCGAATGACCTCCCTAATCGCAGTGTTGGCGGTGGTCAGATGGGCGTAACCGCCCTCGTTATGGCCGGCGGGAGAGGCACCCGTATGGCTCTCGGTGAGGAGAAGCCCCTGCTTAAAGTCGGCGGCAAACCAATGATCGAACACGTCCTAATGGCTTTAAAAAATGCCAAAAGGGTGGATGAGATTGTGGTTGTGGTAAGCAAGCACACGCCCAAGACTGCCGAGTTGATAAAGAGGTTTCCGGTCAAGATCCTGGAAACTCCGGGGGAGGGCTATGTCCCTGACATGGAATACGCCGTTAGAAGGCTTAAGCTGGAAACGGTCTCGACCATATCAGCAGACCTCCCGCTAGTCACAGGCGAGGTCATTGACAGGATCATAGAAAGATACAGACGGTGCAATAAACCTGCCTTGGCCGTCGTGGTTCCAATGGAAACAAAGGAGAGGCTTGGTTTAGGAGTTGACTACGTTCTCGAAGCAGGGGATAAACGCCTAGTTCCAGCCGGAATAAATGTGATCGATGGAAGAAGAATCGATGAGGGAGAGTTGGAGGAGGAGATATTCGTTATCGATGAGGAGAAGGTGGCCGTGAACGTGAACACGCCCCATGACCTTGAGATTGCGGAAAATCTATTCGCGAGCTCGATTACAACGCCTAAATACGTCTAATCCCTTACTTGAGGTGAGGTGATCAAATGCCTGAAGATCCATTGAAGATTTTAAAGAAACTCGATCCAAAGCTTCTCAAGCTCGTTGAGGATACAAGAGAGTTCGCCCATGCCGATGGCGCCTTACCCAAGAAGTTCAAGTTCCTCATAGCCATGGCCTTGGATGCATCCCACGGGACCGTTCAGGGTACAATGGCGTGCGCCCGGGGCGCAATGCAAGCCGGCGCCACAAAGGAGGAGATCATGGAGGCGTTGAGGGTCGCTCAGTACATTTGCGGGGTAGGGAGCGTTTACACGGCCGCGCAGGCTCTTGAGCAACTATTCCAGCCTAAAAACTACAAAGAGTAGAGCTGACCGGTAAAGTAATCATGCAAATTTATTACGCTTAACTTTTTCGTGCCGTTCATTTGTAGGTTAGAATTATAGGCTTACCTTCAGCCTCTGTTGTGCTGTAAGCAATACAACATAGCGGAGGTGAAAGTAAGCCTGAATAGCACTATAGCGGCTTTCCCTATAGA
>Ga0315282_10014074_pt1 | contig 11958 bp, 5 predicted proteins | sample YL17G07_20_MG_FD_203693 | JGI IMG/M metagenome (GOLD analysis project Ga0315282, IMG submission 203693) | Sediment microbial communities from Yellowstone Lake, YNP, Wyoming, USA - YL17G07_20 | ecosystem: Environmental > Aquatic > Freshwater > Lake > Sediment | place: USA: Wyoming | collected... | reverse complement strand
TTCGCCACCGGCTTGTTGCCGACGGTGATGTAGTTGTTCTTCGTGTTGGTGTTGTTCCCGTAGGCGTTGGTGGCCGTCAGCGCGACGGTGTAGTTGCCTACGGCCGTGTAGGAGTGGCTCGGATTCTGCACCGTGGAGGTGTTGGTGTCTCCGAAAGTCCACGACCACGCGGTTGGGGTGTTCGTGGAGGAATCCGTGAAGCTCACCGCCAAGGTCGGCGCGCCGATGGTGGGCGTACCGGAGAAGTTGGCCACCGGAGCGTTGCCGGCCGTGATGTAGTTGTTCTTGGTGTTGGTGTTGTTTCCGTAGGCGTTGGTCGCGGTCAAGGCCACCGTGTACGAACCCGCACTGGAATAGGTATGGCTCGGGTTCTGGACCGTCGAGGAGTTGGAGTCGCCGAAGGTCCACGACCAGGCGGTCGGGCTGTAGGTGGAGGAGTCGGTGAAGGTCACCGCCAAGGGCGCCGCGCCGATGGTCGGCGTACCGGAGAAGTTGGCCACTGGCTTGTTGCCGACGGTGATGTAGTTGTTCTTGGTGTCCGTGTTGTTCCCGTACGCGTTAGTTGCGGTCAGCGCGACGGTGTAGTTGCCCACGGCCGTGTAGGAGTGGCTCGGATTCTGCACCGTGGAGGTGTTGGTGTCTCCGAAAGTCCACGACCACGCGGTTGGGGTGTTCGTGGAGGAATCCGTGAAGCTCACCGCCAAGGTCGGCGCGCCGATGGTGGGCGTACCGGAGAAGTTGGCCACCGGAGCGCCGGGGACGAGTACCAGGCGCAGCCGCACCAGGTCTACGTAGTTGTCGTAGGTGTTGGTGTTCTGCGGGCAGCCACACTGCGCTACGCGAATCTCATTGGTCCCGCCATTGTTGTAGTAGTAGCCACTCGCATTCGTCGTAGACCAGGTGAGCGTCTGGTCCGACGTGCTCCACAGTGACCAGGTCAGGAGGCTCTCGAAGGTTCCGTCGCTCTTGCGTATGGACATGTCGAAGGTGGGGGTGTCCGCATACTGTGCGTGCCACTGGTAATCCAAGGTCATCTTGGCGATGGTGGCCGGATCGCGGGTGGGCAGGAAGACCATGCGCACGTAATACATATCCGTGCTGGCATTGCTTTGGAACCGCATGTAGACATTGTTGTCGGTCTGCACATCGGCCAGCGCTCCGGAAATGAGGGTGACCGCATGGCTCCCTTCCGTGTACCAACTCGAGGGATACATGATCTCTTCCGGGCCGGCCGTGATGTAGTTGGTCTTGGTTTCCCCGTCCGAACCGCCCGCGTTGGTGGCGGTGAGAGAGACGGTGAAGTATCCGGCTCCGGTATAGGTGTGGCTCGGATTTTGCGCCACGCTCGTGCCGCCATCTCCAAAGGTCCAGGACCACGCGGTCGGCGTGTTGGTCGAGGTGTCGGTGAAGTTCACCGCGGTTCCGGTGGCGACAATGGTTTGATCGGCCGTGAAGTTGGCCACCGGCGGAGGATTGGTGACCGTGATGTAGTTGGTCTTCACCTCGTCGTCGTAGCCGCCCGTATTGGTCGCGCGCAGCGTGACGGTGTAGTTGCCTGCGTTGTTATAGGTGTGGCTGGGATTCTGGACCGTAGAGGTCGCGGAGTCTCCGAAGTTCCAAGACCAGGAGGTCGGGGTGTTCGTGGAGGAGTCGGTGAAGGTCACCGCCAAGGGCTTCACACCGTTCGTCGGTGTGCCACTGAAGTTGGCCACCGGCGGAGCAGGAGGGGTGCTCGCGGTAATGTAGTTAGTCTTGGTCTCTCCATCCGAGCCGTAGGAGTTGGTCGCCGTCAATGACACCGTGTAGGATCCCGCACCGTTGTAGGTATGGCTCGGATGCTGGGCCGTGCTGGTACTGGAATCCCCGAAGCTCCACGACCAGGAAGTCGGCGTGTTGGTGGAGGTGTCGGTGAAGGCCACCGCCAGAGGAGGGTTACCGCTGGTGGGATTCCCGGTAAAGTTCGCCACCGGAGGCGAGCCGCTGACGGTGCTTTCGTAAGGACCGATGTCATACCCGCTGCCCTGGGGGCGCGAGTGGCCATCAATATCGAGAGTGACCGCCGGGTACGGAGTCCCCCCCGCCGCGCTCGTGCCTTTGTCCTTGAGCCGGGCGTTGGAATTCGCATCCCACAACGGCCGGTAGTAGTTCACCCACCCCTGCCAGGTGGTGGGCCGGCCCCCGCTCATGCTCAGGCCCGGATTGCCGAAGGTGGAATGGGCCTCCTGGTTGGGGTCGAACCCGCTCCAGGAGCCCGTCGGAATGGCGCTGCCGTTGTTGTAGTAGCTGTTGTAGTCGTGCTGCCAGTCCGAATAGGTTCCGGAGTGATAGCGATACACCGCCGGCATCTGGCCTCGGGTGTCGAGGAAGATGTTGTTGAAGACATACATCCCCACGGTTTCCGGAGTCCAGTCATCCCCGCAAGCCCGCTGCCAGACGAGGGCATAGTTCTGGGCCGGGTCTCCGCAGTTGACGACCAGGTTGTTGTAGACATACCCGTGGTAGTTGTCGTTGGAGGCGAAGCCTCCCCCCACGAAATCGGTGACGATGTTGTTACGCACCACCATGTTGTAGGACTGGAAGGTGGCCCCGTCCATGTACTGCTCATCGGTCTCCCCGCCCAGGTAGATGGCAGGACCGGCCCAGCTTGCGGTCGGGTTGGCGCCATCTACGACGTTGCCCTCCGCGATGCAGTCCTCGGACCCGCCCTTCGCGTAAAAGGCCAGATCGGCCAAGTGGTGGAAGAAGTTGTTGCGGTAGACCAGATAGTCTACGTCCACCGCGTCTATGCCCTGATTATTCCCGCTGGGAGCCGTGCCTCCCGGATAGCTGACCTCGCAGCCCTCAATGGTGATGTAGTCGGCCTGGTTGTTCTTGAGGGCATCGCCCGTGATCGAGTCGTGGCAATAACAGCGCGTCAGCTCGATGTGATGGCTCGCCGCGCGGAAGGCCGTATTGTAGTAACCGCCGATGATTTGGAGTCCGATGAACTTGATGTACTGGCGACCCTCCAGCGTGATCACGCCGCTGCTGCCGCTGGACGACTGGAAGGTCGCGGTGCGGTCGCCGTCATAGGCCTGAATAGTGATGTACTGACCGGGCGCACCATTGGGCCCCGAGTCCCAGTAGAGGGACTGATTGTAGGTGCCGGAGCGCACGTTGATCGTGTCGCCGGCGGCCACGTGCTGGACGGCGTAGCTCAAAGTCGCCCAGGGCTGGGTAATACTGCCAGGATTGCTGTCACTGCCACCGTTGGCGGTAGTGGCCATATAGTAGGTGGCGCCGAAGGCGGCGGCGCCGAGAGACAGCAACAGTACTGCGAACAGCACAACCACCAGCTTCCTCATGATCCCTCCTCCTTGTGGTGCATATCTCACGGCGACTGCTGGTGCTGCGCGTCGCGTCAGGCCTCACCTCCTTCCTCTACCAAAGACCGAGTCGAAGCACGCGCCGCACTATAGCAGAATGCACGGCGGAAGTCATTGCACGGGCAGCGCATGCTCTTGTACTTTTGCCTCTGCGTCCCCGGGACCGGGGTCTGGCGCGGACCCCGGGACCGACGAGCTTAGCCCTGACAGTCCGGCCGCACCGCCTCGCCCACATCATGCCGGCGCTGGCCCTGGTTCACGCGCAGCTTGCGCGACGCGTCTCCGCGGCGGAGGCGGCGGGGGCGTGCGGACTGAGCCGCGCCCAGTTCAACCGGCTCTTCCGGCACACGATGGGCATGAGCTTCGCTCGCCTTTGCCTGCGGGCGCGCCTCGCGTTTGCCGCGCACAGCTTGCTCTCCACCGACATGTCGGTCCAGGACATCGCCCAGCAGGCCGGCTTCGTGGACGCCAATCATTTCCACCGCGCCTTCCTGCGCGTCTACGACTGCACCCCAGGCCAGTACCGCAAGCTGGGACTCAGCTAGGGCCTCTGCGCGCGAGGGGAAGCTGCTCCCGGGGAGAACAAGGAGACAGCCTGTACCCAGACTCGGGGAGGAGACGCGGAATGGAACTGGCGGACATGTCCCGGCTGCCGATCATTGACTGCCACGCTCACTTCGGCGGCGAGGATCTCAGGGCCATACACGGGATGATGGAGCGCGAGGCCCAGGCCGGCGTGCAGCAGGTCGCGATTGTGATGACCAGCGTCCCCCGCCGGCCCAACGCCAACGCGCAGGGCTTCTTTGCCAAGCACGCCTATCCCGATCGCCTCTTCTTCTTCGCGGGCCTGGACTACAGCGCCGTCGCCCAGGACGTGGACCACCGCCTCACCTACTCGTTTCCCCAGCAGGTGGACCGATTCATCGGGATGGGGGTGGACGGAATCAAGCTGATCAACGGCAAGCCAAACTGCCGCAAGGACGCCGGGATCGCGCTGGACTCGCCGGTGTACGACGGGTTCTTCGCGCGGGTGACAGAGCGCGGTCTCCCCTTGCTGTGGCACGCGAACGACCCGGAGGAGTTCTGGGACCCGGCGGCGGCGCCGGAGTGGGCGAAGGCGCCGGGGTGGCTGTATGACGAGACCTTCCCGACGAAGGAGTCACTCTATGGAGAGTGCGAGCGGGTGCTGGAGAAGCACCCGACTCTGACGGTCATGTTCGCGCACTTCTACTTCCTCTCCGACTTCCTCGACCGCGCGGCGGCGCTGCTGGAGCGCTATCCGAACGTGCACCTCGACCTGGCGCCGGGGATTGAGATGCTGCACAACTTCACCAAGCGGCCGGCGGAGGCACGGGACTTCTTCGTCACGTACCAAGACCGCATCGTCTACGGGGTGGACTTCAGCCCCCGCTTCACGCTCTCCCGCATCTGGGTGTTGCGCAACTTCCTCGAGACCGACGAGTTGTTTCACGTGCCCACGGACGACAATCTGTTCTGGCCCGACCACCGCACCATGATCCAGGGGATCAAGCTGCCGGAGGGGGTGCTGCGCAAGATCTATGCGGGCAACTACCAGCGCATCGTGTCGCCCCGGCCGAAGCCGCTGAACCGGCCGCGGGTGATGGAGGAGCTGGACCGGCTGACGGCCTTGCACGACGCGCTGGGAGTGACGCCGAACATGCCGCGGCGGGCCGCGGCGCGGATGGCGGAGGAGAGCTAGAGGCGGTCGCCTACTTGGCCGGCGGGGGCGGCGTCTGCTGCTGCAAGTCCTGCATCTGCTTTGCGGCGGGGGCGGCAATGGTGAACACCTGCACTTCCTTAGCAAGCAATGGGATAGTCGCGCGGTAGACGGTGCAGTTCGCGTCCATGCCCGGCAGGATCTCGTCGTACTTCATCGGGGTGATCCGCACGAACACCACTTCGGCCTTGGGGGCGAGGAGGAGGTGCACTTCCTTGGACACCTCGATGGTGAGCGGCTGCAGCGAGGCGACTTTACCTTCTGCCTCGACTTTCAGCCCATAGGGCTGGGGGCGCTGGGGCTGGACCGCCACGGTGTCGCCGACCTTGAGCATATCCGCGGTGACGGCCTCGTTGCGGACGAGAACGGTGTCCTTGTTGACGCCGACCTCGCTGATCTGCGGTGGTTGCCGGTGGCGGGAGGGCTGCACGACGGTGAAGGTCCGCTTCGCCGGGTTCACGGACTGCACGGTGCCGTTCGCGCCGGACAGCACTTGGGCGACGGGCGCCTTGTACTCGGGCGGAGGCGGCGAGGCGGGTGCGTTCTCCCCCGCCCGCAGCGGAAGCACCGGGGCCATCAGCACGGCCAACACCATCGCGGTCAACCATCGTCGCATGTCAGTCTCCCCTACGTGTCGGTAACTCTCACGCCCCCTCGGCAAGATTCTCGGGGATCTTCACCCCGAGCCGGCGGGCGCGGGCCACGATCTCGGACACGCGCTGCTGCAGCCGGGCGAACTCCGCGTCGGTCGGGACGTAGATGGAGAGGACGCGGGCGAGCCCCTGGAGGTCTTCCGCCGCGCGCGGCGCGTCCTCCTTCCGGAGGTCTATCTGCAAGAGGGCGAGGTGCCCTTCGACGCTGTTGCGCTGCATAGAGAGCGCCCTCCTGAGCAACCGTTCCGGGTCGTCCAGGGGCCAGCCCTGCTGGAGGGCGAGTTCGCCGAGCCAGCCTGCGGTCTTGGCGTAGTCCGGGGCGACGGCGAGCGCCTTCCGGTAGTGCTCGGCCGCGGCCTGGACGTCGCGGGTGTGCTCCTCGACCTTGCCCATGAAGGCCCAGGCGTCGGCATCCGCCGGGTCCACCTGGACGGCACGGCGGTAGGCGGCTTTGGAGGCTTCCGGCTGGTCTGCCGCGGCATAGGACTCCCCGAGGTAGAAGTAGTCCCGATTGGCTCCCGGGGCGCGGGTGCGGCGGACGCCGTAGAGGTCGGAGTTGACGAAGAGCCCGCCGAGCAAGAGAACCACTGCACCCCAGGCCAGCACCCGGCGTTCCTGCACGAAGGCGGCGCGGAGCAGCGCGACTAGGGCGAATGCGGCAAAGGGCAGCAGCGCGGGGAGCAGCTGACTGCGATAGCGGCCGTTCACGAAGTAGATGACGATAGACAGCATGATCACGGCCACACAGAGCGCAAGCACCTTCGCCTCGCGGGAGCGCCGCGCGCCGAGGGCCAGGCCTGCGAGGCCGAGCGTCCCGACGATTCCGAAGCCGAAGGGCATGATGCGCAGGAGTGGGGCGCGCTCCCAGGCCCAGTCAAAGCTGACGTTATTGGGGATGTCGTAGGCATTCCAGAAGAGGTAGCACTTCTTGACGAAGAGGGCCGCGGCACTCGCCGGGTGGTCTCGCCAAAAGCGGAGGCCCTGGCGGAGGAAGAAGCGGTCCTGCTGGTTCAGGGTGAGCAACCCGAGGTAGTCCCACTCGTACCAGCTCCGCTCCCACGCGACGCCAGCGGGGATGGGGGAATAGCCGTCGGCCTTCGGGTTGTTGCCGGTGAAGAAGTTGATCCCGCCATTGGAGGAGATGGGGATGAACTCGCCGGCCAAGTAAAGGTTGCGGGCGGTGACCGGCAGGATGACCACGACGATCCCGAGCAGGAGGGCGAGGGCCGCGGCGCGTGCGGCCGGTCGAGGCGTCCAGCGCAGGAGGAAGATGAGTGCCAGCGGGGCGAGCAGGAGGAGATTGGGGCGGGTGATGCCGAGCAGGCCGAGGAGCACCCCGGTGCCCAGCCAGCGTCCGGTGGTGGGCCGGTCGAGGGTGCTCAGCAGCGCCAGCAGGAGGGCCGCGGTGAGGAACGTGGTGAGGGCCGTGTCGAGCAGCTCCCCCTCGTTGAAGATTCCGGGGCCGAAGAACGCGAAGAGCAGCGCGGCGAGGGCGCCGGCCGCGGCGCCGAAGATGCGGCGGCCGAGGAGATAGATGAGGCCGCAGGTGAGCGAGCCGAGGAGGAACTGAAGCAGGTGGGCGGAGAGCAGAGCGCCCTTCCCCTCCCCGAAGAGCCAGACGTTCCAGGCGAGGAAGTAGGAGTAGAGGGGGGCCTTGGCGAGGACGGAGTTATCCCCCACCCAGAGGGGGGTCTTCACGATGGCCAGGGCCCAGCGATACTGCATGCCGGCGTCGAGCACGGGGAAGTGGAAGAACGGCCACGGCTTCGCCTGGAAGAGGTAGAAGAGACGAGGGAGGAAGGCCACGAGGGCGAACGCGGCGGCGTGAAGGCGAGGGTCGGCGAGCGCGGAGGCCGGCCGGGGCGGAGGGCCGCCGCCGGCCTCGGGGAGGCGCGCGGTATCCGTGTTCTGCTCCGCCATCACGTCCATACAGCTCCAGGAAGATCTTCGGCGCGCGCGGGGGGCTTCCTGCCGCGCCCAGTATGCTTTCTCTTATATCTTACGATTTCTTATATAACAACCGGAGTTTCTCGATCGCGGCGGCGAGCTTGGCGCGATGCGCGTGGATTGGCTCGGGCGTAGTGGCGAACTGGGTCAGCCCGGTGCACACGTCCGGGGGCACCTCCAGCAGCTTCTCCGCCTCCTGATAGGCCTTGGGATCGGCGCCGGCCTGCTTCAGGCGCGCGATTTCGGAGCGGAGGAGGTAGAAGTACTCGTAATCCTCGATGCCGTCCCGCAGCAACTCCCAGCGAATGGAGGGGACCGGCCCGTCGAGGAAGGTCCGCTTGTCCTCGATCGGCTTGCGGTTGGGAGGATAGAGGAAGCGGCCGTCCCCGTTTCCCCACGGCTGCTTGGACAGGCGGGGCGTCCCGTACCCCGAGGTCCAACTCATGGGGTCTTCCCAGGGATTCTGCAAGGTCGGCTCCGGATAGGCGGTGCTGGAGGTCCAGTAGGTGGTATCCCACACGAGCAGACCATCGAGCCCGTACTTCCAGGTCTCCCACGACCAGAGGCGCAGTTCGGTGCCGTAGTGATCGAGGAAGAGGGTGAAGTAGGGGGCCTTGGGGCCGGTGCAGAGATACCACCACAACTCCTCGCCGGCGGCCTTGCGCTGCTTCACCATCTCCGGGTCGAGGGTGTAGGTGGGCTGGCACCAGAGGTCCACGGCGCCGAAGAGTGCGGGCCGCGGGGCGGTGGTCAGCAGGCGGGTGAGCTTGGGGCCGGCGCGCCCGATGAGCTGCATGCCCCCTTTGACGAACTCGGTGTCGTTCTCGCTCGGCTCGTCGAACCAGTAGACATAGGCCTTCTTGAGCCACCCTTTCTGCTCGAGGTGATCTTGGATCGCCTTCACGTACTTGCCAAAGGCGGCCTCGTACTCGGGAGTGCCCTGCTTGCGGCCGGAGATCTCCCCGGGATAGCGAGCATAGAAGGTGCCTCCACCCAGCCCCTCGAGGTCGAGCCGGAAGCCGTTGAACCCCAGCTCATCCAGCGCGTGGTGCGCGTCTTCATCGAAGCCGGTGAAGTCGAGGCGGGGCTCGACGTCGCCGGAGGGGGAGTTGGCCCAGGTGACGTCAATGCCGCGGCCGAAGGAGTACGGACTCACGCGGTGGCGCGCGAAGTCGCGAAGGTAGAGGTCCCAGATTCGCCCCATTTCGGCCTCGTTCCGGGGCCGGTGGTATTGGCGGATCACCCCGCGGTCGAGCCCGAAGCCGGTGCGGAGGTGGGTCTGCGCGGGGAGGTCGAACCCCCACACCTGAAGGTGAAGGGGAATAGGCTGGGAGACGCCTTCGGCGGTAAGGGTGAGCGCGCCGGTGTACTCGCCGGGGGGCGTGCCCGCGGGCACATGGACGGTCACCCAGAAGGGCTGGTTGCGGCCCCGGGGGAGATCGAGGGGGGCCGGCAGCGGAGGGAGCGGATCGGGCCATTCATCGGCCGCGCCCCACTCATCGGTAGGCGGGTCGGTGTAGACATAGTCCACCAGCCGCACCTCGATCTCGGAGGCCGGGAGGAGGGCGCCGCCGGGGCCCAGGAGGTTGCCGGGGGTGAGACGGCACTGCTTGAGCACGGCGCGCGGGGTGAGCACGAGCTGCGCCGCCTCGTACTCGTTGCCCGCCGCCTGGATCCGCAGCGCGTCGCCGCGTTGCGTGGGCGCGGGCCGCCCGCGACTGACCTTCCATTCCGGCTCGCACCACCAGACGGACAGGCGGTCGCTTTCCGAGAGCAACTGGCCGCCAGAGGCGTCGTAGAGGAGGGGGACGGAGCAGGCCGCTTCCGCCTCCCAGAGCACCCGGTGACTCTCCGGGTCGGAACAGGTGACGCGCAGCAGGCCCGGACCGGCGGCGAGGGTGCGGAACTTGAGGCTGACGGGGACGGTACGCGCGGGCTTGAGCACGACGGGCACGCGGTCGTGGGCGACCTCTTTCCCGCCTTGGAGGAAGGAGAGGGCTGCTTGCACAGTGCGGCGCTGGTAGACGCTCTGTAAGGTAAGGTCCAGGCGGTTATCGCCGATGCCGCAGAGGCCTCCGCCGGAGACGGTGGCCTCGAGGCCGGGGGTGGCATGGCGGACGTCGAAGTAGTGAGTGGCCCCGACGGCCCGCGCTACGCGCCAAGCGGAGGGCAGATTGCACTCATACCGATAGGCGTCCACTTGCAGGTCGCAGTCGGCGGAGGCGCGGAGCCTGATCCAGACGCGGGACTGGCCGGCAAAGGGGACCTTGAACGCGAAGCGGCCCAGCTTGTCGGCCGCGCCGAGAAGGGTCCACTTTTCGCCGTCGCTACTCCCCTCGACGGCGAGCTGGCCCTTGACGAAGTAGTTGACGGTGAGCTCGACCGTCTGGGCGGCTTGGTCGAGCCGGCCTACCTCGTGGGAATAGGTGACGTACGCTCCGGGCTCGAACACCCAGCGGTTGGAATTGAAGCGGGCGGTGAAGGTGCCGAGCGCGCGGTGGTCATTGGCGCCGGGGCCGGACATGCGGTGTTCGGCGCGGTAGTGGCCGGCGATGACGGACTCGCCGTCGCCGAGGGGAAGATCGAAGCCCTCGGGGCGGGAGTAGACGGCGACGGCGGGGGCGAGCCAGGCCTGGTCGAAGGCGACGGCGCCGGCGAAATGCCATTGACCCAAGCGGTAGAAGACGCCAGCCATCTTGGCGGGGGTGCGGAAGAAGAAGGCCCGCTCCTCCCAGTCCGGGCCGGCGGGGAAGTCGCGGTTGACGACGTTGGGGCCGGAGACGACGGTCCCACCGCCGCCGGCGCCAGCGGTGCGCTTGACCCAGAAGGAGGTGTGATAGAGCTGGGCCGGCCGAAGGGAGAGGTCGGCCTGCCACCAGCCCTCGTTCTCGCCATCGCCGGTGACGCTGATGCTGCGCTGGCCCTCGTGGCCAAACGGCTCCCAGCGGGCGGGAGTGCGGGTGAGCGAGACGTCCCAGCCATCGGGGCGGGACTGGCCCTGCTCGAAAGAGTAGCTGGGGAGAAGGTTGGAGGATTGGGCCATCGCCTTTGAGCCTAGCACGAAGACACAAAGGAGGCACAAAGACACAAAGAGGGGGATCAGTTTCGGAACGGCCTTCGTGGTCACTGGTAGCACTCGACTTTCATAGGGGGACATTGCCTGGGACATCTCGATTCTTTTGACGCGGGAGGGAGGGGAAATGGCAGCGTAGGGGATAGGGAGTCGGGGATAGGGAATGGGGAGGGAACGGCTGGAAGGCAAGAGGACGTACCAGGTCGGACGGCCGCCGATTGCCGAAAGTTTCCGAAAAACGCGTTTTCGTGATTCTCGGAAAACAAGCGAGCCGATTTTGAGCTGTGGGACACAGGAAGGGGGCTGTGGGGCAAAACCGGATCGGAAACGGATCGGAAAAGTGTCGGCAAGAGTCGGAAAAGGTCGGAAATGGCGGGGACGCGCGCCATCTCAACACGAAGAGCACCCCTCGCTACCGCTCGGGGCAGGCTCCGCAGGCACGAAGACACAAAGGCTTCACCTCCAGAACTAGCAGGAGGCAGGTCGTACGCGATCACCCGGGAGGGCCAGAAGCGGGCGGGAAACGAGAGGCCGCTGGCCTGATGGGATTGCCGCTTTCTGCCGCTTTTCGTGATTTTGCTGAAAGCGGCAATCGCGTGAGGCGATTTGGTCCAGGAGCCCTTTGAAATGCCCTGAGAGAGGGAATTCGGGGTTGCCGCAGGCGGCAGAAAAGCGGCAGATTCGCGGCATAGGGCGGCAATCGGGTCGGGTGTCGGGGCTCGGGGCTCGGGGTTCGGGAGGCAAAGGGCGACGCGGAGACGCTGGGGAGCCGCGGAAGAACGCGGAAGAGGGAACGGGCGCCAGGGAGTGGCCCAGGCGTGCGCGCCTGTGTCTGGGATCCAGTTCCGGAGGCGGAGTGGGTGGGAGGCACGGCCAGACTCACACAGGCGAGACCCCTCGCTTCGCTCGGGGCAGGCTCTGTGTGCCACTCTCGCCTGCCACTCTCGCGTGCCAGTCTCTGTTGTGGCTCTGTTAGTCATCGTTGTTTCGCTATTTCGGCGAGCGGTTAGGAGGCGGAAGGCCGATCGAAATGACGATCTTGTTGTACACGATTTCGGGGGGTTTGTAAATGTGCGTGTTGCGATGAAAATCTGATTCGCGGGGCCGCGAATGAGATTTGCTGGCGTTCTGGCCAGCGGCCGGGTGGAGGCCTTGCCGGTTAACGTGGAGCGTTTCGCGTTT
>Ga0315282_10014073_pt1 | contig 11958 bp, 12 predicted proteins | sample YL17G07_20_MG_FD_203693 | JGI IMG/M metagenome (GOLD analysis project Ga0315282, IMG submission 203693) | Sediment microbial communities from Yellowstone Lake, YNP, Wyoming, USA - YL17G07_20 | ecosystem: Environmental > Aquatic > Freshwater > Lake > Sediment | place: USA: Wyoming | collected... | reverse complement strand
CTTATTTCCTCAACATCATACCTTTCCCTTCTGAAACCCACAAGCTTGAAAACCAAGTTTATTGCTTCCCCCGTTTCTTCAGCTATCTTTGCAGCCTGAAAAACCGGATGCTTCTCTGAAGCCTTTTGATTAAAAAGCCTAAACAAAATTTCAAACTTATCTTCCATCTCCCCAACTCCTCGATTTGTTAATGTAAGCTTCTGCCAATAAATGCTTTCTGAACGTATTACGTGACAGTTTTAAATGACAGCATAAACCTAATCCCCCGCACCAGATTTTACTTGAGCGTTTAAAACTGTCAACCTTCAGGAAGGCGAAATTAAGAATAATCGTGCCGAGGCTTCTATCTCATCAGATTCGGATGGCAAAAAACCTTAAATGCAGACTTTGTTATTTTGCGGATTATGAGCATTGAGAAAACGCGCGCGCGGTGAAAGCTATTTGAAAATAAGATCTACTGAAGAACCGCACGCGTTTACCAAGAAACTCCATGAAACCATCCCAATTTACAGTCTTCAGGGTTTGACTCTTGACTCTAACTACAATTTTACTGCTGGCATTGAGGCAGCGGAGTTTGAAGCTGGCGAAACCGTAGATGTAGCAGGTATGTTCCACAGGGATGTGTGGACAGCAAAAATCTGTCTTTGCAGTCAATTATCTGTGCCATTATATGCTGTGACATACAAATCAGGGAGTAGTCTTGTTTCAGCTTATGAAATACGCTTACGCCAAGACAGAAATATTCAGGTAATGCCTCACGAGACACTAGAAACGAGGAATTTTGCGGACTGGTGGCATAAACTGAAAGGCACCGAACAATCCAAACCGCTTTATGAAGCAAGTCCTAGGCTTTCATATTTTGACCGTTTGCTTGCAGAGCATGGGTTATCTTGGGGAGGGAATATTGACGGTTTTATACTGAGTTCTAACATGAGGGCCCAAGCGATTATTGAAACTAGATACACAAAGAAAAATCCGCTTGAAGGCTATGATCCGGCAGTTTTCTTTCCTCCGCACTATACCAGGGCTGGGGATTATAAGACATGGGAACCAGTGGTTCTGCTAGCTTCAATGTTAGAGATTCCTCTATTCTTATTCACTTTTGAGAGAGAAAGTGATAAGGAACGTATGGGCTTTGCAGTCATAGATTCTATTTCAAAGCAGGAGCTAAAGTATCAAGATATTCCTCCAAACAAGAACATAACTGAAGGAATAGAGAACATCAGACATCAAATCATGAAGAATCTGTCAAGAAAGCCACCTAGTAAGTATTAGCTTGGTTCTATGGGCATAGTCCTACTGTTTTATCCAACTATCAAACCGTTCCAAAGGAACTATGTCTTTTCCTTGTAACTTGTTGCCCTTTCAGTTCTGAGGTTAACGAGCGTTACAAGTTCTTGGTAGAAGTCATCTATGTCCTTTCTGTCAAAACCCAGTGTTCCAAGAACGGCTTGTTCCATTTTCAGACGACTCTCATTTTTGGCTTCAGACTCTATGTCTTGAGGCTTCATTTCCAGTATCTTGTCGACGGTTCTCAGAAAATCGCCAAGGCAACCGTCTTTCTCAAGTTTCGCTTTCAAGTTCACAGGGTCGACGATTGGTATCTTTTTGTAATCGACTACATTTACATCCAAAGCTCCTTCACCGAGATTGCTTCTTCCAATAAGCTCCATCCCTAGATAGGTGAAGACAGAGTTCAATACGCTGAACAGTATTCTTTCGTCGACATCGACCTTTGAATTGCCTAGGAACAACCGTTTATCCACTTGAGCTTCTAACATTCTGTTCAGATAAATTGCGTAGTTCTTATTGAGGTCGTTTTTGAAGAAGAACTTCGCACCTGATTTGCATGGTAGCTGTGCCCAGAAAGACGATTCAATTTTTCCGACAATTGTAGGGAATCTATCACTATCGATTTCGTTTTGTTGCTTGGCAAAGTCCGTAGCCCATTTCAAATACTCTGTCACGCTTGGGTCTTTGATTTTCGACGCATCTTCAACCCACAAGACATAATCTTCATGCTTCTTCTTGTTGAGTTTCGAAACGTTGTAGGTAGAACCTTCTATGTGTGCTGGTCTGATTAGAGGTCTTAGATGCTGTTTGTTCATTTTCAATGTTTTGTGTTGTGAACCTCTAAGTGTCAAGTAGTGCTCGGTTTCTTCCAAATATGTCCAGTATTTGGAAGGAAGATAGAATATCTCGTTAGCGTTTGTTGTTAACCCGCGGTCTACATCCAGAATGTCGCCCAGCGATTTTAGTCCGACATCTTCTCGGTTGAGGAATTTTATGACGATCTGAAGGTACTTCTTTGGTCCTTTGATTATTCCCCATTTTCCAAGGTTTTTTTCTATGTTGGTCAACATTTCTTTCTTAACTGAAACTATCCTAACGTCGTCATCTTCCTCAACAATGTAACCATTTTTCGGGATAACGTTTGCTGCTTTTGAATAGAGGTTAACCATCTTTTCATAGTATCTTTGGTTAGCTACGCAGTCGTTAGAAGGCGGAGGAGCACCGAATAACTCCTGTAACCGTTTTTTCAGATATATGAATCTGGTGAAGTAATCGTCCTTTGCAGCTCTTTCAGCGACAATTATGTTTGTTATGATTGCAGCGTCCTCAAACCATCTCTCCACTAGAGATTCTATGACGCAATCAATAGTGAAGCCTTTTAGAAACCAATTCTTTAGAGGGGCACCATACTCTGCGTTCAGCCACGAGTTTTCGACGATAAAGCCGAGCCTGCCACTCTCTTTGAGCAGTTTACCTGCTCTTACAAGGAAATAGGCATAGATCGAGGATCTCTTACTCCAATTTTCGACATCACTTATTGCTTCAGCCAAATGCTTCTTGTATTCCTTGTCGTAGAATGCCAGTGTCATTTCTTCTTGTCGTGTGTAGGGAGGATTGGTCACGACATATGAATAGTCAGGCGAAAGGTCTGATTTGAAAAAATCTTTGTGATAAATCCTCGGATTGAACTGCGTTTTCTCTTTGATTACTTCCAATGCTTGAATGTAGAGATTTACTTTGGAGAGCATTGAGGCGAGTTTGTCTATGTCCATACCTTCAACATATTCAAAATTCTTAGGGTCTGCTTGGTAGTTTGCTTTCCAATAGTTTAGTGCACGAACAAGAAAAGTCCCAGAACCACAACCTGGGTCAATGAGTTTTCCTGGCTCGTGGAGAGTTGCTGCTAATATCAAGTCCACGACCATAGTATCAGTATAATGTTGACCCAATAGATGTCTGCGCTCAGTGTAGATAAGGCCCTCGAAGACTCTACCAATTATGTCTACATTGATTTCGCTCCATCTGATTTGGTTCAAGTATGAAATTAGCTCTTTCAATGATTGAAGTGTTTGGTCTACAAGTGGAAGTCTATCGACCGTGTTAGTCCCGAAAACTTCCTCAAAGTCTCCTGTTCTCTCGATTGCATACTTGAAAAGCATATCAAATATTTTCTGGAAAAGCTCAGCATCCGAAGGCTCAATTGTTGCCAAATTCTCTTTCAGTTTTGCAGACATCTCAGTATCAATATTCTGAAGCACAAGATAGAACAGAACCTTCATCGAAAGTGTGTAGAGTTGCTCCTTTATCATAAGAGTCAGAAGATCTTTCAGTTTGTCGTCATTTCTGGGTTTTTCAATTCCTCTTTCCTTGCGCCAATCTTCGAATAGGGTCCTGACATTGTTCTCTCCTGACTTGTAAAGATCTCCGAATTTCGTCAGACCGTGACTTGCCCCTTCTTCTATGTATCTCTTTACGACCTCTATGACCTCAGCGCTCAAATCAAGGGATTTTCCTTCCAGAATTTCTTTGAATCTAAGAAGGAACTCGCTCAGATTTCTCCGTGCTTCATTGTTAGCTGAGATCTGCTTGAAATCATTTATGGATTTTATCCACGGCATTATCCTGAAGGGAAAATCTGAAATTGACGCCCAGTCTGCTTTTTTTGTCCCCATGAACTCGAGCAGCGTTTTTTCCCGCTTCTCCTTTGAGACGTATTTGAATATGCTAATATACTTTAGATTGTGTATTCCGTAGAAGTTGACGCCTCTATTCTTTCGATACCAGTCGGCATATCTTTCTGCTTGAACCTTAAGAGCGGGGTCGCTGAGGGGTATTCCAGGTTCCTTCACCTCAACGACTGCTACGAGCTTGTTCTTGTAAAGAAGGTTGACATCAGCTCTGCCGCTTGGAGTCGTTTTATTGAACTCGGCATCAAAGCCTATTGGGCCTCCAATCTGTTTAACAACAGAAACAAACTCAGCAACGTAAGTGTCCTCAGTTGCCTTTTCCACTTCTATCACCTTCTGAGCACGCTCCGATCGGATTCATTTTTGCGAACAGAGGCATGCTTCGCATTCTTCACATGAGATAGAAAGCTGTTGCCTCTTAAGAATTTAAGCCTCATTCACAAGACTGATTGATTGGGTATTGCAGCCGCTATATTCACGCGAGAGTCAGTTTTCTTTCGCAAAATAATCAATACCGTTTTTGTAACATCTTCCTTTCTTGGAATATGTGGCTTTGAGTTTAAGCTTGAAAGTTGTGGAAACTCTAGATTTTACATGATATCGTTCTAGAGTTTTTGGGTTAATCGCTAAAAGGTCAATTTCCTTTCCACCTTTACATCTAATATTGGTCATAGTGAAGCAATGTAAGATTTCTTGAAAATACTTCTCAATTATATGGACTTCAGGCTCCATGTCTTCACCGTCATTTTATACTTATGTTTTTTGCAGCTTCTAAGCATTTTAGTATCCAAAAAACCACCTTTCTTTTATCATATCTTGCTTGTTTAAGTGTGTATTTTACTCCTTTTCTTCTCTCTATATGAACTATATTCTTGTCAGAAAGAATTGCTACCGCTTTTAAGGCTTCAACTATTTTCTCGGCCTTTTCATTTGTAACATACATGAAGAAAAGATCATCCTCTTCGATTGTTTTAGCTAATTCTTCTGCATTGTCTTTTTCTCTTAGAAGTTGCCGTGTCTTTTGATAGTAAAACTTAATATTGTTATATAATCGTTCAAGGTCTTTTTCGATAGGTTTTCTCTTTAATTCTTCAGCCATTACTCTACCAATCGTTCTTGCTACTTCTTCTAATCCCGCTATGATGATTGGGACGGAAAATTCCCACATGCTTCTCGCCGTTGTGTATTTTGTAGTTTAAGTTAAAAAATTGTGTCTTACTTGTTATACCTTTAATCTAGTTTAGCCTGAACTTTGGGTTGTCAAAAATTATATTCTTTAAATCAGAAAAGGCAGATGCCAGATTTTCTTCGGTAATTGGAGCTTCTCCAGGATGTGCAGCATTGTTTCGCATCGTAAAGCAAATACACGTTTGCTATTCTAAGATCTTCACTCTTTTGCTTATGAACCACATGAAACCATCAATTGTCGTCAAGTCAGTATCAAGCTCTGCACTAAGCTGGGTTAACTCATCATTGATGGCCCGATACTTCTTTCCTGCATCAGATATCGGTCTTGGTGTCCGTCTGATGATTTTGAGCGTGTCCTCCGTCCTGCTATTCCAAACGCCGTACTTGTCAGGATTGAAGGTGTGTAACAGTGCGGTGAGAATGTTTCTCCCTATCCCTTGACAATAGTAAGCTCCTTGCAAGCCCTGTCGAACCCGCACCTCAACATCGACAGATTCATCCTGAATAAAAGTCAGCAGTTTCCATAATCTTTCAAGATCCGAAAGCGCTTTCAAGCCGCTCCGGTAGAGGGTCGTCCACGATAAGTTGTTCTTGAAATAAAGAAACTGTCGAAAATCTTCGCCCAACTTCTCCCAGTCAACCAACTTATCTTGGCTGAACTTTTCCCTGAATTCCGCATACGCTTTTCTCCTAGCGGCAATCCACAAAGGAACGTCGTCAAGAATAATTCCCTCTCCACAGTTGAAATCGTGCAACTGCAAAAACTCCGCGAACAAAGTGTGCACATTGATCTGGTCGCGGGTAAGGGGCACTGGCTCAATCCCTGTTTCCTTCTTTCGAGGATGTGTACCTTTGACGTATTTCGGCCATAAATGCGACCCACATGATGGACAGAAAACGCTTTTCGAATATTCCTCAATGCAAAAGACCTTGTTGCATTTCCTGCATTCATATTCCGGTCCAGACATAATCTCCATCCCGCCTAAGATCTATTATAGTCACTATTTTCATTTAAAACTCACGAATCTTCGATTGCTCGCTCTCCCTCAGAGTGCGCGAGTGTACACTACTCTAATATTGGTTCATATTTCAAAAAGCGTTTTGATGACAAAATGCCAGCACGAATAGTGTCTTTATCTTCTTCAATATACAAAACAGCCGTGTTCAGAGCCTTTGAGGCTTCTTTACTGGCTTCTGCTACGAATTTGTCTTTGTGTTGCCAATCCCTGACAAAAATAAGTGAATAGCCATGTTCAACTTGGTTTGTGTCACCGCTGAGCTTTAGGAGATCCCACTTTAGGTGATGCATTGCCTGTTCTGCGGTTTTATTGCCTTCAATCATGTCTAATTCTATTGCGATGAACGTGTGCTGTTCATCCTCAAAGTCAGTGGAACCAACAACCCGGAATAGTCTGTCCTTTGTTTCTTTAGGGTCCCAAATGCACAGATCGAAATGCCCTCTTGCACCTCCCGATCTGACTTCTTCTGGGGTTCTGGCAACGTACCTTGCTTTTGTGGGGTACTCTTTGTGAAGCAGAATGCTTGTCTTGTCGTCACTGGTTCTGCATAGCCACTCTTCAAAAGGTAGCCTGCTGAAAATCTCATGATAAAGGTAAGTGTGCAGGTCATTTTCGGTATAAAAGAAATATGGAGTTTTCTTGAACCTCTCTATCAGATTGTCTATTGAAGATTCAGTCATCTGAACTAGCCGTTCTTTAGAAACCATATCTACGGCTCCTGCACGATTATCTTTTGATTTTTCCTTATATAAACTATAAAATAAGAAATTTTTAAGCGCGCACGCTAAATTGACAATTTCCTGCATCATTTTGCTTGCACCAAACTTATAAAATTAGAAGTGCCCCCGCATGCCCTTGGGTGCAAATGCGAATGAGACAAAAAAGAAATGTCGTGTCGTATATTGATGGACAACCAGTTGAAAAGGCGCATAATCTTGGCTTCAATTTGTTCAAGACGTTCGAGAATTACTTGAAACAGCTATTGAACAGATTCTCAACAGTATATTCAGTGAATAACTTGGGATCAGCGGATAAAAAGTCTTCGTGGTGGGGCTGCCACTAGCACCCAAACGGGTTCAAGTCCGCGGGACTAGGACAATTAGAAAGCATTTCGCAGGATTGCATCCGATTGATAATACACATATGCATGGCATGGTTCAGTCACTTGACGCGATTCTCGTGATTTCTCTCGCAAATACTAGCTTTGTTCGGGTTTATGCCCATTGACATTCCTTTTCTGGTCTATGATTTCGAAACAACGGTGAAGCTTTTTAGGAAGCTTCTTGAGTCAAAGGCAGAAATGATTGATGACGGCAGACTCAAACCAGATAGCCATGACTTCTTCGATACAAGAGCAATTCTGACAAATCTGGCCTTGCGAGCTAATGGATATTTGATCGGAGTACCTTTGTATCACCACGATGAACTTCTTGGTCGTCACGTAATTCATTGGATACTCCAAGATCAAACGAGGGCTTATCTGATTCCTGCGGAATCTGCATACGGCGACGAAGACACAGACAATATTAGATTCTGGATGAACCATGATTCTCTCGGGATTTTGTACGAGCAGTATCTTAAGATGAAATACAGTTTTCACGGCGTGCAGGAAATTGTTAGAGTCTGCAAACATATCAAAAAGAAAACCAAGAGAAAGAGAATGTCTGTGTGGCTAAGTCCATGCTATTTAGCTAGCCGCAAACAGATGGCAGATCTTTCAAGACAATGCAGAAACCTCGAAAGCAGAGTGCATTCGATAGATGCTTCAACAGATGTCACTTTCTTCAGCAATGAGACTCTTAAGAAGATGCTCGAGGACAGACACCTGGGATTTTTTGCCAAACACCTTGAGCGTTCTTATGAACTTGCTCTTAAGCAAGTTGAGGAATGAGCCTTCTTCGATTCCTCTTTTCGTGCAGAACTTAGCGGTATCCTTGGTTGTGAGCAATGTCATTCTACTTGCCTTCTCAATCATTACCTCTTCTGAACGTGTGCGTTCACAAAGAAATTGGGATTTGTACGCCATGCCTTTAGCCTCAATAACTCCCATAATATACCTTTTGCTGAGTGCCTTCAACCTAATGAATTATCTATTCAAGATAATTGTGGCAGACCCACTATGGATAGTTCAACATCTCCTCTTAGCCTATGTGGACTATAGATTTCTCCTCTGGTTTATCATTTTCCAACTATCTTTCTGGTCTGTTTATCTCTACAAGGAAAGAGTTATTGGCTATATCACGCTCTTAACTGGAGTAGGAATATTGTTTCTTAACTCTCTTAAAGGTGGAGTCTTTCGAGAAATAGCCTTTACGATTATGGGAGCTATCATGATTGTTGCCTCCTTTATTTGGCTATTGAGACGTTTCAGACAAAAACCTGAAGAACATAGACCTGAATACTGTAGATAAGCAAACTATTTTCACTTTTCTTAGATTTGTGTCGTTTTTAATGATTATAAGAATTGATTTCAATTTAATGAAGGTATACTCAAATAGGACTCCAGTATTAGGGTTAGCGGACAAAAGGTGATAAGCATGGAACAACAAGAAAAAGAGAAAGGGATTCGAATATTCTTTAATGACAAACCAGTTTTCGCACCCAAAGATACTTGGACAGGCGCCGAACTCAGAGAGTTCTTTAATGTGCCTCCGCAATACCAACTTTACAAAGAAACCCCGGGCAAGGCACATCCCGATGTTCTAATCAAACCCGAGGAAACGGTTATCATTAAGCCTGGAGACAAATTCTACGACCTTCCTCCGGGCACGGTTGGGGAAATCAGATTTGCTTCCTAGGGTAGTAGAAGAAATAGAGCGTGTAAAAGCGGACTATGCGAATTTGCAGGTGCAACAGCGCCCAGATGGGTCAATGTACATCCTCATACCTAGTATTTCTTTATCCCCAGGGTGGAATATGCCAACCACGAAGATACTCGTGATTCTTCCAGTCCAATATCCCCAAGCGCCGCCTCAAGGCTTCTACGCAGACGCCAATCTCAAACTTGCTGATGGCAGACCACCAGGTGGCGGGGGCGCCGCTGCCATAGACAATGAGCAGTGGCTTAGATTTTGCTGGAACCCTCAAAGCTGGGATATGTCAAGAGAGAACCTCTGGAAGTATATCAAATTTGTTGAAAGTAGATTTAGGTTGTTGCAATGAAGAAAAGAATCATTACCATTACTGAAAAGGACTTTGAGCTATTGAAGTCTCATCTTTTACGTGATAGCGGTGGCGAAGAAGCCGCTCTCCTTATTGCAGGGACCAGCGAAACGAAACAAATGATGAACTTCTTGGTTCGGGAAGTAATTCCAGTTCGGGAAAATGGGTTCTTGGAAAAGTCTTATGCCTTCTTGACTATAAGCCCAGATTTTATGATGCCCATTTTGAAGCGTTGTCGATACGATAGACTTTCGGTGTTACTAGCGCATAGCCATCCGTTTTCGGAGGATTCGGTAACTTTTTCCAGCATAGACGCCAGCGGCGAACGTATCCTAATGCCAAAAGTGCAACAACGAATACCAGACAGGCATCATGGAACAATTGTTCTGGGAAGAGCAAGCATTGACGCCCGAGTCTGGGAAAAAGGGAAAAATAAGAGTAGACCGGTTGACATGGTCAGAGTTGTTGGTTCTCAAATCAGGACATATCAAACAACAAGTTCCGAGCTCCTTAACAACTCCAAGACGACTTCTGGGAACAGACATGACAGACAAAAACTTGCCCTAGGAGAAACTGGACAGAAGAAACTTCAAGAGGTGACTGTGGGAATAGTGGGAGTTGGTGGGGTAGGTTCACTCGTTTTTCAAGAGCTGGTCCATCTAGGCGTTGAGAAATTCATAATCATAGACGATGATGTGGTGGAAGAGAGCAACCTGTCTAGGATTGTGGGCTCAAGACCAAGAGACGCAAGGAACAGAACTCCGAAAGTGAAGGTTATGAAGCGCTTAGGCAGGCAAATCAATCCAGAAGTCAGAATCTTCTCAGTCAAAGGCTCTGTAAACAACGCTTCAATAGCTCTAAAGCTGAGATATGCAGACGCAATATTCTGCTGCACTGATAACTTGTCGAGCAGAATCGTACTAAACAGAATGGCTTTCCAATATCTCGTTCCCCTTATAGACATGGGCATCGACATCCAATGTGAAGAAAAAGGCAAAATAACATCAGCTGGAGGAAGGGTTATGGTAATCCTACCAGATGGTCCTTGCCTCGAATGTTTAGGTATTTTGAATTCCGAAATAATCCAACAAGAAATTCGCCAAATTGAAAGTGGACAGAGAGCACACCGCAACTACATTTTAGGAGCGACTGTTGAAGCCCCGTCGGTAATTTCGCTAAATGGAGTAGTGGCTTCCTTGGCTGTTACAGCATTTCTTAACCTACTAACTGGATTTGAGAGCCAAAAAGACCCGAACACATATCAAGTATACAGAGTTCTAAAAGGTGATGTCCGATTAGCTACAATGGTTCCTATCAAGTCCTGTACGCTTTGCAGTGAGGTAAAGGCTCTTGGAGATGGTGTCAGACTACCATGTAATATGGACAAGAAGGAAAGGTAAAAATTATGTCTGCCATCCGACCTAGGCTGAGGGTTCACGTCTGTCCTGTTGGATTCGAAGAAGATAGGATAGTTATTCCAATCTCTGAACTGAAGGCGGACAGGGTCTATTTGATTACTAAAAGTGGAGAAGATTTAGCCAAAGATGCCGTTCAGAGAATAATAACCGCACTGAAATCTCAGAAATTGGAACCAACGGTAGTCTGTTGCGACATACATGATTTGGAAGAATGTTTTTGCACTATTTCCGAGATACTATATAGAGAAGCCCTTGAAGGAAACGATGTCTACGTTAATGTGTCCTCCGGAACCAACATCTTGTGTATTGCTGGCACGATGGCATGTATGATGTGGGGAGGTGTACCATATTACGTTATACCGAAAACATATGCACCCAGAGGCGAACCGTTGCACTTAGGCGTAAAAAGGATATTCGAGCTACCACGTTATCGAATATTTCCTCCGAGGCGTGAGTTGATTTCTATTCTTGGATTCATTTCCAGCAAAAATAGAACAGTCTCTCACAGCGAACTCATCGCGTTTTTGAAGAGCCAAGGACTAATTAAGACGGAGAACGAAAAGCTGACCCGTCCTTCTCAATCTGAGTATCAACAGTTAGAAAATAACTTTTTAAGAGAACTCCGAGACGAAAGAGGATACGTGGTGGAAACTGGGGAAACACGAGCAAAGAGAGTACATCTTGCAGAAGAGGGGAAGACGGCTCTAAGAATGTTTGGATTTTTAGTCCGAAGCTAGTGCCCGTAAGACGGATTAGAATTTACTGGCATCTTATATTTGACAATCAAGGCATATTATATCGGACGTCAAATATATCTAAAATATATCAATTTAACTTATTTCACCCAAAAATGGAAAAGCGAACCAAAAATTATGGAACCACATAAATGTGACAGCCTAAAATGGTTTGATATTAACAATCTTCCAAACAATACAATCCCTTACATAAAACAGGCAATCAATTGTATCTTACAAAAGACATTTTATAGCGAATACGGATGGTAATTACAACCCTCCTCCAAGTTGACAGCTTTAAACGCTCAAATGGAATCAAGTGCGGGGGATGGGATTTGAGCCCACCGAGGCTTAACGTGGAGAAATCATTTTGCTTTACTTACATTCGGTATTTCAGAATCTTTCTTAATTTAGCGTCGATTCTAGACTGATTTGATCGGTCACTCTTTCAATTTAA